>Ga0316605_10001487_pt1 | contig 13525 bp, 11 predicted proteins | sample OWC_soil_day20_n_FD_207666 | JGI IMG/M metagenome (GOLD analysis project Ga0316605, IMG submission 207666) | Wetland soil microbial communities from Old Woman Creek delta, Ohio, United States - OWC_soil_day20_noCT | ecosystem: Environmental > Terrestrial > Soil > Wetlands | place: USA: Ohio... | reverse complement strand
CCTTGCGCGTATCGCCCCGCACCAGCCGGAATTCGATGCGTCGGGCTTCCAGGTCCACACGCGCCACCTGTACCGTCACTCGATCGCCGAGCCGGTAGCGCAGACCGGTGCGCTCGCCGCGCAGTTCGTGCAGCGCCTCGTTGAACAGGAAATACTCGGAACCGAGTTCCGAAACGTGAACCAGCCCCTCCACGTAGAGGTCGTCGAGCACGATGAACACGCCGAACGGCACGACGGAGCTGACCGTGCCGCTGAACGTTTCGCCAACGCGTTCGCGCATGTAGTAGCTCTTGAGCCAGGCTTCGACATCGCGCGATGCGTCATCCGCGCGGCGTTCGTTCGCCGAGCAGATCAGGCCAAGCTTCTCCCAGACGGCCACGTCAGCACTCGCCGCGGGCCGTCTATCGGCCCCCGGCCGCATCGCCTTGCGTGCAGCGCGCGGGGCCACCGCGATTTCGGGGGAACTGCTGACCACAGGAACGTAGGGCTTCTTGCCGAGGCACGCCTTGATCGCCCGGTGCACCAGCAGATCCGGATAGCGGCGTATGGGCGAAGTGAAGTGCGCGTAGGCCTCGTACGCCAGGCCGAAGTGACCGGAGTTGTGCGGGCTGTAGATCGCCTGCTGCATCGAGCGCAGCAGCACTGTCTGCAGAAGCTGCGCGTCGGGTCGCGGACGGATCTTCTTCAGCAGCAATGCGTAGTCGGCGGGCTGCGGGTCATCGCCGCCCTCGAGGTGCAAGCCGAGCGTCTTCAGCATCGCCCGCACGTTGGCCAGCCGCTCCGGTGTCGGACCCTCGTGGACACGGTACAGCGCCGGGTGCTTGCTGCGGGCGAGGAAGTCCGCCGCGCACACGTTGGCGGCCAGCATGCATTCCTCGATCAGCTTGTGCGCATCGTTGCGCACCCGCGGGACGATCTTCTCGATGCGACCATTCGCATCGCAGACGATGTAGGTCTCCGTCGTCTCGAGATCGATGGCACCGCGCGACTCGCGCGCACCGGCCAGTGTCTCGTAGAGCGCGTAGAGGTTCTGCAGGTGCGGCAGGACGTCGACGCGTCGATGCGCTGCACGGCTGCCCGGGACCGAGAGCGCCTCCCAGACTTCGTCGTAAGTGAGCCGCGCATGCGAATGCATCACCGCGGGGTAGAACTGGTATGCGTCGAGTGCGCCCTTGGCGCTGATCACGCAATCGCACACCATCACCAGGCGATCGACATCCGGATTCAGCGAGCACAGCCCGTTGGAAAGCTTCTCCGGCAGCATCGGAATCACACGCCGCGGGAAGTACACGGAAGTCGATCGATTCTGTGCCTCGGCATCCAGCAGGTCGCCCGACTTCACGTAGTGACTGACATCGGCGATCGCAACGATCAGTCGCCAGCCCTTCTTGCGGCCGCCTATCGGTTCGCAGTAGACCGCGTCATCGAAATCGCGCGCGTCCTCGCCATCGATGGTGACCAGAGCAACGTCGCGCAGGTCAACGCGGTTGCGCAAGTCTCGCGGCTGCACGGCATCCGGCAGGTCGTTGGCAAGCGCCAGGGTGTCCGCCGGAAACTCGTGCGGCACCAGGAACTTCCGCACCGCGATCTCGATCTCCATGCCGGGATCGTCGATGGCGCCGAGCACTTCGATGACACGCCCCACCGGCTGCACATAGCGCTGCGGTTGCTGCAGGATCTCGACGACGACGACCTGACCGGGCTCGGCTGACAGCGTCGCGCCGGGCGGCACGAGGATGTCGTGCTGGATGCGCTGGTCCTCGGGAACGACGATCGTCACACCACGCTCGTTGAGCAAGCGGCCGACCAGCTTGTTGGTACGGCTCTCGATGACCTCGACGATCTCGCCTTCCGGCCGACCGCGCCGGTCGGTGCCCGAGACCCGCGCGAGCACCCGGTCACCGTGCAGCACCTTGCTCATCTCGTGCTCGGAAAGCACAAGGTCCTGGCCGCCGTCATCGCGGATCAGGAAACCGTAGCCGTCGCGATGGCCCTGCACCTGGCCGGAGATCAGGTTGGCCCGCGCCGCAACCAGCAGCAGACCGGCGCGATTGCGGACAATTCGCCCTGCCCGCTCGAGTTCCTCGATCTCGGCGTTGAAATTCGAACGCGCTTCGTCGGTGACGTGAAGGCGCTCGGAAAGCTCCTGCGGGGTAAGCGGCGCGCGCGCCGCGGTCAGCGTCTGCAGGATCGAGTCGCTATCAATATGTGTTGTTTTTGATGTCAATGGATTGGTTCAGGAATGGGTTGGAGCCCGCCCGGCATGTGTCAGCGGCCAGAGTAGCGCATTTGACATGGCAGTCGCCGTCGCTAGAATCTCGCGCTCACCTGTGCCCAGGTGGCGGAATTGGTAGACGCACTAGTTTCAGGTACTAGCGCCGCAAGGTGTGGAGGTTCGAGTCCTCTCCTGGGCACCAAGCTCTTCTAAAGGCCGGCCATGCCGGCCTTTTGCATTATCGCGCCCAGGAAGCAAAGCACCTGCGTGCTCTGCGCGAGGGTGAATAGGGCGTCGCACATCTTCTTGCAGGCCAGTCACCCTCACGGTGCGCCGCTGCGCAGCCGCGCAGCGAGCTTCTCCGGGCCCATTGCATCGTAGACCTCGAACGGCTGATGGATCCACGGGTTCGTCGGCAGGTACTCGACGTAGTAGTCGGGCACGAAGGTGGAGCAGGCCTTGTACCAGACGACGCCGGTACGGATCTCGGATACGGCGGGAAAGCGCTGCTTCAGGTGTTCGATGACGCGTCCGAGCGTGACGCCGGAGTCGACCAGGTCGTCGACGAGCAGCAGGTTGCCGTCCAGGGTGCCCTTCGTCATCGTGATGTATTCGCCGATGTCGAGGGCGCCCTGTGACCGGCCCGCGGCCTCGCGGTACGAACTGGCCGCCAGTATCGCGAGCGGCATGTCATAAATGCGGGAAATGATGTCCCCGACACGCAGCCCGCCGCGCGCCAGGCACAGCAGGGAATCGAACTGCCAACCCGACTCGTGGATCGAAAGGCTCAGGCGCTCGATCAGCCGGTGATATTGATCCCAGGTGACGTAAAGATCCTTCACGGCGCCATTCAACGGAACGGATGGCGCAGCACAATCGTCTGTTCGCGATCCGGGCCGGTGGAAACCAGGTCGATCGGCACACCGAGAACATCGGCAAGGCGCTCCAGGTAGCGTCTTGCGTTCCCTGGCAGCCCATCCCATGAACGGACACCGAACGTCGACTCGGTCCAGCCCGGGAACTCCTCGTAGATCGGCTCGCAGCGCTCCACCGCATCGGCGCCGTACGGCAGGATGTCGACTTCGCGGCCGTCGAAGCGGTAGCCGACGCCGAGCTTCACGACGGGCAATCCATCAAGGACATCCAGCTTGGTGATACAGAGGCCGGTCGTGCCGTTCAGTTGCACGGCGCGACGAAGCCCCGACGCATCGAACCAGCCGCAGCGTCGCGGCCGGCCAGTGACGGAACCGAACTCCTGCCCCCGATCGCGAAGTTGCTCGCCGGTGGCGTCGACTAGCTCAGTCGGAAAGGGCCCCGAGCCAACGCGCGTCGAGTACGCCTTCGTGATGCCCAGCACATAGTCGAGCCGCTGCGGCGCGACTCCGGCTCCGGCCGACGCGGCACCTGCCACGGTGTTGCTGGACGTCACATACGGATAGGTTCCGTGGTCGACATCGAGTAATGTCCCCTGCGCGCCTTCGAACAGCAGCCGCGCGCCGCGTGCCATGACGGCGTTCAGCCGGTGCGAGACGTCAGTGATCATCGGCTTCAGCCGATCGGCTAGCGCCAGCGTTTCGTCGATGACTTTGCCCGCATCAACCGTAGCCGCGCCGAAATAGTGCTCGAGCACGAAGTTGTGGAAGTCAAGCGCGGCGCGTACGCCTTCACCGAACCGCGCAGCGTCGAACAGGTCCTGTGCTCGCACCGCCCGCCGTCCGACCTTGTCCTCGTAGGCCGGACCGATGCCGCGACCCGTGGTGCCGATCTTGGCCTCGCCGCGTTTGGCCTCACGCGCCTTGTCGAGCGCGACGTGGTACTCGAGGATGAGAGGACAGTTGCCGCTGATCGCCATGCGTGAGGCGACATCCACGCCTGCCGCCTGCAGTTCGTCGACTTCCGCGAGCAGCGCGGTGGGCGACAACACGACACCATTGCCGATGTAGCAGGCTGTCTTCGGCCGCAGGATGCCCGAAGGAATCAGACGAAGGATCGTCTTCTTGCCGCCGATCACCAGCGTGTGCCCGGCATTGTGCCCACCCTGGAAGCGGACGACGCCATCGACGTCCTCGGTGAGCCAGTCGACGATCTTGCCCTTGCCTTCGTCGCCCCATTGGGTGCCGACGACGACCACGTTCTGTGCCATGCGGTTGTGTCCTATTTCACGGGCGCTGCAATGTCGCGGGCGGCAAGTTGCCAGTCGTTGCCCACGCGCCTCAGTTCGCGGTCGAAGATGAAGTCCCCAGGCTCCGCGCTGCCCACTTCGTCGGGCAGGCGTTGAACCACGATCTCGCCGTCCTCGCGCAGCCGGCGAACGGTCTCGCGCAGATTCTGGTCGTCGCCGGCGGGCGCCAGTATGGCCCGGGGCGAGTCCACGCCCAGCAGGCCCACCAGGTCGCGCAGGTAGATCGAAAAGCCCACCGCGGGTCGGGCGCGACCGAAGACCTTGCCGATGTTGTCATAGCGCCCACCCCGCAGGACCGCACTCGGCAGTTCCGGGGCGTGCACCGCAAACGTCACGCCGGTGTGATAACGGTAGCCGTGCAGGTCCGCCAGATCCAACGTCACTGCAGCGGCGCCGCATCGCGCGGCCAGGTACGCGAGGCTGTCGAGCGCCGCGTGGATCGACGGATTGTCGGGAAGCACGCGTCGCGCATCATCGATGACCTCCAGCCCGCCGCCAAGTCGCGCCAGCGCCAGCAGGCCGTCCCGTACGCGCACCGGCAGCCCCTGGATGGTCTCGCGCAGTGCCGGAGTGTCCTTCGTACTGAGAGCCGCGAGGATCTCGTCCTCAACCGCATCCGAAAGCTTCGCCATGTCGAGCAAGGCGCGGACGACGCCGGTATGGCCGAGATCCAGGTTGACGCGCGCCAGTCCGGCCGCCCGCAGCGACGCCACCGCCAGTTCTAGCACTTCGAGATCGGCAGCCGGGCCTCCTGCTCCGTACAGCTCGGCGCCGATTTGCAGCGGCTCCCTGACAGCGAGGGGATGCTGCGGTCGCGTATGCAGCACGCTGCCCGCATAACACAGGCGCACCACCCCTGAGCGATTCAGGATGTGCGCGTCGATGCGCGCAACCTGGGGTGTCGTGTCGGCGCGCAGGCCGAGCATCCGGCCGCTTGCCTGGTCGACCAGCTTGAAGGTGCGCAGGTCGAGGTCGCTGCCACTACCGGTCAGCAGCGAATCGATGTACTCGATCAGCGGCGGGATGACGAGTTCGTAGCCATAACTCGCGTAGAGGTCGAGCAGCGCGCGGCGGATCTCCTCGACACGACGCGCCTCGCGTGGCAGGACGTCAGAGATGTTTTCGGGAAGCAGCCAACGCAGCATGGCGTGAACGTGGGACGAGGGCGTGGCAGCTCGGCGGCAACGCCGCGGCTCTTGAGGTCGGCTTCAGCTCAGAAACCAGAACAATAGCGCGCCGCCGATCACGGCAATCAGCCCGAAGAACCGGATCTGGCCATCGTTAAGCTCGGTCACGCGCTGGAACATCTGGCGCCAGGTCGCGGGAGCCAGCAGAGGCATGATTCCCTCGAGCACCAGCATCAGCCCGAACGCCAGCGCCAGCGTCTCGAGCATCAGCGGCGCGGTGCCGGCGCGGCATCCGGCGATTTCATGTACTTGAAGAACTCTGACGACGGGTCGACGACCAGCACGTCATTGCGGTTGCGGAAGCTCGACCGATACGCCTCGAGGCTGCGGTAGAAGCGCGCGAACTCCGGATTCTGGCCGAATGATTGCGCGTAGAGTGCGGACGCCTTCGCGTCGCCGTCACCGCGGAGCTTCTGCGCGTCGCGATAGGCCTCGGACAGCAGCACTTCCTTCTGGCGGTCGGCATCGGCACGAATCTTCTCGCTCTCGGCCGATCCGATCGAACGCTGCTCGTTCGCCACCCGCTTGCGTTCGGCCTCCATCCGGCGGTACACGGACTCGCTGATCTCCGGCACGAAGTCGACGCGCTTCAACCGTACGTCGACGATCTCGACGCCGAGGGACTTGGTGCGCTCCTGAACCGAGGCGCGGATTTCTTCCATCGCCCGGTCGCGCTCGCGCGAGGTGATCTCGTTCACCGTGCGCTTGTTCACCGCCTGGTTAAGCGCGTCGCGCACCAGGGTGCCGATGCGGTCCTCCGCGGAACGCTCCCCCGCAGGAAAGCTGACGCGGAACAGGCGCGGGTCGACGATGCGCCATTTGACGAAGGAGTCGATCAGCAGGTTCTTCTTCTCGGACGTCTGCACGCGATCCGTGACTGGCGTATCGAGCGTCAGGATGCGCCGGTCCTGGTATTCGACGTTCTGCAGCAACGGAACGCGGAAGTACAGGCCAGGCTCCGTCACCACGCGCGTGATCTGCCCGAGCTGGTAGACGATGGCGGACTGGCGCTGGTCGACGATGAAGGTGCTCGCGCGCACGATGAACGCGAACACGACGAAACCGATGACGGCGGCGAGTATGCGGTTCATGTCCTGTCCTCAGCGCACTTCGCGATCACGGCTTCGCAGCGAGGAGTCACGCGTACGTCCGTCGGCTGCCGGGGCCGGCTCGGGCGCCGGCGTCACCGTCGTGGGGCGCGGCGCCATCGCGTCCTGGGTCACCTGCTGCATCAGCTTGTCGAACGGCAGATACAGGAGCTGGTTGCTGCTGCGCGAATCGACCATTACCTTGGTCGTGTTCGTAAATACCTGCTGCATCGTCTCGAGGTACATCCGATCACGAGTGACCGCCGGGGCTTTCTGGTACTCGGCGAGGATCTGACGGAACCGCGAAGCATCACCCTCGGCAGTCTGCACGATGCGTGTGCGGTAGCCCTCGGCCTCCTGCATCAGGCGCGCGGCCGCGCCGCGCGCCTTCGGCACGACGTCATTGGCGTAGGCCTGCCCTTCGTTGATCTGCCGTTCCCGGTCCTGCCCCGCCTTCACGGCATCGTCAAACGCCGCCTGCACCTGCTCCGGGGGCTGAGCGTTCTGGATCGCGACCGCCGACACCATGATGCCGGTGCCGTAGCGATCGAGCATTTCCTGCATGCGGATGCGCACCTCGTCGGCGATCTGCTGGCGCGACTCGTACAGGACCGAGTCCATTTTCTGCCGACCGAGGACTTCGCGCATCGCCGATTCCGCGGCCTGGATCACGGCCGCCGTCGGATTCTTGCTGTTGAAGAGATAGTCACGGGCGCCATCGTCCTTGATGCGAAACTGCACTTCGAAGTGAATGTCGACGATGTTTTCGTCGTCGGTCAGCATCAGCGCTTCCTTGACGCGTTCCGGGCGCCCGCGCGCCCCGACCTCGACCTTGCGCAAAGACAGAATGTCGACCAGTTCGCTCGACTGCACCGGCCACGGCATGCGCCAGCGGAAGCCCGGACTGGTCGTCTCCGAGTAGCGGCCGAAAGTGGTCACGACGCCGACCTGTCCTTCCGGGACGATGTAGAAACCGCTCGCCAGCCACAGCAGGCCGGCGACGCCGAGCAGCGCGGCAAGACCGATTCCGGTGCCCTTGGGGCTGACACTGAAATTGCCCATGCCACCGCCGCGCGAGCCGCCGGACTTGCGTCCGAAGAGCCCGTTCAGCCGGCGGTTGAAGTCGCGCCAGAGCTCCTCGAGATCCGGCGGGCCTTCGCCATTCGGACGCTGCGGACGGCGCGGCGGTTCGCGCTCGCCGTCGTTATTCGATCCGCCCGAACCGCCACCGCGGCCCCACTGGGGGTCGTTGAGTGACATGCGTGTCCTAAACAGAAGAGAGTTGAAGCATAGCCATCATCGATTCCACGCGGCAGTGATGCTAGACCACGGCGGCGGGGGTCCAGGCAGGGGAACTTTCGGGATGGGCGACCTCGTGGGCGCGCTGCGCATACTCAACGATAGCTTCGCGCAGCAGATCGAGGCCTTGACCGGTCTTCGCACTGACCGAAACGGCGGCGATGCTACCACAGGGGTCACGCTCGATTGCAGGCTCACGGCCCGATGCGTCGATCTTGTTGAAGACGACGAGGCGCGGTACCGATCCCGCGCCGATCTCCTCGAGGACCCGATCGACTTCCGCCATCTGCTCGGCGCGGGCCGGAGACGCGCTGTCGACGACATGCAGCAGCAGGTCCGCCTCCGCGGTCTCGTCCAACGTCGACTTGAACGCCTCGACCAGCTGGTGTGGCAGGCCGCGGATAAACCCGACAGTATCCGACAGCACGACCGTCTCACCTTCGCCCAGATGCAGGCGACGGGCCGTCGTGTCGAGTGTGGCAAAGAGCTGGTCAGCGGCGTAGGCGCCAGCCCGGGTCAACGCATTGAACAGCGTGGACTTGCCCGCGTTCGTGTAGCCAACGAGGGACACGGACAGGACCTCCCGACGCGAGCGCGCCCGCCGGCGCGTGCGGCGCTGGCGTTCGAGCTGCTTCAGGCGTTCGCGCAACTGCTTCACGCGCACTCCGATCATGCGGCGGTCCAGTTCGATCTGCTTTTCGCCCGGGCCGCCGGTCTTGCCAAGTCCGCCGCGCTGCCGCTCCAGGTGGGACCAGCCGCGCACCAGCCGGGTCGACAGGTGCTGCAGCTGGGCCAACTCAACCTGCAGCTTGCCTTCGCGGCTGCGCGCGCGCTGCGAGAAGATATCGAGGATCAGTGCGGTGCGATCCAGGACCCACAGCCCCAGCGTGCGCCCGAGATTGCGTTGCTGCGCCGGCGATAGTGCGACGTCGAAGACCACCAGGCCGGCCTCACCCGCCTCTGCCATCGCCTTGATTTCCTCGACTTTGCCGGCGCCGACGTAGTGCGCAGGATCGGGCCGGTCCCGGCGTACCGCAATGTGTCCGGCAGGCGTCAGGCCCGCCGACAGCACGAGTTGCGTGAGCTCTTCGACCGCGTCGGGATCGTCGCGCCGACCGATCGCCACGCTGACGAGCAGCGCCCGCTCGGAACGACCGGCACGCTCGTTTTCAACCTGGAAGACGGTCAGGAGTCGGACTCCGCGGTGAGATTGACCGGACGCGCGGGCACGACGGTGGAAATCGCGTGCTTGTAGACCATCTGCGTCACGGTGTTGCGCAACAGGACAACATACTGGTCAAAGGATTCGATCTGGCCTTGCAGCTTGATGCCGTTGACCAGGTAGATCGAGACCGGAATGTGTTCCTTGCGCAGTGCGTTAAGAAACGGGTCTTGTAGTAATTGCCCTTTGTTGCTCATTGTGTTGGCTCCAGCGCTTTGACGCCGCTTGTTGTCTTCGGTTCAGGAGGAGGAGAACCGACCGTCGCGTGACTGCAAATGGGGACGGGGCCACGCAGTTCAATGTAAAGCAAAACCCGGACCTTGGCCAAACCTCCTCAGGCGACGTATGGGTTGCGCCCGGTCCGGAATTCGACGCGCAGCGGGGTGCCGGCAAGCTCGAATTCGGCGCGAAAGTAACCCTCGAGGTAGCGTCGGTAGCTGTCCGGAACGTGTTTCAGCGAATTGCCATGAATCACGATGATGGGCGGGTTAACCCCCCCCTGGTGGGCATAGCGCAATTTCGGGCGCGAGGCGCCCGCGCGTGGCGGCATCTGGCGCGCTACCGCGGCCTGCAGCGCGCGCGTCAGCTTCGGTGTTGGCAGCCGGGCGAACGCCGCCGCGTGCGCTTCCGAGACCGAGCGCATTACTGCCGACAGACCGGTGCGCTTCAGCGCCGAGATCGTGTGGATACGCGCCCAGCCCAGGAAGTGCAGCTTGCGGTCGATCTCACGCTTGATGCGATCGCGCTGGTAATCGTCCAGCCCATCCCACTTGTTGATCGCGATGACCAGTGCCCGTCCGCTCTCGAGCACGTAGCCCGCGATGTGGGCATCCTGGTCCGATATCTCGGCTGACGCGTCGAGCAGCAGCACGACCACGTTGGCGTCGGCGATCGCCTGCAGAGTCTTCACGACGGAAAATTTCTCGACCGCCTCGAATACCTTGCCGCGCCGGCGCAGCCCGGCGGTATCGATCAAGGTATACGGACGGCCATCGAATTCGAACTCGACTTCGATGGCGTCGCGCGTCGTGCCCGGCTGATCGAACGCGATCAGTCGCTCTTCCCCGATAAGTGCGTTGATCAGCGTCGACTTTCCGACGTTCGGGCGCCCAACGACCGCCACGCGCACGCGGCGCTCAGCGTCCTCGGCGCCCTCCGCCGCAGCCTCGGTCTCTGCCGCGACAAAGGGCAGGAGCGCGAGGTCCATCAGGTCACGAACTCCCTCGCCGTGCGCGGCCGAGATCGCATACGGCTCGCCCAGCCCGAGCTCATGGAATTCCGCGATCGCTTCCGTCGGCAATCCCTCGGCCTTGTTGACCGCCAGCAGTACGCGACGGCCGGTGATGCGCAGCCGTTCGCCGATGCGTCGGTCCTGCGCGGTCACGCCTTCGCGTGCGTCCAGCACCAGGACGATCGCGTCGCTTTCGGCGATCGCCTGCTCGGCCTGCGCTGCCATCTCGCGGGCGATGCCTTCGGCGTTCAATGGCTCGAAGCCGCCGGTGTCGATGACAATGTAGTCGCGCGGGCCGACCCTGCCGTCACCGTAGTGGCGATCGCGCGTCAGTCCGGGGAAATCCGCGACCAACGCCGCGCGCGTCCTCGTCAGCCGGTTGAACAGCGTCGACTTGCCGACGTTCGGGCGGCCGACGAGTGCAATGACCGGTTTCATCGTGTGGCCCGGCCGATCTACTCGACCGTCACAAGCGCGACTGTCCCATCCTGCGTCTGCACGACGGCACCGCCGCCGAATGCCGTCGGTGACGCGGTGATCTCGCTGCCCAGCCCAATGCGCGCGAGAAAACTGCCGTCCTCGGGAGAAAGGAAGTGCAGGTAACCGGCGTAGTCGCCGACGAGCACGGCCCGTCGCAGCGCGAGCGGCGCGGCGAGATCCCGGTGGAGGAGCTTCTCCTGGCGCCAGGCATTGGCTCCAGTCGCCGTCGAAAACGCCACCACGTTGGACTTCGCATCCACCGCATACACGCGGCGGTCGTCACCACCCACTCCAGTGCCGGCCGAGAAGTCACGCGCCCAGCGCAGGTTGCCGTTGGCGATCTCGAAGCAGGCGACACGTCCCTGGAACGCCGCGGCGCAGACGTTGCCGCCGAGGACCAGGGGCGTGCCTTGCACGTCCGCCAGGCGCTCGACTTCGGTCGCGCCCCTCGGCTCTGCCACCGGGGCGTCCCAGCGCACCGTGCCATTGGCCACGCCGATCATGGCCAGGCGCCCGCTGGGGAAGCCGGCAGCAATCAGGTCGCCGGCGAACGTCATTCCCGTCATCGACTTCAGCGTCAGCGGCGGCGTCGTACGTTGGTAGTTCCAGCGGCGCTTTCCGGTGTTCGCCTCGAACGTTGTGATCCGGTAATCCGACGAGCGCACGATCACAAGCCCGCGCCCGACGAGTGGCGGCGTGTGGACCGAACCGCTCACCTGCGCGCGCCACAGTTCCTTCCCGTCCGCGCCCAGCGCTATGACATCGCCGCGGGCGCTGCCGACCGCGACGACGAAACCGTCACTACCGACCCCGCCGGTGATCGAGGTGTTGGTTTCGGCGCGCCAGACAACCTCGCCGTCCGGCCCGATGCGGACCACGGATCCTCTGCCGCTGGCCGCATAGATGGCGTTTTCCAGCACTGCGGGCTGCAGGAACGCGTCACGCGACGAGCCGACATTCGTACGCCACGCGACCCGCGGAGCAAGCGACGGCGAGAAATCGACCAGCGGCGAAGGTGCGACCGCCTTGCTGGAAGACCCGCCCAGCCAGGACGGCATCCATGACGGCATCGACGAGCAACCGGCAAGCACGCCGCAAGCGAGCACCCCCGCGAGGCGACGAACCGTCATCGCTGGATTCATCCGCTTCACGACGCCGCGGCAGGCGGCAGCGCGTCGAGCTTCAACTGGATGATCGCCCGCAGCGGATGCTGCGCATCCGCCTTAGCCAGTGCGTCTTTGTACGCGGCACGCGCTTCCTCGGTCTTGTTCTGCGCAACCAGGACGTCGCCGCGCCGATCGAGCACCGTCGGCAGGTACGCGGCAGGCGCTTCGAAGCTCAACGCCTGGAGTGCCTGGTCGTACTTCTTCTCATCGAGCAGCACGCCGGCGAGCCGAACGCGCGCGATCATCGTCAGTTCATCGTGCCCCGACTTGTCGATGACCCATCGCAGCTGCTCGGCCGCCTTGGGGAGGTCTCCCATTTCGGCACTCAGCTTGGCGGCCTGCAGCGCGGCGATGGCGGCATAGGACGTCCGTCCGTAGTGCTCCTGGATCGTTGCGGCCAGGGTCTGGACCTTGGCCGTATCCCGCGCCACGATCGCCTGTTCGAGCTGTCCGTAGACTCCTGCGGCTGACTTCGCCTGATCGCGCTCGTACCAGCGCCAGCCGTTGTAGCCGGCAAAGCCGAGCAGCACGACGGTCATCGCCGTCAGCAGCAGGTTGCCGTACTTCTGCCACCAGGCTTTCAGCTCGGCAAGTTGTTCCTGTTCTTCGAGGTCGTACGCCATCGGCTTCCTACAGGTTGTCGTTGCGTGTCAAGGCTTCCACCAGTTCATCGGGGATCTGATCGAGCGGGACGATACGCTGCTCGGCAAAGGGTAAGGCGCTGTCCGTTGCCCGCAGCGCCTTGATCGTGGCCGCATTGGCGGCGGCCTCGGCTTCGCCGACGATGACGGCGTACTCGGCGCCACTGGCATCCGCCTTCTTCATCTGCGACTTCATGCTGCCTTCGCCCGTGTGACATATGACATCGAGGCCACAGTCCCGCATCGCTTCGGCGAGCAGGAAGGCGCGCTGCGCGGTGGCGCCGCCCTGGTGCAGTACATACACGTCGGTCGATGATGCCGTCTCGGCCGATCGTGCTTCGCGAATGAGCTCGATCACGCGCTCGATGCCGAGCCCGAAGCCGATGCCGGGCGTGGGCTTGCCGCCCATGCGCTCGATCAGCGGGTCGTAGCGCCCGCCGCCGCAGAGCGTTCCCTGGGCGCCAAGCGCGTCAGTGATCCACTCGAACACCGTGAGGTTGTAGTAATCGAGTCCGCGCACCATGCGCGGATTGATCGTGAACTCGATGCCGGCTGCCTGCAGCAGCGTCTGCAGCCCCTCAAAGTGCGCGCTCGACGACGCGCCGAGGTACTCGGTGATGCGCGGTGCTCCGGCCACTATTTCCGCGAGCGCCGGGTTCTTGGTGTCGAGGATGCGCAGCGGGTTGGTGTGGAGTCGGCGCTTGGCATCGGCATCCAGCGCTGCCTCGTGCTGCGACAGGTACGCGATCAGGTCAGCACGGTGCCGCGCCCGCTCGTCCGCCTGCCCGAGGCAGTTCAGTTCGAGCCGTACCCG
>Ga0316605_10001486_pt1 | contig 13526 bp, 7 predicted proteins | sample OWC_soil_day20_n_FD_207666 | JGI IMG/M metagenome (GOLD analysis project Ga0316605, IMG submission 207666) | Wetland soil microbial communities from Old Woman Creek delta, Ohio, United States - OWC_soil_day20_noCT | ecosystem: Environmental > Terrestrial > Soil > Wetlands | place: USA: Ohio... | reverse complement strand
GTCAGGTTGGCCAGGGCCGAGAAGGCAATCCAGGCGGTGGGCGCCACCGGCCGGCCGTCGATGTGCGTCGGGCCCGGCAGGTCGATGCCGAAGGCCGGCGCCGCAGTGGTAGGCGTGAGCAGGAAGTCGATGCCTTCGAAGAAGCGCCAGGTGAGGTTGACGATGCGCTTGCGCTCCATCAGCGCCGCGCTGAACTCGTCGCCGCTCCAGTCACGTGCGACCAGTCCAGCCAGCCAGCCGGTGAGCGTGACTCCCATGCGGCGGGCCATGGCCTTGAGGCCAGCGCGGTCGGTGTCCAGTGCCACCAGCGTCTCGAACATCGCCTGCGTGTCGCCGATCTCCGGGTGGCGCCACTGCACCGCCACGCCCAATTCCTGGCCCAGACGCAGTGCCGCCGCTTCGACGGCAGCGCGCACTTCGGTGTCGACCGTGGCATGGCCCATGTCCAGGCTGAGTGCTAGGCGCGGTGCCTCGGGCAGCGACTGTCGACCCACCTGCCAGTCGTGGGACTCGGCCGGCAGCGAGAAGCGGTCGCGCGGCGTCGCTCCGCACAGCACCGACAAGGCCAGCGCGGCGTCGGCGGCGTGGCGCGTGAGCGGTCCGATGTGCTCCAGCGATTCCCAGCTCGAGATGCCGGGGTAGCGCTCATCGCGACATCCCGGGTACACCGGTACACGACCCCAGGAAGGCTTGATGCCGAACACGCCAGACAGCGAAGCGGGAATGCGCACCGATCCACCGCCGTCGCTGCCCAGAGCCAGAGGCGCCATGCGCGCCGCCACCGCCGCGGCCGAACCGGCGCTGGAGCCGCCGGGCGTGAGCGATGGATTCCAGGGGTTGCGCGTGGTCGGGAACAAGGGGTTGTGTCCGACGGCGCCGTAGCCGAACTCCGAGGTGTTGGTCTTGCCCAGCACCACCGCGCCAGCCTGGCGCAGGCGCTCGACAACGACGTCGTCCTCCTGCGGCACGAAGTCGGCATACAGGCGCGAGCCGAAGGTGCTGCGCAGGCCCTTGGTGCAGATCAGGTCCTTGATGGCTACCGGCACGCCGCCCAGCGCGCCGATGTCCTGTCCGGCCGACAGCCGGGCATCGAGGGCCTCAGCCTGTGCCATGGCCGCATCGGCCGCCAGCGTGCAGAAGGCATGGAGGTCGCCATCGACAGCATCGATGCGCTGCAGCGCCGCGGCTGTGACTTCAGCACAGCGCCAGCGCCGATCGCGCACCGCCTGCGCCAGCGCGCCGGCATCGAGGGCGAGAGGTGATGCGTCTTCGGCGGTCGGCGTCTCATGCATGGGCGAGGGCTCCTGGTCCCGCTGTCGGTAGCAAGTCGCGCGCCATGGGGCAGGTATCAGCCCGGTTCAAGTCACTTGATTAATGCTCACATCTGGTGCGCAAAGACTTGGCGCGCCCCAATGATGAGAGGCGCCGCACTGCGTTTGCGCACTGTCCTTTGCCTCAAGTCGTTCGCATGCGGCCTGACGCCTCGTGAACGGCCTGCACGCGGCTTGGCACTGTTTCTGCTTAGTCCCGTCGCGGCATCTGCCGAACGGCCCCACCCACCCTTGCGCTCGAAAGGTATTCCGATGTCCCACTTCTCATCGATGCGGCGCCGCGTCGCCGTGCTTCTGGCTGCCAGTACCCTGACCCTTGGCGTGGCCCAGGCCGCCGACCCCCTGGCGGTTGGCGTGCTGCTGCCCGGCTCGCGCTCCGACAAGGGCTGGATGGAATCCGGCTACGACGGCCTGACCGCGGTGCAGAAGGCACTCGGCAGCAAGATCAAGGTGCAGATGATCGAGAACATCAGCAACGCCGATATGGAGCAGGCCTTGACCACGCTGGCGCAGAAGAACCAGATGGTCATCGGCATCGGTGGTCAGACGCAGGCCGCGCTGATGAAGGTGGCGAAGAAGTTCCCGAAGGTCAAGTTCGCCGTCATCGGCGGCAACCGCGACGAGAGTCTGCCCAATGTCAGTGGCTACGACGTCAAGCAGGCGCAGATCGCCTACGTGGTGGGCGCCGCCGCGGCGATGATGTCCAAGACCGGCGTCATCAGCTACGTCGGCGGGCTGGAGATTCCGCCGATCGTCAACACCGGCACCGAATTCGGCAACGGCGCCAAGTCGATCAACCCGAACATCAAGGTGATCGTCAACTACACCGGTGACTTCGACGACGTCGCCAAGTCGAAGGAGGCCACGCTGGCCGCCATCGCGCAGGGCGCCGACATCCACTATCACATCCTCAACCTCGGCCTGCGCGGCATGGAACAGGCGGCCAAGGAAAAGGGCACGCACATCATCGGCAGCTACACCAACCGCTGCGGCACTGATCCGCTGTACATCGGCTACAGCATCACCGGCGTCGGCTACCTCACCGAGTACGCCATCCAGGGTGCCGTCGACGGCACCTGGAAGCCGGGCTACAAGCCCTTCGGCCTGTCCATGGGCCCGAAGGCCTCGGGCATCGCCATCTGCAAGGAAACGCCCGACATGAAGAAGAAGCTCGACGGCATCTCCAAGGACATCCTGGACGGCAAGATCAAAGTCCTGGAGGGCTGACGCCTGTGCTGGCCGAGCCCGCAGTGGTGGCAGCAGCCACGCCGGCAGCAGTGCCGCCACTGCTGTCCCTGCGCGGCCTGAGCAAGCGTTTCGGCAGCCTGCAGGCGCTGCAGGACGTGTCGCTCGACATCGTGCCGGCGGAGATCCACGCGCTGCTGGGCGAGAACGGCGCAGGCAAGTCGACGCTGTGCAACCTGGTGTTCGGCGTCTACCAGCCCGACAGCGGCCAGATGCTGTTCGACGGCGAGCCGCACCATCCTGCCGGGCCTGCGCAGGCGCTGGCGCACGGCATCGCCATGGTCCACCAGCACTTCAGCCTGGTGGCCGACATGACGGTGGTCGAGAACCTGATGCTTGGCCAGGTCCGCGGCGTACTCAAGCGCCAGGACTACGCGCGCAGCGTGCAGGCACTGTCTCAGGACTACGGTCTGGCACTGGACCCGCATGCACGCATCCAGGATCTGTCGGTCGGTGAGCGCCAGCGCGTGGAGATTGTCAAGTGCCTGATGCGCAACCCGCGGCTGGTCGTGCTGGACGAGCCCACCGCGGTGCTGCTGCCGGCAGAGATCGAAGGCCTGCTCGCAGTTTGCGAGCGCATCGCGGCCAAGGGCTGCAGCGTGGTGCTGGTGACGCACAAGCTGGCCGAGATCAAGAAGGTGGCACACCGTGCCACAGTGCTGCGCGGCGGCCGTGTGGTGGCGCATTCGGCGGCGCCGGCACAGGAGATGGCGCAACTGGTGCGGGCAATGATCCAGCGCGATCTGGACGGTCTGGCCGCCGGCGCCGGCGCGATGCTGGGTGCGGTGGCGGCCGGCGCACATGGCGGCACGGACCACAAGGTCACCACCACCGAGACACCCCGTCCAGCCGCCGACGAGGCGCTGCAGGTCAACGGCCTGAGCGTGGTCGACGCGGAAGGCACGACGCGGCTGGCCAATTTCACGCTGATCGTCAACCGCGGCGAGATCGTCGGCGTGGCTGGCGTCGAAGGCAACGGCCAGTCGGAACTGGCGGCCGCACTGTCGGGTATGACGTCGGCCAGCGACGGCCGCTTCTTCGTGCGCGGGCAGGACATGACCGGGGCGACACCGAAGGCCCTTACCGCCGCAGGCGTCGGCGTGGTGCCCGAAGACCGCCATGCTGTGGGCTGCATCACCGGCATGAGCCTGGCCGAGAACCTGTCGCTGAACCGGCTCGACCGTTTCAAGCGCTTCGGCCTGCTCGACCGCGCCGCGCTGCGCCGCGCGGCCCTGGAATTGATGGAACGCTTCGACGTGCGCGCCGCCGGGCCCGACGTGGCCTTCGGCGGCCTGTCCGGCGGCAACCAGCAGAAGGCCGTTCTGGGCCGAGAGATCAGCACGGACGGTCTGGTGTTCCTGTTGGCAGCACAGCCGACACGTGGCCTGGACGTCGGTGCGGTGGAGGCGGTGTACGGCCAGATCCGCGCAGCATGTGGCCGAGGCGCCGGCGTGCTGTTGATCTCGTCGGAGCTCGACGAACTCATCGACGTGGCTGACCGTATCGTCGTGCTCTATCGCGGCCGACTGATGGGCCATTGCCCGGCTGAGCCTGCGCAGCGCGAGCGCATCGGCGCGATGATGGCCGGGCAGGTGGCATGAGTGCACTGACGCTAAGGCTGAACGTGCTGCAGCGGCCCGCGCTGTGGGTGTCGATGGCGGCAGTGCTGGCGGCCAGCCTGTTTGGCATGGCGCTGGTGGTGGCGATGGGCGCCTCGGTGCCGGACGCGCTGGCGGCCTTTGCCGACGGCGCCTGGGGATCGCCCTATGCGGTGGCCGCATCGATCAACCGCACGTTGGCACTGGCGCTGGTGGGCATCGGCTTCGTCATCGCACAGCGCGCCAATCTCACCAACGTTGGGGGCGAGGGCCAGATCGCCGTCGGCGGCATCGCCGCCACGGCCGTCAGCCTGTACGGGGGCGCCGCCGCGCTGCCCATGCCGCTGTCATTTCTGTGGCCGATGCTCGCCGCGGTGCTGGCCGGCGGGTTGTGGGGCGGCATCGCTGGCGTGCTCAAGGCCAAGGCCGGCACCAACGAGGTCATCAGCACGCTGCTGTTGTCCTTCATCGCTGTGTGGATGGTCTATGGCGCGGTGCAGAGCGAATCCTTGCTGCGCCAGCCGATGACCAATACGGCCACGTTGCCGGAATCCCAGGAGATCCCGGACGCCGCCAAGCTGCCGCTGCTGTCCGCGGACGCCGACACGCCGTTGAACGTCGGCCTGCCGATCGCACTGCTGCTGGCGGCCTTGGTGGCCGTCGCACTGGACAAAACGGTGTGGGGTCTGCGCCTGCGTGCCATCGGCCTGAACGCCGTGGCGGCGCGGCGTGCCGGCTTGCGCATCGCGCCGACGATCGTGCTCGTGCTTTTCCTGGCCGGTGCATTCGGCGGGCTGGCCGGCGCCTTCATGCTGCAGGGCGACCAGGGCAGCCTGAAGGCGCGCTTCTCGTCCGGCTACGGCTTCGACGGGCTGGTGGTGGGCCTGCTGGCGCGCGGCTCGATCGCGGGCGTGATCGCCGCCGCACTGCTTTTCGGCTTCCTGCGGTCGGGCGGTATCAGCATGGAGATGCAGGCCGGCGTGCCGAGTGCGCTGGTGCTGGTGATCCAGGGCGTGATCATCCTGCTGCTGGCCGGCGCAGCCTTCTGGATCGACCGGCGCAAGGAGGCCGAACGATGAGCGAGGAGATGCTTGCCGTATTCATCGGATCGAGCATCCGCCTGGCCATGCCGCTGGCGCTGGCGGCGACCGGCGAGCTGGTGAGCGAGCGCGCCGGCGTCCTCAACATGAGTGTCGAGGGCATGATGTTGATTGGCGCCTTCGGCGGTGCCATCGGGGCCTGGGCCACCGGCAGCCCGATGCTCGGTCTGGCCATCGGCGTGCTGGCCGTGCTGCCGGTGGCGTTGCTGCAGGCCTGGCTGAGCATCACGCTGCGCGCCAACCAGATCGTCACCGGCATCGGCATCAACATCCTGGTGCTGGGCGGCACCACCATTGCCTATCGCGAGATCCTGGGCCGCCATTCGCGCACCGAGATCCCGGGGCTGGACAAATGGGCCCCGCCGGGTTTGGGCGACATCGCCGTCTTCGGCGACGCGGTGTTCCGCCAGACATGGCTGCTGTATGCCGGCTTGGTCCTCATTGCCGTGGTGGCTTGGGTACTGCGCGACACCGCCATCGGGCTGGCGGTGCGCGCCGTCGGCGCCGAGCCGCGTGCGGTGGACAAATCCGGCCTGTCGGTGACGAAGGTGCGCTACGGCGCGGTGCTGTTCACCGGGGTAATGTCGGCACTGGCGGGCTGCTTCCTGTCGATTGGCGACATCCACACTTTCACCGAAGGCATGACCAACGGCGCCGGCTACCTGGCTTTGGCGGCGGTGATCTTCGGCAACTGGAAGATCGGACGCATGCTGCTCGCCTGCCTGTTCTTCGGCGCTGCCACTGCGTTGCAGTTCCAGCTGCCGGCGATGGGTGTCCAGGTGCCCACAGCGCTGCTGATCATGCTGCCGTACCTGATGGCACTGGTGGCCGTCGGCGGCCTGGTGGGGCGACAGACCGCACCGCCGTACCTGACGCGTGCCTACGTGCGATGAGACGGAGACTCCATGAACCCACCCCAAGACCCCGTTGGACCCTTTCCGCTCGGCACCTCGGCGCAGACGCAATGGCTGGTCGACGCTGAACGGGTCGACATGTCTGCGGCACCGCCGCCGCCGCGGCCGATCACACTGACCAGCACGCCGCAGCGGGTGACACTCGATCTGAATCGCACGGCGCTGATGGTCATCGACATGCAGAACGACTTCTGCACCGCCGGCGGCTGGGTCGATCACCTCGGCGCAGACTATCGGCCCGACCGCAGGCCGATCGCGCCGCTGCAGCGCCTGCTGCCAGCGTGGCGAGCGGCGGGCAGCCGGGTCATCTGGGTCAACTGGGGCAATCGTCCCGATCTGGCCAATATGCCTGCGAATCAGCACCACCTGTACAAGCCTTCCGGTCAGGGCATCGGCCTGGGCGAGCCGCTGCCGGTCAACGGTGCGCCGGTGCTGCAAAAGGACAGTTGGGCCGCGGCAGTGGTGGATGACCTGAGCATCGAGCCGACCGACATTTGTGTCGACAAGCACCGCATCAGCGGGTTCTGGGACACGCCGCTCGACTCGATCCTGCGCAATCTCGGCATCAGGACGATCCTGTTCGCCGGCGTCAACACCGACCAGTGCGTGCTGCACAGCCTGACCGATGCCAACTTCCTCGGCTACGGCTGCGTGCTGTTGGAGGATTGCTGCGCCACCACCTCGCCCGACTTCTGCACCGAGGCCACGCTGTGGAATGTGCGCAAGTGTTTCGGTTTTGTCGCCGACTCCACAGAGGTGATCGAAGGGCTGAAGACACCGCGCTGAAGTGCCATGGGCGGTCGAGGCGCGAGGATCTATTGCAACGGATGCTGCCGTCAATGGACAGCTTTGCGGCAGCGAATCGTAGAACTTGAATACCCGCTGTGGGTCGCGAGGCGTCCTGTGCCTGGCAACTGGCACTGCCGTAGAGCCGCCTCCCCCATCCTGCCCTGCCACATCTGCCGTGACGGGAGGCAAGACCAGGCCAAGCTGACGCTCGGGGCTGGCGGCCTACGAACGTCTGGCCTGGCCATCCCGTTCTTGCTGGGGTCTTGCGATATGGACGCTGTCCAAGAAGCGCTCGCCGCGCATGCCTGAAGCGATTTCGAAGCCCTGACTTGCCTTGCCGGGTGGGTTCGCCGTTGCTGAACTGCCACACGCATATACGCCCCGCAACTCACATCTTGAGCAGCTGTATCCAGACGAGATCTGGAGGGGGCGCGGGGGAGTGATGTGACCGCACGGCGCACGATTCTTTGCACCGCGTTTTCCCACGGTCAATCTGCACGACGGCCAAGATACGGATGTTGATCGTCCAAGGAAATCGAAGGCGATGCAACAGGCCGCGAGCGACGGGCTTGGTCGGGTCGCGAACATGGCGGACGCGTTCTCGCAGCGCAGTGATGCGCAATGACCGCTCGCTTCGCACATCCATGCGCCGTTCTGTCACACTGAATCCTAAGCCCGATTCACGGGAACGCGTCATTCGTCTCGTGTCGACGGGTGCAGTTCACCTGCAACACTTGAGGACCGCGCCATGGCACAGGGTAGCCAGAAGTTCGTCGCCCGGAATCGCGCTGCGCGGGTGCAGATCGAGTACGACGTCGAGCTCTACGGCGCCGCAAAGAGGACCCAGCTCCCGTTCGTCATGGGGGTGCTCTCGGATCTCTCGGGCCGGTCGCTGGAGGCACTTCCCGCTGTTGCCGATCGCAAGCTGCTCGACATCGACATCGACAACTTCGAGAGCCGGATGACCGCGATTTGCCCGCGCGTTGCCTATTCGGTCCCCGATATCCTGCGGGACGAGGGCGATCTGGAGGTCGACATCACGTTCGACAGCATCGACGACTTCGCGCCTGCTGCCGTGGTGCGGAAGGTCGGTGCCTTGGCGCGGGTGCTCGCTGCACGCCAGCACCTGGCCAATCTGATGTCCTACATGGACGGCAAATCGGGGGCCGAGGAGCTCGTCTCGTGGGTCCTGCGGAATCAGGCCGCGTCAGCCGCGCCATTGCGGATTGAAGGGGGAGCGGCCTTCGGCGCGACGACCACAGACCCGCAAGGGGACGGTGCCACGGGGGACCGGGCGCCCACGCAACCCGGTCGGTTCGACGGCGTGCTGGTCGAAGGTGAGGAATTCTGGCGCTTAGTCGAGAAGGAGTTTCGACCGAGATCCCACGACGCGAAGCTCGCGCTGGAAGAAGCCGTTCGCACCCTCGCCCGGGAGGCGCTTGCACACAAAAACTTGCTCCAGGCCGATGCAGTAATGTCCATTGAGAACATGGTCGCGGCACTGGACCAGAAACTGTCCCGGCAGCTCAACTTGATCATGCACCACGAGGCCTTTCAGAAGTTGGAGGGCGCGTGGAGGGGGCTCCACTATCTCGTCAACAACACCACGACGGACGAGGCGCTCAAGATCCGTTTCATGAACATCTCGAAGTCCGAAATCGGCAAGACGCTACGTCGCTACAAGGGGACCGCATGGGACCAGAGCCCCCTGTTCAAGCGGATCTACGAGGAAGAGTATGGCCAGTTCGGGGGCGAACCCTTCGGCTGCCTCGTGGGTGACTACTACTTCGACCATTCGCCCCCGGACGTCGAGCTGCTCGGTGAGATGGCGAAGATCTGCGCCGCAGCGCACACCCCCTTCATTGCGGGTGCGTCACTGGGCCTTATGGAACTCGGGTCCGGGCAGGAGTTCAATGGCGTGCGAACCTTGGCGGGAAGGTTTGTCACCCCCGAATACGCAGCATGGCGCGGACTGCGCGAGTCGGACGAGTCCCGCTACATCGGACTCGCCATGCCGCGCTTCCTTGCCCGCGCTCCATACGGCGCTACGACGAATCCCGTTGACGATTTCGATTTCGAGGAGGAAGCCGGCGACGGCGACCAAGGAAAGTACGCCTGGTGCAATGCCGCCTATGCCATGGCAGTGAGCATCACGCGCGCATTCGAACTCTATGGATGGTGCGCCAGAATTTGCGGAGTCGAGTCGGGCGGTGCTGTCGAAGGCTTGCCTACGCACCGATTCCCGACCGACGACGGCGGATTCGACATGAAGTGCCCGGTGGAGTTCGCAATCAGCGATCGGCATGAGGCCGCATTCGCCGCAAGTGGCCTCATGCCGCTCATGCACCGCAAAGACTCTGATTTCGCAGCATTCATCGGTGCCTGCTCTCTGCAGAAGCCTTTCGAATACGACGACCCGGAGGCCACCGCCAACGCGGTACTAGCGGCGCGCCTGCCCTACCTCTTCGCGTGCTGTCGATTCGCCCAGTACCTCAAGTGTCTGGTCCGCGACAGGATCGGATCGTTCAAGGAGCGCGAGGACATGGAGCGCTGGCTACAGCGATGGATCGAGAACTACATCGACCCGGATCCCGCCACTTCGTCTGAAACCACCAGGGCGCAGAAGCCGCTCGCCGCGGCGGAGGTGCTTGTCGAGGAAGTCGAGGGCAATCCGGGCTACTACGCGGCGCGCTTCTTCCTGCGGCCCCACTACCAACTGGAAGGCCTCACCGCCTCGATGCGCATCGTCTCGAGGCTGCCGTCGGCCAAGGCGGCGGAATAAGGTGGCGATGACCAAATCCGGCGCGTTCATCTCCTACGCGCGCGCTGACGGCGAGCGGTTTGCAGCTTCGCTGCGCGAGCGCCTGGCGAGGGATGCTCCTGATGTTCGCGTGTGGCAGGACCGTTCGGAGATCGAAGGCGGCGTCGGCTGGTGGCGGCAGATCGAGGACGCCCTGGAACGGGTGGAGTTCCTCGTGATCGTGATGACGCCGGATGTGCTCGCATCTGAGATTACCCGCAAGGAATGGCGCGCGGCGCGCCAGAGCGGGGTATGCGTCTTCCCGGTGAAAGGCCCGGGCTTCGCCATTGACGATCCGAGGCTGCCCAGGTGGATGAGCCGCGCGCACATCTACGATCTAGACGTCCAGTGGGATACCTTCGTCGCGCACCTGCGCCGAGGGTGCCAGACGACGCGAGTGCCGTTCATGGCGCCGCCGCTACCGCCTGGCTTCGTGGGTCGCCCACGCGAGTTTGAGGCCTTGCGTTCGCTGGTCCTGGATGCACGCACAGGGGACACGGTTGCGATCACGACGACGCTTCTCGGCGCGGGCGGATTCGGCAAGACGACGCTGGCCGCTGGGTTATGTCACGACGACGAAGTCATCGCCGCGTTCGACGATGGCGTGCTCTGGGCAACGCTCGGCCAGAGCCCGAACGTCCAGGGCGAGCTGACCCGGCTTTATGCCGCGCTGGCTGGCGAGCGTCCGGGCTTCGTCAGCATAGAAGATGCGGCACAGGCACTTGCCGAGAAGCTGGAGCACAAGCGCTGCCTGATCGTCGTCGACGACGCGTGGGATGTCGAGCACTTGAGGCCCTTCCTGCGCGGTGGACCGGTTTGCGCGAGGCTCGTCACCACGCGCCAAGCGTCGGTGGCCGCCGAAGGCGAACGAATCACGGTCGACGAGATGACCAGTCAGGAGGCGGTGTCGCTTCTCGTCGCCAGGTTCGCATCCGCCCCAGCTGACTTGCAGCCCTTCCGCAAGCTCGCGCACCGGCTCGGAGAGTGGCCGCTGTTGCTCCGGTTGGCCGGCGCCGCGTTGCGCCAGCGCATCGACCGCGGCGACTCCCTGGACGGCGCCTTGCGATACGTGGACCGGGCGCTCGAGAAGCGCGGCGTCACGGCCTTCGACCGTGGGCGCTCCGCGGATCGCAACGAGGCCGTGGCGTCCACGCTGGCCATGAGCATGGACCTCCTGGATGGCGCCGATCGGGCCCGCTGCGCACAGCTTGCGATCTTCCCCGAGGACATCGCGATTCCGTCCGCTGTATTGGGCGAGTTGTGGGGTCTCGACGACCTCGACCTGGAGGATGCTCTCTCGCGATTGCACGATGCCTCGCTGATCGACTTCGATCTCGGAACGGGTACCGTGCGCATCCACGACGTGATGCGCGCATGCTTCGCCACCCTGCTCGGGCAGGACACGGTGGCTACCCATTCGCGCCTGCTCGGCGCATGGCCGGAGGTCCGCCGCCTTCCCCACCGTTATGCCTGGCGCTGGCTCGGCCATCATCTGCTGGAGGCAGGCCAAGGCAGCGAACTGCGAGCGCTGCTCCTTGACTTCGACTGGCTGCAACGCAAGCTGGACGCGACCGATATCTACTCCCTCCTCACCGATTTGTCCTGCCTTCCGGGAGACCCCGCGCTGCAGCTGTTGCACAACGTCCTGCGGCTTTCCTCGCACGTACTGGTCAAGGACAAGTCACAACTCGCGGCGCAACTCCTGGGTCGGCTGGCAGACCCGGAGCGAGATGTCGGCATGACGTTCCGCAAGTACCTTCCGGTAGGGCTAGGCAAATGGATCCGCCCGAGTACCCCGAGCTTGGTCGGTCCCGGTGGGGCGCTCGTAAGGACCCTTGAGAGCCCCGGCATACCAAGTTCGATAGCGGTGACGCCCGACGGACAGTGGATCGTGTCCGGTACTGCCGACGGCACGCTTGCCGTGTGGGAGCTTGCGAGCGGGACGCTAGTGCGCACGTTGCGAGCAGGGAATGCCGATGACGAGGCGATCGTTCGCGTCGAGGAAGGAACGGGATCGACCATCGTGATGATGCCGGACGGGCGCATCCTGCTCGCCGGCAGTCGCGGGCTGGCCCTCTGGGATCCTGCGGACGACGCCCAGCCACGCATCGTCGCCAGGGTAGCGGATGCCGTCGGAAGTCTCGCCGTTTCGCGGGACGGTCGGCAGGCGCTGCTCGGATCGAGAAAGGGCGTACTAACGCTCGTCGACATCGAGAGCGGCGAATGCCTGGCGCAACTCGTGGCCCAGCGGCTGGACATCAACACGGGCGAGACCGTCGTGCAACGGGTGGCGCATCGGCTCGGCATCGCTGCGGTGGCCATCAGCGGCGACGGCCGTCTCGGCCTGACGGGAAGCTATGACAAGACGCTGCGCGTCTGGGACCTCGAGGACCATAGCCTGGTGGACACGCTCTATCCGCCGCACGAAGGCATCGTCTATGCGGTGGCCGCGGCGCGCAGCCAGCCAGTGGCCGTGTCCGGAAGCGCGGATCGAACCATCCGGGTATGGGATCTCGTCACGAAGACCTGCCGTGCGACCCTGACCGGTCACAACCACCGTGTCTACGACATCGCATTGTCGAGCGATGGCGCGACCGCCCTCTCCGCATCACATGATCGGACGATCAAGCTGTGGGACCTGTCGTCGGCAACGGCCCTCGCGACGCTGCAGGGCCACTCGGACGCGGTACTCGCCGTCGCGTTCGTGCCGGGCGAGCGATTCGCAGTGTCGGCCGCGAAGGACGGGACGATCCGCGTCTGGAAACTCGAGGCGGGCGAGGCGCACGCCGCCACTCAGAAGCATGAAGGCTGGATCCAGGCGGTCGCGGTGACACCGGACGGCAGCCTCGCGATCACAGGAGGTCAGGATCACCGATTGTGCGTATGGGAAACCAACAAGGCAAGCGTGCGGCAGGTCCTCAAGGGCCACCATGACGCAGTGAGCGCCATCGCACTGCATCCTGCAGGAAGCATGGCCGTTTCAGGGTCGTACGACCGGCGCGTGGTGGTGTGGGATCTCATTGCGGAGAAGCCGTTGCATGTGCTCAAGGGGCATGCCGATGGAATCAGCGCGGTGACGATCTGCCCCGACGGGAAAAGGGCGCTTTCGGCGTCCTCCGATGGGGACGTGATCCTTTGGGATATCGAGCGCGGCCGGATCCTAAGTCGCTGGGACGCGCACCGCCGAGGCATAACGTTCCTCGCCACCGTTGCGAACTGGCAGACAGTCCTGACCGGTTCTATGGACGGCACCGTCAAGGTGTGGGACCTTGCCACGTGCGCGTGCGTGCAGACGCTGCGCGCGCACCTGGACGGCGTGACGGCGGGCGCCGTCGCGCCAAGCGGCGACTACGTGCTTACCGGCGGTTCGGACGGAGCGCTCAGGCTCTGGCGGTGGCCGTCCTTCGAGGTCGTGCGAACTGTCCAGGGGCACGCCGCAAGGGTGCGCTCCCTCTGCTTCGAGGGAAGCGGCCGCTTCGCATTTTCCAGTTCGTATGACCGCTACCTGAAGGCGTGGGCGATACCGGCTCTCGAGTCGAGAACGGCATTTGCCGCGGATTCGGCGATCGCCGTAGCTGCCGTGAGCGAAGCGGGCAGCATGGTGGTCGCCGGGGACGCGCAAGGCTGCGCGCACTTCCTTCGCTTCGACGATACCTAGCGTGATGCCCGGAGTGTGCCGTGAGACTCAACGCCAGCTTTGCGGCCATTCAATCGAGCGGCCCAACGACGGCGTCGGGTCGCTGGCGGGC
>Ga0316605_10001480_pt1 | contig 13557 bp, 11 predicted proteins | sample OWC_soil_day20_n_FD_207666 | JGI IMG/M metagenome (GOLD analysis project Ga0316605, IMG submission 207666) | Wetland soil microbial communities from Old Woman Creek delta, Ohio, United States - OWC_soil_day20_noCT | ecosystem: Environmental > Terrestrial > Soil > Wetlands | place: USA: Ohio... | reverse complement strand
AGGCAAAGCAAAAAATTCATCACGAAACGGCAGCCGTCAATTTTGGCAGATACAATGCTGGGCTCAGGACCGGCTGAAGTTTCGAGCCATCTGCCGTCGTTACTTTTGCCAGTGACTCGAGGCACCGGTCACATTAAGCCAGAAGGAGAAAATATTTCATGATATCCCGAAATCATCGGATACTGTTTGAAGGCCTGGTTGTTGCCTTGGAAGAGATGGAAGTCAAGGTGGGAGACAAAGGCTGGCATACCTACCAGATCGTCCGCCATCCCGGGGGGGTGGGAGTGTTGCCGCTGCATCAGGACGGTTCGGTGTCCCTGATCCGCCAGCTTCGTCCGGCAATGGACTCTTACCTGCTGGAAATACCGGCCGGACGGCTCAACCCGGGGGAAGATCCGGCACAGTGCGGAATGCGGGAGCTTGCTGAAGAGACAGGGATCATCGCAGGCAATCTGCAATCACTGGGGATTATCCATCCTTCACCCGGAGTATTCGATGAGGTCGTCCACCTGTTCCTCGCTACGGATCTCGCCCAGGGTGAAGCATTCCCGGAGCATTACGAGGATATTGAAGTAGTACATATCCCGTTGCGGGATGCCGTGCGAATGGCCCTGGACGGTTCTATCAGTGACGGCAAGACGGCGATGGCACTGTTCAGAGCGGCAGGACGCTGAGAAAACCCGGCACAACGCTGCATACCGGAACAGAACTCCGGGGATTCGGCGCAGGGTACCTGATGATTGCAGCTGGCGGCTGGCACTTGGCAGCCAACAATACAACGTACAGCTGACCGCTGACGGCCAGCTGTACAATTAAAATCCCCGATATGCAACATGTAAAACTACTTTTTTACCGCGCCCAATTGACACGGACAAACTTTTCGCCCTGGCTCCATTGATAGTGCAAATCCCCTTTATGGGCCTTGTAGACGTCCCGTCCGAGTTTTTCGGCGAGCTTGTCCTCAGTGGTTGAGATGGTGAGAACGTTCCCTTCCTGGCTGATTTCCATGATTCTTCCCAGAGGGTTTTTGTTCCTGTAGTATGCTTCCTTATGCTTGATCAGATCCAGAATTTCACTTTCGTGCTGCACAAGGTATTCCCCGGAAAGGGTTATCATTCCGCCCGGATTGTTGTCATTCATCCGGAGGCAGGAAGGGCATACAACCTTGACCGCCTGAGGGTCGGACCGCACCGTTTCCAGTTCCGCTGCATCCAGGATCCACCGCTTGTTGCGATAGATGATTCCGCATTTCTTGCAAAAGGAGACTTCTTTCAGTCCCTCTTTGGGCAGATAGACGTCGGTGCTGCGTGCCGTTCGTTGACCCTTTTCATCACGCCCCATGATCTTTGACAACCGCGGCCTATCGTCTTGGGTTCTTTTTGCCATGGCGAATGCCCCCTTTCATTTCATCTGCTTCCTTCTTACAGTATAACACTGCCCGGCATGCCTCTCTCGTTTTTCACGCAACTTTTGCGAAGGTATCCGGAATAACTCAAAACTCGAAACTCAGCACATGTTCCTGCTCCCAGGCGACGACCCGGTTCCTGCCTCCCTTCTTGGCCTGGTACAGCGCCTTATCCGCTTTGTCCACCAGGGTCCTGGAGTCTCCGGCATCTTCCGGGAAGGTGGAAATGCCGATGCTGATGGTAAGGCGGCCTTCCGGCTGGGTTTCTTCATGGGGGAAAGGGTACTTTTCAAAGGCTTTGCGAAGTTTTTCGCCCACTACCTGCGCCAGCTCCTTTGAGGTTTCAGGCATGATGATGAGGAACTCCTCGCCTCCGTAGCGAACGGTGATGTCGGTATTGCGGATATTCTGCCGGAAAATTTCAGCCGCCTTTTTCAGCACTTCGTCCCCGAGCAGATGGCCGTGACAGTCATTGTAATTTTTAAAAAAATCAATATCCAGCATCATTACCGAACAAAGCCTGCCGTACCTGCCTGCCCTTTCCAGTTCACGGTCGAGAGTATGCCAGAGATGCCGCGGGTTATACAACCCCGTCATCGGATCGGTGCATGCCTGCGTTGCGGCTATTTCGTAACTTTTTCTCAGGTACTCGTAATTGAGTTTCTGCAAAATCAGAGTTCGTACCTTGGTGAGAAGTTCCGGCATGTCGAAGGGATAGGTATAATAACCGTCGGCGCCGATGCGGGCTGATTTCATTCTCCTGCCGGCAGGAGAGACGGCAGAGAGGATAAGTACCGGCACATGGCTTGTCTGCTCACGCGACTTGAGCTGCAGGCAGACATCATTGCCGCTCATTTCGGGCAGCGACTGGTCTAAAAGGAACAGGTCAGGAGGAGATGAAAGACCCTTGTCGAGAGCCTCGAGACCGCCGGAGGCAATGATAATTTCGTACCCCTCCTCATTCAGGCAATGGGCGAGCATCTGGGCGAGTTTCGGTTCGCTGGTTGCCACCATTATCCGGGGAGTGGTACTTTCAGGCGTCAGGATCCCGCCTTTCGGCAGGATGAAGGTAAAGGTGCTGCCTTCACCAGGATAGCTGTCCACCCAGATTTTTCCCCCGTGCAATTCCACCAGGCGCTTGACAAGGGAAAGCCCGAGACCCAGACTTCCGGACTTGAGATGGGAGAGATCAACCTTTTCAAATCCTGAAAAAATATTATCCAGTTCCTCCCTGCAAATACCGACTCCCTGGTCTGTAACCGATATTTCCACGAATTTCCCTGAATTTTCATCAGTAACCCGCACCTCCCGGGCCGAGATAGTGATTTGCGATCCGGCGGCAGAAAATTTCAGGGCGTTTGTCAACAGCTCTTCCATGATGAATCTGAATTTTTTTTCATCCGCAGTAATGGAGCCGGGATCCCCCCTGTAGATGACGTTCAGGTCAATTTTTTTCTTTCCCGCGGATTCCCTGATTCCTTCAAGAATTTTTTGCAGGGCTGCCTGCAAGCCGAATCTTTCAGGAAGAAACCGGCTCATCCCGACATTGATGCTGCAAAGCTCCAGGATCCTGTCGACCATTGAACGGACCCTGATGCAGTTTTCCAGGATATTTTCAAGGTAATGACTTTTTGTTTCGCCGCCAGCTTCCGGAAACTGCTCCTGCAGAAACTTAGCGTATTCAATGATGTTATTGAGTGGCGTCCGGAGTTCCCTGGACATGTGTGACAGGAATTCTCCCTTGACCTGATTGGCCAGGAGAAGCCTCTCCCGGGTAATATCAAGTTCCACCGTCTGTTCCTTGAGCAGACGCTTCAGCAGATCAATGTCTTCGGACAGATTGTCCTGTTTCCTTCTCGTCATACCCTTTGCCTTTACGCCAGGGGCCATCTCGTCGTGTGCAGGTCGACTTCGGCATGATGCGGCTCCTGTGCCGTCTGCCGAAGGATAGCGCGCGCGGGAGCCCCGTCTCCATCACGTATCTTCAGGGGAAGGCATACGAGTTCATAGACACCCCTGGGTACCTCGCCGAGATACAAACCCTCCAGGATAACAACTCCATGCTCCAGAAGTATCCTGTGAATGCTGCCGTCACCGTGGAACGGCTCTATGGAAAGATAATCAATCCCGATCAGTTTGATGCCGATTGCCGCCAGGTAGTCGGCCCCGTCGACGGTCAGGCAGGTATATTCTTCGGTAAAGCCGGGCCGGTTCAAAAACAGGGAGTTTTCAGTTTTCAGGAGGAGGCGCTCTTCCCCTTTTATGGGGAGTCGCTCGAGTTCTTTTCTGCCGATTGTTCTGGTCCCGCCTATTTCCGCTACCAGTGCACGGCCGTTCAGGAGAGCAAGGGAAAGGTGGTCGACCGATACACCCCTGTCATTCATGTGACGGGGGGCATCAACATGAGTGCCCGAATGCGTGGACAGGGAAATCCTGGAGACATTGGCACCATCTCCATTTTTTATGGACAGGGCCGCTTCCAGGACTACCGGCGGATCTCCGGGGTAAACGGGGGTATCTCCGGACAATGGAATACTGATGTCGTATATCTTCATGACAACCCCCCCCATGAGGAGTTATTTGCTGAATTACTGATTAATTATACTTTGTTACGGGAGATTTGCCAGTGCGTTTCCATTTTCGGAATCATGAGAGGGGATGGGGCAGGGGGGAGAAATCCAGTATATTGCAAAGTGCATGGTGAGGCAACTAAAGGAAAAATGGCCATGGCCGTAATCGGTGAAGTGAGGAAAAGACGGGTTTCAATGTAAGGAACCAGGCTCATTCCAGCCTGGTTCCTTATGGTCATGTCACCGCTTCATGCGAAGAGGGCTGAAGTTGTGCGCGCGCTGCTAGTGTGCGTTGAGGAATGCCTGCACATTGCTGATATCCGTGGCGGACAGCGTGATTCCCTTGTGACCCGATACACCGGCGGCATATTTGCTGCCGACCGCCGACCCTTTCCCGGACAAATCGGGGTTTCCGGTTGAGTCGTACGTGCCGAGGCTGTGGCAGCCGGCGCATTTGCCGTCATAGACCGTTTGTCCGGTCGAAGGTGCTGGAGACGGTGAGGGCGATGGAGAGGGTGTTGTCGAAGTGTGGCATGCGCTGCAGTCGGTGGACGGTGGTGTTGAAGGTACCAGCGATCTGGCAATTCCGTCGATTTCCGCGCTCGTCAGCGACTTCAGTTTTTGGGTTCCCATGCCGTGATCATTGCTATTGATTGCCGACTTAATCTGAGATGCGGTACGGCTCTGCAGTCCATATGGGGTGTGACAACTGGCGCAGTTGGTGGTGAACAGATTCTTGTCGCCGGACGACATCGGTGTCGAAGCTGCCGCGGCTATGATGATGGAAAGCGCTCTGGTAATAGCGACGGACTTGGAGTCGGCCGCCCTGACGGTAAAATTGAAAGTGCCGGCAGCAGAAGGAGTGCCCGTAATGGTTCCCGCCGACGTCATGCCGGTTCCCGGGGGGAGTGTGCCGCTGTAGCTCCACGTGTAGGGAGGTGCCCCCCCGCTTGCTGACAGGGTCTGGCTGTATGCTGTTCCGATCGTACCGTTGGGTAACGTGGACGTTGTGATTGTCAGGGCAGCACCCGGCGACGAAGGGTTGTCCAGAAACGACTTCAAGTCGGTAATGTCCGCGGCGGTCAGGGTTATTCCCTTGTGTCCCGATGCCCCGGCGGTATATTTGCCGCCAACCGCCGACCCTTTGCCCAGCAGATCGGGGGCTGAGCCGGTTGTGTCATACGTTCCGAGGCGATGGCAGCTGGCGCAGTAACTGTTATACACGGTCGCCCCGTCCGCAAGTACGGCCACTGCGCACAAAACCGACAGCAGCAGGGCAAGCAGAACGGGCAGGGCTTTCACCATGTTGTTTCTTTTCTTTCTGGAATCCATGTTTTCTCCTTTCACTACATAGAGCCATTGGCAGCGAGCGACTACCTGCCGGCGGCAATTCATAATGATTCGACTTCAAAGGTTGCCTTGCTTTTCGGGTCAAAAACGTGCACGGCACAGGCAATACACGGATTGAAGGAGTGTATCACCCGGAGGACCTCAAGCGGGCGCGCCTGGTCGGCAACAGGCACATCCACAAGTGCCTGCTCCACCGGCCCGGGGACATTGCTTGCGTCTCTGGGACCGAAGTTCCAGGTTGACGGCACGACCATCTGGTAGTTGGTGATTTTCTGGCTGGAGAAATTCAGCCAGTGTCCCAGAGCTCCGCGCGGAGCCTCGTTAAGCCCCAGACCCGAACCTGAGCTGGTCATGGTAAAAGTTTTGCGGAACGGCATGGTGAGTGTCTGGCTGCTCGCCTGTACCTGACCCGCCCAGGATGCCATCGCATCGGCGATAACCTTTGTCTCGATCGCCCTGGCGGCGGTCCGGCCGAGTGTCGAATACATATCCGCCAGCTTCAGGCCGGTTTTCTGCAGGAAGCTGTTAACCTGTTGAACCGTAGCTGACTGGCCTTTGCCGTAGTTTACCATTACCCTTGCCAGCGGGCCCACTTCCATCGGCTGCCCCTGGTAGCGCGGCGCCTTGATCCAGCTATACTGCCCCGAGGTGTTTATACCCGAGTAGCTGGGGACGGTTTGCCCCTGTGCCGGGTTGAGGCTGCCGCTGCCGGAGTACCAGCTGTGGGTTATGTGCTCGCTGATATTGCCGACATCGACCGGCTGGACCGAACTTGTCGCCTGGTTGAAGATGATGCCGCGCGGGAAGAAGAAGCTGGAAGGCTCCTCGGAGCTTTGCGGGAATTCGCCGAACGACATGAGATTGTCCGCGATCCCGATCTTAGCGTAATCCTTGTAGCGACCGAGCAGGTAGGTCGTGTCGGGAAGGTAATACATGTTCACGAAATTCTGCGCTGATGTGACATGGTTCTTGAATTCGGTGATGCGGGCTGACGTAAGATCCTTGTTGAGCGTGATTCCGCCCACGATGATGGTCTGCGGGTGGGGGTTCTTGCCACCGTAAATGGCGTGCATATGGGCTACCTGCATCTGGGTCTTGAGGGCTTCCAGGTAATTGGCCATAAAGACAAGGTTCTCTTCGGGGGTGAGAATGTATGCGGGGTGCCCCCAGTATCCGTTGTTGAACGGACCGAGCTGACCGCTCTTGGCAAAGGCCTGCAGCTGCTGCTTTACCCCGCTGAAAAAGCTGGAAGTTCTCTTGCGTCCGGAATATATCTGCCTGTCAACGGTGACTGTCGCGGCCGGGTCGGCGGAGAGGGCGCTGACCACGTCGACCCAGTCCAGCAAGTGGAGCTGGTAGAAATTGACGATGTGGTCATGAATGAACTGCGCCCCCATGAGGAGGTTGCGAATGACGCGCGCATTTCCGGGTATGGTCAGGTTGAGGGCGTTTTCCACGCTGCGCACCGATGTCACGCTGTGGACATAGGTGCAGACGCCGCAGAGACGCTGGGTAATCATCCAGGCGTCCCGCGGGTCGCGGTTTTTCAGGATCGGTTCGATACCGCGGAACAGCGGGCTGGTGCTCCAGGCGCTGTTGACCTTGCCGTTTATAACTTCGGTTTCCACGCGCAGGTGACCTTCGATGCGCGTCACCGGATCGAGTACTATTTTTGACATATATCCCTATCCTTTCTCACTGGTCTGTACTTGAAAATGCCCGGATCAGTCGCCATAACTTCCGTTGTAGTTGAAGAACGATCCATTGTCCCAGAAGCCAGGCTGGGCGCAGCCCTTGCAGGGGCAGTCCGCCTGGACGCACCAGCTCGTCTTGTCGTTATACTTTACGGTGGGACAGTTATGATACGTGGAAGGCCCGCGACAGCCGAATCCTTCCAGGCACCACTCGGTGTCACGGCGCTGGCACTGGCTGTGCACCGTGCTGCCGTACGCGAAGGTTGGGCGCCCCAGGGTGTCGAGTTTCGGGAAATCGCTGAACAGGAGATAATTAACGATGAGAGCTGCGAAATTTACCGGATTGGGCGGGCAGCCGGGCATTTTGATGGTATTGAGGCCGTTGAGGGCGCCATGCACGCACTCCGCTCCTGTCAGGCCGCCGGTTGCCGCCGGCAGTCCCCCGTATGCGGCGCAGGTACCGAGACTGATCATCATTTTTGCCTGCGGGCAGACTTCCTGGGCGATCTCCAGCATAGTTCTGCCGCCGATCATGCCGTAGTTGCCACTGCCGGCAAGGGGTATGGAGCCTTCTACGACGCAGAAAAATTTTCCGGAATATTTGCTCACTGCATCCGTGAGGCTTTTTGTCGCGGCTTCTCCCGCCGGGGCCATAATGGTCTCATGGTATTCAAGAGAAATTTTGTTCAACAGCAGGTCGTCGATAAAGGGGCTGGAAGAACGGAGAAATGCTTCCGTGCAGCCGGTGCATTCGGAAAACTGCAGCCAGATGAAAGGGGGTCTGGGTCCGCTCACCAATGCTTCGGCAATCTTGGGAATATAGGTTGCCTCCAGTCCCAGCGTGGCCGCCATCAGCCCGCAGAACTTCATGAAGTCTCGGCGGGTTACCCCTTTTTTCGTTACCATCTCATCAATCTTGTCTTCGACAGGGTCTTCAAATTTTTCGTCTTTTTCCATCTGCACTACCTCCTCATTGAAAGCGTCCGTATTTCCGACTTTTCACGGGTCACTCAGCCCGGATGAACCAGGCCAGGTTCGATTTTATATAAAAGTGATACGCGCGATAACGTAAGAACATGATCCGAAGGCTCTTCCATCCCTGGAACCGCTTGTCGGTACAGGGGATGCAATTCCGCCTGGTTCGAATCGCCAGGGAAAAGCGCAACTTTCACATGCAGCGTTTCTTGTGCGGTGGCGAAATGCACCCGCCGGGAATGGCTGGTTGATGCGTCTCTATTCGGTTTTTGTTTTTGATGGGTACATGGTTCGCGTGTAATTTTTGACTACACGGTAAAGGAGGGTCGTTGTCAAAACGTTGGAAATGATCCGATCAGTTTTTTTTGTAAACGGCAAACAGGGCATTCACACCCTTTCGTGTTGCCGTATGCAACATTTAGTATATGCAATAATACTTATACAACTTTTTTTGTCAAGAAAAATGTGATTGCTTTGTTCTGGAAATGAGAAAACACTTTGTGCCCAAACAGTATTGCGTTGACAAGCCGGGAAGGATTGTCTATCAATAGGCTATGCTTTGGGGAGCATCTTTCACGGAAATTGCAGTGCGGACTGGGGATGGGGTTGCATGAAAGACGATTCGTACTGGATGGGGATCGCACTTAAGGAAGCGAAAAAAGCTGCCGGACGGGGAGAAGTGCCCATCGGCGCTGTCCTCATAAGGGGAGAAGAGATTCTCGGCCGCGGCCATAATCTGCGGGAAGGGAAACATGATCCCACCGCCCATGCTGAAATGATCGCCATCCGCAAGGCGGCCGTCAAAACGGGAGGATGGAGATTGTCCGGATCGACTCTCTATGTGACGCTGGAGCCGTGCATCATGTGCATGGGGGCAATCCTGCTGGCCCGGATAGAGCGTGTGGTTTTCGGTTGCCGGGACCCGAAGGGCGGGGCGGCGGGGTCTCTCTACGACCTGTCGAACGATTCCCGCCTCAATCACCGTTTTGCGTTGACCGCCGGTATCAGGGAGGAAGAATGTGCCGGTATCCTGAGCGGATTTTTCGTTGAATTGCGAAAGAGGAAAAAGCGGCCGGACCCCGTTGCGTGCCCCTAGCTTCCAGCCGCTATCTCTATTCCCCAGTTCGTGCAAATCTCAATGAACGCCTCGTCCACCGGTGCGGTAATACTCACTTGCCGGCCGTTGCCCACGGGGAAAGACATCCTGAGGCAATGGAGCATCATCCTCGGTGCCGGAGCCCCTCCATATGTCCCGTCTCCCACGATCGGCAGCCCGCAGTGGGCCAGATGAACCCTGATCTGATGGGTGCGACCGGTGAGAGGGGCTGCCTCCACAAGAACCGCATCGCATCCTTCACCAATGACCCTGAATCTTGTTCGCGCCTCTTTTCCCGGAGTGGACACCCCGTAGCACGATTTTGTAATCTTGGCAATCGGCGCATCGACTTCCCATTCCCGCTGCGCAGGGATGCCTGTTGCCAATGCGAGGTATGTTTTTTCAACTTTTCCCTCTTTCAGCAGGGTGGACAGATATGCCGCATATTTCCTGTTTTTGGGGAAGATCATGACACCCGATGTTCCCCGGTCAAGGCGGTGGACCACCCGTGCAGGTTCCCCGGTCCCTCTCTTTTTCAGGTACATTTCAACGGCAAATTCAACGGTGCCCTTCAACTGGTAGGGGGTGCGCTGGCAATTGATGCCGGCCTCCTTGCAGACGGCCAGGCAATCGTTGTCTTCATGGATCATGTCGTTCGCCGTATACACCAGCTCTCGGCAGTTTTCCTCTTCGATCACTCCAATGACAATCCTGTCTCCCTCATGTAAAATGCGGGATGCCACGCGCACCTTCGCATCATCAATGGTGCACCCTCCCCAGTCGATGATCTTTCGAATCCGCGTTTTTGACAACTGGGGGAAAAGCTGCCGTGCCCCGTCGTCAAGGCGCATCCCGGCCTGTCCGGAACCTACAATTGCCTTAATTATCATGTCTGTCCCCAGTTATCGTGGGGTCGATCTGTGGCGGACATCAGTTTTTCACCCGCTTCAGCCTCTTTTCCTCGACATACATGTCGATGGCGAGCAGAAACACTCCGACGCAGATGGCCGAGTCGGCCACGTTGAACGCCGGCCAGTAATGTTCGTGCCAGTGTACGACGAGGAAATCGATGACCTCGCCCAGCCGCACCCGGTCTATCAGGTTCCCGACCGCTCCGGCAAAGATGAGGGCCAGGGAGAATGCGGTAAGTTTCTGGTCCGGCCGGAGCTTCCTGAAAAATACGATAATGGCGATGATGGCAATAACCGACACGAGGGTAAGAATGGGCAGGCGGTATGGAGAATTTGCCAGAAAGCTGAACGCTGCCCCCTTGTTGCGGATATTGGTGATAGCAAAAAAGTCTTTGACGACGACGATTGATGAATACATCTCCATGGTTCGGTCTATATAGAGTTTCGTCGCCTGATCGAGGATCAGCACCACTGCCGTAACGAAAAGAGAGAGGGTGTATTTGGATTTCATGACGGCAATTCCGTATCCGTCAGCGCCTCGAGGCACTTCGGGCAGATGGTCGGGTGCACCGCATCCCCGCCGATTCTTTCGTCATAGCACCAGCACCTTTCGCACTTTTCACCGGGTGCTGCCGTTACCTGGATTTTCAGCTTTTCAATTCCCTCCGCCTGGTAAAATTCCCCGAAAACATCATCTTTCAGGTCAACCTTCGAAACGATGAAGATGCTTTTCAGTTCGTCGCCGTAATGCTTGAGAAACGTGAGCAGCTCGGACGGGGCACTGACCGTCACGGCGGCATCCAGGGAATGGCCGATGATCTTGCCGGTCCGGGCGATTTCGAGGGCCTTGGATATCTCGCCACGCACCTTGATGATCAGGTCCCAGCGCCCTACCAGCTCGTCATTTTTGTGCTCGGGGCGCAGGGGAGGGAACTGGGCAAGGTGGACGCATTCTTCCTGCTGTTTCGGCATGCATTGCCACACCTCGTCGGCGGTGAATGAAAGGACCGGAGCAACAAGTTTCACAAGGGTGTCGAGGATGAGATGCATGGCTGTCTGGGCGCTCCTCCGCTGCTGCGAACCCTTGCTGCTGGTATAGAGCCGGTCCTTGAGGATATCGAGGTAGAAGGCGCTCATCTCGACGGTGCAGAATGAATTGACTGCGTGATACAGGACATGGAATTCGCAGCTCTCATATGCCTGGAGAACCTTTTCCTTCAGAAGCTCGAGCTGGTGCAGTGCCCAACGGTCGATTTCCGGCATTTTTCCCGCGGGAACGGAATCGACGGCAGGATCGAAGTCGGAGATGTTTCCGAGAATGTAGCGGCAGGTGTTGCGGATGCGCCGATATGATTCGGAAAGTCTGGTCAGGATCTCCTGGGAGATGCGGATGTCATCACGGTAGTCCTGGGCTGCCACCCACAGTCGCAGCACCTCGGCGCCATATTTCTTGATGATGTCTTCCGGCGCTACCACGTTGCCCACCGATTTGCTCATTTTACGTCCGGCCCCATCCACGACAAAGCCATGGGTCAGAACGGTATTGTACGGACCGGTATTCCTGGTCCCGACGCTCTCCAGGAGCGACGAATGGAACCAGCCGCGATGCTGGTCGCTGCCTTCCAGGTACATGTCCGCCGGTGAGCCCAGGTATGGACGGTTTTCAAGAACAGCCGCATGGGATACGCCGGAGTCGAACCATACGTCCAGGATGTCCATCTCCTTCTCGAGGTTGGCACTGCCGCATGAAGGGCATGTAGCTCCCTCGGGGAGCAATTCTTTCGCCTCCTTTTCATACCAGATGTCCGAGCCGTACTCCGTGAACAGGTCAGCAACGTGATCCATGATCGTGCTGTCGGCAAATGCTTCGCCGCAGGCAGTGCAGTGAAAGGCGGTGATGGGAACTCCCCACGAGCGTTGCCGGGAGATGCACCAGTCGGGTCTGTTTTCGACCATGCCATAGATACGGTCTCTGCCCCATTTCGGTATCCAGGTGACCCGCTCGATCTCTTCCAGGGCCTTTCCGCGCAGATTATTGGCTTCCATGCTGATAAACCACTGCTCGGTTGCGCGGAAGATAATCGGCTTCTTGCAGCGCCAGCAGTGGGGGTACGAATGGACTATTTCGCCAGAACCCAGGAGCGCACCCACTTCGACGAGCTTTTCAACGACGTTTTTATTCGCCTCGAAGACAAACTGCCCGGCAAAGAACTCCACATTTTCCAGGAATCTGCCCCGGTTGTCGACCGGGTTGTAGATTTCGAGCCCGAACTTCAGACCCATTTCATAGTCATCCTGCCCATGCCCGGGAGCGGTATGGACACACCCTGTTCCTGCCTCCAGGGTGACATGCTCACCGAGCAGCAGGATGGAGTCCCGGTCATAGAAAGGGTGCCGGCAGTTTTTCTTCTCCAGAGCCGTGGCCTTGAACGTGGCAATGACCGTTCCCTCAACCCCGGTGCCTTTCTGAAAGGCTTCCCTGAGACCATCGGCCACGATAAGGACTTCTTCCCCGGCTTCCAGCGCAACGTACTCGAATTCGGGATGAAGGGATATCGCCAGGTTGGCGGGCAGGGTCCACGGAGTGGTTGTCCAGATCACGACCGAAACCTTTTTGCCTGCAAGGGGAGGAATCAGGGCGGATATGTCGTCCTTCAACGGAAACTTCACATAGACTGACGGTGATGTGTGGTCCGCATATTCCACCTCTGCCTCGGCGAGGGCGGTAACGCATGAAGAGCACCAGTGAACCGGCTTCTTCCCTTTGTAGAGCCCCCCGTTTTCGGCGAAACGCGCCAGTTCTCTGGCGGTAATCCCCTCGTATACGTAGTTCATGGTCAGATACGGGTTATCCCATTCACCGAGAACGCCAAGCCGTTCGAACTCCTTTTTCTGGATTTCCACGAACTTGGCGGCGTATTGGCGGCACTGTTTCCTCATGTCCCGTTTCGACATCTCGTGTTTTTTTGAACCGAGGTTCTTCTCAACCTGGAGTTCGATGGGCAGGCCATGGCAGTCCCAGCCAGGGACGTAGGGGGCGTTAAAGCCGCTCATCCTCTTGCTTTTCAATACGATATCCTTGAGGATCTTGTTCAGCGCATGGCCGATATGGATGTGCCCGTTTGCGTAGGGAGGGCCGTCATGAAGGATGTATTTCGGCTTATCCCTGCCGGCTTCCAGCAGTTTGTCGTACAAACCCATCTTTCCCCAGAAATCGAGTATTTGAAGCTCTTTCTGGGCAAGGTTCGCCTTCATCGGGAATGGTGTGGCAGGCAGGTTCAAGGTGTCTTTGTAGTCCATAAATAATCCTTCCAAAATATTGTAATTAATAATAAATGATCGAGATTCAATGACTGAGGACTTTAGTCGCGTCCAAGCAGGACAGCGATCAATGAAGGGTTCGACGGAAACCTAGTATTTCTGATCGAGCACCTTCGCTTGTATGTTTCCGATAAATTTCGACAATTTTACCATAGCCTCTTCTGAATCCCCCTCAACCAGCTTCAGGTGGGTTGCGTTTGCGGGAATTTCTCCGAACAGGGGATCGACGGGGATC
>Ga0316605_10001479_pt1 | contig 13561 bp, 9 predicted proteins | sample OWC_soil_day20_n_FD_207666 | JGI IMG/M metagenome (GOLD analysis project Ga0316605, IMG submission 207666) | Wetland soil microbial communities from Old Woman Creek delta, Ohio, United States - OWC_soil_day20_noCT | ecosystem: Environmental > Terrestrial > Soil > Wetlands | place: USA: Ohio... | reverse complement strand
CAGCGCCGGACTGCATGACCTGAGCAGACCGGTTGCGTGCCCCTGATTGAGTATTTGCCGCAAATTGTTTACATTTTTCCGTGATCCTCTTGCCAATGCTCTCGCCAAGGCTTGTCAGATAACCGTTCGATCCCCGTTACGGCGGTTCCAAGAGCTCACACACACGCCTGCCCTGCCAAAAAAACAGGGGAGATGGGTCAGGTGACGGAGAATTAACAGGGTCACAGGGGTTCATGCAATTCGGAAGGCACATCTCCAAAGGTTTTTGGGCACTCGCTGACAAAGGCATGCTGGCGCTTTACGGTGTCGCCTTCATGCTCATTGTCATCCGGACACTGCCCCCCGAAGAATACGGCACGCTTGTTCTCTTCCAGACTGTCTTCCTCCTGATCACTTCCCTGGCAACGAGTTTTGCCATCCAGCCCATGGTGAAATACGTTGCCGAAGGGTCCGATGCCCGGGCAAGCGGATCCACAACACTTGTCATCACGGCACTCCTGATCGCTGTTTGTACTGGAATCGTCCTCCTCCTGTCCCATCCGATCGCCACGCTCCTGGCGAAGGCGTATTCTCCGCAACTGGCGGAGCTCCTGCTGTGGCTTCCGGTGCTCTTGGCCGCGAACATCTACAAAATGGTTATTTCAGGCCTCCTCCAGGCCCGGCTCCAGGTGAAGCAACTCTTTGCCGTTGACAGTGTGTACTTCGTGACCTCGCTTGCCCTCATTCTCCTTGCCTATCTCTCGGGGAGCCTCACGCATGCCGAGATCGTGATCTACATCATGATCATTTCATCCCTTCTGTCAAGCGCGACGGCGCTGCTCCTCGCGCGTGCCGTGACGATTCCAGCATGGCGGTGGGATGCATCGGAAGCGGGCAAGATCTTTGATTACGGCAAATACACCCTCGGCGGAACTATCGGCAACATTGTGCAAACTCAGTTCGACACGCTGCTCATTTCAACGTTTTCCGGTGTCGGCGGGGCGGCAGTCTATTACGCCGCGAAAAACTTCACCCGGATCTTCGATATGTTCACGCAGAGCATGCAGATGCTGATCGTCCCGGCAAGTTCCATCCTGCAAGCCCGAGGCGACAAAGAGGGCTTGATCGCCCTTGTCGAGAAATCCATCTGCTTTGGACTCCTGGCAATCATTCCTGTCGTCGCCATTTTCATGCTCTTTCCCGGCACCCTCGTCTCGCTGATTTATGGAAACAAGTATCCCGAAAGCATCCCGGTGCTTCGCATACTCGCTCTTACAGGGCTCGTTATCCCCTGGGGGGTGGTCATTGCGAGCGTGCTTCTGGGAACCGGCAGAACCGCGGTTGGCTTCTTGATGAGCATCGTATCGCTTGTTTTCTCCCTGGTGATCTACTACGTCTCCGGATCCATTGCAGGGCTTACCGGGATCGTGTGGGGTGTTGTCTGCATGTACGCGATCCTTGGACTGCTGGGAACTCTGATCCTCCATCACTACGTGCCTTTCCGGATGATGTCGATCGTCCGGCGCACGAAAGATGCCATTCAATTCGCACGGACATGGAAACAACTGTTCAAACCCATTTGAGCCGATGAAAGACCGACTCATCGTCCATTACCTGCGGCAACTCGTTTCCATTCTCTCGCTAGGCGGGCAGCCGGGACTTCGCAAGCGCCTGTTTGTCTCCTACACGCGACTTTTCTTCCGTTATATACTTGCGGTGAAGTTCTCCATCAAGAAAAAGGCGCCGGTGAGAATCGGGAGGTTTACGATTCCTCCAACGGACTTCGGCGTGCTTCGCCACCTTTTTGAGGAACTCTTTATCGAGCGGATCTACGCTCTCGCCCTGGATGCGGACCACCCGGTGATCATCGACTGCGGATCCAATATCGGCATGTCGGTGCTTTTTTTCAAAGAAGAATACCCGCAGGCCCGGATCCTCGCCTTTGAGCCCGACCCGGACAATTTCAGGCATTTGCAGTCCGCCGTCTCGGGGAATTTCTCGGATGTCGCCATTTACAACAAGGCGGTTTCCGACGAGCCCGGGCAGATGCAGCTTTATGCTTCCCCGGATAGCCATGGAGGAATCACCACAAAATCGCTCTACAGGGAACGTCTCGACGATACCGCCGTTGCATCGGCATCGGTCGAGGTGGTGCGGCTCTCCGAATACCTGAAGTTGCCTGTGGACCTTCTCAAGATCGACGTCGAGGGAGCGGAGATCTCCGTCCTCCGGGACCTGATCGCCACCGGCACGATCAGCCGGGTCGCCAAGATGATCGTGGAGTTCCACGACATCAAGCACGAGGGAAGGCCGCCTCTCTCGGAATTCCTCGCGACACTGGAGGAACAGGGATTTGAGCTGAAACTTGCTGCGGAGCCTCCGCGCTCACGAGGACGTGTGGACACACGAGGGGCGCGGGACATTCTAATCTATGCGTCCAGAGTTTAACGCCATGCCGCCGTCAATCTCCGTCGTAATTCCGTGTTACAATGAAGCCCGCTACATCGGTCGGTGCCTCGGATCGTTGAAGGAGCAATCGATCCCTCCGCGGGAGATTATTGTCGTCGATGACGGCTCGACCGATGGCACGGTCGAGATCGTTAAAGGATTCGACGTGCGCCTGCTCCGCCAGAACCACGCCGGTCCCGCGGCGGCACGAAACCTCGGCGCCGGCGCCGCCTCCGGTGAGATCCTTGTTCTCGTTGACGCGGACATGTTCTTCGGCCGGGACTACCTCCTGCATCTGATCGCTCCCATGGAAGCCGGGAAGGCCAGAGGCACATTTACGAAGGACGAGTTCGTGGGCAACCCCGAGAATGTCTGGGCGGTCTGCTGGAATCTGGAGACGGTGGGAAGCCGCGACCGGAGAGTGCCCGCGGATTCCCCGGATGAATGTCCCGCCTTCAGGGCCATCTGGCGGGACGCCTTCCTGGCCGTTCATGGGTATGAGACGACCATCGGCTATGAGGATGATACGTCGCTCGTACCCAAACTTGGCTTCAGCGCAATCGTCGCCCCGGGCGCCGTGTGCTACCACAACAACCCCTCCTCTCTTCATGAGGTCTACCACAGCGCGCGATGGATGGGAAGGAGCCAGCGCTTCAGCAACCAACCGTGGAAGATCTGGAGGTACATCCCTCCGCTGAGCTTTGTGCCGGCAATGGCAGGGGCGGTCAAGTATCGGGAACTCCGTTTCATGATTTTCAAAATTGTCTATGACACGGGCATCCTGATGGGCATCCTGACACGAGTGCTATTTCGGAAGCACGCCAAATGAACTCAGAGCCAATGGCCTCCTGTCCACTGTGCGGAACAGGGAGCACGGAATTGCGCTGGACCAGGAACCGCACACAATATTTTGTTTGCCGTTCATGCCGCACCGTGTTCCAGTTCCCTCAACCTGCGCCCGATGCCTTGAAGGAGGTCTATTCCGAAGACTACTACCGGAAAAACGAAGGGAACCCTTCCCTCAGCAGCTACACGGACTATGACATCGACATGGATCTCTCGCTTGCCCGGGGTCTTCTGGAGCCCGTGCGCGCGCTCAACGCGAACCCTGGGGGGCGATTCCTGGATCTCGGATGCGCGACGGGACAGGTCCTCCTGGTGGCGCGCGAATATGGCTGGCAGGCTGCCGGCGTTGAACTCTCGGCATGGGCGGCTGAGCGCGCTCGCAAGAAAGGCTTTGACGTCTACACAGGAACGCTCGAGGAAGCCCGTTATGCGGAGGGTTCAATGGATGTCGTCACGATGTTCGACGTCATCGAACACATTCCCGATCCCCGCGCCACGCTTCGGGAGATTCACCGCATTCTTCGGCCTGGAGGAGCGCTCGTTCTGCAGACCCCGAACGCCGATGGCTTCGGAGCCCGCGTTCTCTATCGTTCCCGATCGATGATCGTGCAGCCCGATGCGCACCTTATTCTGTTTTCGCCGTCTGGCATACGGAGAATGCTGGAGCAGGAGGGATTCGATGTTGCCCGTCTCAGCACCCACTCGCTCTCCGGCACCCTTCGGTCCTATGCCGCCACTGTCCTCCGGAGATCGGTCAAGAAGGTCTTGAAGGCGATGAACTACAACGTGGGCGGCGTGGATCTGACGCGCTGGATCAAACGAGGCGACATGACGGAGCTTCCACAGTTCTCCTTTAACGATGTCATTCAGGTAACGGCCCTTCGCCGGCACGCTTCCCCCTGAGTTTACGCAGGAAGGCCCTTTGCAGAACGATCCCACGGTTACATTCCTCATTGCCAGCTATAACACCGCCGGTTTGCTCGACGAGTGTCTCTCGTCGGTCTACGGCCGGACGCAAACGAGCTTTGAGGTCATCGTGGTCGACGACGCCTCTTCCGATGGGAGCCCGGCCATGGTGCGCGAGAAGTACCCGGAGGCACGGGTGATCGTGAACGAACGGAACATGGGATTTGTCAGGACGAACAACATCGGCGCCCGCCAGGCCCGGGGCAAGTACCTCTTGCTTCTGAACTCGGACACCCGCTTGTTGAATGACGCCGCGTCCATCCTTGCCGGTTACCTGGACGGTCATCCCAACGCGGGAGCATGCGGTGGATGCCTCAAGAACGCCGACGGCACCGCACAGATCTCCTTCGGATCGTTCCCGTCGTTCCCGCAGGCGGTCAGTGGCGCCTTGTTCTTGAGCGACCTTTTCCCTCGCGCGAGATTTCCAAGCGTTGGCAAGCGCCCCATCGATGTACCGGCAGGCGCGAAAGTCGTAGACTACATCTCGGGAGCTGACCTGATGGTGCGCCGTTCTTTGGTCGATCGCTTTGGGCTCTTTGACGAGCTCTTCGAGGCCTACTGCGAAGAAGTCGACCTCTGTTACAGGCTGCACCATAGTGCAGGTCAGGCGATCGTATTCGTCCCGGACGCGCAGATCTTGCACCACGGAGGCGCCTCCTACGGCAAGCTTGGCAAACGGCGGATCGGCCTTCAATATCAGAGCTACGACAAGTTCCTTACCAAGCATCATGGACGATTCTACGCGTCATGCACGCGAGGCCTGTACGCCTGGCACTATGCCGTGAAGCTGCTCTTTCGAGCTGGAAGAGCGCTGTTCACGCCGGCGGCCACACGTGAAGCCGCCCGTGGGGAAGCGCGCGACGCACTCTATGCCGTCCGGTACAGCCTGGCCCCGCCGCCGTGGCGGTGAGAGACTTGCGTTTCGGGCGGCATCCTCGTATGCTTACAGTACTCAAAGCCAAGATGACGGAATGATCCTGCTGATCTCCTCGGTCCTATGGAAAGGACAGCGCCAACGACCGCAACATCTCGCCGCCGGCCTGGCACGTAAGGAGCCAGTCCTGTTCATCGAACCGATGACGTTGGGACAGCGGCCGACCCTGAGTCCGATTCAGGCCGAGCACAACGTGTTCGTGGTCAGCATTCCCGTGTTCCCGCACAATGCGCGAAAGCGATGGATACGGAGGGCCTCAAACTTCCTCAGCCGTGCCGCGATTCTCCGGGCGATACTGTGCACATTCCAGAAGGCGATCATCCGAAAGGCGCTCCGGCAACTCCCGGGCCGGGGAACGAGCCGCGTGCTGTTGCACGATTTTCTGGGCCTGCCGCTGGCGGAATCCCTGGCGCCGAGCCGAATCGTATTCGACTATATTGACGATGCCTTCGGTTTCACAAGCTTTCCTCCGTACGCGCGGAAGACCTGGATCTCGGCGCTGAGGCGCGCCAGTGCGGTCACCGCCACAGCTCCAAGGCTCAAACAGATCGTCGATGAAGCCGCCGGGATAGAGTCGCTGGTCGTCTCCAACGGCGTGGATTTCGAACGTTTTGCCTCACCGGATGCGCCGCGCCCGGCAGACCTTCCTCCGGCCGGATCGCCCCTGGTCCTGTATGTCGGGTCGGTCTACCCCTGGCTCGATTTTGACCTGGTCGAAGCGACTGTACGCGCTTGCCCCGACCTTCAGTTTGTTTTCGTCGGTCAGAGCCACCCGGATGTTGGAAAAAACCTTGCGCTCCTCGAAACCCTTGGAAATTTCACGTACCTTGGATTTCGTCCCTATGAGGCGCTGCCCGCGTATCTCCACAGCGCCGCGGCAACCATCATTCCGTTTGCCCGGACCCCGCTCACGGCCGCGGTGAATCCCGTGAAACTGTACGAGCAGAGTGCCGCGGGAGTGCCTACCGTGCTCACACCCTTCTCCGGGGACCTGGAGCAGTTCGCCGACCGCCTGCTTATCGCCCGTTCTCAAGCCGAGTTTTCCATCCGGCTGCGGGAGGCGATCGCGCGCGGAGCCGACCCGGCCTTTCGCCGCACCTTGCAGGCCTTTGCACGAGAGCATGACTGGAGCGTCAAGGTCTCGGCAATCGAGAACCTGTTGTGCGGCGTCTGAAGAAATGATATCTTTCAGTCTGACGAAGGAACATGTATGGCAAAGCAAAAACACGCAACCAGCAGGCATGCAGCACCCTCTTCTCCCTTCGCGGGGACCTCGCCGCTCACCCGGGATCTCGTCTCGATAGGACTGCTTTACGTCGTCGCCCTGGTGCTCTTCCGGGGCATCATTTTCAACGACGCCGCATTCTCTTCGGGGGGAGACACCGCGGCGGCACTCAGCTATCAACATGCAGGACAGATGCTCGAAGAAAAAGAGAAGGTCGATGTCATCTGGATGCCCTATTTCTTCAGCGGCATGCCCACCTTCGGCAACGTCGCCTATCTTCCCCACGACGTGAACTACGTGCAGACGATCGCGTTGAATGTCCTCAACCTGCTTTTCTTGAACGGCCACTGGACCTGGATGGTGGTGTTCTATTTCCTTCGCGGCGTCTTGATGTTCCTGCTCATGCGCGTCTGGAAGTTTGATCGCATCGCCTCGCTCCTTGCCGCCGTGACATTCATGCTCAGCCCCTATGCCATCGGCCTGGCAGGAGAAGGACATGGGTCCAAGCTCATGGCCCTGACCTACCTGCCGCTGGCGTTTCTTGCGGTCGACATGCTCTTCGAACGCCGCGACCTGTTGAGCTTCGGGCTTTTCTCGGCTGTCATCGGGACGCTTCTCCTCACCAATCACATGCAGATCGTCTACTACATCTTCATCGTGCTGGGACTGTATTTGCTCTATACCATCATCGTGGATTTCAAGACGGACAAATTGCTCGTCACGAAAAAGAGTGCGCTCTTCGCTGCGGGAATGCTCCTGGGCCTGTGCATTTCGTCGTACATCTACCTGTCGGTCTACGAGTACGCGCAGTTCTCGATGCGCGGGGGCGGCACGGTGGGCGCGACAGGCGGGCTTTCGTATGATTACGCGACGAACTGGTCCTGGAGCCTCTGGGAGCTGATCACGTTATTGATCCCGGGCTTCTTTGGCTTCCAAGCCAGTTACTACTGGGGAGCGATCGAGCCGTGGACCAATTCCACGGTCTATGTCGGTATCATTCCTCTCCTGCTCAGCGTGATTGCGCTCGTCTTTCGCCGCAGCCGGATGGCGGTGTTCATGGCCATTCTCGCGGCCGCCGTGCTCCTGATCTCCCTCGGGAGGAACTTCTCACTGTTGTATGAGGCGCTCTTCTACGCGCTTCCGTTCTTCAACAAGTTCCGGGCGCCGGCCATGATCCTGCATATGCTGCCGTTCGTGCTCGGGATCCTGGCGGCAATCGGATTCACCGCGCTGATGGACCTCCGGGAAAAGATGAAGACCGCAGAGGCGGACAAGCTAGCCCGGAAATTCATGATCGTTGCGGCGGTCCTGGGAGGCCTCTTCCTCCTGTCCTTGTTGCTCAAGTCACCGCTGCAGGAATTCCTCTCCGGTTTCATGTTCCTCAAGGACGGGGAGACGGCACAGTGGCGGCAGCAATATGGACAACAGTTCCAGCAGGCTTTCAATCATATCACGCAGACTCGCTTTGATATCTTCTGGAAGGATTATGTTAAGTTTCTGCTGATCGCCGCCGCTACGATAGGCATCACAGGCGCGTATCTCAAAAAGAACATCCAATTCCCGCTCTTCGCAGCTTTGATGCTGGGGATCCTGACGGCAGACCTCATGATCATCGACGACAAGATGATTACGCCGGAGCCAAGGGCCGCCCTGGAGAAAAACTTCCAGCCGGATGCCACGATTGTTTTTCTCAAGCAGCAACCGGGACTCTTCCGCATCTTTCCGGGGATCTCCGCGGGGGATCCGCTGTACATGGACAACACGTTCGCGTATCACGGCCTTCAATCGATCGTGGGGTACAGCCCTGCGAAACTGAAGATCTATCAGACGATGCTCGATTCCTGCATGTACCAGGGGCCGGATCCCCAGTTTCCGTTGAACATGAGCATCGTGAACATGCTGAATACAGAGTACCTCATCGCCCATGGCCGACTTCCCGAGGGGAAGTTCGAACCTGTGAATGTGGACCAGGCCAAGCGGGAAGTGACCTACAAGAATCCTGCGGCGTTGCCCCGGGCGTTCTTTGTGGACAGCGTGATCGTTGCGCGGACCGATCACGAGGTGTTTGCAGCCTTGAACTCCCCTTCGTTCGATCCGGGGCAGGCAGCAGTGCTCTACGTGCCGCCGCCGGGCGTCGGACGTCCGGACAGCGCCTCAGTGCAGGTCTCCGACTACACATCGCGGCGCATCTCGCTCTCCGCGACCGCCAGTTCCCCAGCGCTGATGGTGCTCAGCGAGGTCTATTATCCGGCAGGATGGAAGGCCTATGTTGACGGGAATGAGACGGAGATCTACAGGACAAACTACGTCCTGCGTTCCATCGTCGTGCCGGCAGGCACGCACGAGGTTGTCTTCTCGTTCGATCCACCGATGTACCGTCTCGGCTGGATCCTCAGCAACGCGGCGTGGGGATTGGCCGCCGCATGCATCCTGATTGGCCTCTGGCGGATGCCCTCGATCAGGAAACGGCTCCAGCTCTCAAAACCTCACCCGGTCGAGCGGTCGACGTGAAAGGGAAACGCATCCATATTATTGTGGCCTCGGCCATCTTCGGCGTCCTGGTCTGGATATCGGTCAGTATGAGCGAACAGTACCAGATCGCCGTTAGTGTTCCGATCTCGATTGACAACGTTCCGGAGGGGAAATCCATCCGCACCCCTGTGCCGCAGGCGTTGCAATTGAAACTGCGCGGAGATGGTTGGCGACTGGCCTCGCTCCTTCTTGGGTCGGACATGAAGATGCATTTTCCCCTCCAGTCGCTCCGTTCCAACAAAAAGGCGATCACCTTCACTGACATTGCCGAACGAATCGCCGACCGCCCCGGGATCCAGCTTCTGGATATGGTGCCTGATTCCGTCTACCTCGATCTCGACCGCACCAGCCACAAGAAGGTTCCCGTCGTTCTCGACTACACGGCATCATTCCGGGAGGGGTACGGGCAGGTCGGCCCCACTACCGTGAATCCGGAGAGCGTCACGGTGACTGGTGCCGAGACGTTGTTGAGGAACATCGATTCGTGGAGCACCATGCGGGGCGTGTTCGGTGACTTGAAAGCACCGATGGAAACAGACCTTCGGCTCGCGCCGAGCCCGATCTACCTGATCTCGCTGTCCTCATCCAGCGTCCACTTCCGGATCAACGTTGAACCGTTCGCCGAAAAGGTGTTCAGCGGGCTCCCGGTCGAGATCCGTTCCGTTGCGCCAAATCGCGAGGTCATTCTCATTCCGCCGAAGATCGAGATCGTTGCCCGCGGCGGCATCAAACAGCTCTCGAACATATCACCGTCCGATTTCCGGCTGTCCGTCGACTACACATTGATCCTGGCCGATACAACCGGGAGCATCGATCCGGACATCACCTCACCGCCAGGAATTCAGGTGGTCAGCCAGAGACCGGAACATTTGCAGTACGTGGTGCGCAGGCGCCTGTGAGAAACCCAAAGACCCTGTGGACCATCTGCGTGTATCGGTGAATCCCAATATGTCATCCGTGTTGATCCGTGGCTTCCATCCCGTACGAGGAGCGCTCTGCCATGCAACTGACCGTCAACATAGACCATATCGCCACGCTTCGTGAAGCACGGGGCGGAGTGGAGCCGGACCCCGTCACCGCGGCGCATCTCTGCGAGCTCGCCGGGGCGCATGGTATCGTCTGCCACCTGCGTGAAGATCGCCGTCACATCAATGACCGGGACCTCCGGCTCCTGAGGGAAACCATCAAGACAAAGTTGGACCTGGAAATGGCAGCAACCGAAGAGATCATCAGGATCGCCATCGACACGCTCCCGGAGCTTGCCACGCTCGTCCCGGAACGGCGGCAGGAGTTGACGACCGAGGGGGGGCTGGATGTGCGTGGGAACCGGCACCGGCTCCGGGACGTCATCAAGGAGCTGCACAAGGCTGAAATCCGTGTGAGCCTTTTTATCGATCCGGTACGCGAGCAGATCGAAGCGGCGCGGGAGGTGGAGGCGGACACCGTGGAGATTCACACCGGCGAGTATGCCAATGCCCGCAGCGAAGAGCAGCAGAGCGAGCTGCTTGAGGTGGTGCGGGATGCCGCGAAGTTCGCACGGGAGCTTGAGTTGCGCGTGAACGCCGGCCACGGCCTCAACTATTTCAACATCATTCCATTCCGGACCATCGAGGAAATCGAGGAGGTGAGCATTGGCCACGCGATCATCGCGCGCGCGATGTTCGTGGGGCTGGACAGGGCAGTGAAGGAGATGATCGATCTTGTGGAGAGGTGAAGAGCGCCCCGGTCCAGGGCGAACACAGAACGATCATTTCACCAAAAGCATCCTCTTCGTCTCCACGTGTGTACCCGCCATCAGCCGGTAAATATACGACCCGCTTGCCAGCCCCGTCCCATCGAAGCTCACTTCATAGCTTCCCGGCGCTTTCCTTTCGTTCACCAGCACAGCCACTTCACTTCCCAAAATGTCAAACACCGTAAGCTTCACATCACTGACCCCTGATACCTGCCCGTCTCGTCCCGATTGCGTCGGGACGGAAAACCTGATCCCTGTTTTCGGATTGAACGGGTTCGGATAATTCTGCTCAAGGACAAACCGCGCGGGCACCGCCGTCTCCTCCACGGCCAGGGACGAGGACGGCACGATGGGATCCGAGTAATGCACTGTCCCCGAGCGGTCAATCTGCTTCAGCCGGTAGGAATACGATGCATGTCGTGACGAATCGATAAAGGTATATTGGTGCTGGTCCGCGGTTGTGCCATTGCCGGGGACGAAGCTGTCCTCGATGGTCACGAAGTCCGCTGTACTGTCGGCGGACCGTTGCACTTCGAAGCCGAAGTTGTCGGTTTCTGTCAGCGTCGTCCATGTCAGTTTCACCATACCATCGCTCAGTATCACGCCGGTGAAAGAAGCCAGTTGAATCGGAAGCGGCGCGTCCGCAATTTCATAGCCGAACATCCGGTTGGGGCTTCCCTGCAGCATACCGCCGAGCGTCGCCTTCCCGACAACAATGCCTGTTGTAAAGAAGAGGCCGCCGGCCAACGATGTGCCTACTCCGGCGCCGACGTCGGAGGCGACGTCATGCGAAATACCGGTGGGCAGACCTGTGGCAACGCTCACCTGCACCAGAACCTGAGGGGTCCCACCGCCGGCTCCCTGTCCCCAGAACCAGAGGTATGGTCCTCCGGAACTGACGTTGTCATAGGCCGCCCCATAATTGGCCTCCGAACCGAGTGAGCCGTAGCTGAGCGACCGGAGGGTGTTGCCGCTTCTGCTGATAAGTGTAGGATTGGTGCCAAAATCGCCGACCCAGAAACCACCATTGCCGGCATCCGCCCACGGGTCGAAGGCAACATAGCGGACCGTCACCGGCGAGGTCAGGGTGCCCACCTTCGTTCTCGTACCCGGATTGATGATCTGAATGGTCGTCCCGGCAGTGCTGGCATAGATGTTCGTGCCGTCAAATGTCATTCCCCTGACCCCGGTAACTCCGGTCACCGTGAACGAACCTATCAGGCTTCCATCGGGGCCCCACCGATGGATGGCATTCGAATTCCAGCGGGACGTCCAGAATTCATCGAGGGTGGGTATGAACACGACGCCGGCGTTCCCGCCTCCCCCGGTCGCACTTGTGGCATCCCAGTTGAACTCGATGCTCCACGGCCCGGTGGAGGGTGTCATCGTGAACTGCCCATGGCTCGAATCCCTGATCGAAGCATCCTGAACACTGACCAGCCTGATCCGACATTCCGACGATGCAATTTCCGGGACGGTCCAGGAGTACGTTGCCAGGGCTTGAGTCCGGGCGGGTGAATTCCCGGCGCCGGCAATAACAGAAGCGCTTGCCTCGGCTGTCGCCCCATCCAGCATAAGACCTGAAACGGTGACGGATGGCTGGGTAGATCCGCTGACTGTGGTGATCAGGTTCCATGTGGCCCCCTGATCGGTGGTGTAGTCCAGCGTGATGTTGCCCGGAATGCCGTGTGCCGCCCAGCTGATTTCGCAGCTCGATCCCCCTTTCCAGACCTCTCCTCCGTACGGAGAAAGGATGGTCAGTCCGGCATCATTGGCGTCAACGATGAGATCGGCGGCCATCGTCAGGCCCGATGCGCTGATATTCAGGACGCTCACACCCGAATGTTGGAAGTCGTAATCCATGCTCCCGGGCCTGGAGCCAATCCTGAAAGCGTGGTTGCCTGTACCACCCGGGAAAGGATCTCCGTTATCCCCGCCGTTAAGATTTCTCTCCAGCTGGTAGTTGCCATCCGCCTGCTCCAGCGCCACGAGGTAGTGGCCGCCGAACAACTGTCCTGGATACCACTCGTTATCGTTCTGGCCGCCGATGGATTCGTCCACGTGATAGACGAGGAGCCCGTCACCGGGCAAAAAGCTGTCGTATCCGATCCGTTGCCTGTTCTCAACAAGAAAATACTCCGAACCGACCGCTCCGTCGCGCCAGAGAGCGAATGCCTGTGGTGTTGATTCCACAGCCTGACAGGATTGACCGTGAACCGATGTTGTCACGACGGTCGGTGTGAGGAAGCCCATTTGCATGTGAGACCACGCGTCGGGGAAGGCAGGGAAGCTGCCACCGGGTGCCGGACCGTTCCAGCTTCCTCCGGCCATCAGGCTCCATCGTCCCAGTCCTTCAGAACTGTAGTCCCGGTCATAGAGGTCGGGAAGGCCGAATGCCGCATGCCCTAGCTCGTGGGCATAGACTCCGATCGTCATATCCCCGGGCGACTGCCAGTACTCTGGCTCGATGGAATAGTGGAATACCGAGACGCCGTCCACCTGCGGGACATTCTGCGTGACCCACGCATGGGACCAGATGTCGGTTGCCGATCCCGTGAATTCCGCTCCCCCGCCGGCATGGATGATGAATAGGGCATCAACATAACCATCGCCGTCGTTGTCATACTGGGAGAAGTCAACGGACGAATCGGCGGCCGCAACGAGGTCTTCAACAAGCCTCTGGGAATTCTTTGGATAGCCCCCCATGCCGTAATTGTTGTTCACATAGGATGCGTAGGAGTTCGGGGCCACGTACCAGCCGAGGGAGCTGGGCATATGGACCGTGATGATATCCAGTGTGTTGTAGCTCACGGCCTTGTAGTAATCGCGCATGGAGCCGGCACGCTGTACGAACAACAGCGTGTCAAAAAAGGCGGGATCCACCTGCGAGGCCTTG
>Ga0316605_10001478_pt1 | contig 13566 bp, 9 predicted proteins | sample OWC_soil_day20_n_FD_207666 | JGI IMG/M metagenome (GOLD analysis project Ga0316605, IMG submission 207666) | Wetland soil microbial communities from Old Woman Creek delta, Ohio, United States - OWC_soil_day20_noCT | ecosystem: Environmental > Terrestrial > Soil > Wetlands | place: USA: Ohio... | reverse complement strand
ATGTGACGGATAAAGTGATGGATTAGTGATGGATGATTTCTGTTTTTTACGAGCTAAATGCTTTAATAGTCAATTGGTTGTTTGCTTTTTAGTTAGGGAGTGATGGTTTAAAATAGTTTTTATAATTTTTGCAGTTAATTATTAGATACGATTTTATTAAATAGCAAAGACTGCTTCCTGTTTATACCAAGGAGCAGCCTTTTATTATTGATTTGTGTTTTGTGTTAATTACCGGAGAAGCCTTTATTAAGCATTACTTAAACTTAAGAGCCAGACTTATTGAATGAGCTGTTAATTTAGTGCTACGGTCGTAGTAACTATACCTCATTTCAAGAGTATTAAGTTGTTTAATTCCAAATATCCCGTTGGCAGATGTTACACGAAAGTTTACCCCAAAAAGATTACTGGTAAATTTAGATAAGTCGAAATCACTTGTGTAATATGATTCATTGTCAGCCAACATATGCTCCTTGTAAGGTTTGAAATATTCAATGCCCGACTGGCGATAATATCTATAGAACGGAGCGATAGAAATAAAAGGAGTTATTTTATATGGAATTTCTAGCTCTGCTGTGTGAGCTGTGAGTTTCCAACTATCTGTATAGTAACGATAAAATCCTCGCAAAATAAATTTATCTCCTAAAAAGTAATTTGCTCGCATTCCAATAGGCAACTTAAATCTGTTATCGGGTAATTTTTCAGAATAAGCATTGTTTCCGTTGTCTCCAAAGTAAACACGTTGGTAGGCTGTTCCCAGTAATCCTTTTTGGTAACCGATATCTGTAAGCAATGACATCTGCAGTCGCTGATTTATAACCTGAGCCAGTCCCAATGAAAGATTATACGAATTACGGGGAGCACTATCTCCCTGATTGTATTTAAGATTTGGACTGTTAGGACGTAGTTCCACCGGTAATAATACCTTCCAAGTATCCAGGAAAACAGAGGCTTTAGCCGAGAATTCAGTATTCTTATCTTGTGTACTCTTTGAAAACAGAATATTACCTCCTATGGAAGTATAGTCGAATTCTCCGGAAAACGAGAGACCTCCACCAAGAGTATAATTCTTTTTTGTATTCTCAAACAAATAATTTACGGAAGGAGAAACACGTACATCGCCACTGGATGCTGATGAAATGGTACTTGGATCTATTTTATCAGAAGATGCAGAACTATAAACATCGACTCCTAGTTCGATTCCAAAAATATGTTTATTATTTCTTTTGTCGAATTTGCTCAGTTGAAGGTCAATTGAATTCCCCGATTCGTCAATTTTCTCACTTCCAATACCACCGGTAACAGCCGAATTATTTCCGTTCTGGTGATAATAACTAGTTAAAAAGTTAACTTCATCAACCTTTAGTTTTCTATACTTCGTGCTATCTGTTTGTGCCTTTGTAATATTCATAAACAGCATTAATGCTGCTACTGTTATAACAATCTTTTTCATTTTACCTCCTTCTTTTAATTACAACCACAACCGCCGCCTGTTCTGCCTCCATTACCCCCGGATGCACCCTCTCGATAAAGCAAGAAGTTACTTTCATATTTCTCAATTTTGCGGCTAGAAAGACTCATTTCTGCATCATTGATTCTTGATTTTTGAAAAGATTTTACCGTTTTACAGGATGGAAGTATTAATGTGCTACACACTAATACTAAAAAGAATAGTTTCTTTTTCATTCTACAATTTTAATATTTTTAGAGAGAAATAGCTTATTATTATCATCAACCAGAATACATTCAATGCCGTTTAACTGATTGATAAGATTTAATCCCTGATTAACCCCTAGAATGCTTATCGGTGTAGCCATTGCATCAGCTAGTTCAGCATTAGAAGTTATTATTGTTACACTTTTTATTCCTTTTATCGGATATCCGGTTTTGGGATTTATAGTATGAGAATATAATTGATTATCGATCATTACGAATTTCTCATAATTCCCTGATGTTGCAATTGACTTATTAGTAATATTCAGTGTAGAAAAATAAGTCTGCTTCAGATTAGGATTAGCTATACCTACTGTCCACGGAGAACCATCTTCCTGATATCCCCAGGCATTTAAGTCGCCGGAAGCACTGACAATACCATTATTAACACCAGCTTCGAGCATTACGCGTTTGGCACAATCGGCTGCATATCCTTTACCAATACCTCCGAAACCAATACGCATCCCTTTATTTTTGAGAAATACAGTTTTTGCATTGCTATCGAGCAATATATTTCTATAATCGATAAGATGTACCGACTTTTTGGCTTCCTGTATACTTGGTAACTTAGTCATTGATTCATTAAAGTTCCAGAAGTTCTTATCAAGAGAACCATAAGACAAATCAAAATATCCCTGAGTAAGTGCTGATATTTTTTGTGCTCTGTATACCAAATTAAAAAACTCATCAGGAACTTCAACCGGTTTTATTCCGGCGTTTCGGTTTACTTCATTCGTTATGCTGTCGTCACTATAAGTAGTAAGCAGTCGTTCTATACGTTTTACTTCGTCTATGCCACAAGTTATCTGTTCATTCCCTAGCTTTTCATTTGCACTCAATGCCAGGAATTCGAACTGATTACCCATTAGTTTGGTTTGTACCTTTACAAGACTCATTCTCTGATTATTTTATATAGCAACTAATGTCTTTTATATAATCGTTCACGGTGCTTTTCTTATCAAATCCATTCCAGTTTTTTAAGCTCTTCCCACTTGCATCAGTCAATACAAGAAAGGGAAAAGATCCTTCGGGATCATACTTTTCAGCCAATTTATCATTCAGTTCCTGTTGCTCTTTCGGAAGTTGATTTTTTTTCTGACGAGGAAAGTCTGCAATAAGTAATACTAAATTCTTATCGGCAAATGATTGAAACTCGGGAGTATCGAAAATTGTTTTCTTAAATAATATACATGGACCACACCAATCAGACCCCGAGAACTTTATTAAGATAAGCTTGTTTTCCTTTTTTGCTAATATCTCAGCATCATTAATGTTATATACTTGCGCTTTAGCATATGTTGATGCAAGCATTATGCCTAGAATGAGAAATAACTTTTTAACCATAACTTTAATAATTTATATAGATGAACTAGATAAGATAATAAATAAGAAACCGGAATTTATTGTACTGGATAACTATTTTCCAGTGGACACAAATCTATGCTATTTTATGAAGATTACAAGCGATATCATGTTAAAAGAATTTTTTTAAAGAAAATAATTGAGAATAAAATAGTTTATTTTTTGAAATGACTCTTAATTGGTAGGAAAATGATAGAAATTTTATCTGTTTTAATTTTGTATCCTAAAAAAATACGCGGAAAAGTAGTCGACTACTTTTCCGCGTACATTCAGAAATGATTTAAATATTATTTCCCCTAAAAGTTATTTTTTATATACTTCAACTTCAATAATACCTAATCTATTGCTTGATTTACCTTGTTCTTTAATTTCTTTTTTTCCGGTAATCTCTACAATATTATATGCATCTTGTTCTTTGTTTTCTCCAATAAGTTCCACTTTAACAACTTTACCGTAAGTCGGATTTATAGGAATTGTAATATAACCAAGACTTTTTTCTGTGTCTCCCTTAAAGACTTCTTTTCCATCAATAGTAATACGAATAGGGTAGGTCTTGTTTCTCCAGCCATTCAATTTGAATACCAGTTCGGAGATTGTATCATTACTTTCCAATTCATAAGCAATCCAGTTTTCTCCTTGTTTGCCGCTGCTTACCCATTCCGATTCCTCATTATCATCATAGCAGAAACTTGCTTTATCTTCGTTACTTCCGGCAGTAGCCTTCACAATATGAATAGGAATTCTGCTTACGGTAAATGAAGGATTAGAAGGAGTTTCTCCTCTTTCAAGGTAAGATGGAAGTTTTTCTCCCTGGAAGTACGCTGATAAACCATTCTCTTGTTTCATTGCTTTAGAGGTTAAAGCAATAGAAGCAGTTAGTAATCCTGCAGATGAGGCTGTGATATTAATCTGACCTGAATCAGTTAATGTACGAATTAAAACACGGTTCACTCCACACTCCACAGGAAGTTCTTTTGCCAGAATATAATTGTCTTTTCCTTGTGCTATTCCTCCTCGCCATTCGGCAGGGCCGTTCATACTGAAAGAAATCAGGTTGTTGGCTGTAGGACATCTGTTACCATCTTTGTCTACAACTTCAAATTCTACTAAAGCCATGTCGGCACCATTTGCAATTAGTCCGTCGGGACTTTGATAACTCTTCATACGGATGGCATAAGGAGCACCTGCTGTGTGAAGTTCATTACGGCTGATTTCTTTTCCATTTTTATCATAAGAGATAGCAATCAGGTTACCAGCCTCCCATTGTACATTCTTAAATGTGAAAAGGAATTGATAGCTTTGTTCGCCATACCCCAAAGATTTACCATTCAAAATCAATTCTACCTTGTTCCCGGAAGAAGCAACATAAATATCTTTTTTTACCTGTGGAGTATAGTTCCAGTGACCAATAATGTGTGTGTGAGGTTTTTCTACATCAACCCATCCATCCCACATTACCTGATGCGCAAAGAAACCATCTTTTGGTAATCTCATAGCATCTACTTCACCGCTTCGACGGTAATTTTCTTCTCCACGGAAGTGTGTATTTGTATCAGAGAAAACAATATTTACTCCGCCAGAGCTTACTCGTTCACCGGTTCCTGGTCGTTCGCGGTAATAATCATACCAACGAATAATATCTTCTATTGCATGAGAGTCTTGATTTCTGTTGTAGTCGAAAGCACTTGCACCTCTATACAATGGTCCGTCTCCGTTTTTATGATATGGAGCGGTATACTCATCCCAATATTTGCGTAATCCTTCATCACGTGAATATTCCATTGCCCACATCGGATGACGAGCACTCTTATTTATATAAAGCATTTCTCCACCATATTCTGCAGTTTTGCTGCTTAGCATTTCGCGTGAACCAATAGCTCTGCCACCGCATGGATCATAGAGATTTCTGATAGTCAGCATCTCTTTCATGTGATCTTCTGAAATGTTCTCGTTTCCACATTCATAAAATAAGATACTTGGATTATTACGGTTATATATAATAGCATCTCTCATTACTTCTGTTCGTTGTTCCCATTTTTTTCCAGTGATATCACTTTCTGCATCTCCGGCAGGCATGGCCTGGATCAAACCAACTCTATCACATGATTCTACATCTTGTTTCCAGGGAGTGATATGCATCCATCGAACTAAGTTACCGTTACTTTTAACCATGAGTGAATTGCTGAAATCACTTAACCATGCAGGAACCGACATACCAACTGCCGGCCATTCGTTACTGGTTCTTTGTGCATAACCTTTCATTTGAATAATGCGGTCGTTCAGCCAAATCATTCCTTTTTCATATTTTGTTTTGCGGAATCCGGTTCTTGTTTTTACTACATCGGTTGCTTTGCCGTTTACGCGTACAACTGTATATACATTATATAGATAACCATATCCCCAGCTCCAGAAATGTAATCCGTCAACTTTTTCGTTGGCTTTGACCAGACTTTTTTCTCCGGCAGCTAAGGTTTTAGTTTCTCCATTTATTTCTTTTATAATGTTTCCATCCATATCTTCAACGAAAGCTTCGAAAGATATTTGCTGAGGTTTTTGGGTTTCATTCTTTACTTCGGATTCTGCACAAATAATAGCCGATTTATTTTTGATATCAATATCCTTGGCGTAAACGTATGTTCCGGTTGTTTGTAAATTACTATAAAGCGGAAGGGTTTGATATATCTTTGGAGCTATATGAAGATTTACATTTTTAGGTATACCACCATAGTTGGCATTAAAATTTTTATTGCTCCACTGGAATGTTGTTCCACTTTTTTTCTCTTTATAATCCCACGAATTATCTATTCTTACAGCTATTACATTTTCCTTTTTTCCGAAATTCACTAAATCGGATATGTCGAATCCACAAGCCATCACTCCATTTTCATGAATACCTATGGCCTTACCATTTACATAAAATTCACCAGCCTGACGAACACCTTCGAATTCTAAAAAGACTTTTTTACCTTTATCGGAAGAAGACAATTTAAAGTGTTTTCTATACCATACAATTCCTGTTGTATGATTGTCGATTGCTACTTTAAAAGCATCATCCTCATTAAAAGCATGAGGTAGAGTAACCTTTTTCCAAGAGCTGTCATCAAATTTTTGCTGTGATGCTTCTGAAGCATCACCTATAAATAATAACCAACCTGGATTGAAGTTGTACTTCGCTCTTTCGTTCTCATTAAATGTTTGCTTACTGGCAAAACTTTGTATGGGCAATAGCAGGGCTATTAAGAGATAAAGAAAAATGTGTTTCATTGGTTTTATAAGATAATTGTTTGTGTAGCAAAGATAAATATGATTTAAAAAACATATTTGTAAAAGAATTCTTTTGCATGTTGTTTTGTACGGATTTAATGGAAAAAAAAGAAGAGAAGCTGTGTAATAGTACACAACCTCTCTTTCTTCAGATAAATTTAATATTTTCTTTTTATTCAAAGCTTCTTAAAAGCGCAATTTCTTCTTTCCAAAGTGTTTCGTCAGGCGTTTCAAGAATAATAGGCATGCTATCAAAACGAGGATCTTTCATAAGTCGTTGGAAGAACTCTAGTCCGATAAATCCTTTTCCTATATTGTCATGTCGGTCTACCCTTGTACCTAGAGCTTTTTTTGAATCATTTAAGTGAATTGCCCGCAGATAACTGAAACCAACAGTTTCATCAAAATCTCTGAATACTTTATCATAATTTTCTTCATCAAGAAAATCGTAGCCGGCAGTAAAAGTGTGGCATGTATCAAGACAGACTCCTACGCGTTCTTTATCTTCTACACGATCAATAATGTATTTTAAATGCCAGAATTCGTTGCCCATATTGGTTCCTTGTCCGGCTGTGTTTTCTATAACTGCTGTAACTCCTTTGGTTTTATTTAAAGCAATATTGATAGATTCGGCAATTCTATCCAGGCATTCTTCCGGAGTCTCTTTGCTTAAATGACTTCCTGGGTGGAAGTTTAGCAACTTTAATCCAAGTTGTTCACAGCGTTGCATTTCATCAAGAAAAGCTGCACGACTTTTTTGCAGACCTTCTTCCTCTGGATGACCAAGATTAATTAAATAACTGTCATGAGGTAAGATGTATTCAGGTTGTAAGTTGTATTTCTCACAGTTTTCCTTGAATAAACTGATATTCTCAGAGGTTAGTGGTTTAGATACCCATTGACGTTGATTCTTAGTAAAAAGAGCAAAAGCGTTTGCTCCAATTTCATGTGCATTTACAGGAGCGAATTCTACTCCGCCAGATGCACTAACATGTGCTCCTATATATTTCATATTGTTTATATTATAAAGATCTGTATTCTTAAACTATGTTGTTCTTGCAATCAGGAGAGCTTTGAACAACAATTTGAAGATAAAGATAGTAATAATTACGTTCAGAAGTACAACTTTATTATATAGTTGATATTTTTTTAGAAAAGAATATTTAATTCCTGATAGTACCAATGATAAGAATGTAAATACAAAGTGGGCAAATAATACATCTGAAATGTATTATTTGCCCACAAAATTATGTTATAGATATCCTAATTATGCGAGGCTACCAATCTTTTCTAGATTTTCAGCAATTTCTTCATCAGAAAGACTATAGTTGACTAGATCACCTTGAAGATATTTATCGTATGACGCCATATCAATTAGTCCATGACCGGAAAGATTGAATAGAATAACCTTTTCTTCACCTGTTTCTTTGCATTTTTTTGCTTCGTTTATTGTAGCTGCAATAGCATGACAAGATTCAGGAGCTGGAATAATACCTTCAGCTTGAGCAAATAAACAACCAGCTTTAAATGTATCTAGTTGTTGCAAGTCAACAGCTTCCATTAGTCCGTCTTTTATTAGCTGAGAAACAATTGTTCCTGCACCATGATAACGAAGTCCTCCTGCATGAATATTTGCCGGAGTGAAGTCATGTCCTAGTGTAAACATAGGCAATAAAGGAGTGTATCCCGCTTCATCACCGAAATCGTATTGGAACTTACCTCTTGTAAGTTTAGGGCAAGAAGCTGGTTCTGCAGCAATAAATCTTGTTTTCTTTCCTTCAAGAATATTATGACGCATGAAAGGGAAAGTGATTCCGCCGAAATTTGATCCACCACCAAAACAAGCAATAACCATGTCAGGGTATTCTCCCGCCATTTCCATCTGCTTTTCAGCCTCCAAACCAATAATTGTTTGGTGTAGAGAAACCTGGTTTAATACAGAACCAAGTACATATTTACAGTTAGGAGTTGTTGTTGCCAGCTCAATAGCTTCTGAAATAGCCGTTCCAAGAGATCCCGGATGATTAGGAAATTGAGTTAGAATATCTTTTCCTGCACGAGTTGACATTGATGGAGATGCTGTTACCTGAGCTCCGAAAGTCTGCATAATTGAGCGACGGTAAGGCTTTTGCTCATAGCTGATTTTAACCATATATACAGCAAGTTCAAGTCCGAAAGCTTTTGCTGCATAAGAAAGAGCAGCTCCCCATTGTCCAGCACCCGTTTCAGTAGTAATGTTAGTGACACCTTGTTTCTTGCAGTAGTATGCCTGAGCAAGAGCCGAATTTAATTTATGTGAACCAACCGGACTAACACTTTCATTCTTGAAATATATATGAGCAGGTGTGCCAAGTGCTTTTTCCAATCCATAAGCACGTACCAATGGAGTGCTACGATAGTTTTTATAAAGCTCACGTACTTCTTCTGGAATTTCAATCCAAGCATCAGTTGTATTTAATTCTTGTTTGCAAAGTTCTTCTGCAAAAATAGGATATAAATCTTCAGCTTTTAGTGGCTGTCTTGTTGCTGGATGAAGAAGAGGCAGTGGCTTATTTACCATGTCTGCCTGAATATTGTACCAGTAGTGTGGAATTTCATCTTCAGGAAGTATGAATTTTTTTTGTCTATCACTCATAATGTCTTCTTTAATAGGTTTAGTGCTTACAAAATTATATATTATTTTTGTATATGCCGAATAAATGTTTCTTTTTTTGCTTATTTATTTGTATTTGTGCATTATGAATGGAAATTTTTAAATATTCCTTTTGACTGATAATTTACTATATAAATGAAATGTCTTTAAAAAGAATTCCAAGTATAACTTAATTTCTGATTTTAAATGAAATACGACTTGTATAGTATCATTACCTGTTCGTGAAATTAATCTAGTAGTTTTTTATATTGAACAACTGGATCATTATAAACGAAGCGGTATATTTTAAAATGATCTTAGTTTAAACTGCTTTTTTTTAATAGTTTATGTTGTAAGATTGGATTTTGAAGAATAAAATTAGACAGCTTTTATTTGTATATTTCCTATCCTTTTTGTTCCTTTGTTGCGAGTAAAAGTATAAACAAATGAAAAAAATAATTCCCTATTTCCTTCTGCTAATTTTTATTTTATGTTTCTCGGCATGTAATAGTAAAAGCAATAAGCAAGAAAAAAAGGAAACAATAGTGAAAGATAGTGTTGACTCTGCCGGAGTTCAACGGATGCAGGAGTCAAAGAGCCAACAAACTGTGAAATTAAATGGTAAATCCTACCATATTGTGCTTCATCGTTCTGCATGTGATTCTCTTACTCGTGTGAAAACTGAAGCTGGCGATTGGTTCTTAGATAACAAAATATCCCTTCAAATAACGCTTGATAATGGAAATAAAGTTTTTAGCAGAACTTTTACGAAGAAAAGCTTTTCTTCAATAGTACCGGATGATTTTCTTTCTAAGTCTATTCTTGAAGGAATGGTCTTTGATAAAATTGTCGGTAATAAATTTAGTTTTGCTGCCAGTGTTTGTTATCCTCAAACCGATCTTTATTTTCCAATGCAAATTACTATATCATCTGATGGATCTATAAGCATGGCAAAAGAAGAGCTTATGGAAGAAGCATACTCTGATTCTGAGGATAAAGATTAAACATTGTTTGGCTATAAAAAGATTTATTTTTTCACCTACAAGCATTGAAGAATCTAAACTTGCTTCTTGGTCGGTTTATACAATTGAAGGCGGAGCTAAGGTTCTTGTCCGAAAGAGAGTGTGTGTATGTTTATAGTATATATGTAAGCCTTATCTCTTTTACTAAAATGCGGAAAATATTTTTTTATCATTATCCGGATATAGCATTTTTATTGCTAAAGTATTAGTAAACAATAGTGTGCTCGTTCGTAAAATAGAGATATAATAATATATTGTTTTTTATAATTTATATTCTTATATAACTGTTTTTGTATATTGTTTTTAATTATTGCTTTTGAATAAACATTTGTTTTGTTAAACTGTTGTAGTTTTATAGATTAAGATAATTTTTTATCTAAATAGTGAATATTTTGTTAAAATGACGAGATATGCCAGATATAATAATTATCTTTGCCTCCCGAATATAAAAATACTGAAAAAACTAGAAAAACTAGAATTATAACCATGAACCAAAGAAATTACATTTTTCTTTTATTGTTAGCAATAGTATGTTTTTCTTCATGTTCTTCATATAAGAATGTACCTTATTTGAAAGAATCGGAAAAGTTTACTACAGAGGATTATGCAAAAAGTGCAGTTCTTTATGATGCACGAATTATGCCGAAAGACTTGCTAACAATAACAGTTAGTACTATAACTAATCCGGAAGATGCTTATCCATTTAATCTAACAGTTCCGTCTCCAATTTCAGCTGCTAAGAATATTACAACTCAGCCTGCAATGCAAACGTATTTGGTAGATAATGACGGTAAGGTTAATTTCCCGGTTCTAGGACTGATGAAATTAAGTGGATTAACAAAGACTGAAGCAGAAAATTTACTTAAATCCAAATTAAAAGAGTACTTAAAAGAAGACCCAATAGTTACTGTTCGTCTAACAAACTATAAAGTATCGGTAATAGGTGAGGTTAATCGTCCCAATACTTATACTGTAGAGAATGAGAAAATAAATATTTTTGAAGCATTAGCTTTGGCTGGCGATCTTACTGTATATGGTAAAAGAGATAACGTTAAGATTATCCGTGAGATGGAAGATGGTCAGAAAAAAGTTGTTGTGCTTAGCTTGAATGATAAAAACATAATATTTTCCCCATATTTTTATCTGCAACAGAATGATGTTGTATATGTACAACCCAATAAAGCCAAGGCTCAAGGATCAGATATTGGTTCTATGACAAGCATTTTAATATCCACGACTTCAATACTAGTTTCATTGGCAGGATTGATAGTTACTATTCTTAAATAATGTATATATAATAAGCTAATAAATATAAAAGTTTTATGTCTGAAGAATTTAATAAAGTAGGTGACGAAAATCAATCTGAGGAAATTAATATTCAAGAGATCCTTTTTAAGTACCTATCGTATTGGAAATGGTTTGTTATTTCAATCGTTGCTTGTTTAGCTATTGCTTTTCTTTACTTAAGATATGCTACTCCGGTTTATAATGTTGCTGCTGCTATCATTATCAAAGATGATAAAAAAGGAGGGAACAGCACAAGTGAACTCTCTGTTTTTGAAGGAATGGGATTATTAGGAGGAACTAATAATGTTGATAATGAAATTGAAGTTTTAAAATCAAAATCTACAATAAAATCTGTTGTTAATGCTTTAGGGCTACATACATCATACAGACTAAAAGGGGCTATTTCTTCTTCCGAACTTTACTTGAATAGTCCTTTAGAGGTAAGAATGGATCAACAAGCTTTAGATACACTGTCTTCTGGTATTGTACTGAATCTAGTAATGAATCCTGATAGGAGCCTCCAGGTTAAGGGGCTTGTTAATCAGGAAGAGATTAATAAAACATTATCTACTCTTCCTGCAATATTGAGAACTTCAGTTGGAGATTTGACAATCTCTTATCGTCCTAATATACCATCAATTGTTAATAAAGAAATTGAAGTCACAATTAATAGACCAATAAGTGTAGCTAAGGGATATTTGACCAGACTTGCTGTTGCTCCAACTTCTAAAACAACATCGGTTGTGAATCTTTCATTGTCAGAAACAAATAGAAAACGAGGAGAAGACTTTTTGAATAAACTCGTTGATGTCTATAATCTTGATGCAATGGCTGATAAAAATAAAGTTGCATTAAATACAAAACTATTTATAGATGATCGTATTGCTATTATAGATAAAGAGCTTGGCTCTGCAGAGAAGAATGTAGAGGATTATAAGCGCAGTCAGAAAATGACTGACTTGCAAACTGATGCTCAATTAACTTTGCAAACAAGTAGCGAATACGAGAAAAAGTTGGTTGAAGCTGAAACCCAACTTAATCTTGTTGACTATTTGCAAAAACATATTTCTAACAGAGCAAACAGGTATTCATTAGTCCCTAGTAATGTTGGCCTTGAAGATCCTACATTGATTGCTACTCTTAATGAGTATAATAAATCATTATTGGAACGCGAACGTTTGTTGCGTACTGCTTCGGAGAATAATCCAACAGTTTTGGCTCTTAATGGAAAATTGGATGCTTTACGTGGTAATGTTACTGCAGCTATTGCGAGTGTACACCATGGATTGGTTATTGCAAAAAATGATGTAAATCGACAAACTAGATTGTTTAACAATCAAATAGGGAATGCTCCAACTCAGGAACGTGTCTTTACTGAACTTTCTCGTCAACAGCAAATTAAAGCCAATCTATTTGAAATGTTGCTTCAAAAGCGTGAAGAGAATAATCTTTCTTTAGCTGCTTCGGCAAATAATGCAAAGATGATTGATGAGCCACTTGCTTCAGGAACTCCAGTTTCTCCAAAAGGTTCTATAATTTATTTAGTTGCTTTTATTCTTGGAATTGTTATACCTATTGTTATTATTTACATCAGCGATTTATTCCAATATAAAATTCGTTCACGTGCAGATATTGATAAACTGAGTAAATTGCCATTTCTGGCTGAAATTCCTACTCATGAGGAAGAATCTAATGTTGCTGTTAGAGAGAATGATAACAGTTCTATTGCTGAAGCTTTTCGTGTGCTCCGTACTAATTTATTATTTTTGTTGGGAGTAGATAAGAAAGTAATATTGTTTACTTCTACTATGGGAGGAGAAGGAAAGAGTTTTGTGAGTTTGAATTCTGCAATCAGTTTGGCTCTTTTAAATAAAAAAGTTCTGATTATAGGTCTGGATATCAGAAAACCTCGTATGGGTGAATATCTTAATCTGACTACAAAGAAAGGTATCACAAACTATTTATCTGGATTTGAAGACGATTTAGATAGTCTGATTGTTCCATCAGGAATTAATCCAAATCTTTTTGCGTTGCCTGCAGGTCCGGTTCCACCTAATCCTTCAGAGCAATTAGTAAAAGACTCTTTGGATAAAGCCTTTGAGTATTTCCGTGAGAATTTTGATTATATTATAGTAGACTCTGCTCCAATTGGACTTGTAACAGATACATTTATTCTTAATCGTGTAGTTGATGCTACAGCTTATGTTTGCCGTGTGAATTGGAGTAATAAAGCAGCTCTTAAATTCTCGAATGATATAATGTCTCAAAAGAAGCTGAAAAATATGTCTC
>Ga0316605_10001477_pt1 | contig 13567 bp, 14 predicted proteins | sample OWC_soil_day20_n_FD_207666 | JGI IMG/M metagenome (GOLD analysis project Ga0316605, IMG submission 207666) | Wetland soil microbial communities from Old Woman Creek delta, Ohio, United States - OWC_soil_day20_noCT | ecosystem: Environmental > Terrestrial > Soil > Wetlands | place: USA: Ohio... | reverse complement strand
TAGAGGGTTGCGGCCATCACAACACCTCAACGCCTGCAGCGCGTAGCATGGTGCACAGCGCGATCAGGGGTAGGCCGATGAGGGCAGTAGGGTCATCGGACTGGCAGTGATCAAGCAGTGCAATGCCCAGATTTTCGACTTTGGCAGCGCCGGCGCACTGATAGGGTTGTTCGCGTTGCAGATAGTTTTCGATTTCCTGGTCGGTGAGGCTACGGAAAGTGACCAGCGTTGGTACGCCCTTGACCTGGGCGTGATCCGTTGCAGCATTGAACAGACAAAGCCCGGTAAAGAAATTGACGGTGCCGCCGGAAAGGCTGTGGAGTTGTTCTACAGCGCGTGCATGCGTGCCGGGTTTGCCGAAAACCTGGCCGTCCATGACTGCCAGCTGATCGCTGCCGATAATGAGCGCATCTGGAAATTGTTGGGCAACCGCGCGTGCCTTGGCTTCGGAAAGACGCAAGGCCAGCGCTTCGGGCGCTTCGCCGGGGAGCGGTGCTTCGTCAGTTTGCGGGTCGACAGTTTCAAAAGGTAGGCCGAGACGGGTCAGCAGTTCGCGCCGGTAAGGCGAGGTTGAAGCAAGGACAAGTTTTTTTGTCATAAAAAATGAATGGGGACAGTGAGTTACGCAGGGTACTTGAAGTTGAATGGAAGTGGTGATGTGTTTTGACTTGAGGGCGTAAAGATAATACAATCCGCCGTTTATGTCGCAACAACTCACGATTGACGGCTTCGCATTTGCCCGTGAGGGCGGCGCTCTGCAAGGAACCTTGCTGGTTTCAGAACTCACACGGGTTCATGATCAGCTGGCGGTGGTTTCAGGCGAGGTGCGCTTTTCGGTGCAGGGCAAGCTGATGAAAACTGTGATCGGGGTAGGCGAACCGCAGTTGCGCTTGCGGATCAGGGGGATTTTGCAGCTGGCTTGCCAGCGCTGCCTTGGGGCAATTGCCTTCGATCTGGATGTGGACAGCCTGTTTTTGCTGGTGTCGGAAGATGCCGAGCTGACACAGGATGAAATCGAGAATGATAGTTGTGATGTGTTGCCCGTCGGGCGTGAGCTGGATCTGGCGGCTTTGATCGAGGATGAAATCCTCCTGGCTTTGCCGGTGGCGCCGCGACATGGGCGTTGTGATATGCCCGGTGATGGCGAGGCGGGCGAGCGGGCTAATCCCTTTGCCGTTTTGACGGGTTTGAAGGGCAGGCTGAATTGATTTTTTTGATGGAGTTTTAAGATGGCTGTTCAACAGAACAAGAAGTCCCCGTCCAAGCGCGGCATGCATCGCGCCCATGATTTTCTGATCAATCCGCCGCTGGCGGTTGAGCCGACTACCGGCGAGACCCACCTGCGCCACCATGTTTCGCCGACTGGCGTTTATCGCGGTAAAAAAGTCATGAAGGGCAAGGACGAGTAATCGTCCGGAGCAAGGCAGGCGTGTCCGTTTGATCGGCCGTCTGCCTTTTCTTTTGCCATGACTATTCGCGTTGCGATTGATTGTATGGGTGGGGACCACGGGCCGTCGGTGACGGTGCCGGCTGCCTGCAATTTTCTTGAAAACAACCCGGAAGGCGCGTTGATACTGGTCGGTCTTGAAGACCAGATCAAAGCGCAGCTGGGCGGTGATCGCTATGGCGAGCGTTTGCGCATCGTTCATGCCAGCCAGGTCGTCGGCATGGATGAATCGCCGACCCTGGCGCTGAAGAATAAAAAAGATTCTTCCATGCGGGTGGCGATCAACCTGGTCAAAAATGGCGAGGCGGATGCTGTCGTTTCGGCCGGCAATACCGGTGCCTTGATGGCAACCTCGCGCTTTGTGCTGAAGATGTTGCCCGGCATTGATCGTCCTGCTATCTGCCCGGTTCTACCCACCGCGCATGGCGGACATTTTTACATGCTTGATCTGGGTGCCAATGTCGATTGTTCGGCCGAAAACCTGCTTGAATTCGGCGTCATGGGCGCCATGCTGGCGGCAGCGCTGGATCATCACGAACGTCCGCGCGTTGGCTTGTTGAACATTGGCGAAGAGGAAATCAAGGGCAATGAGGTGGTCAAGGAAGCCTCCGAACTGCTCAGGGATTCAGGCCTCAATTTCATTGGCAATGTCGAGGGCGATGGCATGTTCAAGGGCGAGGCCGATGTTGTCGTCTGTGACGGTTTTGTTGGCAATATCGCCCTGAAAGCAATCGAAGGTGCCGTGCAGATGGTCACGAAGGGCATCAAGGAAGAGTTTTCGCGCAATTGGCTCAGCAAGCTTTCAGCGCTGATCGCGCTGCCGGTTATCAATCGTTTCAAGAAGCGCATGGATCATCGCCAGTACAACGGTGCCATCCTGCTTGGTCTCAAAGGGATATCGGTCAAGAGCCACGGTTCGGCCGATGTGTTTTCCTACGGCGTCGCCATCAAGCGAGCCTACGACGTGGCCGATAATCGTGTCATCGAGCGGATTGTCCAAAAAATGAACCAGATTCATCCCGTTGCTGTCGCCGAACATTCCGAGGAATCCGCATGACTTTTGCTCGTATCGCTGGCATCGGCAGCTATTTGCCGGGAGATCCGGTCAGCAACCAGGACTTGATTGCCCGTGGGGTTGATACCGACAATGACTGGATAATTTCGCGTACCGGGATCAAGACCCGCCACCTCGCTGCGCCCGGCGTCAATTCCAGCGATCTTGGCGTTGAGGCCTCGCGTCGCGCCTTGGAGATGGCTGGCATCGAAGCCAGTGAACTCGATCTGATTATTGTGGCAACCTCGACGCCCGACATGTTTTTCCCCAGTACGGCCACCATTCTTCAGGCCAAACTCGGCAATGTTGGTGCAGCAGCTTTCGACCTGCAGGCGGTATGCGCCGGCTTTGTCTATGCCTTGTCGGTTGCGGAAAAGTTTATCAAGTCCGGCAGTCACAAAAAAGTATTGGTGGTGGGGGCAGAAGTGTTTTCGCGCCTGCTCGACTGGAAGGATCGCAACACTTGTGTTCTGTTCGGTGACGGTGCTGGCGCTGTTGTGCTGGAAGCGGCAGAGTTTCCGGGCATCCTCGGAACGGCAATCCACGCTGACGGCAGCAAGAATGCCATTTTGAACGTTCCCGGCCAGGTTTCCGGCGGCAATATCACTGGCGAAGCTTTTGTGCGCATGGATGGCCAGGCTGTTTTCAAGTTTGCCGTCAGCGTATTGCCCAGCGTCGCAAAACAGACCTGCGATACCGCCGGTGTTTCGATGGACGAGATCAACTGGCTGATTCCCCATCAGGCCAATGTGCGGATTATCGAATTTGTCGGCAAGAAGCTCGGTATGCGGCCGGAACAGGTCGTGGTGACGGTAGGCGAGCATGGCAATACTTCCGCCGCTTCGATTCCGCTGGCAATGGATGCTGCGGTGCGTGACGGGCGTATTCAGCATGGCCAGAAAGTGATACTGGTCGGTGTTGGCGGTGGCTTTACCTGGGGCGCCGCTTTGCTTCGGTTCTGATCAAGGAGTCTAAAAATGGCATTTGCTTTGGTTTTTCCCGGTCAGGGTTCGCAAAGTGTTGGCATGATGGCCGCCTATGGCGATGCCGCTGTGGTGCGTGCTACTTTCGACGAGGCTTCGGCTGCGCTTGGCCAGGATCTCTGGCAGCTGGTGGCGGAAGGCCCGACCGAAGCGCTGGCACAGACAGTCAATACGCAACCGGTGATGCTGACGGCCGCCATTGCCGTCTGGCGTTTGTGGCTGGAAAAGGGCGGCAGGATGCCCAACGTTGTTGCCGGTCACAGCCTGGGTGAATACTCGGCGCTGGTAGCGGCAGGTGTTGTTGAATTTAAAGATGCTGTGCCCCTGGTGCGCCTGCGCGCTAAGGCGATGCAGGAAGCGGTTCCGGCTGGTGTCGGCGGTATGGCGGCCATCATGGGACTGGATGATGCAGGCGTGCGCGCTGGATGCGCTGAAGCAGCGCAAGGGCAGGTGGTCGAAGCGGTCAATTTCAATGGCGGTCAGATCGTCATTGCCGGCCACAAAGAGGCGGTCGAGCGCGCCATGGCAACGTGTAAAACGCGTGGCGCCAAGCTGGCGAAGGAACTGCCGGTTTCCGCCCCGTTCCATTCTTCGCTGATGAAACCGGCTGCCGATAAGCTGGCAGTGCGCTTGGCCGAACTGGAATTCAAGGTGCCGACAATTCCGCTTATCAACAATATTGATGTCGCCACTGAAAACGATCCAGCCAGAATCAAGGATGCGCTGGTGCGTCAGGCCTACGGCCCCGTGCGCTGGGTCGAGACCATGCAGAAAATGGCAACCATGGGTATTGCCACCGTGGCGGAATGCGGCCCCGGCAAGGTGCTGGCGGGTCTCACCAAGCGTTGTGTCGATGGCGTCAGCGGTATTGCTCTGGCCGATGCGGCTGCCATCGAAGCCAACCTCAATCTGGAGTGAATATGATGCTGCAAGGACAAATTGCTCTCGTTACCGGTGCCACTCAGGGCATCGGCAAAGCGATTGCGCTCGAACTGGGGCGTCAGGGTGCGACTGTCATTGGTACTGGCATCAATGAACAGGATGCTGCGGCGATTTCGGGCTTTCTGGCCGAAGCCGGCATCAAGGGGCGTGGTCTTTTCGTCGATGTGCGTGATGCGGCGCAAGTCGACCAAGCCATTGCGCTGATTGACAAAGAATTCGGCGGCACTTCGATTCTGGTCAATAACGCTGGCATTACCCGCGACAACCTCGCCATGCGCATGAAGGACGAGGAATGGGATGCGGTCATCGACACCAACCTCAAAGCGGTTTTCCGCATGTGCCGGGCGGTCATGCGCGGCATGATGAAAGCGCGCACAGGACGCATTATCAATATTACTTCCGTCGTCGGCCATGCCGGCAACGCCGGGCAGGCCAATTACTGCGCCTCCAAGGCTGGCGTGGGCGGCATGACCCGTGCCCTGGCGCGTGAGCTGGCGGCGCGCAATATTACGGTCAATTGCGTGGCGCCGGGTTTCATCGATACCGCCATGACAAAGGTGCTGGAAGACAAGCATCGCGAGGCGCTGCTGACCAATATTCCGCTCGGGCGGATGGGGACGCCGGAGGATATCGCGGCGGCGGTCAGTTTCCTGGCCTCGCTGGCAGCAGCTTATATCACAGGGGTCACCATTCATGTGAATGGCGGCATGTTTATGGACTGATACCCTAAGTCACCGACTTTTGGTAATATCGCAGTGTTTTTCAACTCCCAAGAGGGAAGAAGGAGCTTTATCAATGGATAATATCGTTGAGCGCGTCAGGAAGATCGTAGCCGAGCAACTCGGCGTCAATGAAGCGGATATCAAGAATGAATCTTCGTTTGTCGATGATCTAGGCGCGGACTCGCTGGATACCGTCGAACTGGTCATGGCTTTGGAAGAAGAGTTTGATTGTGAAATTCCTGACGAAGAAGCCGAAAAGATCACTACCGTGCAGCAAGCGATTGATTACGTCGTCGCTAACAAGAAATAATCCATAACCAATTCTTATCAAGGCCGGCGCAACGCCGGCCTTGGTTTGTTTGCTTTCGGAGCCTACCGTGACCCGTCGCAGAGTAGTCGTCACCGGCATGGGGATTGTTTCCCCGGTCGGCAATAGCGTTGAAGAAGCGTGGCAGAATGTCCTTGCCGGTCGTTCCGGTATTGGCCCCATCACCCGTTTCGATGCCTCCACTTTCGCGGTGCAGTTTGCCGGAGAGGTCAAGAATTTTGATGTTGGCGCTTATCTTTCTCCCAAGGAAGCGCGCCGCATGGATTATTTCATTCATTACGGCATGGCCGCTGGCATTCAGGCCATCCGCGATGCCGGGCTTGATAGCAATGCGGCTGACCCTGAGCGCATTGGCGTCGCCATTGGTTCGGGTATCGGCGGCCTGCCGATGATCGAATCCACTAAGGACGACTATGCGGCGGGCGGCGCACGCAAGATTTCCCCCTTCTTCGTTCCGGGCTCCATCATCAACATGGTTTCCGGCAATTTGTCGATCATGTTTGGCTTCAAGGGGCCGAACGTCGCCATGGTGACGGCCTGCTCGACGGCGACCCATTCGATTGGCGATGCGGCGCGTTTCATCGAGTACGGCGATGCCGATGTGATGATTGCTGGCGGTGCCGAAGGCTGTGTTTCACCGCTAGGCGTTGGTGGTTTCTGTGCTGCCCGTGCCTTGTCGACCCGCAATGACGATCCGCAGACGGCTAGCCGTCCGTGGGACAAAGATCGCGATGGTTTTGTACTCGGTGAAGGCGCCGGTGTTCTGGTGCTGGAAGAATATGAACATGCCAAGGCGCGTGGTGCCAAAATTTACGCTGAAGTCGCCGGTTTCGGCATGAGTTCGGATGCCTTCCACATGACGCAGCCGGTCGAGAGTGGCGAAGGTGCCAGCCGTTGCATGCTGGCGGCACTCAAGAACGCCGGGCTTTCGCCATCGGATATTCAGTACGTCAATGCCCATGGTACCTCAACACCGCTCGGCGATGTGGCGGAAACCATGGCGGTCAAGCGCGCTTTTGGTGCTGCGGTCAAGAATGTGGTGGTCAATTCCACCAAGTCGATGACCGGCCATTTGCTGGGTGCTGCGGGTGGCATAGAAGCCGTATTTACGGCCTTGGCGCTGCATCATCAGGTTTCGCCACCGACCATCAATATCTTCAACCAGGACGAAGCCTGTGATCTCGACTACTGCGCCAATAAGGCGCGGCCGATGAAGATCGAAGCGGCGCTGTCCAATTCCTTCGGTTTCGGTGGAACTAACGGTACGCTTGCGTTCAAGCGCGTTTGATTTCGCGCTTCGTCGGATAAGGAACGGTGCACCTACCGATTACCATCGGAGTGCACCGTTCTTTTTTTCTGGCCTCTGTCGCCTCGTTTGTGCATGTGGCAGCCGCCATTTGCCTTTTTCTTCCTGATTGGCCGGTGGTAATTCCAGTTGTTGGCAGTGTTTTTCTGCTGATTTCAGGTATTTTTTGCTGGCGGCAATGCTGGCCCAAAATTCAGGAACTTCGCTTGTTGGCTGACGGACGGCTTGAATGCCGTCTTCAAGGCGAAAAGGAATTTCTTGGCGCAGAATTACAGCCAGGGGCAACGGTACATCCGGCGCTAACGCTATTACGATTGGTATGCGAAGGGCGGCGACTTTCAGTTGCTTTGCTGCAGGACAGCGCTACGGCAGAAGACCGGCGGCGTTTGCGGGTCTGGCTGCGCTGGCGCGCCAGTTTTGGTCGCGAAAATGCCGATTCAGATTCTGGGTAGACGGCGTCCGGCGAGCACAGTGTTGCACGCCTTCTTTGCCATTTCCGAATAATCAAGACTGAAGTGCAGACCACGGCTTTCATGGCGCTTGATGGCGCAGCGGACGATGAGGTCGGCGGCGACGACCAGATTGCGTAGTTCGATGAGGTCATGGCTGACGCGGAATTTGGCGTAAAACTCGTCGATTTCGCGCATGAGCAGGCGGATGCGATGTTGTGCCCGTTTCAGGCGCTTGTTGGTGCGGACAATACCGACATAACCCCACATGAAACGGCGCAATTCATCCCAGTTGTGCGAAATTACCACCTCTTCGTCAGCATCGGTGACCCGGCTTTCGTCCCACTTGGGTAATTGGGGTCTCTTGACTGGTGGTGAGGCGAGAATATCGCTGGCGGCGGCCTTCGAAAAAACTAGGCATTCGAGCAAGGAGTTGGAGGCCAGACGGTTGGCACCGTGTAGCCCCGTGCAGGAGGCTTCGCCGGAGACATAAAGGCCGGGCAGGTCGGTTCGGCCATTGAGGTCGCAGACAATGCCGCCGCAGGTGTAGTGGGCGGCGGGTACGACTGGAATCGGGTCTTTGGTGATGTCGATGCCGAATTCCAGACAGCGGGCATGGATGTTAGGGAAGTGCTCCCGGACGAAATCGGCGCCCTTGTGCGAAATGTCGAGATAGACGCAATCGAGGCCACGCTTTTTCATCTCGTAGTCGATGGCGCGGGCAACAATATCACGCGGCGCCAATTCAGCGCGCGCATCGTGTTTGGGCATGAAACGGCTGCCGTCGGCTAATAGCAATAGGCCACCTTCGCCGCGCACGGCTTCGGAAATCAGGAAATTCTTGGCTTGCGGGTGATAGAGGCAGGTCGGATGGAACTGGATGAATTCCATGTTGGCGACCCGGCAACCGGCGCGCCAAGCCATGGCAATGCCGTCGCCGGTGGCGGTATCCGGGTTGGTGGTGTAGAGGTAAACCTTGCCGGCGCCGCCGGTGGCAATCAGGGTATTGGCGGCGCCGATGGTGATGACCTGGTGTTTGACGTCATCAAGGAAGTAGGCGCCATAACAGCGATTATCTGCCAGCCCAAGTTTGTTGCCGGTAATCAGGTCGATACCGATATGGTGCTCGAGTACGCTGATATTGGGATGCGCGCGCACCTGCCGTGTGAGAATTTCCTGTACGGCCATGCCGGTGGCGTCGGCGACATGGATGACGCGGCGGGCGCTGTGGCCGCCCTCACGCGTCAGGTGATAACCGGCATCGTCGCGGGTAAAGGGAACGCCGCGTTCGATCAGCCATTCGATGGCCTGACGACTGTTTTCAATGACAAAGCGGGTTGCTTTCGGGTCGTTCAGGTAGGCGCCCGCAATCAGGGTATCCTTGATGTGTGCCTCGACGGAATCCTGGATATCTAGAACGGCGGCGATACCGCCTTGGGCGCGCGCCGAGGCACTTTCTTCCAGGCTGGTTTTGGCAACCAGTGCCACTTTGCAATGGTCGGCCAGACGCAAGGCAGCCGATTGCCCGGCCAGCCCGCTACCGATGATCAAAACGTCAAAATAGTGCACCGCTATGCCCCTGGTGAAGCTGTAACGCCCGAGTATAGCGCAAGGAAACCGGCAGTCTGGCTGGTGGTCACAAAGAGTTACTTTTGTTGATGTTCACGGAGAAAATGGCTGCGCTATACTGCGGGCGGAACCGGATTGGTGTTATCGGGAAAATCAGGACATGAACGAACGCGAAATTGATCAAAAACTTGTTGAACAGGCACAGGCCGGCGACAAAAAAGCCTTCGATGTGCTCGTCGGCAAGTACCAGCGCAAGCTGGAACGCCTGTTGGCGCGTTCGATCCGCGATCCGGCCGAGGTTGAGGATGTGGCGCAGGAAACTTTCATCAAGGCCTATCGCGCTTTGCCATCCTTTCGTGGCGATAGCGCTTTTTATACCTGGCTTTACCGCATCGGCATCAATACGGCGAACAATCACCTTGTATCTAGGGGGCGACGGGCGCCGACCAGCACCGAACATGATGCCGAAGAGGCGGAGCACTTTGAAGATGGCGGACACCTACGTGATGTCAATACGCCGGAAAGTCTTCTGCTCTCCAAACAAATCGGCAATACCGTCAATAGTGCCATCGAGGAATTGCCCGAGGATTTACGAACAGCCATCGTTTTGCGCGAGATCGAGGGGCATTCCTACGAGGAAATTGCCCAGATCATGAAATGCCCCATCGGCACGGTGCGCTCGCGGATTTTCCGCGCTCGCGAGGCGGTGGCGGAACGTTTGCGCCCCTTGCTTGACCTGGCGCCAGATCGCCGATGGTAAGAGAAATAACGGAAGTCCGCGCCGTGATTCGGGCGCTGGAGGGCGATATTGCTTTGGTTGAAGTCCCGGGCGGTGGTTGTGGGCGTTGCCATGAAGAAGGCGGTTGTGGCGGCCACCACTTGACGCAGGCCTTGTGTGGCGAGCCAAAGGTTTATCGCGTTGCAAACCCATCTGGCTTGAAGATTGGCGACGAAGTAACTCTGGGCATATCGGCCAAAGCAGTCTGGGTCGGTGCCAATTTTGCTTATGCCATGCCGGTACTGGCCTTGCTTGCCGGCGCCATGCTTGGCGCTTTTTTCCACGACGATACGGGTGCTATGGTCGGGGGCGTCATTGGCCTTGTTGCTGCTTGGCTGGTTTTGCGCTGGAAAATGCGTCATGGGCTTGAAAATCAGGATTTCCAACCCCAGATTGTTTCGCCGGTAGTTCAACATGAGATGAGGAGGTAAGCAGCCATGAAGCGTGTATTTGTCTTGATTTGCTTTTTGATGGTTTCGTCCCTATCCCTGGCACAAACCCGTGGCTTGCCGGATTTTGCCGATCTGGTTGAAAAGCAGGGCGGGGCGGTGGTTAACATCGGAACGACCAGAGTGATGCGGACAGGTGTTTTCCCGCAATTACCCTTTGATGAAGACGATCCGATGTTTGATTTTTTCCGTCGTTTCATGCCGCGTCAACCCGGCTCGCCACGTGAATTCGAAAATAAATCGCTCGGTTCCGGATTCATTATCAGCAGCGAAGGCTATATTCTGACCAATGCCCACGTAATTGATTCGGCCGATGAAATTACCGTCCGCCTGACGGACAAGCGTGAATTCAAGGCCAAGCTGATTGGTGCCGACAAGCGTACCGACGTAGCGCTTATCAAGATTGAGGCCACTAGCCTGCCGGTGGTCAAACTGGGTGATCCGGCGCATCTGCGGGTAGGGGAATGGGTGCTTGCCATCGGCTCACCATTCGGCTTCGATAACTCGGTGACTGCAGGCATTGTTTCGGCCAAGGGGCGTTCTTTGCCACAGGAAAACTACGTTCCCTTTATTCAGACCGATGTGGCCGTGAATCCGGGTAATTCCGGCGGGCCGCTGTTCAACATGAAGGGCGAAGTGGTTGGCATCAATTCGCAGATCTACAGCCGCAGCGGCGGTTACATGGGTGTTTCCTTCGCTATTCCGATTGATGTGGCGATGGAGGTGCAGAACCAGTTACGGGCGCATGGCAAGGTCAGCCGTGGTCGTCTGGGGGTGGTCATCCAGGAGATCACAAAGGACCTGGCTGAATCGCTCGGTCTTGCCAAGCCGATGGGGGCCGCTGTCAGTAGCGTCGAAAAAGGTGGCCCGGCCGACAAGGCCGGTATTGAAGCAGGCGATGTTATCCTCAAGTTTGACGGTAAAACAGTGAATGCTTCGGCCGATTTGCCACGCCTGGTTGGCTCCACCCGTCCAGGGACGAAGTCGACCGTTCAACTCTGGCGCAAGGGCGCTACACGTGACATCAGCCTGACCGTCGGCGAGGCGCAGGAAGAAAAGGTGGCCAGTGCCCGGCCTGGTCGAGGTGTCAAACCCGGAACCCGACCTGCCAACCGCCTTGGTCTGGTGGTCAGCGAATTGACCGCTGAACAAAGGCGCGAACTCAAGATTGGTGGCGGTTTGCTGGTCGAGGATATCGTTGGCGGGACGGCGCGCGCCGATCTGCGCCCGGGTGACGTCATTCTGGCATTGATCCACAAGGGCAGCACTACGGAAATCAAGACGGTTGAACAGTTCAACCACTTGCTGGCTGGATTCGCCAAGAACAGCAATATCACCTTGCTTGTTCGCCGTGGCGAAATGCAGACCTTTGTCACGATCAAGGGTCTCGGCGGAGAATAAGCTGGAATCCGGCTCTTGTTTCACGGTGTTGCCGAAAGTCCGTGAATGTCGAGCCGGAATCCGTTAAAATCCACGGCCTTCTAATTATGGAAGGGTGCCAAAAAGCGCCCTTTTCCAACCGCATGCAGCACATCCGAAATTTTTCCATCATTGCCCACATTGATCACGGCAAGTCGACTCTGGCCGACCGCATTATCCACTTATGCGGCGGTCTTTCTGATCGCGAAATGGAGGAACAAGTGCTCGATTCGATGGACATCGAGCGTGAACGCGGTATCACCATCAAGGCGCAAACAGCGGCGCTTGAATACAAGGCTCGTGATGGACAGGTTTATAACCTCAACCTGATCGACACGCCGGGACACGTCGATTTCTCCTACGAGGTCTCGCGCTCGCTGTCGGCCTGCGAAGGAGCATTGCTGGTCGTTGATGCCTCGCAGGGTGTCGAGGCGCAGACAGTGGCCAACTGCTACACCGCTATCGAACTCGGCGTCGAAGTTGTGCCAGTCTTGAACAAGATCGATCTGCCCTCCGCTAACCCGGACAATGCGCGTGAGGAAATCGAGGACGTCATCGGCATCGACGCGACGGAGGCCATACTGGCTTCAGCCAAGACGGGCTTGGGGGTCGAGGATATTCTGGAAGCGGTGATTGTTCGCATCCCACCGCCGCAAGGCGATCCAAAAGCGCCACTACGGGCGTTGATTGTCGATTCCTGGTTTGATAATTATGTTGGCGTCGTCATGTTGGTGCGGGTGGTGGATGGTGAAATCAAGCCCAAGGACAAAATCCTGCTGATGTCGAATGGCGCTCAACATCTTTGCGAGCAGGTTGGTGTGTTCACGCCAAAGTCAGTTCAGCGCACTTGTCTGCGGGCGGGCGAGGTTGGCTTCGTTATTTCCGGCATCAAGGAACTGAAATCCGCCAAGGTTGGCGACACCATCACTTTGGTCGACCGTCCAGCGGCTGAGGCGCTGCCGGGTTTCAAGGAAATCAAACCGCAGGTGTTCGCCGGCCTCTATCCGGTGGAGTCCAACCAGTATGACCAGTTACGCGATTCTCTGGAAAAACTGAAGTTGAACGATTCTTCGCTGCAGTATGAGCCGGAAGTGTCGCAGGCGCTCGGTTTTGGTTTTCGCTGTGGTTTTCTTGGTCTGTTGCACATGGAAATCGTGCAGGAGCGACTGGAGCGCGAATTTGATCAGGATCTCATTACGACAGCACCGACGGTGGTTTACCAAGTGTTGCTGCGCGACGGTAGTCTCGTCGAAGTGGAGAATCCTGCCAAGCTTCCTGATCTGGCCAAGGTTGATGAAATTCGTGAACCCATTATCACCGCAACCATTTTTGTTCCGCAGGATTATCTCGGCAGTGTGATTACACTGTGCAACCAGAAGCGCGGCAACCAGGTCAACATGACTTACCACGGGCGGCAGGTGCAATTGGTGTATGAAATGCCGATGGCGGAAGTGGTGATGGATTTTTTTGACAAGCTGAAATCGATTTCGCGCGGCTATGCTTCGCTTGATTATGATTTCAAGGAGTATCGTGCTGCCGATGTGGTCAAACTCGATATCCTGATCAACAGTGAAAAAGTCGATGCTTTGTCGGTGATCGTGCATCGCGCCAACTCGCAATATCGAGGCCGCGAACTGGCGACCAAGATGCGCCAACTCATCCCACGCCAGATGTATGATGTGGCCATTCAGTCAGCGATTGGTTCGAATATCATTGCTCGCGAGAATATCAAGGCGATGCGCAAGGATGTGCTGGCCAAGTGTTACGGTGGCGATACAACCCGCAAGAAAAAACTGCTGGAAAAACAGAAGGCGGGCAAGAAACGCATGAAACAGGTCGGACGGGTGGAAATTCCGCAGGAAGCTTTTTTGGCCATATTGAGGGTTGATCAATGAACTGGTTATTGGTGTTTTGTGCGGTGAGCGCGATCGGAGCGATCTGGGTTGTGCTGGATATCGTCAAGCCATGGGATAGCCAGACGGAGAAAGCTCGCAATGGCCAGACCGAAATGGCGCATATGATCCTGCTGGTCGGGCTATGCGGCTTGCTTGCCGTGCTTTCCGGATTTGCGGCAGCCCTCTTGCTGGCGCTGGTGCTGACCTTGATTGTGCCGCTGGCGAT
>Ga0316605_10001476_pt1 | contig 13568 bp, 15 predicted proteins | sample OWC_soil_day20_n_FD_207666 | JGI IMG/M metagenome (GOLD analysis project Ga0316605, IMG submission 207666) | Wetland soil microbial communities from Old Woman Creek delta, Ohio, United States - OWC_soil_day20_noCT | ecosystem: Environmental > Terrestrial > Soil > Wetlands | place: USA: Ohio... | reverse complement strand
AGCGTGGCCGCCGTGAACAAGGCGGGCGTGGGTCCCCGCATGAGCCACGTCTCCACCGGCGGCGGCGCCAGCCTGGAGTTCCTCAGCGGCCTGGAGCTGCCCGGCGTCGCGGCCCTTCAGCGCTGAAGGGCCGCGCCCCCTGCTCCCTCCGGCCGGCCTTCCTCGGGCAGGGTGTAGTCCATGAGGTAGTCGTGCTGCTTCCCGGTGATGGTGATGGTCAGCTTGCCGGCCAGGCCCTTCAGACCGCCGGTGCCTGAGTCGGGGATCACCCGGATGATCCATTCGCCCGGGACGCCGTGCGCCATCACCGCGAAGTGCTGCAGGAGGAAGGTGCCGCTCCGGCCCTGAAGCCGGCCGCTGACCTTCTCGATGGCCGTGTAGCCCGCCGAGCCCTGCACCTCCGTCGTCGCCGCCAGCATCTCGCCCTGGCTGGTGGCCTCCAGGTCGCCCTTGAAGTGCTTGTCGATGGACATGCGGCCCGGGGCCCAGGCATCGGGCCGCACCCCTTCGATCAGGGGCTTCATGGAGACGTCAAACGATCCTCTGGCCTGGCGGGTCACGGGGGTCTCCTTGGGGACTTGGGCGCTCAGGGTGGCGGCGAGCAGCAGGGTGATGCCGAGGGTGGCGGGAAGGGTCATGGGGGACTCCAGGTGGGGGTGGCGGACCCGAGCTTGGAGCAGTCAGGGGAGGCGGTATTGTAGAAACGCGACACACCATTCTCTGGAGCGATCTTCGTGGCAATCCCCATGGAATGGCAACCCAGGGGCGTGGTGGGCGCCGAGGCTGTCCGCCGGCATTCCCCCGTGGGCCGGTTCCGGCCTGAGCCGCCCCTGGACGCGCTGGTCGAGCACTTCTGGACCATCGCCTGGGACCTGCGGGATCAGCCGCCGCGCGTCGGGGAGACACTGCCGCACCCGTCGGTCTACCTGGTGGTGGAGGCGGGCCGCTCGGGGCTTTCCGGCGTCAACACCGGCCGGTTTCTGCGGGTACTGGAGGGCCGGGGGCAGGTGGCCGGCGTCAAGTTCCTTCCCGGTTGCTTCAGGCCTTTCTGGAAGGCCCCGGTCCGCACCCTCACCGATCAGATCCTGCCCCTGGACACCGCCTTCGGCCCTGAGGGCGCGGCCCTGGAGGCCGACGTCCTGCGGCGCGGGGACGACGCGCCCGCCGCGGTGGCCACCCTCGAGTCATTCCTCCTGGCCCGCCTGCCGGCCCCGGACCCCAAGGCCCACCTGGCCCGGGACATCGTGGCCCGCATCCTGGAGAACCGCGACCTGACCCAGGCCGAGGCGGTGGCGCGGGACGCGGGCCTGAGCCTCCGCTCGCTGCAGCGGTTCTTCAGCGACTACGTGGGCGTGAGCCCCAAGTGGGTGATCCTGCGGTACCGCCTGCACGATGCCATGGCGCGGCTCGAGGCGGGTCAGCCCGTGGACCTGCCGGCCCTGGCCCTGGCGCTCGGCTTTTTCGATCAGGCCCACTTCATCAAGGCCTTCCGGACTGTCCTCGGCCGGACGCCCACCGGATATGCCCAGGCGCTGAAACACTGATAGCCTCTACTCATCACCCGCTGGTCGTGTTCTGTCCGCCATCCCCAGTGCCGCCTCTCCCGGGAGACCCCATGCGTTGTGTCGTCGCCAACTGGAAAATGAACCTCGCCACCCAGGAGGCCCGCGCCTTCTGCGATGACCTGGTGGGACGCATCGCCCCCGGCCCCGGAATCGAGGTGGGCATCGCCCCGCCCTTCACCCTCCTGCACCTGGTGAGCGGGCTCCTGCGTCCCAAGGGCATTCAGGTCTTCGGGCAGAACGGGCACGCCGAGCCCAAGGGCGCCTTCACCGGCGAAGTTTCCATGCCTCAGCTCCGCGACGCGGGCTGCTCCGGCGTGCTCCTGGGCCACAGCGAGCGGCGCCAGTTCTTCGGCGAGACCGACGCGGCCCTCGCGAAGAAGGTGAAGGCCGCCTGGCAGTGGGACCTCCTGCCCCTGCTCTGCATCGGCGAAACGCTCGAACAGCGGGACGCCGGCCGAACCCTCGAGGTGCTTGGACAGCAGCTGTCCATTCTCGGCGAGACCGGCCCCGGTCCCCTCTGGGTGGCCTATGAGCCCGTCTGGGCCATCGGCACGGGCCGGCGAGCCGAGGCGGCGCAGGTGCAGGAGGCCCACGCCTTCATCCGCGCGGAGCTGAACCGCCTGCTGCCCACCGGCACCTACCAAGTGCCCATCCTCTACGGCGGCAGCGTCACGCCGGAGAGCTTCCCCGAGCTGCTCGGCCTCCCCGAGGTGGCCGGCGGCCTGGTGGGCGGCGCCAGCCTCGACCCCCGCAAGTTCGCCGAGCTGGTGAAGCAGGCGAGCTAGAAGCCACCACGACCAGGGGGCCTCCCAACACGCGGAAGGGTGGATTCATACCAGAACCAGGCAAGGCAGCGGATGCCCAGTGGTAGGATTTCCCATCTTTCCCTGGGAGCGTGAATGGCCAAGGACGGTGAGCGGCAGTATTTGTCAGTCCTGGATGAGGACACCCGCCGGCACACGGAGGAGAAGCCCTTCTCCAACGACAGCTGCGGGCAGTGCCTCATGGAGCTTGGCGCCATCTTCTCCCTCCTGCCTCCGCCTCCCCTCCGCCTGCTCGACCTCGGATGCGGCACGGGCTGGACCAGCCGCTTCTTCGCGCGGCGCGGGTACGACGTGACCGGCGTGGACATCTCCGAGGACATGATCCAGTGCGCCGAGCGGCTCAGGGTCTCCGAGGGGCTGGACAACCTGCGGTTCCAGGTCCTGGACTACGAGGCTTCCCCCTTCACCGAGGCCTTCGGCGCGGCGGTCTTCTTCGACGCCCTCCACCACTCGGAGGACGAAGCGCTGGCCCTGAAGGCCGTCCACCAGGCGCTGGCCCCCGGCGGGATCTGCATCACCTCCGAGCCGGGGGTGGGCCATGGTTCATCGCCCGAATCCCTGGAGGCCATGGCGCGCTACGGGGTCACGGAACGCGACATGGATCCGCCCAGGATCTGGCGCGCCGCCGAGCGGGCCGGCTTCCGCAGCCACACCCTCTACGCCCACACCTACCGGCTGGGCCACTACTACCGGCAGGGCCATCGCTTCCCCGGGCGAAAACCCTTCTGGTGGCTGCTGAAGACGCTGGAATCATGGGTGCGGCCCCGGGCCGTCCGACGCGGGGATTCGATGGTGGACGTGCTCAGGCTGGCCAAGGGCATGGCCGCCTCCGTGGCCACGGATGCCATCGTGCTCCTGCGGAAGTGAGCGGGCCTCAGTTCCCGTCGAACAGGATGCCGGCCACGTCCAGGGCGATCCACGCCAGGTCGGCGGCGATGGACCAGTCACCGCCACCGGCCATCTGGCGCGGGAGCGCGACGCCGGAGGCGGGGTGCACGGGCATGGGCACCGCGGCGCGCCGAGCCTCCTTCAGATCCTCCAGCTCCCGCGCCCGGGCCCGGTCCAGGCCGCCCCGGTCGATGAAGGCCAGGAGCCGCCGCAGCTCGTCCTGATCGAACCAGAGACCGTGCGCCTTGCAGACATCGAGCACCACGCCGGAGCGCTTGGCGTAGTTCACCCGGTTCATGCGCTGGGAGCAGCTCGGGCAGGGACGGTAGACCACGGGCTCCAGCGCGATCACCGGCGGCGCAGCCGGCGCGGGGAGGGCCCCCAGGACGGCTCCCTGGCGCTCGCGGCTCTTCCCCAGGGCCTCGAACACCGCCCGGTCGAGCCACAGCCCGCCGCAGGCCAGGCAGGCCTGGGCGTCCAGATCACCCACGCGACTGGCAGCCAGGGGTTTGGCGCAGGCGGGACACGGTGCGCCGTCGGGGAGCGCGGCGGAACGCGGGGCCAGCTTCGTCCCGCAGGCGGGGCAGTGGCTGGCCGAGAGGGGCGCCAGGGCGAAGCAGGCCGGGCAGGCCACCGTGGCCAGCTGGGCCTGGCAGTAGGGACACTGGGGTGCATCGGACGGCACGGAAGCGCCGCAGCCGGAACAGCGGAGGACCCGACCTTCCATCAGTCCTTCTTCGGCTCGGTGGCGGGTTCTACCTTCGGCATCGCCTCGGCCCCCTCGTCCTTCTTCGATGGCGGGGGTTCGTAGAACCGCTGTTCCGTGAAGCGTGTCCACTGGAAGTAGGTCGAGAGTTTCTGCACCACCACGCGGGCGAAGCCCTTGGCCTCCTCCTCGCGGATCCGGTCGTCGTCATCGCGGTGGCCCACCGGCAGCGGATCCATGGCATCCACCACCTCCACCGGCTCGACGCTCTCCACCCAGAGCGGCTCGGGGTTCCCGGGCTGGACGAGGCGCACCTGGGCCCGCACCACCTGCGGCCGGTAGCCCAGGCGGTCCTGCACGCGCGGACCCTGGTGCATGGCGGCATGGCTGCCCGCCCAGAGGCCCCAGAAGAGACCATCCACGATGCCCCACCCGCGGTTGCCCGAGGCCGCGCTCAGGGCGCCCACGGTGACGCCTGCGGCGACGCCGATGGCGGCGGGGCTCGGCTGGCCCGGCGCCGGCGTGATGTCCCGGATGTCCACCTGCAGCTCCGCGGCGCCGACCGGCGGCTTCACGCCTTCGGGCACCACCACCATGCGGGTGGCGAGCCGGGCCCGCAGGGCCGAGGCGTATTCCTTCTGGAAGCTGTCCTTGTCGGGAAGGCCGGAGGGCATGCTCACGGAAACGGTGACGGGGGCGGGTTTCTGCCGGAACGCTTCGACCTCGGGCCGGGTGCAGCCGAGGACCAGCAGGACGGGGGCGATGGACAACCAGGGAGCGCGCCGCATGGGAGACCTCCGCGCCCAGTGTGGTGCCTGCCCACGGGGTCTGTCCAGGTCCCGGTAGAATGGCGTTCCGAGGCCGCTTCATGCTCATCCTGATGGAAACCCACGCCACGCCCGACCAGGTGAAGGATGTCCTGACACTGCTCGAGGCCTCCGGCATCCGCTGCCAGGTGAACGAGACGCCCGAATCCCTGAGCATCGTGGCGCCCAACGCGTCGCGGGCGCTGAAGCCCGACCGCATCGAGCCCATGGCCGGCGTGCGCCGGGTGGTGCCCATCACCAGCCCCTACAAGCTGGCCAGCGCCGACGCGGTCGCGGGCCGCACGGTGGTGGACGTGCGGGGCGTGCGGATCGGGGGGCCGGAGCTGGCCCTGGTGGGCGGGCCCTGCGGCGTGGAGAGCCGCGAGCAGCTCTTCACAGTGGCCCGCTACGTGGCCGAGGCCGGCGTGAAGCTCCTCCGCGCCGGAGCCTTCAAGCCGCGCACCAGCCCCTACGCCTTCCAGGGCCTGGGTCTGGAGGGCCTGCGCCTGCTGGAGGAGGTCCGCGCTGAGTTCGATCTGGGCATCGTCACCGAGGCCACGGAGGTGGAGACCTTCGACGCGGTGGAGCGCAGCGCCGACATGGTGCAGATCGGCGCGCGCAACATGCAGAACTTCGCCCTGCTGCGCCGCGCTGGCCGCTGCGGCAAGCCCGTGCTCCTGAAGCGCGGTCCCTCCGCCACCCTCGAGGAGTGGCTCTACGCCGCCGAGTACGTGCTGGGTGAAGGCAACCGCGAGGTGGTGCTCTGCGAGCGGGGCATCCGCACTTGGTCCGACCATGCGCGCAACACGCTGGACGTGAGCGTGGTTCCCGCGGCGAAGGCCCTCACCCACCTGCCCGTGATGGTGGACCCCAGCCACGCCACCGGGCGCCGCGACCTCGTCATCCCCTGTGCCCTGGCGGGCGTGGCCGTCGGCGCCGACGGCCTGCTGGTGGAGACCCACTGCCACCCCGAGAAGGCCCTCAGCGACGGTCCCCAGGCCCTGCTGCCCTCGGATTTCATCCGGCTCGTGGAGCGGGCCAAGGCCGTGCACCACGTGCTGCAGGCGCCCAGCCTCACCGGGCTCTGGCTCTAGCCGGCCAGTCGTGACAGACTAGGAGGTTCGGAGTTTCCATGAACGGCCTCGCCCTCGCTCTCCTGATTCTCTTCGGCCTCCTCCTCATTGGGGGGATCCTGCTGCAGCCCGGCACGAAGGGCGGCCTCGGCGCCTCCTTCGGCGGCGGCGGTGCGAACTCGGCCTTCGGCGCCCAGGGCGCGACGCCCTTCCTGTCCAAGGCGACGTACTGGCTGGCGGCGGGCTTTCTCGGCACCACCCTGTTCATCGAGGTGCTGATCATCCGCCAGAACCGCTCGGTGCTCGAGAAGACCACCGACAAGCCCGTGGCCACGGCCCCCGCGCCGGCCGCGCCCGCGCCCCTGCCCATCCCTGCGCCCGCGCCGACGCCCGCGAAGAAGTGACCCGCAAAACGGGTGATTGACCGCGTTCGCGCTTTGAGAGACACTTGACGTTCCACGTTGCCCGCGTGGTGAAATTGGTAGACACGCCATCTTGAGGGGGTGGTGGCCACAAGCCGTAGCAGTTCGAGTCTGCTCGCGGGCACCAAAGAAAAAAGCGCCGGAAACGGCGCTTTTTTCTTTTATCCGGGGGTTCCGGATTGTGCTCTCCGGGGGTTCCGCGCTGCGCGCACACCCCCGGCCCCCCGCGCACGTGCCCGGCGGAGCCGGGCGCGTGCTTTGTCCACCTCCTCCGGAGATTCTGCGCGCCTGGTCCCACCGTTGGCTGAACGGTCTCATTCCAGGCCTCCGCATCCCATCGCCGAACTGATAGCGTCAATCCATGTCCTGGCCTGCTTCCGCTTATCTTCTTGCTCCGCTCTCGCCCTGGTTTGATCGGGTGCGGCGCGTTCTGCCCTGGCGCGCGGCCGACCTGGACCGGCCGCATCCGGATCCCTATGCGGTGCTGGTGTCCGAGCTGATGCTGCAGCAGACGCAGGTGGCCACGGTGGTGCCCTATTTCGACCGCTGGATGGCGCGGTTCCCCACGGCGCGGGCCCTGGCCGAGGCCGACGAGGATTCGGTTCACAAGGCCTGGGAGGGCCTGGGCTACTACCGCCGCGCGCGCTTCCTGCGGGCCTCGGCGGCGGCCGTGGCGGAGCGGGGCTGGCCAGCGGATCTGGAGGGCCTGGGCGCCCTGCCGGGCCTCGGGACCTATACCGCGGCCGCCGTCGGCGCCATCGCCTTCCAGTGGCCCACCCCCGCCCTCGACGGCAACGCCTTTCGGGTGCTCGCCCGCCTGCTGGCGCTCGAAGGCGATCCGAAGGCCCAGGCGAACGCATTGCGGGCCTGGCTCGCGCCCGCCCTCGAGGCCCACGGCCCCTCCCGAATCACCCAGGCGATCATGGAGCTGGGCGCCACGGTCTGCGCGCCGACGCCTTCCTGCGGCGCCTGCCCCCTGGCCGCCCCCTGCGGCGCGCGCCGGGCGGGGCGCACCGGGGAGATCCCCCCGACTGCCGCCCGGGCGAAACCCAAGGCCGCATCACTCTGGCTGGTGGCCTTCCAGGCCCAGGACCAGGTCCTCCTGGTGGCGCCCGCCGCCAAGGGCCTGCTGGCGGGTCTCTGGCGCTGGCCCGCCCTGGAGGCGGACGCGCTGCCTTCCCGGCCCCCTGGTTCCGACGCGCTCCTCGCCTGGCCCGGCTGGACGCAGGTCTACACCCACCGCCGCGAGGCCGTGAGCCCTCTCCTCGTGCCGCTGCCCGCCCCCTTCCCGCCCGCGCCGGGCCACCGCTGGGTGCCCCTGGGCGATCTGGCGGACCTGCCCCTCGGCAAGCGCGACCAGCGCCTGCGGGACCTGCTGGCGCGCCCGGGCCAGCCTCCCCTGGAGGCGCCGGCGGTGGAGGCTCTCGTCAGAGCCTGTGCAGCCCCTTCGGCGTGAGGTTCAGATCCAGGGGGGGAAGCCCCATGTCCCGCAGGGCGGCCTGGGCCACCTCGCGGTGTCCCGTCTTCACCACCAGGAGGCAGCAGCCCCCCCCGCCCGCGCCGCAGGCCTTCATGCCGGCGTACCAGCCCTCGCGGCGGCCCCGGTCGCGCACGGCGCGCATGGCGTCGGTCTCCACGGCCGGCGACATCCGCGCCCGGGCCCGGCCCTCGCGCTCCAGCAGCTCGCCCACCGCCGCCGGGTCCCGCGGCAGCGCCAGGGCCATCTCCGCGGCGAGGCTTCGGATATCCGACAGCGATTGTCGCGTCTGGCCGTCGCCCTCCATGAAGCGCCGGTAGGCCTCCCAGTTCGTCAGGCCCGAATGGTGGGGCTGCCCGGTGTAGAACACCACCAGGTCCGCCAGCAGGCCGGGGTGCGGCTCGAGACGCTCCCAGCGCGGGGCCGGCCCGTCCCAGTGGAGGGCCAGGGCGCCCCCCAAGGCCGCCGGGAAGTAGTCCTGCCAGCCCGTCGGCGTTTGAAGTTCTCGACTTTCCAAGTCGCGCAGAATCGCGATCTTGGAAGCGAGACCTTCACCAGCCTCCTCGCCGAGGGTGGCGCCGAACAGGCCCACGCCGAGGCAGGAGGATACGCCCAGGCCCGAGCCCCGGGGCACGGGGCTGTGGAGGGACACGACGGCCGGCGGGGCGCCGGTGGCATCGAGCACCCGCCAGACCCAGGAGAGCGCTTCCGGCGCTTCCCGGGGCCAGGTTCCGTAGGCCAGGTCCACGCCGAGGTCCCGGCTGGTGATCCGGTGGCCGGCGCCCTCCCGCTCCAGGTCCAGCTCGACCCACAGGTCCACGGCGGCGTTCACCGTGAGGCAGCCGCCCATCATCGCGTAGATGGGCCAGAGGTCCAGCGTCCCTCCGGCGAAGTCCACGCGGACGGGTACGCGCCAGGTTTCCCGCGTCATCTCAGAGGCCGAGGTCGCTCAGTTCCTGCTGCGCCGTGCGGGCCTCCGCGCTGCCCGCAAAGCCGTCCACCAGCTCGCGGAAGGCCTTCACGGCGGCGGGCTTCAGGCCCTGCTTGAGCAGGCACTGGGCCCGCTTGAGCTTGGCCGGCAGAAACTGGGGCGAGGCCGCGTGGTCCCGGATGATCCGGTCGAAGGCCTGCTGCGCCTTGTCGAAGGTCCGCTGATTGTAGTGGCAGAGGCCCAGGAAGAAGAGGGCGTCGGGGCGTTTCTGGCTCTGCGGATAGGTCTTGAGGAAGAGCTCGAGCCCCTCCGCCGCCAGCGGGTAGTTGCCGCGGTTGTAGTCAAGGACGGCCGCGTTGAAGGCGCGCTCGTCTTCGGCGGAGACCGCGGCGGCGGGGGCGTCGGCCGCCGGTTTGGGCGTGTTGCGGGGTTGGCTGTTGAGGCGGTTGTTCAGCACGCGGGTGGTGTCCTGCACCTGGCGGAGGCTCTCCTGGAGGTCCGCCTGGAAGCGCCGGTCCTGGTTCCGGGCCTCGGCGGCGGCCTGCTGGTCGGCCTGGGCGCGCTTGTTGCCCTCCTCCACCGTCTGGCGGAGCTTGAAGACCTCCAGCTTCAGGTCGCCCACCTCCTGCTCCACGCGGCGGAGCTGGTCTTCCGATCCGCAACCGACGAGAAGCAGCGCGGCCGTGGCGACCGTGGCGGGAAGCAGCAAGCGGCGGGCAGGCATGGGAACTCCGGGGCTGGCTCCAGTCTAAATGAAAAAGCGGGAGCCGAGGCTCCCGCTTCCGGTCCTTGCGGACGAACGCTGACTACTTGAGCTTGAACTCGCCGCGGCGGTTCTGGCTCCAGCAGGCTTCCTTGGCTTCGGTGCAGAGGGGCTTTTCCTTGCCGTAGCTGATGGTGGTGAAGCGCGCCTCGTCCACGCCGAGGGTCTTCAAGTAGGCGAGGGCGGCGGCGGCGCGCTTGTTGCCGAGCGCAAGGTTGTACTCGTTGGTGCCGCGCTCGTCGCAGTGGCCTTCGATCTCGACCTTGGCGGCGGGGAAGGCCTTCATGAAGTCGGCGATGCCCTGCAGGATGGCGCGGTCCTTTTCCTTGATCTCGGACTTGTCGTAATCGAAGTGGATGGTCACCAGGGCGGCGTCGGCGGCCTTCTTGAAGGCAGCAGCCTTCTCGGCTTCGGCGGCCTTGCGGGCGGCTTCCTCGGCGGCGGCGCGGTCAGCAGCGGCCTTCGCGTCGGCGGCGGCCTTGTCGGCGGCAGCCTTGTCGGCGGCGGCCTTGTCGGCGGCGTCCTTGTCGGCCTTGGCCTTGTCCCAGCCCTCGTACCAGCCCTGCATCTTGTGCGCGTTTTCCTTGTCGTTCACATAGGGGTTGGTCTCGCGGGCCTTCCCGTCCTTGAACGCCTGCACGCCCTCAGCGAAGGCGGCCTGGGTTTCGGCCTTGATCTGCTCAGCGGTCTTGGGCGGCTTGCAGGCCAGGCTGCCCAGGGTGAGCACGATGGCGGCGGGGACGAGGTAGGTTCCGTATCGCATGGGGTTGTTCCTCCAGGATGGATTTGAGTATAGATGTACGTTACTCAGGGGATTGCCATTATTTTTCACCGGCCGCGAAGCCAGCGGGGGCTCTGGCACCCTCCGAGCTCCGTCATCCGGAGGATCTGGCGGCCCGAGAGGTCGGTGGTGAAGAGCTGGGAAGGGCCGAAGCGATTGCTGGTAAACACCAGTCTGCGCTCATCCGGCGACCAGGCGGGGGATTCGGAGGTGCTCACGCCGGTGGTGATCTGGTAGGCCTTTCCCTCCCCCAGCTTGTAGATGAAAAGGTCGAACTTCCCCTCGAACCTGGAGACGTAGGCCACCATGGCGCCGTTGGGGCTCCAGGACGGACTGGCGTTGTAGAGCCCCTCGGTGGTGAGCTTCCGGAGGTTCGAGCCGTCATCCTGCATGAGGAACACCTGCGGGCCGCCTTCGCGGTCGGAGGTGAAGGCCAGCTGCGTGCCCGCGGGATTCCAGCTGGGCTCGGTGTTGATGCCGTTGCCGTCCGTCAGGCGCCGGGCCCGGCCGGTGGCGAGGTCGAGCACCATGATGTCGCTGTTGCCCCGGCGGTCGCCCTGCACGAAAGCCAGCCGCTTGCCGTCCGGAGACCAGGCGGGGGAAGACACCAGGCCACCGCCACCGCCCGCAGGGTAGAGCTTCTCGTGGGGGCCGTCCTTGCGCCGCTGGCCCCAGATCTCCGGGGCACCGCCCTTGTAGGTCACGTAGGCCAGGCGCCCGTCCCCGGCCACCGTGGGTGAGAGGGTGAGGCTGCCGTGGCGGGTGAGGGGGATGAGACCCGCGCCGTCCCGGTCCACCTGGAAGATCTCCTTCACGCCCGGCGAGACCTGGCGCACGAACACGATGCGGCTGGAGGCCACGCCCTTCTCGCCCGTGAGGCGGCCCACCAGGTCGTCGGCCAGGTAGTGGGCCAGGTAGCGCACAGGGACGATCTTGTTGGCGTTGTAGGTGCGGGTGAACACGCCCTTCTCCGCGGCCGTATCGAGGGCGGTGGCTTCCAACTGCAGGTCGCCGTTGGCGGCGCGGGTCAGCTTGGTGCTCAGGAGCCACTGGGCCCCGGCTTCGCGCCAGGCCTTTGTCGGGGCGCCGTCCGCCGGCAGCCGCTCCTGCAGCATGGCGATGACGCCCGTCTCATCGAGATCGCGCCTCAGCACCGCCGTGAACTCGGTCCCGACCGTGGCTTCGTCGAGGCCGGAAACCTTCGGGGAGGTCATGGCCAGCACCAGCTTCGCACTGCTGGTGGCGCTCAGGACCACCTCGGTCTGCTGGGCGGCGAGGCCCGCGCCCAGGAAGACTGCGAGGGCGCAAAGGAAGGTCCGAATGAGAAATCGCGGCATGACAGCTCCGGGCCTGGGGGGAACTTCAGGTTATCAGATCGGCGTCCGGGAACGCTTCCGCCGGCCCCGCGAGCCGCTCGATCAGCGCGCGGTTCCTGGGCGGAACGGCCATCCGGGCCATCTCCCGCGGCGTGAACCAGCCCCAGGCGAGCGGCGCGTGCGGAGCCGCTTCTGTCGTCACCTCGAAGGGGTGGAGACGCACCGGCCCCTCGAGGACGGGCCAGGGGCGGGCGTCCAGAAGGTCCACCCCCACCTCCTCCCGGACCTCGCGGCGCAGCGCGTCGACCAGCGCCTCGCCGGGGCCGGCCTTGCCGCCGGGGAACTCCCAGAGGCCCGGAAGCACGGGGTTCGCGGGGTCCCGCCGCTGGAGGAACCAGCGGTCGCCCCGCCGGATCAGGGCGAGGACGACCTCGGTCATTCCGGTTCCCCGGGGAGGCCTTCCGTGCCGGCCATCTGGGCCATGCGTTCGGCGTAGCGCCGGCGCAGGGTCTCGACCCACACCAGCTTCAGCCGGCCGTAGGAGGGCTTCAGCTCCGCCTCCACCCAGGCCCGCAGCTCGACCAGCGAGGCGCAGCGGTCCAGGCTGTGGCGGAGTGCGTCCCGCAGATCCTCGTCCACCTGCTGCAGCGCCGCCACCGGGGCATAGCTGATGCGATGCGCCGGGCTCACGCCCAGGGCGCCGATGCGGGCCCGGTGGAGCGCCGTGCCGTAGCCCTTGTGCTGCCCGAAGCCGTAGCCCGGGTGGCTTTCCTCCAGGGCGATCATCAGGGCGTCCCGGTGGGCCTTGGCCAGGATGCTGGCGGCGCCGATGGCGCAGCTGAGGGCGTCGCCATCCACCACCAGGCGCTCCACCAGGCCCGTCCGGGGGCCCCGGTTGCCGTCCACGAAAAGGATGCGCGGCCGCAGGGCCAGGTTCGACACGGACTGTCGCATGGCCATCAGCGTGGCCTCGAGGATGTTCTCACGGTCGATGGCCATGGGCTCCACCTCGGCGATGCCGTAGGCGGGCAGGATGGCCTTCAGCTCCGCCGCCAGGGCTTCGCGGCGCTCCGGGTTCAGCTGCTTGCTGTCCCGCACGCCGCGCAGGACGTGGCTCCACCGGTGCACCGTCTCCGCGTCGAGCACCGCGCAGGCCGCCACCACCGGCCCCGCCCAGGCCCCCCGCCCCGCCTCGTCCACGCCCCCCCAGGCCACGCCCGGCGGCACATTCCCGAGGTCCCAGTCGAGGGGGTTGATCATGGGAAGAAGGTAGCAGGAGCGGGGGGAATCGGTCTGGCGTCGTCGGACTCCGGCCTCCTGCCTCACCCCGCCCGCCTCAGCACTTCAACGATTCCCAGGCGATGAGCCAGGTGTCCTTCACGCCCTTGAAATGGCTCCTGTGCGGCCCGGGGCGGTAGATGGCCTGGATGGGGATGTGGGCCCAGCGCAGCTTCCAATCCGCCGCCTTCATCGCGATCTCCATCTCGATGGCGAAACCTGTGGATTTCAGCTGCAGGCGGTCGAGCACCTTCTTGCGGATCATGCGGAAGCCGCTCTGGCTGTCCTCCCAGGTCACGCCGGCGATGCGGCCCAGGGTCCAGGTGCCCAGGGCGTTGGTGCGCCAGCGCTTGGCCGGGATCTTGGCGCGGTCCTGGAACCGCGAGCCGATGAGGAAATCCGTCTCCGGGTGTGCCGCGAGGTGGTCCAGGAACTTCCGCAGGTCGGCGGGGTCGTGCTGGCCGTCCGCGTCGAGGAAGAGGTAGAAGTCGAAGGCATCGCCGCGGAGGTGCGCCATGCCTGCCCGCATGGCCTGGCCCTTGCCACCGCCCCGCCCCGGCTCCAGGCGCACCACTTCGGCCCCGGCGGCAGCGGCCACGGCGCCGGTGCCGTCGGAGGAGCCGTCATCCACCACCACCACCCGATGGAGGTGGAAGGCCTTCAGCCCCTCCAGCACGGGACCGATGTGATCCGCTTCATCATGGGCGGCGAGGATCGCGGCGACCTTCACCGCGACCC
>Ga0316605_10001474_pt1 | contig 13579 bp, 10 predicted proteins | sample OWC_soil_day20_n_FD_207666 | JGI IMG/M metagenome (GOLD analysis project Ga0316605, IMG submission 207666) | Wetland soil microbial communities from Old Woman Creek delta, Ohio, United States - OWC_soil_day20_noCT | ecosystem: Environmental > Terrestrial > Soil > Wetlands | place: USA: Ohio... | reverse complement strand
GTTACGTCATTGCGAGGCTGAAGGCTGCGGCAATCTTGGGTGCGGAAGTAGATTGCTTCGCGAAGCTCGCAATGACAGGATTACTGCCGTTTCAGTGTCGGCCGCTTGCCGATTTTGACCGGAATTTCGATGCTGCTACGTTCGCGGCGTAGGCGGAAACTGGCTTTTTCGTCGGGTTTAAGAGCGGCGATCAGGTCGAGCATGATCTGCGGGTCTTTCACTTCCTTGCCGTTCACCGCCAGCAGGACATCGCCGGGCTTGATGCCGGCCTGATGGGCAGGACTGCCTTGAATGACCCCTGCGATGAGGGCACCCTGATTGTTGGGCAGGCCGAAGGAGTCGGCCAGTTCGGTGGTGATTTCCTGCGCTTCGACGCCGACCCAGCCGCGAATCACCCGACCATTCTGAATGATCTGTTCCATGATGGCCTTGGCGCTGGAGACGGGAATGGCGAAGCCGATGCCCTGCGAGCCGCCGCTGCGCGAATAGATGGCGGTGTTGATGCCGACCAGATGGCCGGCGGTATCGATGAGCGCACCGCCCGAATTGCCGGGATTGATGGCGGCGTCGGTCTGGATGAAATTCTCGAAGGTGTTGATGCCGAGATGCGAGCGGCCCAGCGCCGAAACAATGCCCATGGTGGTCGTCTGGCCGACGCCGAAGGGATTGCCGATGGCGAGCACGACGTCGCCGACGCGCAGGCTGTCCATGTGGCCAAAAGTGACGGCGGGCAACTTGTCGGCCTTGATCTTCAATACCGCCAGGTCGGATTCGGGGTCGCTGCCAACGACTTGAGCCTTGAGAGTGCGACCGTCATTGAGGGCCACCTCGATTTCGCTGGCGGCTTCGACAACATGAAAATTAGTCAGGATATAACCATCGGCGCTGACAACGACGCCGGAGCCGAGGCCGGCGCTTTTCTGGCTACCGCCGTCAGACCGGTCGCCAAAAAAATGGCGGAAAATCGGGTCATCGAGCAAAGGATTGCGTGCGGCTTTGATTTCCTGGGTGGTGTAAATGTGCACCACGGCGGGCAAGGCTTTGCGGGCGGCGTCGCGGTAAGAGCCAGTAGTGGGAGGTGCTGTGTCAGACGGAGTTGCCGCCTGTTGCACTGCAACCGTGCTGGGGGGGCTTTTTCCAAGCCAGTCGGGTTTCAAGGTGGCGACGACAAAAAATACGGCCAACAGAACCGTGACACTTTGTGCAAAAATCAGCCATAACTTGCGCATGGGGATTCGATCCGATGAAACGTGATGAACTGGTCGCCACTGTCGACCAACTGCTGGAGGTAACCAGATTTCAGGATTATTGCCCAAACGGCCTGCAAGTGGAAGGACGCGCCGAAGTTAAGCGGATAGTGGCCGGTGTGACTGCCAGCCAGGCGCTGCTCGACCGGGCGGTGGTCAGCAGTGCTGATGCCGTGCTGGTGCATCACGGCTATTTCTGGAAGGGCGAAGATGCCCGTATTATGGGCATCCGGCGCCGGAGGCTGGCTACCCTGATCAATCACGACATCAACTTGGTCGCTTATCACCTGCCACTCGACGCCCATCCGCAACTGGGCAATAACGCGCAGTTGGCGTTAAAAATGGGCTGGCAAGCGAGCGGACGTTTCGGTGCGCAGGAGATCGCCTGGCAGGGCAGCGACAGCCGCAATGAAACGGCGGCGCAACTGGCAGTGCGTCTGGCGCAGGTATTGGGACGCGAACCCTTGCTGGTGGGGTCGGCAGACCGGCAGGTACGTCGACTTGGCTGGTGTTCCGGCGGTTCGCAATCTTTTTTCGAGGAAGCGGTTGCTTTGGGGCTGGATGCCTACGTCTGTGGCGAAATTTCGGAGCAGAACGTGCATCTGGCGCGGGAGGCAGGGGTTGCCTATCTGGCTTGCGGCCATCACGCGACCGAACGTTTTGGCGTGCAGGCCTTGGCCGCGCATTTGGCCGAGCAATTTGGACTTGAATGCGAATTTGTCGACATCGACAATCCGGTGTAAAGGGAGGAAGCTGAGTAGTATGGGCTTGCCGAAACTGATCCTTGCCGTGTTCTTTGCCGGTCTGCTACTGCCGACGGGCTTGGCCATTGCCGCCACGACTGCCGAACCTGCAACTCAGGACAAAATAAGGGTGGCACTTGATGACAACTATCCACCCTATGTCTTTCGTGATGACAATGGTGAACTCAATGGCTATCTGGTCGATAGCTGGAAACTTTGGCAAGCCAAGACCGGCGTGCGTGTCGAGCTGCTTGCCAGCGAGTGGAATAAAGCCTTGCAACGCATGGCGGCTGGAGAAGCACAGGTGATCGACACTATTTTCCGGACGCCCGAACGCGAGCAGCAGCTCGATTTCACCCCGGCTTATGTGCAGATTCCGGTCAGTATCTACGTTCATGCCAAGATTGGCGGTATTACCGATCTCAAGACCTTGCGTGGTTTTCTGGTCGGAGTAAAAGCGGGTGATGCCTGTGCTGACAAACTTGGACAGGCCAGCGTGTCGACCCTGCAGCGCTATGGCAGCTACGAAAGTCTGGTTCAGGCCGCTGTGGCTGGTCAGGTCAAGGTATTTTGCCTGGATGAGCCGCCGGCCAATTATTTGCTCTACCGTGCCCAGACCGAGCGCAATTATCACAAGGCCTTTGAGCTCTATAGTGGTGAATTTCATCGCGCCGTAAAAAAGGGCAACAAAGAAACTCTGGCGCTGGTCGAGCAAGGCTTTGCCGCCATTACCCCGGCAGAGCAACAGGCTTTGCGCGACAAGTGGATGGGTAAGGGTCTTGATTTGCCGCCCTATGGGCGCATTTTCGGTTATCTGCTGGCGGCGATACTGTTTGCAGCTGGGGTCTTCGCCCTGTGGGTAATCTTCCTGAAACGCACCGTCAATCAGCGCACAGCGCAGCTGGTCAGTCAAAAAGCTCATTTGCACACATTGCTGCAAACTATTCCCGACCTGGTTTGGCTCAAGGACGCACAAGGCGTCTACCTCGCCTGCAACCCGGCTTTCGGAGAGTTTTTCGGCGCTAGTGAAGCCGAGATCGTTGGTAAAACCGATTACGATTTTGTGAACAAGGAACTGGCGGACTCCTTCCGAGAACACGACCAACTGGCGGCAGAGGCCGGCAAGCCGACGACCAATGAAGAATGGCTCACCTTTTCCGGGCGCAGTGAGCGCTGGTTGTTTGAAACCATCAAGACCCCGATTGTTGATCTGAATGGCGGACTGCTGGGTGTGCTGGGCATTGCCCGCAATATCAATGATCGCAAACTTGCCGAGGAGGCGCTGCGCCGCTCCGAACAGAAATTTGCCGCCGCCTTCCGCGCCAGTCCTGATGCCATCATGATCACTTCCGGTAGCGATGGCCGATTTGTCGAAGTCAGCGATGCCGTGGAGCGGATGACCGGGTACACTCGTGCCGAACTGCTAGGCAGTTCAAGTGCGGATTTCTGGGTGGATAGCACAGACCGCGATCGCTATCGGGCTCAACTGCAAGAGAAGGGTCGGGTCGTCGATATGGAAGCCCGGTTTCTTACCCGGTCGGGGGAGATGCGTTGGGGCATGTTGTCGGGTGAGATGATCGAAATTGACGGGATGCCGCATGTCTTGGCGATCATCCGCGACATCACCGAGCGCAAATTGGCCGATGCCAGAATTCGCCGTTTGACTCAGCTTTATGCGGCTTTGAGCCAATGTAACCAGGCGATTGTGCGCAGCGCCAGCCCGGAAGCCCTATTCGCGCAGATCTGCCAGGTGGCGGTCGATTTTGGTGGAATGAAGATGGCCTGGGTCGGGCTGATGGATGAGGCCAGGCAAACGCTCATCAAAACGGCGTCCTATGGTGACGATCAGGGGTATCTTGCCAATGTGCAGTTTTCGCTGCAGGAAGACAGCCCGTATAGTTGTGGGTCGACCTGCATTGCCGTCCGTGGGGATAGCCCGTACTGGTGTCAGGATTTCATCAACGATCCGGTATCCGCGCCCTGGCGGGAGCGTGCTGTTCGTTCCGGCTGGGCGGCTTCGGCCGCCTTGCCGATCCATAGAGAGGGCGCAGTCATTGGTGTTTTTACCCTCTATTCTGGCGAAGCAAACGCTTTTGACCAGGAGGCGTGCGAATTGCTGGTCAAAATGGCGCTGGATATCGATTTCGCGCTGAATGCCTTTGCCAGTGAAGCCAAGAGCCAGCAGGCCGAAGCTGCGGTAAGGGCAGCCAAACAGCGCTATGATGAACTCGTTGAACGTATTCCGTTTGGTGTCTACCAGGTGCGTACGGCAGTGTCCGGGTCGATTCAATTCGAGTATGTCAGCCCGCGCTTTTGCGCCCTGAACGGGCTGCAGGCAGAAGCTGTTTTAGCCGATTTTTCGCAAGCCTTATCCGCTGTTCATCCTGAGGATCGCGACCACTTCATTCACATCCAGCAAGAAATCAGAAAGACGCCACGACCGCTGCGCTGGGAGGGACGCTTTATTGTTGATGGACAGGAGCGCTGGATGCGCGTTGAATCACAACCCGTTATTCAGGACAATGGTGATGTTGTTTGGGATGGCGTTCAAATTGACGTTACCGAGCGTCACCGCGCCGAGAGGGAATTGGCGGCGGCCAACCAGCGGCTGCAGTCCTTGTCGGAGCGCTTGCTGCAGGTGCAGGAAGAAGAGCGCCGCATGCTGGCGCACGAATTGCACGATGAAATCGGCCAGTCGCTGACGGCGCTCAAGATCACCCTGCAAAGCCTTGGTGTCCGGCCTGAAACGGCGGCATTGCAGAAGCCGATCAATATGGCTGTCGATATTACCGATACGGCGCTGCGACAGATTCGCCAGATGTCGCTCGATTTGCGCCCTGCCCAACTTGATGATCTGGGCTTGCCGGCGGCGATTCGCTGGAATCTGGAACGCCAGTGTCAACTGGCGGGGCTGGCTGCGCAATTTTCTGCCGATGGTTTGCCAGCCAAATTTCCGGAAGCGATTGCCATCGCCTGCTACCGTATTTCGCAGGAAGCCATCACCAATGTCATCAAGCATGCTCAGGCCAAGGTGATCAGTGTGCGTCTGGTTGTCATCGCCGACCGCTTCTGTCTGGAAATCAGCGACGATGGCCGTGGATTCGATCCGGTTTCATGTCGCGATGGCGCTGGCCTGGGGATGGTCAGCATGCGCGAACGCGCCTTGCTGGCTGGAGGCTGCCTGGAAATTAAAGCGCAGCCCGGGCGGGGTTGCATGGTCAACGCCTGTTTCTCTTTGTCCCTGCTGAGACCATGACGATGGCTAGAACTCTGCGTGTGTTGCTGGCCGACGACCATAAACTGGTGCGTGCCGGTATTCGCGCCCTGCTCGAGGATATGCCGGATGTCGAGGTGGTCGGCGAGGCGGATGAGGGCAAGCAAGCCCTCGAAATGGCCGGCGAACTCAGGCCGGACATCGTGCTGATGGACATAGCCATGAAAGGCATGAATGGATTGGAGGCGACTGCGCAGTTGCGGCAGACCTACCCGGACTGTTGTGTCCTCATTCTCTCCATGCATGCCAGTGGCGATTATGTCGAGCAAGCCCTGCGTGCCGGTGCTAACGGTTACATGCTGAAAGATGCAGCAACGATGGAGCTGCAGCTTGCCCTGGCGGCGGTAGCGCGCGGCGATACCTATTTGAGCCCGGCAGTTTCGGCGCTCATCGTTGAGGGCTACCTGCAGAAGGAGAAATCTGCCGGCGACGAGTTGCTGACGCCACGCCAGATGGAAATCCTGAGCATGATCGCTGCTGGCCACAACACCAAGGAAATCGCCTATCAACTCAAGCTCAGCATCAAGACGGTCGAGACCCACCGCGCCCAGTTGATGGATCGGCTCGATATTCACGACATTGCCGGTCTGGTGCGCTATGCCATTCGTACCGGCTTGATCGACGCCGATCTTTGAGTCGCGCCTGGCGCAAGAAGCTGGCTTGCTGGGGTAAGGAAAACCCCCACTTCGTCTCAGGTATACCCCGATACCCCGATGCACACCAACGCTCTAGGATGGCATGGTAGCGACGCATGCGCGTCCACCTTCCGGCCGGAGAAATCGATGCCCCGTGTGTTGACCATAGACGACAACCCGCTCTTCCTGACGGTGATGAACGATCTGCTGGCGCGCTTTCCCAATGTCCGCATGGTGGGTAGCGCCATTAACGGCATCGAGGGACTGGCCGCTGCCAGGGCGTTGGAACCCGACATGGTCATTGTCGACATGAAAATGCCCGGCCTGAGTGGATTGGAGGTTGCCGAACGATTGCACCGCGAACAGCCGGATGTGCGGGTGGTGCTGATCTCCCTGATGGACGGCGAAGCCTGCCAAGCAAGCGCTGCTGCTGCCGGTGCCGAGAGCTTCATCTGCAAGAAGGACCTCTTTTCCCGTTTGCCAGCCATTTTGAATTGTCACGAGCCTGTCCTGGTGGCTGCCTGATGAACGACCGCGCTCTTTCGTTTCAACTGCAGCATCCGGCCATGGCAGAAGCCTTGGCTGCGGCACCGCTGGCGGTGATGGTGGTCGATGAAGAGGGTAAAATCTCCTACACCAACCAGGAATTGCAAACGCTCTTTGGCTATTCGTCTGAAGAGTTATTGGCGCAACCGCTGGAAATCCTGTTGCCGGAAGGCAAGCACTCAACCCATTTCGAGCATCGGCAAATCAAGCCGGATCAACTGCATTTGCCCGCTATGAGCGTGCAACATGTCATGGTTGGCCGGCATCAGGATGGCGCCGCGATTCCGCTCGACATCCGCCTGCAACGTGTCGATGGCGATCATGGCCGCGCCACGGCTGCCTACATTACTGACCGCCGGCTTGATCAGGCGCGCCAGTTTGAAATCGAGCGACTGAATCGCACCTTGCGCCTGGTGCACGATTGCAACGAGATCCTGGTGCGGGCACGCAGCGAAAATGAACTGCTTTCTGGCATCGTTCATCGCATGGCAGAACTGGGGGCTTATCCTCTGGTCTGGGTTGGTTTGCTGTCGGCTGGCGAACCCGAATCATTCTCCGTTTCGATGTGTGCCAAACCTTGTCAGGACTGTCTTGACTGTTCGCTCATCGAACCCGAGGACGGTATCGCCCGCCAGGCTGTCCGTGCCGGCCAGCCCGTATTTTTCCGCGATGCAGCCTATCGGCTGGATTGTCCGGAGCATTTCCCTTTTTCCCTGAATGCAGAAACGCTGGCCTTTGTTGCTTTGCCACTGCTGGCGAATGGTGGTGCGCTGGGTTGCCTGTGCGTCGGCTCGAAAGCCAATGATCCTTTCTCGCCGCCGGAAATTGAATTGTTGCAGGAACTGACCGATGATCTGGCTTTTGGACTGGATGCGCTGCGAACCCGCGCTGTTCATGAGCGTTCCGAGGCACGCCTGCGCCTGCTGGAGCGGGCGGTAGCCTACAGCGCTAACGCCATCATCATTACCGATGCCAATCACGACAGCAATCACCCCATCCTCTACGTCAATCCTGCTTTCGAGCGCCTCACCGGCCACAGCGCTGCCGAGGTGATCGGGCGCAACAGTCGTTTTCTGCTCGGCAATGAAACCGGCCAGAGCGGCCTGATTGAAATCCGTGCCGCGCTGCGGGAAAAACGCGAAGGCCATGCCTTGCTCAAAGGTTTCCGCAAGGATGGCGGCGCCTTCTGGCACGAATTGACGGTGACACCGGTTCCCGATGACAAGGGCGTGGTGACCCATTTTGTTTCCGTGATGAACGATGTCACCACCCGCAAGTTGCAGGAGGAACAGATCGCGCACTATGCGCACTACGATGCGCTGACCGGCCTGCCCAACCGCCAGTTGCTGTTCGAGCGCATTCAATCGGCGGCATCCGATGCCGCCACACGCGGCTGCTCACTGGGCGTCCTCCTGATTGCGCTCAACCGTTTCGCTCTGGTCAACGATGCCTACGGCCACGATATTGGCGATGCGGTATTGCGCGAACTGGGCAAACGCCTGCTGGCCACGATCCGGCCGCGCGATTCTGTAGCACGGCTTGGTGGTGACGAATTTATTGTGTTGCTCAACGATTTGCCCCCAGACTTTGACGCGTTGCCGGTGATTGAAAAAATACACGCCAGCATTTCACAGTCGTTCGAGCTGCCTTGCGGTGAGGTGGTCATCAGCGCCAGTATCGGTGCCAGTTTCTGCCCGCGTGACGGCAGCGATGCGGAATCACTGATCCGCAATGCCGAAGTGGCGGCGCAGGGCGCCAAGTCGGATGGGTTGAACGCCATCCGCTACTACTCTGAAGACATGAATCGGCGCACTGGTGAGCGACTGGAAATGGAGTTCGGTCTGCGTCGGGCGCTGGCCAACCAGGAATTCGAAGTTTTTTACCAACCCATTATCGACTTGAGCAGTGGTCGCGTGGTCGAAGTGGAGGCGCTCATCCGCTGGCACCGGCCAGGGCACGGCATGGTTCCACCCATCAAGTTCATTCCGCTGGCCGAAGACACCGGGTTGATCGTCCCCATCGGCAACTGGGTGCTCAATGAGGCTTGCCGGCAAAATGCCGCCTGGCGCACTGCCGGACTTGCCCCGATCACGGTCGGCGTCAATCTGTCAGCCCGGCAGTTCCGTGAATCGACGCTGGAAACCGTCGTCGCCGAGGCACTGGCTGCCAGCGGCCTGCCCGGTAGTGCATTGGTTCTGGAGGTGACAGAGTCGATGCTGATGACCCATATCGACGCCTCGGCTGACACCTTGCGCAATCTCAAGGAACTGGGTGTGCATCTCTCGCTCGATGATTTCGGCACCGGCTATTCAAGCCTCGCCTACCTCAAGCGCCTGCCACTCGACACCCTGAAGATCGACCGCTCGTTTGTGAATGACATCACCACCGACGCCAACGATGCCGCTATTACACTCACTGTCATTTCTATGGCGCGTGCCATGAATCTTGATGTCATTGCCGAAGGGGTGGAAACCGAATCGCAACTCGATTACCTCAATAACAACGGCTGCCAGCGCGTACAGGGTTACTTTTTCAGCCCGCCAGTGCGTGCCTCGGAATTGACCGTGATGCTGCGCGAACAAAAATGGCTGGGTAAGCGCAAATAATCGGGTTTGGAAGCCGGTACGGGCATCATTCCAGGGCAAAGATGGCGAAGAAACAATAGCTTGTGAAAACGATGGGCTTCGTCAGAACAGGAAATGAGGCGCTACGAGGATGGGCGGCAAAGTGGTAGAGTTCCATCTCTGATCACTGCCTGACCTTACGGAGAAAATAATGAGATTTCCGACAATCCCTCTGTTACTTGCCGCTCTGCTACCCGCTTTTTCCGTTCACGCCGCTGACATCAAGGTCGGTATTGCGCACGCCCTTTCCGGTGGCGCGGCCCAATACGGCGTCGCCATCCGCAATGGCTTTCAACTTGCCGCCGACGAAATCAATGCCAAGGGCGGCATCAACGGCAACAAGATCCAGTTGGTTATCGAGGATGAGCAGGGCAAGAAGGAAGAAGCGATCAACGTTTTCAAGAAGCTGATCTTTCAGGACAAGGTCTTGATAATTTTCGGTCCGACCCTGTCCAATTCGATGTTCGCTGCCGGCCCGGCTGCCAACGCTGCCAAAACGGTGGTTTTTGCCACCTCCAACACCGCCTACGGCATCACTGATATTGGTCCTTACATTTTCCGCAATTCGGTCATGGAGGCTGACGTGCTGCCCATTACCGTTGCCGCTGCCACCAAGCACTACGGCCTGAAAAAAGTGGCGGTCATTTATGGCAACGATGACGCTTTCACCAAGAGCGGCTACGACGTCTTCAAGCAGGTGCTGGCTGACCAGAAGATGCCGGTGACCACGACCGAAACTTATGTCAAGGGCGATGTCGATTTCAAGGCGCAACTGACCAAAATCAAGGGCAGCGCCCCAGATGCCGTGGTTTGTTCCTGTCTGGCGGAAGAAGCTGCCAACATCATGCTGCAGGCACGTTCGCTCGGCCTGACGGTTCCATTCATCGGCGGCAACGGTTTCAATTCACCCAAGCTCTTCGAGATTTCCAAGCAGGCCGGTAACGGCACTTTTGTCGGTAGCCCATGGGCGAACGCCAACCCGTCGCAGGTTAACCAGAAATTCATCGCTGCCTATAAACAGAAATTCAATGCCGAACCCAACCAGTTCGCCGCCCAGGGCTACGACGCACTGTACACGGCTGCTGCCGCGCTCAAGGGCATCACGCTTACCGGCAAGCTGGAAGCAGACCGCCAGGCGCTGCGTGATGCTTTGCCCAAAGTTACGCTGGAGGGCGTTACCGGCCCCTTCAAATTCCGCCCGGCCAAGACCAAGGATGGCCGTCCGGGTGGCTTCGACGCTGACCAAAAGCCGTTTATCTATATCGTTGAGGGCGGCAAATTCGTTCTCTACAAGGGTAAATAAGCGGCCTCAGCATCCCGGCAATGGCGGCTCTGGCCGCCATTGCCGTTTCCCAGGATCACTGCCATGTTTGAACAACAACTGCTGAATGCCCTGACGCTGGGCTGCGTTTATGCGCTTTTTGCGCTTGGTTTCACGCTGGTTTTCGGCGTACTTGAGGTCATCAACCTTTCCCACGGCGCCGTATTCATGACCGGCAGCTATGTGGCGCTGAGCGTCGTGACCGAACTGCAAGCGCCGCTCTGGCTCGGCGTGGTGGTGGCCATGCTGGTGAGCGGCCTGATCGGCTTGCTGATCGACGTGTTCATCCTCAAGCGCCTGCGGGCGCGTGGCGCACCGCACCTGATCCCGATGATCGCTACCATCGGCGTCGGCATTTTTCTGACCAGCGCGGCACAAGGCTTGTTCGGGGCCGAAATCCGTCGCTTTCCGGAGGAAATCCTGCCAGCTGGCGAGTTCATGCTCGGTACCGTACATGCCCGCGCCCTTGAAATTGCCATTGTCGCCATCGCCTTTGCTCTGATGGCGGTGCTTTTCCTCGCCATCAAGCACACCCAGTTGGGACGGGCGCTGCGCGCCATTGCCGAATCGCCCAAAGCGGCCCGACTGCTCGGTATCAACGTCGAGGGGCTGTTTCATCTGACTTCTTTTGTTGCCGCTGCGCTCGGTGGTGCCGCCGGCGTCCTCATCGGCCTCAATTTCAACGCCATCACCCCCTTCATGGGCCAGCCCATCCTGCACAAAGGCATCGCCGTGGTCATCCTGGGTGGTATGGGGGATATTCGTGGCGCCCTGATCGGTGGGCTTTTTCTCGGCTTTGCCGAAGTCATGAGCAAGGGCTATCTTTCGAGCCAGATGGGCGATGCGGTTGCCTTCGGTTTGCTCTTCCTGATCCTCCTGGTGCGTCCTGCCGGACTGTTCGGCCACGTTCTGGAAAGGAAGGCTTAAGGTGCCCTTAATAATGAAACAGCCCTGGCAGGATGCTTCTCATGGAATGGCTTGATACCTTCTGGGCGACCTACAACACCCTGATCTACTCGCTCGGTGTCTTTGCCCTGCTGGCGTTGTCGATCTGGCTGACATTTTCTTGCGGCCTGCTCTCTCTGGCCAACGCTGCCTTCATGGGCATTGGTGCTTACGTCTCGGCATTGCTCACCCTGCATTATCAGACCCCATTCCCTTTGGTGCTGGCCGCCGCAGGCCTTGCTCCGGCCCTGGTGGCACTGATCATCGCCATGCCCGTGCTGCGCCTGTCAGGCGTTTATCTGGCGATGGCAACGCTGGCCTTTGGCGAGGTAGTGCGCGTCATCATCCTCAACCTCGACATCACCGGCGGGCCGGAGGGCTTGAACGGCATTCCGCAAAGCACCCAGGGCTGGCACATTGTTGCCATTCTCGCTTTCACTGTTTATGCCTTGGCCCGGCTCAAGCGCTCTCGTGTTGGCCGCGCCCTTGAGGCCATCCGCGAGGATGAGGTGGCGGCGCGGCTGATGGGGATCGACGTCGATCGCCACAAACTGTTCGTCTTTACCCTTGGCGCCATCATCGCCGGCATCGCTGGCGGCCTGAATGCCCATTACACCTTTTTCATCAGCCCGCGCGAGTACGGTTTCGAGAACGCCGTCGATATCCTGACCATGGCGGTTCTGGGCGGCACGGGTAGCCTGATCGGGCCGATGCTGGGCAGTTCCATCCTGACCCTGCTGCCTGAACTGCTGCGCTTTCTGCACGATTACCGTGGCGCAGTCAATGGCATCATCCTGGTACTGGTGGTGCTTTTCCTGCCCAGGGGGCTTTGGGATCCCCAGCGCTTGGCGCGACTTTTTCGGCGTCGTAAGCCGCTACGCGACTTTCACGGTAAAAAAGGCGATGCAGCATGAGCGCACTCCTTTCCATCCAGAACGTCGGCAAAAATTTCGGTGGCCTCAAAGTTTTACAAGAGGTCAATTTGGAAGTTCCGGCGGGTGGCATTTTCGGACTCATCGGCCCCAACGGCGCCGGCAAGACGACAGTATTCAACCTTGTCACCGGTCTGCTACATCCCTCTACCGGTAGCATCCACTTCGAGGGCCGCGACCTCGCCGGTGTGGCTCCGCATCGCATCACCCATCGGGGGATTGCCCGAACTTTTCAAAACATCCGTATTTTCAAGGAAATGACCCTGCTGGAAAATGTCATGGTTGGCATGCACAACCATATCGACTACAGCCCAATCGCCATCATGCTTAACAATCGCAGCTACCGTGCCAGCGAGAAAAAGGCGCTGGAACGTGCCCACGAACTGCTGACCTGGGTACGCCTTGATCACAAGGCGACCCTGCTGGCGGATAATCTTTCCTATGGCGATCAGCGCAAACTGGAATTTGCCCGGGCGCTGGCTACCGAACCCAAGCTCTTGCTGCTCGATGAGCCCGTTGCCGGCATGAACCTGACTGAAAAATCCGAACTGATGGAAGAAATCTGCAATATTCGCGACCGTGGCTACGGCATTTTTCTCATTGAACATGATATGCGCTTCGTCATGGGGCTGTGCGATCGAATTGCCGTGCTCAATTTTGGCCGCATCATTGCCGAGGGGGCACCCGACGAAATCCGCAGCAACCCGGAAGTGATCGAAGCCTATCTCGGTCGCGAAGACGATGAAGAGGAGGCGGCATGAGCGTCATCCTGCGCGTGCGCGACCTGGCCGTCGCCTATGGTCACATCGAGGCAGTCAAGGGGATTACCTTTCACCTCAATGCTGGCGAAATCACTGCCCTGGTTGGCGCCAACGGCGCTGGAAAAAGTACTACCCTGCTCGCTCTTTCCGGCCTGATCAAGCCGGTGCGCGGCCAGATTCTTTTCGAGGATGAGGATATCAGCCTGCTTGCTCCGCACCAGATTGTTCGCCGCGGCATCGTTCAGGTTGCCGAAGGGCGTGCCATCCTGACTACGCTGACGGTACAGGAGAACCTGGCGCTCGGTGCATACACCCGCAAGGACAAGGCCGGCATTGCCAGCACGCTGGAGGAAGTCTTCCACCTCTTTCCGCTCTTGAAGGAGCGTGCCGGCCAGTTTGCCGGCAATCTTTCCGGTGGCGAACAGCAGATGCTTGCCATCGGCCGGGGGCTGATGGCCAAACCCCGCCTGCTGCTGCTTGACGAACCGTCTATGGGGTTGGCACCAGTGCTGGTGCAGGAAATTTTCCGCACCCTGAAGGAAATCAACCGT
>Ga0316605_10001473_pt1 | contig 13581 bp, 12 predicted proteins | sample OWC_soil_day20_n_FD_207666 | JGI IMG/M metagenome (GOLD analysis project Ga0316605, IMG submission 207666) | Wetland soil microbial communities from Old Woman Creek delta, Ohio, United States - OWC_soil_day20_noCT | ecosystem: Environmental > Terrestrial > Soil > Wetlands | place: USA: Ohio... | reverse complement strand
TTCTCCAGCAGGACGGGCAGCGGTTCATTGGAGGTGGTGATCAGGCCCATCTGCGCGCCGTGGTCCCGCAAGTGCCGGGTGAGGGCGCGGGTGTCGATGTCGTGGATCCCCACCACCCCGTGGAACTGCAGGTAGTCGTCAAGCGAGCGGTTGGCCTGCCAGTGGCTCACGATCGGGCTGAGCTCGCGGACGATGAACCCCGCAGCGAAGATGCGACGGGACTCGAAGTCCTTGGGGTTCACCCCGTAGTTGCCGATCTGGGGGTAGGTCATCGTCACCAGCTGGAAGTGGTAGGAGGGGTCGGTCAGGATTTCCTGGTAACCGCACATGGCGGTGTGAAAGACCACCTCTCCGACGGCCGTCCCGGGTTTGCCGAAGGAGAGGCCCTCGTAGTGGGTGCCGTCCGAAAGCAGCAGACGCGCTTGCATGGTTTTTTCCTCGGGTTGGGTGTTTTGGTTTTTAGGTGTCTTGGTTTTTAGCAAAACACCCAAATACCCAAACATCTGAATACCTGGTTCTAATCCCTCTTGAAACTGGCATAATCCGGCTTGCGGTACCGGCTCTGGCCGCCGCCATCGATTGCAAGCAGCGCCTCGACCTTGAGCGGCAGGCCGAAGAGCTGGATGAAGCCGTGGGCGTCCTTCTGGTTGTAGACGTCCTCCTCGCCGAAGGAGGCGTAGTCCTCGCGGTAGAGGCTGCGCGGGCTCTTGCGGCCGGCCATGATGATGTTGCCTTTGTAGAGCTTCAGGCGCACGGTGCCGGTGACGTTTCTTTGGGTGACGGCCACGAAGGCGTCCAGGGCCTCGCGCAGCTGGCAGAACCACAGGCCGTTGTAAACGAGTTCGGCGTATTTGACCGCGATGAAATCCTTGTAGCGCATCGTGTACTTGTCCAGGCAGATGCTTTCCAACGCCTGGTGGGCCTTGCGCAGGATCGTGCCGGCCGGGGTCTCGTAGACCCCGCGGCTCTTCATGCCGACCAGCCGGTTCTCGACAATGTCGGCCCGGCCGATGCCGTGCTTCCCGCCGATCTTGTTGAGGCGGGTGAAGATCTCGACCCCGGAGAGCTTCTTTCCGTTCAGACCGACCGGGGTGCCCTTTTTGAAATCGACCTCGATGTACTCCCCCCTGGACGGCGCCTTCTCGGGGCTGACCGAGAGCTGGAACATCCGCTCCTCGGGCTCGTTCCAGGGGTTCTCCAAAACCCCGCCCTCGTGGGAGAGGTGGAAGATGTTGCTGTCGCGGCTGTAGATGTCCTTTTCCGTCTGGGAGATGGGCACGTGGTGCTGCTTGGCATAGCGGATGGCGTCCTCGCGGCTTTTGATATCCCATTCCCGCCAGGGCGCGATCACCTTCAGCTTGGGGTTGAGCGCCATCACGGTCAGCTCGAAGCGCACCTGGTCGTTGCCCTTGCCGGTGCAGCCGTGGGAGACGGCATCCGCGCCCTCGGCCTCGGCCACCTCGACCAGCTTCTTGGCGATCAGGGGCCGGGCCATGGAGGTGCCGAGCAGGTAGTCGCGCTCATAGACCGCGCCCGCCTGCATGGTGGGGAAAACGTAGTCCTGGAGGAATTCCTCGCGCAGATCCGAGACGATGAGCTTGCTCGCGCCGGAGGCCACGGCTTTTTTATCCAGCCCGCTCAAATCCTCGTTCTGTCCCAGGTTGGCCGTGAAGCAGATCACCTCGCAGCCGCCGTAGTTGTTCTTGAGCCACGGCACGATCACCGAGGTGTCGAGGCCGCCGCTGTAGGACAGCGCCACTTTTTTCACCTTCCTTGCCTTGCCCTTAGCCATGATACGATTCCTCCTTTTGCGAAGCCGTCGATTTTGGAAATAAAAAAAACCCCGGCCGGAGCCGGGGTTTTCGTTCGTTGAGCGGATTGTCAGGTCAATCTTGTCCAACTTTGAAAACACCCGGCCCGAGCCGGCTGGTACGGCGGCGGTTGCGGGCGCGACGGTTGGACAGCGAACCGAACATCAAATTATTCCCTTTTTAATTTGTGTGCCCCCTTATGACAAATGGCCTTTCCGATGTCAAGGGCTAATTGCGTACCGAAAAAATTGCGATGTCCGGACCCAGGCCGGCGACCGGTAATCGGGGTTCGGCTGTCGCCCGGAGTAAACCCAGAGGTGTTCGCGGTTGAACATGGCCACGCCGTAATAATCCGTCACCATCCGGGCCAGTGGGTAATGCTTCCAGTTTTTCAGCTTGCGCTTGGAGGTCGCCTCGAGCAGGTACGCCTCCGATTTTCCGAAAACCACCACCCAGGCATGTCCCTGGTTGCGGTGCATGCCCACCGCCACGCGGGCGTCGTAGCCCATCTCAATCAGCCAGTCGGCCAGCAGCAGCGCGTGGTCTTCGCAGTCCCCCAAGGCGTTGAAGAAGGCCTCCTGCGAGGTCTGCCACACGTCGGGGATCCCGGCGTAGCGCTTGCTGTCCAGCCGGTACTTCAGGCGCAGGCCCATGGCGTAAAGGGGCACCCACGGGTCCTCGGCCTCGAAGGGCGCGTAGCCGACCAGGTAAGCATTCACGAAGTGGTGCTCGCCGTCGGCGCCGAGCGCGGTGGCGGCCATCACCGGGCCTGCGCTGCTTTTCCAGTAGCGGATTCCGGGCGACCGCCGGAGGCCGGCCTGCCCCAGCAGGTGGTGTATTTCTTTTTCGCTCAGTCTGAATCCGCCCTCTGATGCCTGCATGTAATCCCCCTCCCGAAAGGCGGATGCGCCGGGGGCGGGCGGGGATTTCAGGGCGAGCTTCATCTGCCTGTTGAGCTTGGCGTCCAGCGAGCCGCCCAGATAAGAAAGCCCGATGACGCCGAGGAGCAGGAGCACGATCAGGGTTTTCAGAAACCTGACGGAAACCATGCGGAAAAACCTGCTACATTTTGAGGCCGAAGGAGATGATCAGGGCCACCGACAGCAGCACCGTAGAGGAGAAGATGGCCACGGCGATGTTGTTGTTCTTGAGCTCCTCTTCGATCTTGATGTTGGTCAACAGCTTGTTGTCGATGAACCGCAGGGCCAGGAGGCCGATGGCCAGGCCGAGGACGGTGTAGATCAGGTTCATGCCCATGTTGACCAGGGTGGCGACCATGAATCCGGATTGCATGGTGATTCCTTTCTTAGGGAGTGTGCGCTGCATATTATAAAAGTGAAGGTTGCGGCCCTCACGGGCCCAAAAGAAGACAAACGCCTGCAAGGTGTCATTTTCCCCGAGCCAGCCGGAGGTAATTCGCATAGAGCCGCGGGTGGACGCGTGAAAAACGGTCGAAGTCGGCAAGGATCTCCATGCCCGGCACGATGGCCCGCACCACCGGCAGCCCCAGGTCCGCGCGGGTGAGGTCGGCGTAGATCACCCGGAATCCGTTGGACAGCAGAAGCGTTTCTGTCGTTTGGAGGTCCTGCTCGGCGATGCCGGTCGAGTAATTCGGCAGCGCCTCGACCGGGACCCGCAGCAACCCGTCCATGGCCGGCCGCGTGGGCGGGCCGCCGGGATAGGGGAAAGGGGTTTCCGTCAGCGCCGAGAGCAGCGCCCGCCGGGCATCCAGGTGTGCCCCCGTGCCCTTGGCGATCTTGCCGTCGGCGCCGGACACGAAGCACTTGCAGCAGGGCAGGCCCATCGGCGGTGTGATGTCCTGGAACTGGACGTGGATCCCGTTCCGGCGATAGCTTTCGAGCAGCCCGGCCAAACGGGCCTCCCCGCTTTCGATCTCGAAGCAAAGCTCCGGAGCAAAGGGTGTCGTCCCCTCGCTGTCGCGCTCGACCACCTCGGTCAGCGCGCTGAGCTTGGCGCCCGCCGGGTTCACCCCGGACCCCAGGCCCGTGGACCCCAGGGCGGAGAAGAGCTTGATTTCGTCCAGGTTGCAGAAGAGAAACACGCACTGGGCCGGGATGAATATCGGCCGCGGCCCCTGCGGGGTCTGTTCCGTCGCCTCCATCCAGTAAAGGGGCTCGTCCCGATAGGGCGCCTCGAGGGCCAGATGGTTCGGATCAAGCACATCCACCTTGTCTCTGCGGAGGTCCGACAGCCTGCCGTGCACGATCGGCGGGGCGTTGGCGTATCCCACTCGGCCGGCCGCATCGAAGCCGGCGAAGGACGAGCAGCGTTCGACCACCTCCATCGCGCAGGCCGCGCGCGCCGCCTCGAAATCGATCCCCCGGCCGTAGGCCGTGAGTTCCCCGGAAAGGGAAAAATCGTGCCGGCCCAGGCGCACAGAGCTCTTCATCCGCCAGCGCCGCAGAATGGCGACGGGGCTCAAAGAAGAGGTGTGGCGCATCTCGCCGCCGACCACCACTCCGGCCTCCTTGAGCCGGCCCAGGGCCAGGGCATGCACTTCTTCCGGTGGCATCCGGCGCGTGTCGGCGGCCCCGGGAACCGGGGGCGATTTTTCAAAAACCTCCTTCAAGATCAGCTGCGGCTCAAGCAGTCCCCTGAGTTTTTTCCCACGGAAGGGCGCCGGCCACTCGACCGTGGCGGGGTCCGGCAGCGGCCGGTGGTCTTGGATGTTTTCCCGGAAAAGACCGATCCACTTACGGTGCAGCCCTCGGTCTTTGAGCAGGTGCGACTTGAGGTCGACCTGGGGTGAAAACCCTGTCAGGGTTTTGAGGGTCTTTCTGGGGAAGTGGCGGCGCCATTTCCCTGCATCCGCTCGAAGCCGGCTCGCTTCCCAAATCAGTACGCGTAAAAACCCATCGCGCGGGTCGATCGTCGCAAGACACTCTTTGAGATGCGGCCCCTCCCACACCCCTATCGCCCGCAACAGGTGCCGGCGCGCGAACTCGTCGTTCGGGTGCGTGCGCGCGTAGGCCAGCATGCGGTCGAAACCGGGGTCCTCCCGGGGGATGCACCCGAAATAGCCGGTGGCGGATTCCGTGGCGATCAGCCGGAGCTCGTATCCGACCGGCTCACCTTCGAAGGCGTCATGCATGGCCTAAAACGTTTTCTCTTTGGGTGTGGGTCGACGGCGCGTGCGGAAGGAGTCGCCGGCTGTCGTTTACCATCGGATTCTGCTGTTACCCATCTCGCCTGCATGCGGGTGAAACTCAGAGGGCCTTCTTGAGCCACGGGTAGGGATCGACAGGGGTCAAGTCTTTCGCCCGCAGCAGCATGAAATGCAGGTGGGTGGGGGAACGTTCGGCAAAGGCATTGGTCCCGGTGCGTCCCAGGGTGGCGATCAGCTGGCCGCCGGCCACTCTTTCGCCCAGGGCGGCCTGGATCTCCTGGAGGTGCGCGTAATAGGCGAACAGGCGGAGGGCGGGGTGATAGATCCAGATGTAATTGCCGCCGCGCTTGCCGTTTCCCGGTTCCTGGGGTGCCGGCGACCACTCGGAAAAAGTCGAAACCACGATGCCGCCGGCCAGGGACAGCACCTCGACGGGCCGGCCGGTCCGGTCGTCCAGCACGTCCTGGTTGCCGTCGTGGGCGAAGATGTCCTGAGCCGGGTGGCCAATGCGCCGTTTTGGCCCGAGGAATTCGTAGCGGCTCGGCCGGTAGCCCTCCCCGCGCTTGCCGCCGACATGCTTGAGGCCGCAACCTTTGAGCGGGAAAAAAATGCGACCGTCAAACTGCTCCGCAGGATACGCCCGCTGCAGGATTCCCCACCAACGCTGAATTTCCTTTAAACCGTCTTCATAGGATATCTGTTCGTCCCGCACCCGCCGCTCGAACTGCTGCCAGCCGTCGACGATGTCGGCATCTGCTGCGCACAAAAGGCCCGGGCCGGGAATCCATAGGCAGCCGGCTGCCAGCAGAAACATGAGACTAAAGATGTGGGGCGATGGTTTCAAGCGAAGATCTGTTCGGCGAGATCCCGGCGCAGTCGCCGGGAGTGTTCTTCGATGGCCTCAATGACCGCGGCCGCGCCTTCGGTGGCGGCGAGTTGGGGCTTCAGAGCGGCATAGAACTCCTTTTCCACCGTGTTCAAACGGTTGAGGGTCAGCAGGTAATTGGTGCGGTTGTGGTAGGCCGAGCGCACGAGCGCCTCGAAACTCTCGCCGTTCGCTGTCAGCAGGTCGTCGTAGTGGTCGACGAGGGCTCTCAACCAGGCCGCATAGGGCTTTTCGAGAGCGTCGGTGATGCCGGATTCCCGGGCAATTCGGTCGATGTTCGGCTTGACGCCGGTTTCCAGGCTTTCGACCGCCAGATCCATGGCCTTCCTTCGGGTGGTCATGAACTCCTGGTCGAACTTCAAGCGGCCGCTCTTGAAACGTTGCATGCGGTAGATGAAGTAAAGGAAAAGAATAGGGATCAGCACCATCCAGAAATGGACCTGGGGCTTTTCGAACACCTGAGCCCCGATGGCGTTGGCGAACATCAACTCGCGCTGGAGGATCATCTCTTTTTTCTGCTCGAAGCCCTTCATGGCCGTCCTGACGGAGAAATGATACCGAAATGAGTTTAGAAAAAGGAGAGGTTGGGCAAGCGACGGTTATTTCCCACGGGGCTCGAAATCGAGGCTGTCGCGGATGCTTTCCGACCCCTCGGACGGCTCCTCGAAGTCCGTGTAGTAGATCGCGGTGGCCCGGAGACCGCGCTCGTCGATCACCTCGGCCATGTGCTTGGCGCCGGGCAAAAGCTGAGCGAGCGACCCGGCGCCGAAGATCAACGCCCAGATCAGCACGAATCCGGCGATCAGTTTGATCCAAGGGGAAAAAGCAGCCTGCGGGGCCGAGGCCCCGCAGGCTGCTTTTCCTGCGCATGTGCAGTTTGCGGCCATGTGGTTAGATGGCGGCGGTGATCTCCGGGAACACGATGTAGAACATGATGTAGCCGATCAGCAGCGTGAAGGCCAGCTGGAAGGACTGCCCGAAGACGTACAGGGTGATGGGCTTGCCGCCCTTGAAGTAGGGCCCGAACTCCTTGAAGTTGGTTTCAAGCCCGATGCAGGTGAAGGCGAGCGCGAAGAACCACTCGCGGGCGATGCGGGTGAAGCCCCGCAGCACGCCGTGGTCGATCATGACGGTGCTCATGTCCTTGCCCACGCTCTGATCGATGATGGAAAAGACGATCGAGGCGACGATGAACCCGATGACGAACTTCGGGAAGCGGTACCAGATCTCCCACCAGCTCACGCTCTGGCCGGGCGTGCAGTCCACCTTGGCGCACCAGTAGACCGCCACGCAAAACGCCACGACGCCGATCAGCACGTTCTGGATCATCTTGATGGTGGCGGCCACGTAAAGGGCCTTCTGGCCCAAGAACGCACCCGCGGCGGCCACTGCCCCCGTGGAGTCGATGGTGCTGCCCATCCAGGCGCCGGCCAGGATTTCGGGCATCCCCACCAGCTTGGCGAAGGCCGGCTGCGCCACCATGCAGATGGCCGTGAAGACCATGGACAGGCCGATGGCCAGCGTCAGTTCTTCTTTCTTCGCCCGGCAGGCGGCGGCGGTGGCGATGGCGGCCGAAACGCCGCAGACCGACATGTCGGCCGATATGGTGATGTTCAGGGTCTTGGAGGGCATTTTGACGATTTTCTGGCCGAACCAGTAGGTCAGGATCAGGGTGATCGGCGTGCAGGTCCAGGCGATGAAGATGCCCGGCTTGCCGATCGCGAGGATCTTGTTGAAGAGGATCTCGGCGCCGAGCAGGACGAGGCCGGTCTTGATGTAGAACTCGGTGCAGACCGCGGGTTGAATCCACTTGGGGGTGCCGACGGTGTTGCTGATGAGCAGGCCGAAGACGATGGCCCACAGGGGGAAGCCGAAGCCCCAGTACTTCATCAGGGCCTGGGTCTCGGCCATGTAGGCGAGCACGGCGAGAAAGAAGACCGCCGGGAAGCCGACGACGAACTGGCCGAAGGGGGTCCCCATAATGGCCTTGCCGATGCCGAAGAACACGGCCAAAATAATGCACAGGCCGATCAGGTAGGTGATACGGTTGTAGGGTTTGACTTTGAACTTGCTGTCGGCTTTGGAGGCGGCGTCCTTGGCTTTCTGCCAGGCAGTGATCTCTTTGTCGGCAGCGGCATTGAGAGCCGCGTCCTTGAAGCCTGCGGCCGCGGCGGCGGCCTGGGCGGTCTTGGCGCTTGCCAGGGCGGCATCGGCAGCGGCCTTGGCCTTGTCCGCGGCTTCCTTGAAGGGCGCGCCCATCGCCTTGGCGGTCTCCTCGCTGCGGTAGAGCGCATCCAGGGGATTGCTCGACCAGTCGCTCGGGGAGGCCAGGAAGTTTTGGATGGTCTTGGCGAAATCCTGGTTGGTGGCCCGTACTCCGCGCTTGGCGGAGGAGGCGTTATGCCACTCGATCGTTTTGAAGGGGGCCTTGGCGGCCTCCTCCTTCATGGTGGCATTGTATTTCGGGATTTCCACCGCTTTTTCCGGCGGTCTCGGCAGGTAGATGAGAAGACCGATGATGAGAAGCAGAAAGCCCATCCAGACGGCCATCCAGTCTTCTTTCTTGTAAAGGTCCTTGAGTGAGGTTTTGCCGCTTTCGATGACCACATAATCCGGTTCCGCTTGCGACGGTGTTTTGGTTTCAGCCATGATACCCTCCTGAGAAAAGTCCGTGATGAGGTGGAAAAAAAGTCAACGCAACCTAACGCTTGAACAAGGATCGATTCTGCAACCGCGCAGAATTACACAAAATGGTTTTTAAACTGATACGGAATAGATCTTTATATCAACGGCAGCAAATCCATGTCAAGCAGTATGGCGCCACAATGTGTTGACCGTGCTTGAGGCTGCCCTCAGGCAGGAACGGCCGGAAGGTTCACCGTGAAGGCGCTTCCGGCAGGCGAGCTCTCCACAGCGATGTCGCCGCCGTGCGCCCGGGCAACCGCCCGCGCGAAACTCAGCCCCAGCCCGGCGCCGGGGTGGGCGCGGCTGGGGTCGCCGCGGTAGAAGCGCTCGAAAATGTGAGGCATGTCTTTTTCTGAAATGCCCGCCCCCGAGTCCTGCACGGCTAAATAGAGGGACCGATCCGGGTTGAGCCGGAGCGAGACCTCCACCCGGCCGCCTTCCGGGGTGTATTTGATGGCGTTGTCCAGGAGGTTGGCCAGCAGGCGCTGGATGAGGCGGATATCCCCTCTCATTTCAAAATGTTCCGGCGCATCCCAAGTGAGGGCGATTTGCTTTTCCTCCGCCAGAGGTTGAAAAAGCCCACAGGCATCACGAACCACCGCGGCGATGTCGATCTCCTTCAATTCCGGTTGCGCCACCCCGGCATCGGTGCGGGAAATAAAGAGCATGGTGTTGATCATCTCCAGCAGCCGGTCGCACTCCTCGACGGCCGACGACGCCATCGTCTCCAAATCCGCCTTCGAACCGCCGCCTAAGAGCGCGATCTCGGCCTGGCCGCGGATGCGGGTGATCGGGCTTTTGAGGTCATGGGCGATGTTGTCGGTCATCTCTTTGATTCCGTTCACCAGCCCCTGGATGCGGTCGAGCATCCGGTTGAAAGTGACGGCCAGTTGGTCGATCTCATCGCCCCCCTTTCCCAGCGGCACGCGCTCGGCCAGGCGGCCGTCGGCGATCCTGCGCGCCGTGCGGGTCACATTTTCAACCCCCGCAAGGGCCCGGCGCGCCATGAACCAGCCGATGCCCGCCGCAGCAGCGAAAAGGCCGGCCATGGTGACGACGAAGATGCGTTGAAACGCTTCGATGAAACGGGTCAGGTCGTCCATCGACTGCCCGAGATGGATGATCAGGCCCGGCCCCAGCAAAGCGTAGACCACCCGGATCTCATGGCGGTGGTCGGGGGAGCTGACGGTGGCGAAAAGGGGCTCGTTCTGCTCGAGCATGCGGACGATGGCGTCTCTTGAAACCGGGATATTGTTGAAATAGGACATGTTGGAAGACGAAAACAGCCGGCCGTCGGGATAAAGCAGTTGAATGAAGATCTTCTTTTCGCCCGCGGCCTGGGATTCCAGCAAGGCACGGCGTTTGACGGACTCGATCCCCTGGAGCGTCATGATCGAGGCGAAGCTGTGCACTTCGGATAGGAGGTCCTGGTCGGTGCGGTTCCGCAGGCTGAGGGTGATGAAATAGTAGAAAAAGGCAAAGGCCAACGCCGCCGAAAGAATGAAAACGCCCGCATACCAGAGGGTCAGCCGGAAGGCCAGCGTGCGCGGAATGCTATGCAGTCTTTTTGAGGACATAGCCCACTCCGCGCACCGTGTGGATCAGTTTGACCGGAATATCCTTGTCGATTTTCTCGCGCAGCTTGTAGATCCGGGACTCCACCACGTTGGTCTGGGGGTCGAAGTTGTAGTCCCACACGTTTTCCATGATCATGGTCTTGGATACCACGCGGCCGGCATTGCGCAGCAGGTATTCGAGCAGCGAAAACTCGAGCGGCTGCAGCTCGATCCGCGTTTCGCCGCGGAAAACCTCGCGCGTGACCAGGTTCAGAGAGAGATCTTCGAAGGCGAGGCGGGTGGGCTCGGCCGCATCGGTGCTGCGGCGGATCAGGGCCTGCACCCGCGCCAGAAGCTCGGAAAAGGCAAAGGGCTTGGTCAGGTAGTCGTCCGCGCCGGTCTGAAGCCCCTTTACCCGGTCCTCCACCGCGCCCCTGGCGCTCAGCACGATGACCGGGGTCTTCACCTTCTCACGGCGCATCGTTTTGATCAGATCGAGCCCGTTCAGCTTGGGCAGCATGACGTCGACGACGGCGGCGGCGTAGGGCTCCGTCAAGGCGAGGTCCAGGCCCAGCTCGCCGTCGGCGGCGTGGTCCACGGCGAAACCCTCGGCTTTCAGCCCTTTGAGGATGAACGAGGCGATCTTGGGGTCGTCTTCGACGAGGAGAATTCTCATGGGGTCAAAGAGGGTTCACGGTTTAGCGGTTCAACCGCTTGATTTTCATTGTTTCCCGACCGTGAACCAATCAACTGTGAACCTATCATTTATAATACCGCCCGGCAATGGCCACCCAGCCCTCTTTCAGAAGGGTCTCGAGAATCTCGAAGTTCGCTGCCTTCATTTTCCCGGCCACCAGGATCTGGTTTTCGGCAATAATCCCGGAGCAGATGAAAATGCCGCCATTTTTGAGCACCCTGGGGATGTCGTCGAGCAGCTCCAGGATGATATGGGTCAGGATGTTGGCCGCCACCATGTCGAAGGGGCCCTTGAAAGGCGTTGCCAGCAGCCCCTGGGCCAGATGGAAACTGCCGTCTTTGATCCCGTTGCGCCGCAGGTTTTCGGCGGCAATGCGCACGGCCAGCTCATCCCGGTCGGACCCCGCCAGCATTCCCGCGCCCAGTTTGCCCGCGGCCGCCATGAGGATGCCGGAACCGGTGCCGACGTCCAGGAAGGCGGCGCCCTTCCGCAGGTGCGCCTCGATCAGCTGCACGCAAAGGGCGGTGGTCGGGTGCGTGCCGGTGCCGAAGGCCATGCCGGGGTCCAGTTCGATGACGATCTCGCCCGGCGTTGCATTGTAATCCCGCCAGGAGGGTTTGACCACAACCTGCCGGCCGATCTTGTGCGGCCAGAAAAACGCCTTCCACGCCTCGGCCCAGTTCTCCTCGTCCAGCTCGCGGTAGCTGATGCGGTAAACCAGTCCGAGGCGATTTCCCATCCCGGCGATCTGCTTTTCCAAGTCCGCACAGCGCAGATCGAGCCGTTCGTCCTTGGCGAGGTAGCCGAGGACGGCGTGCTGGGCCGGCCGCGCCACCGCATCCTCGGCCCACTCCTCGCCCGCCTCCAGACCAGGGTCTTCGACCACCACCCCCTGCAGGTCGAAGTCGAAGAACACCCCGGCGATGAGGTCCCCCGCCGTCTCGGGATCGGGATGGTCGTAGGTGACTCTGGCTTCGATGTAGTTCATAAAAAGACAGTGTTACGTTTTAAGTTTCAAGTTTTAAGCAAATGATAGAATTCCGCCGCTTAAAACTTAACACGTAAAACTTAAAACGCTTGCAGACACCCCTCATTTGAAACCGTTAACCGGTTTTATAACGAAGGCCGGTTCGGAGCCCTAAACTTCTCCTTGGGCGGGTTGAAATAGCCGAACTTGAGGTTCGGGCAGCTGCTGCGGATCCCCTGGATCATGGTTTCCATGCCGATCGGCTCGCCCAGGGGCGCGGCGGCGTCCATGGCTTTCCAGTAGCGGATGGGGTCGTAGTTGAGGTTTCGCCACTGAATCATGTGGATGGGGTGCTCGTCCAGGAAGGCAAGAAAGGCCTCGGCCTCCTCCGGCGTGTCGGTGAATCCGGGCGAGTTCAGATAATTGATTGAGACGAACTTGCCCTTTGCGAGGGCCGTGTCGATGCTGCGCAGCACATCCGCGAACCCGTAGCCCTTGGGCCTAAAATAGGCCTCGTAGCATTCCCGGCGCACGCTGTTCATGCTGACACGGATGCTGTCGAGGCCTGCGTCGCACAGCCGGCCGACGACATCCGGCAGGCTGGCGTTGGTGTTGAGGTTGATGGTGCCGCGGCCGGTGCGCGAGCGGATCATTTGAATGGCCGGTTCGATCTCCTTCGCTGCCGACAACGGCTCGCCTTCGCAGCCCTGACCGAAGCTCACCACCGCCTTTTTCACCCGGCCGATATGAAACAAGGCCACCTCCGCGATCTCCGCGGAGGTGGGCGTGAAGGCGATGCGCTCCTGGGTGCAGCTGAAGCCGCTGTTCTTCTGCAGCGACAGGCAGCCGAGGCAGCGTGCGTTGCAGGTGACGGCGGTCGGCAGCGGCGCCTCGTAGCGGCCCAGGAAGAAGTTCTTGCCGGCCGGGCAGCCGTAGTGCAGGGCGCAGGTCTCCAGGTGCAGCCGCAGCCGGTTTTCAGGCATGCATTTGCGCAGGGCCCTGACGCCGGCCCGCACCTCGGCCGGCGGCATGCGGCGCAGATCCTGCCGGGGCTCCCGGTCCACCAGGATGGCGGCCGGCCGGAACTTGCCCCGCTGCCAGCCGACGGCGCCGTAGGAAAACAGCGGCAGGTGGCGCGCACGGTGCCTTTCGCGGTAGGCGCAGACACGCGTAATGACGTGCCCCGGCGAATTGAACGCCGCTACGGGGTAGATGGGCTCCCCGGCGGCGTGCGGGTTTTCGGGTACTTCCTCCAGCTCCCCGCTGGCCCGGTTGAGGAGTATCGGAATCCGGTCCGGCAGGTACATCAGCTCGCCGCCGAAAGGCATGCCGATGGTCTGGCCCCTCGTCAGGGGCGCCAGATATTCCCCCGCCATCCCCACGGCGGCGTAGCCGGGCAGGTCGAAGATGCGGCCATCCCCGTCGGCGACGACGGCCGTGAGAAAGCCGTCGTTGTCGGCATGTTCGTTTGTCATGCTCACGTTTACGGCACCTCACATGATTTCGCAGATCCCCATCCGGCATCGGGATTAAATTGAGCCATAGTCGTTCACTTGGCCGACCGGGGACCGGCTGACCCTATCTCACAAACATCACACATCTTGAGGTGCGGCCGTCCGCCTTGATCACGAACGGCCGCGGCAGCCGGACGTGGGCTACAAACCGGGTTTCGGCCGCCCTCGGCTGGCAGGTGAGCCAGGCCCAGTCCAGCCGGTCGCCTTTTTCAGGGTTCACCATGCAGTAGGTGATGTCGAGCGTGGTGATGTTGTGAAAAAAGTGGGAGCCCTGGGAAGGGTCGGCCCTGAGCTCGGGGGCCGTGGTCTCGATCATGGCCCCCACCCCGCAGATTTCC
>Ga0316605_10001472_pt1 | contig 13585 bp, 10 predicted proteins | sample OWC_soil_day20_n_FD_207666 | JGI IMG/M metagenome (GOLD analysis project Ga0316605, IMG submission 207666) | Wetland soil microbial communities from Old Woman Creek delta, Ohio, United States - OWC_soil_day20_noCT | ecosystem: Environmental > Terrestrial > Soil > Wetlands | place: USA: Ohio... | reverse complement strand
AGCGCCGCCATTGTCGTCATCATGATCGGGCGGAAGCGCACCAGACAAGCCTGGAAAATAGCGTCGGCTGCCGCCATGCCCTCACCACGCTGCTTTTCCAGCGCAAAATCGATCATCATGATGGCGTTTTTCTTGACGATGCCAATCAGCATGATCACCCCGACAAAGGCGTAGAGGCTCAGATCAACGCCGAAGATCAACAAGGTGAGCAAAGCTCCCAAACCGGCCGATGGCAGCCCGGAGAGAATGGTCAGCGGATGAATAAAACTTTCGTAGAGTATCCCCAGCACGAGATACACCACCAGCACCGCCACCAGCAACAACATGCCCATGCCCTGCAATGAAGACTGGAAGGCCTGCGCCGTCCCCTGTAGACTGGTATTGAGCGAAACCGGCAAGCGCATTTCGCGCTCCAACGCGCTGATCTTGTCAACCGCCTCACCCAATGACACGCCTGGCATCAGATTAAAGGAAATTGTCACCGCTGGCAGTTGCCCAAGGTGATTGACCGTCAAGGCTTGCGTCTTGCGCGTGAAATGCGCCACCGACTCTAGCGGAACAAGTTTGCCGCTACTGCTGCGCACATTCAGCCGTGCCAGTTGCTCCGGCCCGGCCTGAAACTCCGGCGCCAGTTCGAGGATCACCTGATACTGGCTGGTCGCGCCATAAATGGTCGACACCTGGCGCGAGCTGAAGGCGCTTTGCAAAGCATCCTCAACCTGTCCATAGGTCAGACCCAATGCCGCCAGCTTGTCGCGATCAATATCGAGCGTCACAACCGGGCTCTGGTTATTGAGGTTGCTGGTCACGTCTATGAAGCCGGACAACTTGCGAATCCGCTCCGTCAATGTGCCTGTCCATTGATACAACTCGTCAAGGTCGGTCGATTGCAGCGTGTACTGGTATTGCGCCGCCGTCGTCTGGCCGCCGATGCGAATGGCCGGCGGATTCTGCATGTAAACCTTGATGCCGGGAACCGTGGCCAACTGGGGACGCAAGCGCTGAATGATCTGATCCGGCGAAGACTTGCGCTCGCTGTGCGGCTTCAGCACCATGAAAATACTGCCATTATTGGAAGTTGCCCGCGAACCGCCAGCGCCAACCGTCGAATTGAACGAGGCAATATCAGGATCTCTGGCAACAATCGCCGCCACTTCGCGCTGATGTTTGACCATCGCCTCGAATGAGGCATCTTGCGGGCCTTCGGTGAAAGCGATGATCTGGCCGGTATCGGCGCTGGGCAGAAAATCCTTGGGGACGAACTTGAACACCAGCCCTGTCAACAGCAGGGTGGCGAAAAAGCTGAACAATACCCAGCGCCGATGGCAAAGCGCAAAGCCCAGGGACTTTTCGTAGCCAGCCAGCAGCGTCGCGAAAAACCGCTCGAACATCTGGAATACGCGGCCATGCCCTTCCGGCTCGGAATGCTTAATATAGCGGCTGCACAGCATCGGCGTCAGGGTGAGCGACACAACGCCGGAAACCAGAATCGCCGCGCAGATGGTCACGGCGAATTCATGCAGCAAACGGCCGACGATGCCCTGCATGAAAAGCACCGGAATAAAAACAGCGATGAGCGAAATAGTCATCGAAATGATGGTGAAGCCGATTTCTTTGGCACCCTTGATCGCCGCCTGAAACGGCGATTCACCCAATTCGACGTGGCGGACGATATTTTCCAGCATGACGATGGCGTCGTCCACGACAAAACCGACCGACAGCGTCAAGGCCAGCAGGGAGAGATTGTCAAGGCTGTAACCGAGCACCGACATGATGGCAAAGGTGCCGATCACCGACAGCGGCAACGCCAAGCTGGGGATCACCGTCGCCGACAGGTTGCGCAGAAAAAGCAGGATGACCAGAATGACCAGCACGCCGGAGAGGATGAGCGTGAACTGCACATCCTCGACACTGTCGCGGATCGAAATGGTGCGATCGAACATGACTTTCATTTCAACCGCAGCCGGTAAATTCGCCTGGAAAGACGGCAAAACACGCTTGATGGCATCGACGGTATCGACAGTGTTGGCGCCGGGCTGGCGCTGCACAGCCAGCATGATGGCGCGCTGATCGACGTTCCAGCTCGCCACCCGCTTGTTCTCGACGCTGTCGACTGGCGTCGCCACCTCCTCCAGTCTTACCGGCGCACCATTGCGCCAAGCCACGATGAGCTGCTGATAAGCCGCCGCTGTTGTCAACTGGCCACCATCCTTGAGAGCAAAGGTCTGCCGGCTGCCATCAAGCTGGCCGATGGGCTGACTGACGTTGTTCTGCGCCAAGGCCTGCTGCAATTCGTTGAGGCCGATACCGCGTGCTGCCAACTGATCCGGATTGGCATGAATGCGTACCGCGTATTTCTGCGAGCCATAGACCAAGACCTGCGCCACGCCGGGAATGGTCGACAGGCGTTGCGCCAGTTGCGTTTCGGCATATTCGTTGACCGTCGACATCGGCACTGTCTGCGAACGCAAGGCAATATAAAAAATGGGGCTATCGGCCGGATTGACCTTGCGGAACGAAGGTGGCGTCGGCATGTTGGGCGGCAGTTTGCGCAAGGCAGTCGCAATCGCTGATTGCACGTCCTGCGCTGCTGCATCAATGTCGCGTTCGAGCGAGAATTGCAGCGTGATCGACGTGGCCCCCTGGGCGCTGGTCGAGGTCATTGAATCGAGCCCGGCGATGGTCGAGAACTGCCCTTCCAGCGGCGTCGCCACTGCTGCTGCCATCGTTTCCGGCGAAGCGCCGGGCAAACTTGCCGTCACCGTAATGGTCGGAAAATCGACACTCGGCAATTCGGAAACCGGCAAGGCGCGATAGCCGATAACGCCGAAAATCAAAAACGCCGCCATCAGCAGCGTGGTCATGACCGGGCGGCGGATACACAGTTCGGGTAGCGTCATACCGAAAACTGCCTATTTCTGCGCTGACGACCGCGTCGATGCTGCACCATTGACTGGTTGCACCGTTTTCACCTGCACCATCGCGCCTTGTGTCAGACGTAACTGGCCGTCAGTCACCACTGTCTCGCCCACTGCCACCCCCTGGCCAATCGCTGCCAAACCTTGATAAGTGGTATTAAGCGTCACCTTGCGGGTCTCGACGGTTTGATCCGCCTTGACCACAAAGAGAAAATTGCCTTCGACGCCTTGTTGTACCGCTTCTGCAGGCACCACAACAGCCTGTGGCAAGGTTTCCAGCGCCAAGCTGACATTGAGGAATTGCCCTGCCGTCAGTTTCTCTTCTTTATTTTCCAGCAAAGCTTTCATCTGTATCATGCCAGTACTGGCATCAACCGCATTGTCAATAAATTTGACCTCTGCCTCGAAGCGCTGCGACTTGTCGCCGGGAACGCCAACAATCGCCTTCAGATCACTTTTGGCCAAGCTGCGCCGCAATATGGGCAGATGTTTTTCCGCCACAGCAAAAGTCACATAAAGCGGCTGTACCCGATTGACCACGGCCAGCGTCGTGTCATTGACCTTGACCCCCGCCCCGGGAGACACCAGACGCGCCCCGACGATACCCGCAATTGGCGAGCGCACCGTCGTGTAGGAATGCTGCAAACGCACCAGTTCAAGCGCTGCCTTATCCGCCCTGACGGTGGCCGACACCGCCGCCTCAGCCGTACGGAATTCATTAACTTTTTCTTCCGAAACAAAACCGCGCTCTTTGAGCGACAAATAGCGAATCAGGTCGGCTCTGGCCTTGGCCTGTTGTGCCACGCTCCGAGCCAGATTGGCCTCAGATTGTGTCAGACGGGCGGCATAGTCATTGGGGTCAAGACGCACCAATACATCGCCCGGTTTGACATGCTGGCCTTCCGTATAGACCACCGAAAGCACCTGGCCATCCACTCTCGCTTTCAGCGTCACGCTTTCATAAGCCTCGGCTCGTCCAACCGCCTCCAGCAAAATCGGAATATCGCGTGTCTGAGCCCTTGCCGCCGTCACCGGCACTGGCGGCACAGTCTTGCGCATTTTTTCGGCGGCCTTGTCATTCGAGACCTTGTGCCAGTAGACAACCCCCACAAGCAAAACGAGGAGTGTCGCCAGCATTACAACGACCTTGGTTTTCTTCATGCCATGAAACCACACATAGGTAAAAAAACAGATTTGGGTTGATTCGCATTCAGTTTGCGATCATACCCGTGATCGCTGACACCGAACCACCTTCAAGTACAGCAGCGCGCCGGAAAAAGAATACAATGGACGAATTAAAATTCGTTCAACATGGTCAATCGGACCCTAAAAATCATGCAAAACGACAACGACGGCCGCCTTAACACTTCAGAAGAACGCGCACTGCTGCAGATGCGTGACGCTCCGGCACTAACCGGCTGCCTGGATGCCCTGGAAAGCGTGCTCAAGCAATACGTCCATATCGACGGCTACGCCATCAATCTTTATCGCGCTTCCGATGACTGCCTGGTTTGCGTCCGGGTTCATTTGCCGGCTTCCAGTTCCGGCCTCGAGCAGACTTTTGCCAATATGGTTCTGCCGCTCGATAGCCCGAACATGAGTGCCCGCGTCTTTGAAAGCCGCATGCCGACAGGTATCACTTCCAATAATCTCGAAGACTATCCGCCTGTTACACGCGTTGCTTTCGATGGCTGGGGAATGAAGCACATGGTCGTTCTCCCCATCCAGGTCACTGGGGCCAACCGCCGCCCGGTCGGAACGCTGATGCTGTTTTCCCAGCACGGCTCGGTCGCTCCCTCGCTGCTGCGCCGGATCACCCGCGTCATCGAAGAAGCCGCCGCCCTGTTACGTCTGCATCAAACCATCGCCAGTTGGGAAGCGCGCGCCGAAGCAATGCGCAAACAGGAAGAAGACTTGCAGTCTGTCCTTGATTTCATCGCCAACATGAGCCAGCTTTCTACCGAACAGGAACTTTATCCGCGCATCGAACGTGAATTTCTCAGCCGCTTTGACCTCGACATGGCCGGAGTTCTTTTGAGCGATGGCGAAAAACTACGCTGCGTCGACACCATGCTCGGCATTGAAGGTATTCCTTGGGAATCGCGCTGGAAACAACATTGCCAGCAGCTTTCATACTCTGTCACGCAACCCGAAGGCGCTTCCACCCACGCTTTTCAGTACAACCAGCCGCTGCTCTTCGGCGACATTCCAGCCATTCTCGATGTCGCCATGCCAGAAAAAGATCGCACCAACCTCGACATTCTGGAAGGCCTGCAAACCTTTGCCATTTTGCCCATCCGCAAGCAGGGCGTACCCGTCGGCCTGTTGTGGCTGGGAAGCCTGCAACGCAAGGAAGCACTCACTCCGGAACAAATCGTGCTCGCCCGCCACCTGTGCGACTTTCTCGGCGCCATCATCGAAAACGCGCAGGCGTACAGCCGACTCACCGGCCATCACTCGCAACAGATTTCACCGGTCGGGGTTTTGTAAGTCACTCCAATACCAGTGCCAGCGACAGGGGCAGGGTAACAAGCGCCGCCAAATTGCCCAGCAATACTATCGAAGCGACCGTTTCTGGTTCTTGCTGATAGCGTTCGGCAAAGAGGAAATTGAGCACTGCCGGCGGCAGGCTCCCAAATACCAGCAATATCGCCGCTTCAAGTCCGCTCAATCCCAGCAACGCAATGGCGCACCACGCTGCCGCCATTCCAGACAGTGGCCTGAAAACCGCCGCAAACGCACTGACTTTCCAGCCCGTGAGAGAGACATCAGTCAAACGCACCCCCAGCGCAAAAAGCAACAACGGCACGGAAATGTTACCCATCAGCTTGATTGCCGTCAGAACGGGTGGCCAGATATTGAGCTGAAGCAGGCCCACAACCACGCCAGCCATGGCGGCCATCACGACCGGTATGCGCCATACCGTCGACAAACTGGCTTTGGGATCAAGGAGGCGCGCACCCAGTGAAAAATGTAGCAGGTTAGACACCAGAAAAAGCACCATCGCCACCGGCATGGCCTTCTCACCCCAGGCCAGCAAAGCCAGAGGCAAACCGATATTGCCGGAATTGTTGAACATCATCGGCGGCACAAAGGTTTTTGGCTGCATGCCAAGCAAACGCGCCGCCGGCCAAGCCAGCAGACCCGGTAACAAAATGACAAACAAACCCGCCAAAGCCAAAGATCCATAATCGGGCAGCACCAGAGACTTGCCCGCCAGGGTGCCAAAAATCAGCGCCGGCAGAAAAACATCCATATTGAGCCGGTTGGCCACCGCCATTTCCGGCCGGTGCTTGCGCGCATAGAAGAAACCCGCCGCCACGATGGCGAAAATAGGCAACAGGATTTCAACAATACGCAGGAGCAGTTGGCTCAAAACCCATTCACCATAAATGCGCCAAGACGAAAAGTTCGCCAAGAAGAATAATAAAGGGGTTCATATTGAGCATCTTTACCTAAGCAAAACACACCCAAAACAAGGATGTTCTTTGCACCCTTTGCGCCTTGGCACCTTTGCGGTGAAAAGCCTTTTAAAGGATGAACCGCGACAAATCCTCATTGACCGCCAACGCTTCCAGGCGCGTATCGACATAAGCCGCATCGACAGTCAGTTCGGTACTCCCTGACTTGCCAGCATTGAAGGAAATTTCTTCCAGCAGGCGCTCCATGACGGTGTAAAGGCGTCGCGCACCGATATTTTCCGTCCTTTCATTAACCTCACAGGCAATCTCAGCCAGACGGCGAACGCCATCGCCGGTGAATTGCAGGCTTACGCCATCAGTCGCCAGCAGCGCCTCGTACTGACGCGTCAGGCAAGCGTCGGTCTGGGTCAGAATGCGCTCGAAATCGGCTGCCAACAGCGGCGCCAGCTCGACGCGAATCGGCAGGCGACCCTGCAATTCGGGGATAAGATCCGAAGGCTTGGCCAGGTGGAAAGCACCGGAAGCGATAAACAGGATGTGATCGGTTTTTACCATGCCATACTTGGTCGACACCGTCGTTCCCTCGACCAGCGGCAGCAAATCACGCTGCACGCCCTGGCGCGACACATCGGCGCCCTGCATTTCGGAACGGCTGGCAATTTTGTCAATTTCATCCAGAAATACAATGCCGTTCTGCTCGACGCTTTTCAGCGCCTCCAGTTTCACTTCCTCGTCATTGACCAGTTTGGCCGCTTCTTCCTCGACTAGAAGCTTCTGTGCTTCGCTGATTTTGAGACGGCGCGCTTTCTTACGTCCGCCCGACATATTCTGAAACATGCCCTGAATCTGGTTGGTTAGCTCTTCCATGCCCGGCGGCGCAAAAATCTCGGCCTGCATCGATGGCAAGGTCACTTCAATGTCGATCTCTTTGTCGCCCAACTCGCCTTCACGCAATTTCTTGCGAAATTTCTGGCGGGTGCCGCCATCTTCAGGTGGCGTGCCACTCTCGGGAAAAAACCCGCTGCTACGCCCAGACGGCAGCAAGGCGTCGAGAATGCGTTCCTCGGCGGCATCTTCGGCACGGCCGCGCACCAGACGCATGGCGCGCTCACGATGACTCTTGACGGCAATTTCCATCAGGTCGCGGATAATGGTGTCGACATCGCGACCAACATAGCCAACCTCGGTAAACTTGGTCGCTTCCACCTTGATGAAGGGAGCATCAGCCAGTCGCGCCAGTCGCCGGGCTATTTCGGTTTTGCCGACACCGGTCGGGCCGATCATCAGAATGTTTTTTGGGGTAATTTCCTGGCGCAGCGGTTCAGCCACCTGCGCCCGCCGCCAGCGATTGCGCAGTGCAATGGCCACCGCCTTTTTGGCGTTTTCCTGGCCAACGATATGCTTGTCGAGCTCGTGCACAATTTCTTGCGGCGTCATGGTGGTCATTCAAGCACCTCAAGCGTGAAATTGCGATTGGTGTAAATACACAGATCGCCAGCAATCTCCAGGGATTTGGTGATGATGACGGCCGGATCGAGTTCAGTATTTTCCAGCAGGGCACGCGCCGCGCTCTGGGCGTAGGCGCCACCGGAACCAATAGCGACAATGCCGAATTCTGGCTCCAGCACGTCGCCATTACCGGTAATCACCAGCGAATTCTCGTGATCTGCCACTGCCAGCATGGCTTCGAGCCGCCGCAACATGCGGTCGGTACGCCAATCCTTGGCCAGTTCGACGGCAGAGCGCAGCAAATTGCCCTGATGTTTGTCGAGCTTGGCCTCAAAGCGCTCGAAAAGCGTGAAGGCATCCGCCGTGCCTCCGGCAAATCCGGCCAGAATGCGATTCTGGTAGAGACGACGAACCTTCTTCGCCGTGCTCTTGATGACGATATTGCCGAGCGTCACCTGACCATCGCCGCCCATGGCGACAGCGGTGCCCCGACGCACCGACAGGATTGTCGTGCCGTGGTATTGCTCCATGATTATTCCTAGAATTTGGTGACGATGATATTGGCGACCGCGCTGACGCCAACAATCTGCAGCAATTCGGCCACCAGATGATGCGGATGGCGAATGGTGATTTCCTTGCCCTTTTTGTGGAAGGGCTCGAGGATGTTGCGCAAAGTACCCGCCGAAGTGAAGTCAAGGCGCTTGAGCTTTGAACAATCCAGCACCGGATGCGTTTGCGCCTCCAGAAAAGCTTGCAGATCCTCAAAACGGCAATTCTTGCATTCGCCGGTCAAGGCATAGGTTACGTCGAGCGCCTCGGGCTCAACCTTGACCGCCTTGACCTTGCCAGCCTTGATAATTTCCCAGGACGGTGGCGAAACCTCGAAGGCAACGGCGTAGTCCACCGCTTTTTCTTCGAATTTATCTTGCAGACCAAGTAACTGGTAGAGTTCCAGGAGCAACAACCAGCCTTGTTCATATTCACGCTGGTCAGGAGAAAGCCTGCCTTCAAGCCGCTCAATCAGGCCATCTGCGCCCTCCAGGGTAATGGCCAAAACCAGTTTGCGCGCCTTGCGGAACAGATCAAAGAGAACACCCGCCGCCAGATCGTCCAGACTGACCAGTTTGGCCAGGTTAACCTGGATGGGTAATTTTTTGTCCACCGCCTCGCGCAACTTGGCGATTGCCGGTGTATCGCTACCGGCCAGAACGCCCTGCAGAACCACGCTGGATTGGCCACCAGCCGCCTTGACTACCGGCTGATCCTCGGCACGCCAACTGGGCGGCGATTTCTCGGTAATCTGGGAAAATTCCATACCCAGCTTTTCAAAACTGGTTCGATCGCCGAGCACTTGCAGCAAATCCAGCAACATGCGCCACAACCGCTCGGAATTTTCACCCGTATGCGCCCGCGCCGAAGACTCAAGCACCGAACGCGCCGCCGAATCCTGGCTGTTGGCGAAGAGAACCGCCGCCTGCTCGATATCGACCCTGACCGGATCGACGTCGTGTTCAACCTGGATATCCATGCTGCCGGAGAGCGAAAACTCCTCCCCGAAAATACTGTCCTTGAAGCCCGCAATATTGCTTTTCACCCCCGCTGGCGCAGAACCCGTGCCAACATCAGGCGCACCCCTGGGGCGCGCCGCTGGCCGATCCGGCATCTTCTCCGTCGTTTTCTTGAAAATTGAAAAGACCATTGTCAGGGCAAATAAGGGGTCAGCGTTCTCGCATACACCCTTGGATTATACAGTTCTTCAGCCTTTGTGACGCTCTATGTCAGCAGATATTGGCATGTCTTTGATCTCAATAGCTTGTCAAACAGACAAGACACCTGACAAAAATTGTCAGTTGCGACAAATCGACGAGAATCATGCTTGCACCAATAAGCCTTTGAGGTATTCGCCTTCGGGAAAGTTCAATGCCACCGGATGATCGGCCGATCCCGCCAAACGACGAACTATACGGGCTTCTCGCCCGGCATCATGAGCAGCATCGGCAATAATTTTCTGGAACATTTCCAGCCCGACACCACCCGAACAGGAGTAGGTCATCAACAAGCCGCCGGGTTTGAGCATCCTGAAACCAAACAGATTGACATCCTTGTAGGCGCGCGCCGCCCGTTCGGCATGAGCAGCCGAAGGTGCAAACTTGGGCGGGTCGAGAACAACAATATCGAACAGTCTGCCTTCCTTGCGAAAATCCCGCAGTGCCTGAAACACATCCGTTTCGAGCCATTGCGCCCGTTCCGCTGGCAGATCCGGGTTGAGCGCCAGATTAGCTTCGGCCTGCACCAGCGCTGGTTCGGATGAATCGATGGAAAGCACTTCGCTCGCGCCACCTGCCAGTGCCTGCAAGGAAAACCCGCCCGTATAGCAGAAACAGTTAAGAACGCTCTTGCCTGCTGCCAGAGTCCGTAACAACAAGCGGTTCTCGCGCTGATCGAGATAGAAACCGGTTTTATGGCCGCCGGCAATATCGACACCCAGGCGAACGCCGTTTTCATCGATAACCAACGGTGTTTTCGGCGCTTCACCCAGCAACCAGCCAGTCACGGGCTCCAGGCCTTCCAGTCGGCGCACTTCGGAATCGGAACGCTCAAAAATACGGGCGCAACCCGTCGCTTTCTGCAAAGCGCCAACAATGGCGCTGCGCCATTTTTCTGCACCCGCCGAGGTCAACTGCAACACCACGGTATCGCCATACTGATCGGCAATCACCCCCGGCAAGCCATCGGATTCGGCATGCAGCAGACGCAAACCCTGTTGCCCGACCAGTTCCGGCAGTGCCTGACGACGTTCCACCGCTTGGGCGACCTTACGCTTGAAAAAAGCGTCGTCAATCGTCTCTTCGGGGTCGAAAGTCCACAAACGGGCGCGAATTTGCGATTCCGGGCTGAAAGCGGCGCGACCCAGAGCCCGGCCGTCATCGGCAAGGATATCGACCGTATCGCCCGCCTTGGCGCGCCCCGAAAGATGGGCAATGGCACCGGCGAACAGCCAGGGATGGCGGCGCAGAACCGAACGTTCCCTACCCGACTGAAGAATCAGTTTGGCCATTTCCTGCCCTTATAAAAAAACCCCGTCCACCTTGCAGCGAACGGGGTTTTTGAACCGTTTTATGCGGTATTAACCCAGCGCCTTGCGGTTGCGGGCGTGACACTCGGCGGCGTAGATAGTCTTGAACATGGTGCGACCCTTGCCCATGAACAGCCGCTTGGCAGTCTTGGAAACACAGCGGCGCTCCAGCGAGGAACGACGGGTACGATTGATGGCCATAATGACAACTCCTGAATGCCCGAAGGCGTTTTTACCAGACGCGCGATGGTAATGCGATCGCCCTTCGCGGTCAATTCAAATTTCAGCTTTTGGCCAGCCACTGCAGGAACTTGTTAAAAGTGTCATTGACCAGTTCCTGCTTTTCCTCAATCAGTGAATCGCGCTCTTCTTCCAGCATTGAGGGGGCTGTGGTGCGCAGTAGTGTAATCTGGCTCTGGATCATGCGGCCATTGTCCTGTTCGATGCGGCGCAGGGCCAAAGCGTAAGGGTCGGCCAGATCGATTTCGGGCGGGATCACCGGCACAATGCGAATTTTCGACAGCAGCGCGTGCCCAAGCGCCAAGCCCTGGTAGAAACCCTTGGGGTCGATGGCGCTGACACCCGGCATGCTGTAGCGCAAGCGCCATTCTTTCCAGATCGGCGCCAGAATCGGCATCGACTCCATATAAACGCGCGGATCTTGCGTCCAGCGCGTCACTTTGCTCAGCAACAGGATGGATTCCATTTCCTGGAAATACTGGGCATGCAACAGTTGCTGCTCCGGCCCGACAAAAGGCAAAAACTCAACCGCGCCCAGGAAAAGCGCATTGATGTTTTTCGCAGTCGTGATCATCAGTGAAATCTTGCTCTGCGCCACCGGCGTCAGACCGGTTCTGCGCAGGGTATCGCGTGCAACATCATAGAGTTCTAGCGGCATGGTCGGTCAGCCTTTCCTGGGTAATTTATTCACCGGTTTTTTGGGCGGTGCCTTGACCGGTTTTTCAGCAACCGTTTTTTTGATGCTTTTACCGGCTGACACCGGTTTCTCGATTTTCTTTGCAGCGGGCTTTGTGGTAGTCACTTCTTTCACGGCCACTGCGACCGGCTTTTTCGGTGCTGTCGGCTTCCTGGCCGGCTTGACCTGTACCGCCTCGACCGGTTCTGCGCCTGGCAGCGAAACCCGCCACTCGTCCGCAACCGATAGATCTTCCTCCGGCAAGCGCACAAAAACAGCGCGCATGTGATCACCAACCGAGCGCGTCGCCAGCACCTCCGAATGCGCATCTTCAGAAGCGACCCAGACCGTTTTGTCACCCTGCCATTGACCGGCGAGCACATTTCTGACAAACGCCTCGATGATGCGCACCGTCAGCTCCGGATATTCCAGTGTAAAGGCGTGGAAAGCGTGCGGCACAATCATCAGGCGTGAACTCTGGATGTTCTGGCGCAGGGTTTCGTGGCAGATACGCGGTGTCAGATAGTCGAATTCGCCGTTCAGAATCAGGGTGGGGCATCTGATTTTGTTGAGATCCTGCGCAAAGGGCTGGAAATTGACATACGACTCCATCAGGTTCTGTATGGCGTAGGGATCGTTATAGAGATAGCCGCGCCGCATCGATTCTGGCAAGGTGTTACGCACCTGCTCGATCCAGTTCGAGCTGACGTTCATCGGCAGTAGCAGGGTTTGAATGAGCGGAAAACCGGCCTGCGTAATCGCCATGTAGAAGCCGCGACCAAGCTGTTCGAGTTGCCCCGGCATTTCGGCGAAAGTACTCATCGGCACCAGACTCTTGACGCGCTCAGGATATTTCATCGCCACATGCATGGCCACAACGCCGCCGAAGGAAATGCCGCACAGGTGGCATTGCTTGATTTCCAATGCATCCAGCAACTTGAGCAGAAGGTCGGCGTGATCGTCCATGCGGATGCCTAGCACCGGCTTGGACGATTGCCCCTGACCGAGCGTATCGTAAGTGAGCACGCGATAACCTTGCCTGGACAAACCTTCCTGATGCGTCGTCCACAGCGTATTGGTTTGGGTCAAGCCATTGATAAAGACAATGACCTCGCGCCCCTCTTCGCCCATCAGGCCATAATTGACGCGGCTTCGACCAATCTTGATGTAAGGCATTTGCTGTCCCGTCCCCTTGCTACATCCCAAAACAATAATTATCGTCTGCTGCGCGGTTTTTTACCACCTATTCGCGCACTTCAAATTCACCCACCGTCACCACTTCGCTTTTCCCCTTGAGACGCAAGGTAATGATTTCTTCCTTGCTTTGCGCCGTGCCGAAACCGGTTTGCAACTTGAGCTGCAGTGTCGTCGCCCCCGCCACCACCTGCTGACGATGGCCATAGAAATTGGCTTGCACCAGATATTTACCGGGCTTGGCATTTTTCAGCGAATACTCCTCGGGGCCGTAGCCGCCAGTGAAATCAGGCGACATGCGCCCGCCCTGGTAGGAAAGGCGGTTGCCGTAAAAGGATTTTTCGCCGTTGGGATCAGTTACCCACAAATCCATATCGGAATTGTCGGCATCCCAGGTCAGAATGACGCGCAAATCGAGCGGCAGGTTTTTCTTCAAACGCGGATCGATACGGCTGGTATCGAGCTGCCCCGGTGCCGTGGCGATGAGGGCATTCAATTCGGCCAGCGTGATCAATTCAACTTCCGGGAAGCGGCCATGCCAGGGCTTGGAAACAACTTCCCACAGCGCATCGACCGCCTTTTGCATCTGGCTGTCGGCAGCATAAGCGAG
>Ga0316605_10001471_pt1 | contig 13587 bp, 10 predicted proteins | sample OWC_soil_day20_n_FD_207666 | JGI IMG/M metagenome (GOLD analysis project Ga0316605, IMG submission 207666) | Wetland soil microbial communities from Old Woman Creek delta, Ohio, United States - OWC_soil_day20_noCT | ecosystem: Environmental > Terrestrial > Soil > Wetlands | place: USA: Ohio... | reverse complement strand
AGGGGGCGCGGCCCCTCAGCGCTGAAGGGCCGCGACGCCGGGCAGCTCCAGGCCGCTGAGGAACTCCAGGCTGGCGCCGCCGCCGGTGGAGACGTGGCTCATGCGGGGACCCACGCCCGCCTTGTTCACGGCGGCCACGCTGTCGCCGCCGCCCACCAGGACGAAGGCGCCGCGGCCCGCGGCCTCGGCCAGCTCCTCGGCCATGCTGAGGGTGCCGCTGGCGTAGGGGGCCATCTCGAAGACGCCCATGGGACCGTTCCAGAGCAGGGTCTTCGCGGCCCGGATCTCGGCGGCGTAGGCGGCGACGGTCTCGGGCCCGATGTCCAGGGCCATGCGGTCGGCGGGGATGTTCTGGTCCACCGAGATCGCGCAGTCCGCGTCCTCCTTGAACTCGGAGGCCACCACATGGTCGAGGGGCAGCAGCAGGCGCGTGCCCTTGGCATCCGCCTGCTTCAGCAGGTCGAGGGCCATTTCCAGCTTGTCCTCCTCGCAGAGGCTCTTGCCGATCCCGAAGCCCTGGGCCTTGAGGAAGGTGTAGCTCATGGCGCCGCCGATGAGGATGGCGTCGGCCTTGCCGAGGAAGTTCTGGATGAGCTCGATCTTGTCGCTGACCTTGGCGCCGCCGAAGATCACCACCAGGGGCTTGTCGGGGTTGTGGATCACCTTGCCCAGGGCCTGCAGCTCCTTCTCCATGAGGAAGCCCGCGGCCACGCGGTCTTTCGGGAAGCGCGCGACCATGCCGCTGACGGAGGCGTGGGCGCGGTGGGCCGAGCCGAAGGCGTCGTTCACGTAGGTGTCGGCCAGCTTCGCCAGGCTGGCGGCGAAGTCCTCCTTGTTCTTGGTCTCGCCCTTCTCGAAGCGCAGGTTCTCCAGCAGCAGGATCTGGCCCGGCTTCAGGGCGGCCGCCTCGGCCTCCACCGCCTCGCCGATCACGTAGCTGGCCAGGCGGCAGTCGAGGCCCTGCTCCTTCAGCCAGGCGGCCACGGGGGCCGCGCTGTAGGCGGCCTCGAAGCCCTTGCCCTCGGGCCGGCCCAGGTGGGAGGCCAGTACCACGGAGGCGCCGCCATCCAGCAGGCGCTTCAGGGTGGGCAGGGTCTCCTTCACGCGGGTGGCGTCGGTGATCCTGCCCTCCTTGAGCGGCACGTTCAGATCCGCCCGAAGGAAGACCCGGTGGCCCTTCACGTCGAGATCGCGCACCGATTGGAAGCCCATGGCTGCTCCTTGCAAATGAACGGATCCATTCTGACGGAGGAAGGGGCCACCGGCTATCGCCCAGAGCCCTACCAGGCCTTTTCGAAGATCCCGATCCAGCGGGGGCTGTCGGGGGTGAAGGCCTCGCCCGAATAGGTGCCCATGACCCGGCGGAGGCGCAGGCCCGCGCGGACGGCCATCTCCTGCAGGTCGGTGGGGTGGTAGAGCCGGACGCTCTCCACGGCCTCCCGGCGCTGACCGGTGTCCAGGTGGGTGAGGTCCATGCGCTTCACCAGGCGGTCGCCCTCGAGCTTCCGCTGGCTGATGATCCGGACGCCGGCGCGCTCCACCGTGTCCTCCGGCACCAGGGTGCGGGCCACCAGGTCGGCGTTGAGGTAGTCCATCACCAGGACGCCGCCGTGGCGGAGGAGGCCCCCAAGGCTGTGCATGAGGGCGTGGTTCTCGTCGTCGGAGAAGTACCCGAAGGGCGTGAACCACAGGCAGACGCCCGACAGGGTGCCGGGCTTCACGGGCAGGGCCCGCATGTCCCCGCGGAGCAGCCAGGGTCGCAGGCCCGAGGGGGCCATGCCGAGCAGCACCCTGGACAGGTCCATGCCGAAGGCCAGCGGGTTGGCGCGGCGCAGGATCTCCAGGTGCCGGCCCGCGCCGCAGCCCAGATCCAGGACCGGACCCTCCGAGAGCTCCGGGGCCACCCGCAGGGCGCGGCCCACGGCGAGGCGGGCCTCCTCCGCGTCCCGGTGGGCGTAGAGCAGGGCATAGTCCTCGTCAAACCAGGTTTCGAACCATTCGGTCAAGGCGGCGACCTTCGAAAAGCCAAGGGTATCCAAGTGGCGGGCTCCGGCGGCGGCGAAAGGGGGAAAGGGTCGCGTGGGCTACAATGGAACCTGCAAAGGAACCCCATGCAACGCCCAGAACGCCTTGAAGACCAGGTCCACTTCCTCCTCTCCACCCTTGTGCAACGGGAACTCCGGGATCCGGAGCTGGGCTTCGTGACCCTCACCGCCGTGCGTCTCTCTCCGGACCGGAGCGTGGCCAAAGTCTACTTCACGGTGCTGCCGGCCAACGGCGGGGACCAGGAGGCCCAGGACGGCCTCACCCGCAAGGCCCTGGGCCGCGCCGCGGGCTTCCTGCGCAGCCAGCTGGCTTCGCGCTTGAAGATGCGGCGCGTTCCCGAGCTGCGCTTCTTCCCGGATGGCACCCTGGAGGAGGGGAACCACCTCGAGTCCCTCCTGTCGGAGATCGAGCGGGAGCGTGCCTCCCGGCCCGCGGATCCCGACCCTGAACTGGAAGCCGGCACGGAAAAGCCGGAAGCCTGATGGTCGAATCGGGCATCCACCTCGTCCACAAGGCCGTGGGCCAGAGCAGCTTTGATGTCATCCGGGGGTTCAAGCGCCGGGCCTTCGAGGCCGGGCAGAAGAAGCTGGCCCTGGGCCACGGCGGCACGCTGGATCCCTTCGCGGACGGCCTGCTGCTGGTCCTGGCCGGACAGGCGACTCGGCTGATGGAGCTGATGCACCCCCTGCCCAAGACCTACGTGGCGGAGGTGGCCTGGGGCCTGGAGACCGACACCTGCGACCTGCACGGCAAGCCGGTGCAGACCGGCCCGCCGGCTCACCTCGATCCGGCCGCCCTGGAGGCGGCCCTGGCGCCCTTCCTGGGCTGGACCGACCAGGTGCCCCCCGCCACCAGCGCCAAGAAGATCGACGGCGAGGCGGCCTACAAGAAGGCCCACCGCGGCGAGGAAGTCGTCATGAAGCCCTGCCGCGTGTTCCTGTTGTCGGCCCGCTGGGTGGCCCACGACCTGCGCCAGGGCCAGCCCGGCCGCAGCACCCTCGAGCTCACCTGCCGTGGCGGGTTCTACGTTCGGAGCCTGGCCCGGGACCTGGGCCGCGCCCTGGGCTGCGGCGCCCACCTCACGGCCCTCCATCGCACGGCCATCGGGCCCTGGGCGGACCCGGGAGAGGGCGGAGAACGGCTGCTCACCGGCGCGGACCTGCTGCCCTGGTGTCCGAGCCGGGAACTCACGGACGACGAGGCGGACCACCTGAGCCATGGCCGGGCCATTCCCGTGGGCCAGTCCGCCCCGGCGACATGGGCCATGCCCGACGGTTTCCCCGACCCGGGCGCGCCTCTGCGGGCCCTGCACAGCGGGCGCCTCGTGGCCCTGCTCAAACCCGCCGAGGAGGGTCTGCGCACCTTCGCCAACCTGCGCGGCGGGCTCTGAGCGCAGGTCTCCCGCGATTGCACCACGGGGATTTCGCTGCCCAGGCGTGTCGGACGGGCGCAGCTCGGCGCTGCGCCCGCCCGGTGCCCGGAGAGTCAGTCGATGATGTGACCCATAAGGTCGAAGGTGATGTCGGTCCGCTTGGGGTCCTCATCCCTCGCAAGCCAGTGGTCGACTGGGAACTCCCAGATCCGCTCTAGGCAGGTGACGCGTACCAGGTCTACGTACCACCCGGGCTTGTCCCCCGTGTTGTCATGCGCCAAGCGAATCGCGGCGAGCTCTCCCACATCCATGGCCTGTTTCACGAAGTAGTCCTGGCTTCCCCGCTCGAAAAAGGCCGGATGGTTGCCCAGGTGGAGGAGGCCGGAACGGCGGCCATTCTGCCCGATGAGTTCGATGGATACATTGGCATCCGTGCCGGCATCATCCCGTCGGCTGGTCTGGATTCCGATGCCGTAGTCGAGCCTGCAGGGCTGGACTGGCGGCAGGGTTGGCTGTTCGCTGACGTAGAGAAGCCAGGCGGCCTGGAGCTGGTTCTTCCGGGTGGGGGAGGTGCAGAGTTCCCAGATGGGCGTCAGGGGGTGCCAGACCTGCGGATCGGTGAAATCCACGAAGACGGGGTTCTCGCCGATGGTGTCCATCCACCGTCCGAGACCGCCGGGCTCCATGATGCGCGCTCCGCCGAGCTCGGGATCCCCGCCCATGGTGGTCAGGTTCTCCGAGATCGCCACGGTTTCAAAGTGGGCGGAACTCTGGCTGGTGGTTCCCCCGCTCAGCCCGATCAGCTTCATGAATGACAGCTCCGCGTCGACCTGCAGGGAGTTCGTGCTGGAGAATGCATATCGGTTCGCCAGCCAGGTTCGGTAGGCCTTGCCGCCGACGATGATCCCGGACAGGAAGTACCCGCCGTACTTGTCGAACAAGTCGTGGGGGGTCATGGCGCCGTCCAAGTCGGCCCTCGCCTCCGCGGACAGGGCGTTCTTGAACTTCGGTACATCGAGGTGCAGGGCCAGTTCGCCGACGATGGTGCGCGTGCGAATGAGGACATTGGCGGAATTGATGATTTCCTCCTGGCTGAAGTCGGTGTGAACCGAGCCCACGAACCCGTTGTACATCCCGGTCAAGCCAGCTTTCGCGCTCATGGAGGACGAGTACTCCATCGCGCTCATCCCGAGGAATGAGTTGGTCATGGTCTTGAGCAAGGGGGGGGATGGCTGCACGAAGTCGACAGTCTGGAACGACTCGTAGGGATGGGCGCAAGCCACCAGTGGCAGTGCGGTCAGGTCGACCAGAGGCCATTTCAACTGCCCCGCTTCGGCATAGGTTCCGAACACGTTGTAGCCCCATCCCATGTACTCGAGCCCGGGGAGAGGCGGTTTGATTCCCGTGACATCCACGGCGTCGTAGAAGGCCTTGAATTTGGCAAGCACTGGTCCGGGCATCGGAAGGATGTCGATTCCGGAGTGCGCGAACGCGAAGGGTCTGGGCCGGATGGAGGTGGTGGCCATGAGCCCGCGGGTTCGCGGCTCGATCGCCACCCGCGCATCCTGATGCTGGTTGGCGTCGGAGCGTCGTGTGGCGGCGCCCACGAGGACGGTCTCCTGCGTGAGGGCGCGTGATCCGATCGGCATGAGGCCGTGGGTCTTGGTGGTCACGGATGGATACATGAGGTGACGGCTGTGTTTGTACATCTGGCATCTCCATGAAGGGTGGGAAGGGGGGGACCCGGCGGTGGTGAACGACCTGGGGGCGACCGGCTGCGCGATCGGCCAGGGTGCATCTCCCCGTCCCCGCCCTTTGCGCTGCATGGGATGCTCGGAGATCGCTGAGTTCCGCGAGGCGCTAAGGCCGGACAGCTCATGGGACGCTCCCGTGGCATGGTCAAGCCGCCGCACCGTCGGTGACGACGGCGGCGCTCATCTCCGAGCCTGTTCCAACCCGTGGCCCTGGCGACCATTCCGGGGGTTTGAGGCGAAGCACCCCTGGTGCATCGGACCCGGGGTCGGAATCAGAGACTCAATAAAAACGGGCGGGGCACCACACCCCAAAACCCCATACATGGGTTCGGGAGCCGGAGGCGTCAAGGGCGCGTCCGTGGAAAGCCACTCGACCTCGGGGTCAGTCGAATCCCTGATGGATCTCGCCAGATCGCGTCAGCGTTCTTCGGGCCTGGCGTCAGCCTGCAGCTTCACCGTTCCGCCGACGGAATCCCGGGGGCGGACAGAATGCCAGGCTGGTCTTGGCGTCACCCCTGGGCGGGCACCCGGGCGGCGAGGCCGTCGAGGACCTTCAGCATCTGCTGGCACTCCTCGCAGCTGGTGTTCGGCGTGCCGCAGGGGAAGCCGTCGCTTTGCATGCCGAGGCAGCGGGGCTGCTGGATGAAGCGCATCAGCTCTCCCAGCAGGCCGGAGACCTTCGCGCGGAGCGGGCTGTCGGGAATCTCCCGGAGGGCCATGATGATCTTCCATTCCTCGGGCGTGAGGGTGGTCTGGATGGCGGTGTCCATCATGGTTGCCTCCTGAGGAAGAAAAGGATTCACCACGGAGACACGGAGAACGCTGGGGAATGCCCACGGAGAACCACTGGCTGTGGGTGTTCCTCTGTGATGCCTCCGTGCCCTCCGTGTCTCCGTGGTGAATCAGTTGCGGAGCGCTTCCACCGACTTGATGCCCCAGGCGAAAGCTTCTTCGTTGAGGGGGATCAGGGCGCACTTGTCTTTGAGGGCCACGCGAATGGCCGTGAGCATGGTGTCCTTGGGGAAGATGTTCGTGGCGGCCTGGAGGGCGCCCAGGGCCACGATGTTCTTCACCACGGCCTTGCCCAGGTCGGTGGCGATGCCGGTGAAGGGCACGGGGAAGACCTGGATGCTGGGATCCAGCTTGGGGGCCTCGGTGACCACGGAGCTGTCGTAGATGACCACGCCGCCCTTGCGCACGGCCGGGCCGAACTTGGCCAGGCTGGGGGCGTTGAAGGCGATGAGCACCTGCGGGTCGGGGGACCCGGGGTTCAGCACCTCCTCCTCGGCCACGTGGACATCGGCGTACGAGGTGCCACCGCGGCTCTCGGGGCCGTAGCTGGGGATGTGCGTGGCGTCGTAGCCCTCGTTGATGGCGGCCCGCGCGATGAGCATGGCCGCGGTCTGGGCGCCGTCGCCGCCGGAACCCGCGAGCTTCAGCGAGATGTCGTGCGGGGCGAGGTGGGTGGGGAAGCCGCTCGCGTGGCGCTCGGGGTGCTCGGAGGTGGCGCCCGCGAGGTTGAGCAGCTTCTCGCCCTTGAAGCAGGGCGGGTTCCGCTTGAACCAGGGATCCACGGTGAGGTCCTTCTTCACGCCCAGGGGATAGACGGGCTCCATGCATTCCTTGACCCACTTGGAGGTGGCTTCGGGGTCCATCTTCAGGTGCGTGGGGCACTCGGCCAGCACTTCGATGAAGGAGTAGCCGCGGCCCTCCACCTGGAGCTTGACGGCCTTCTGGATGGCCTTCTTGGCCTTGATGCGCTGCTTGGCGTCGAAGAGCGCCACGCGCTCCACATAGACGGGGCCATCGAGGCCGGCGATGAGCTCGGCCATCTTCATGGGCTGGCCGTTGTACTCGTTGCGGCCCGAGGGGCTGGTGGAGCTCTGCTGGCCCATGAGGGTGGTGGGGGCCATCTGGCCGCCGGTCATGCCGTAGATGGCGTTGTTGATGAAGATGACGGTGATGGGGGCGCCGAGCTGGGCGGTGGCCACGGTTTCGGCGAGGCCGATGGAGGCCAGGTCGCCGTCACCCTGGTAGCTGATGACCACGCTCTCGGGGTTGGCGAACTTGTGGCCCAGGGCCACCACGGGCGCGCGGCCGTGGGCCGCTTGGCTGTTGCCCACATCGAAGTAGTAGTAGAGGAACACGGAACAGCCCACGGGGCTGATGGCCACCGTGCGGTCCTGGATGCCTAATTCATCAATGGCTTCGGCCAGGTACTTGTGGGCGAGGCCATGGCCGCAGCCGGGGCAGTAGTGGGTGGCGTGGCCCTTGAGGCCCTCGCCGTGGGAGTGGCGCTCGAACTTGTCGTAGAAGACGCTGGCCTTGCTCATGCGAGCACCTCCTTCGGACTCAGGACCCGGGTCATGATCTCGTTCTGCTGGGGCAGCACGCCGCCCATGCGGCGCACCGACTCGATCTCGGGGAACTGCCGGACGCCGGCCTTGCTGAGGGCGAGGCGGACCTCATCCTCCAGCTGCCCGGCACTGGCCTCGACCACGACGATGCGCTGGGCGCCGTGGATGGCCTTCTTCAGGTCCTCCACGGGGAAGGGCCAGAGGGTGATGGGCCGGAAGAGGCCGGCCTTGATGCCCATGTTGCGCAGGTCCTGCACCGCGCCCTTGGCCGTGCGGGCCGGGGTGTTGCAGGCGATGAGCACCACCTCGGCGTCGTCGCAGAGGAAGGACTCGGCGCGGGCTTCAGCCTTCATCGCGTCGTACTTGGCGTTGAGGTGGTGGTTGTGGGCCTCGAGGTCGCTCTCGGTGAGGAAGATCGACGTGATGACGTTCTTCCGGTGCATGAGGTCGCCGTAGACCGCCCACTTCGGGATGCCGGGCTTGATCATGCTCTCGGGCAGCTGCACCTTGCCGGTCATCTGGCCCAGGTAGCCGTCGCCCAGGAGCACCACCGGGTTGCGGTACTTGAAGCTGAGCTCGAAGGCCAGCATGGTGAGGTCCAGCATCTCCTGGGGCGTGGAGGGCGCCAGGGTGATGGCGTGCGTGTTGCCGTGGCCGAGGCCGTGACAGGCCAGCTTGATGTCGGACTGCTCGGGGGCGATGTTGCCCAGGCCCGGGCCGCCGCGCATGACGTCCACGAAGACGCCCGGCAGCTCCGCGCCGATCATGTAGGAGACGCCTTCCAGCATCAGGCTGAAGCCCGGCGAGGAGGTGAAGGTCATGGTGGGCAGGCCGGCGCCGGCGGTGCCGTACATCATGTTCACCGCGGCCACTTCGCTGACGGCCTGGATGAAGGTGCCGTCGAGCTTGGGCAGGAACTTCGCCATCAGCTCGGCGCCTTCGGTGGAGGGGGTGATGGGGTAGCCGTAGACGTGGCGGCAGCCTGCGAGGAGCGCGCCCAGGGCCGAGGCGTACGTGCCCTTGATGACCAGGGGCTCCGTGCGGGGCAGGGGCAGCACTTCAGAGGGGATGTCCACGGGCTCGGGAGCCTCGCTGGGCTTCACGCCGAAGAGCTTCGCGGGGTCCTCCAGCTCGAAGTCCTGGATCTCGCCCTCGTGGGCGGGCCGCAGGCCGTAGGGCTCGGGGCAGGCGTCCATGCACATGCCGCAGGCATTGCAGTTGGACAGGTCCAGCTCCACGGGGATCAGGCCCGTGAGCGGGTTGATCTGGTCGCTGAGCGTGATGCAATCCTTGGCGCAGGCATCAAGGCATCGGCCGCAGCCTTTGCAATACTCCGGCAGAAGGAAGGGTTTCGGTCGTTCTTTGAGGGCCATGGGGCCTCCATGCAGGGATACAGGACCTACCTGCCGTGAAGTGTCACCCTGGCCCCGTGTGCCTGTGGTCACAAGCATGGGATGGCGCAGACCACCGCCGACCATTGAGTCGGGAATGGGGGTTCGGGTCTCCGGTCTGCGGGGGACAGACCGGGGGCCGCGGGGCGGAGTCCGGAATTTGGAGACCCTACCGGTCGCCCCAGTGCAGCTTCTGCTGGAGCAGGGCGAAGAAATCCAGGCCGGGCTGCTGCAGCAGGGTGATCCGGGTTCCGGCCAAACGGAGCCGCACCTCGTCGCCGGGCAGCACCCGGTGCCCGATCTGCCCGTCGAGCGTGAGGTGGGCCTCCTCGGCGTCCATCAGCGTGATGGCGATCTGGCGGGCGGCCGGCACGACCAGGGGCCGCAACGTCAGCGTGTGGGGGCAGATGGGGGCGATGACGAAGGCCTCGAGGCTGGGGTGCATGATGGGGCCGCCCGCGGAGAGCGCGTAGGCCGTGGAGCCCGTGGGCGTGGCCACGATGAGGCCGTCGGCCTTCATGGGCCCCGCGTCCTGGTCGCCGATCTGCAGCCGAAGGTCCATGATGCGGGCCAGCGCGCCCTTGGCGACGACGGCGTCGTTCAACACGGTCTGGCGGGCCAGGAGGGAGCCCTGGCGCCAGAGCTCGACCTCGAGCATGGGCCGCACGTCCGGCACCAGGCCGCCCGCGAAGAAGGTCTCCACGGCATTCTTCGCGCCGGAGACCGGGTGGGCCGTGAGGAACCCGAGGGAGCCCAGGTTGATGCCGAGGATGGGCGTGCCCCGCTGGCCCACGCGTCGCGCGGCGTAGAGCAGGGTGCCGTCGCCGCCCAGCACCAGGCACAGGTCCGCCGGCGCCTCATCGGTGCCCAGGTTCAGATCCACCGTCAGCCGGGCGGGGTCCAGGCCGGCCTGGATCCAAGCTTCCTCGAGGCCCGGTTCGCCCGTGATGTTCCAACCGCGATCCAGGAAAACCGGCAGCGCTTCGCGCAGGGTGGAACCCAGGTGCGGGGACTTGACCTTGGCCACGAGGATGAGTCGCTGGGGCATGGCACCACTCTAACGCTATCCTGGGGCCATGGCCTCCAAGCTGCCCTCCCCCTCCTCGCCAACCCGACGGTGGCTCCGGCGCATCTTCTGGGCCATGACGGCCCTGGTGACCGTCGGGGCCGTCACCCTGGCCGTGTCCTGGTCGGTGCTGTCCCGCGACGCCGACAGCTTCCTCACGCTGTTCGCCCTCCGCGTGCCGAAGACCATCACGAAAGTGCTCGACCAGAGCGGCAACGTCATCGGCATCTTCGCCGAGGAACACCGGGTGGTGATCCCCTACGGCGACATCCCCAAGGCCTTCGTGAATGCCCTCGTGGCCACCGAGGATACGGATTTCTGGAACCACAGCGGCATCTCCCCCAGGGGGCTCATGCGGGCGGGGGTGAACTTCGTGACCAGCTTCGGAAGGCGCCGGGAGGGGGCCTCCACCCTCACCATGCAGCTCATCCGCACGGTGACGTCCAAGCGGCAGATCCGGCTGGACCGCAAGCTGAAGGAGATGATCCTCGCCCGCAAGCTGGAGAAGGCCTACTCCAAGAAGCAGATCATGGAGATGTACGCGAACGAGGTGTATTTCGGCGGCGGGCGTTACGGCATCGAGGCGGCGGCGGAGTTCTACTTCGGCAAGAGCGCGCCCCAGCTGGCGCCGGAGGAGTGCGCCATGCTGGCGGGCCTGGTGCAGAGCCCGAACTGGTACAACCCCTACAACCCCGATCCCAAGTCCCGCGTGGCGGCCAAGGCCCGGCGGAACCACGTGCTCGTGCGCATGGCCAAGGAGGGCTACCTCAAGCCCCAGGAGGCCAGCCTGCTCATCGAGAAGCCGATCCGCCTGGCCCGGGAGAACGCCCAGGAAGAGGCGGTGGCGCCCTACGTGGTGGAGGAGGTGCGGAAGTATCTCTATGAGAAGTACGGCCGCGACCAGGTGCTCAACGGCGGCCTGGAAGTCACCACCACCGTGGACAGCTTCTGGCAGCAGGCGGCGAACGACGCCGTGCGCGCGGGGCTGAAGGCGGTGGACCGCCGCCGGGGCTTCCGCAAGGAATCCGTGCAGTTCGTGAGCGATCCCGAGACCACCCAGCTGAACGGCTGGAAGCGCTACTTCGAACCCGGTGACAGCGTGCGGGGGGTGATCCTCGGCTGGAAGGGCGGCAAGGCCCAGGTGCGCATCGGCAAGGCGCTGCTGGACGTGCCGGAGAACGCCTTCGCCTGGGCCGGCAAGGACATCCAGAAGCTGCTGCCTCGGGGAGCGGCGCCCCTCTTCGCGGTGAAGACCACCGACGATGGCGCGCCCAAGACCCTCGAGCTCGACCAGGATCCGCAGGTGGAGGGCGCCCTGATGGCGGTGGATCCGAGGTCGGGCGAGATCCGCGCCATGGTGGGCGGCTACGACTTCAACCGGTCCAAGTTCAACCGCGCCACCCAGGCCCTGCGGCAGGTGGGCTCCACCATGAAGGCCTACGTCTACGGCGCCGCCTTCGCCGCCGGGAAGACCCCGGCGAGCATGGTCCAGGATGTGCCCACGCGCTTCCTCGACACGGTGGACTACCTGGCCGTGACGCACCCGGACGGCACCACGGATTTCCGCCCGCTCCGGGCCGGGGTGAAGCCTTACGAGCCGAAGAACTACGAGCGGGACTTCTGGGGCCCCATCCCCATCTGGGAGGCCCTGCGTGATTCGCGCAACGTGCCCGCGGTTCGCACGCTCGAGGAGACCGGCGTCATGAACGTCATCGACTTCGCGCGGAAGTGCGGCGTCACGGGCACCATTCCGCCCTATCCCAGCATGGCCCTGGGCTCGGCGGACCTCACCCTGAAGGAGATGGTGCGCGGCTACGCCACAATCGCCAATGGCGGGTTGCAGTCGCCCACCCCCTTCTTCATCAAGAAGGTGGCGGATCGCAATGGCAAGGTGCTGGAGAGCCACGGCGGCGCCGCCACCGAGCAGGTGCTGGATCCCCAGAGCACCTACCAGCTCATCCAGTGCCTGCAGGGCGTCGCCACCTCTGGCACCGGCGCCCGAAGCAACGAGCTGGAGTGGCCGCTGGCCGGGAAGACCGGCACCACCGACGACCACACGGATGGTTGGTTCATCGGCTTCTCCACCCGCATCGTCTGCGGCGTGTGGGTGGGCCTCGACGAGAAGAAGACGGTCTACCGGGGGGCGGATGGCGCGAAGCTGGCCCTGCCCATCTGGATCGACTTCATGCGGGTCGCCCTGCCCACCACGCCCAAAGAGGAATTCCAGGTTCCGGACGGCATGGAGTGGGCCGACGTGGACCGTTACACGGGCCTGCTGGCCACCTCGGCCACCACAGACAAGGTGCTGCGCCTCGCCTTCAAGCCCGGCACCGTGCCCAAGTCCGGCAGTGATGCCGAGGCCATCAAGCTGGTGAAGGAGGAACGTGACAAGGCCGCGGGCCAGCCCGTGGAGAGCCGCGTGTGGGGCCGGCCCAAGCCGGTGGAGGAACCCAAGCCCGTGGACTTGAACGCCAGCGATCCGAACGCCTGAACCGAGCGCCTGATCCGAGCCTCGCGCCGCGGGCACAGGTGACCCAGATCCCCGGCCCGGCCGGGGATGCTGGAGGGGCTTCGGAGTGTGTCTTGATCCTGCGCCGTACCCTGTCCATCCTCAGCCTGGCCGCCGGCATCCTGGCGGCGCAGGAGCCCGTCCCCTCCCTCGAGTTCGGATTCCAGGAGCGGGTGCGCACGGAGGCCTGGGACAACCTGGTGGATCACCGGGACGCCACGCCGGACCTCCGGAGCCAGATCCGGTTCCGGACGCGGCTCTGGGCCGCGGTGCCCCTGGGGCCGGGCCTGTCGCTCTCCGCCGGGCTGGTGAACGAGAACCGGAAGGTGACCCGCCCCGACCAGGCTGCCAACGGCCGCGAGGTGGCCTTCGAGACGCTGCACCTGGACTGGCGGCTCGGGTCCGCCTGGACCCTGCGGGCCGGGCGCCAGGCACTCATGCGCGGCGACGGCTTCGTCCTGTGGGACGGCGGCGCCCTGGACGGCAGCCGGTCGGCCTACCTGAATGCCCTCGACCTCGTCTGGACCGGAGGCTCTCTCAAGGTCGAGGGCCTCGCGATCCTCGATCCCCGGAAGGACCGCTTCCTCCCGCGCCTGAACGCCACCGACGATCCCCGGGAGCGGCAGCTGCTCAACGAGCGCGACGAGGCCGCCCTGGGCCTCTACGCCACCTGGCGGCGGGAGGGGCGCGACCTCCAGGCCTACGCCTTCCACAAGACGGAGCGCCGCGACGTGCGAGCGCTCGCGGATCCGCTCTTCGTGCCTGACCGGCGCGTCGAGACCCTGGGCCTGCGCCTGGCGGAGACCCTGGGCGGCGGCTGGGAGGCCACGGGCGAGCTCGCGCTCCAGGCCGGCCGGCAGGCGGGCCGGCCCGGGACCGCCGAGGCGGCCTCGGCCATCCGCGCCTGGGGCGGGCAGGGGCGGCTCACGCGCACGTTCGCGTGGGCCTCGAAGCCCGCCGTGAGCGTGGGCTGGGTGGGTCTGTCCGGCGACGACCCCGCCACCGGCGCGAAGGAGGGCTGGGACCCGCTCTTCAGCCGCTGGCCGAAGTGGAGCGAGCTCTACGTCTACAGCCTGGTGCCCGAGGCGGGGG
>Ga0316605_10001468_pt1 | contig 13592 bp, 10 predicted proteins | sample OWC_soil_day20_n_FD_207666 | JGI IMG/M metagenome (GOLD analysis project Ga0316605, IMG submission 207666) | Wetland soil microbial communities from Old Woman Creek delta, Ohio, United States - OWC_soil_day20_noCT | ecosystem: Environmental > Terrestrial > Soil > Wetlands | place: USA: Ohio... | reverse complement strand
CAGTCCGCGGAGCAGTAGACGCGCACCGCGGTCCCGGCGACCACGACGTGCGGACTCTTGACGTCCACGCGGGCCTGACACACCGGGCACGCGAGAGGATTGGCGAGGATTGGCGCGATCGCGACGGTCATGACTCGCTCGCGGACCCGAGGGGCCCGAGGACAAGGTTGAGAGCGGGCGCACCGAAACGCAACGCCGCTGGTCGTCGTTGTCAGAGAGCGCAAGTGTTCCAGCGAGTTCTCTCCCCGTGTGCCTGCAACTGAGCCGATCTCACCGCACCCTCGTGAAGCAGGTGACGCAAGACGATCGGGTCTGCATGGCCCCAAGGCGCACGTCGTGGTGATCCGGAGCTGACCCACCACACGCGCGTGGACCCGCCAGGACCGCGGTGTCGTCGTGGTATGCGGATTGCCTTTCGGCCTCGCAATCCATGGAGCGCGAATGATGAAGACGGTGATGACGATCCTGCTCGTGCTCGCGGCGTGCAGCAAGCAGAGCGACGACAAGCCGAGACACGAACCCGAGAAGCACGAGCCCGGAAGCGGGACCGCTCGGCCCGCACCGCCAAAACCGACCCCGCTGCCGATCAAGGCGTTCGTCGAGCTCGCCACGGGCCAGCTCGCCTTCAAGCCACAGAACGTGCTCGGCAAGACGCCCGTGGATGTGGCGAAGGCGCTCCCGCAGTACCTGCGCAAGGACGAGACGAGCGCGCAGGTCAAGGCGATGACCGACGAGATGATGAAGGAGCTGCAGAAGGAGGTCGAGAAGTTCGGCGTCGACACGAAGGCGACCGACATCGCGTTCCGCTTGCCACCGACACCGGCCAGTACGGAGAAGTCGACGCACGTGATCGTTCACCTCGACGACACCACCATCCGTGAATACGGCGTCTGGTTTCGCACCACGCCCGACGAGGTCCAACAGATCCTCAAGGGGTTCGACGACGTGTGGGGCGGGCACAAGATGGTCGACGAGACCTTGGGTGTTCGCACGACCTGGTTCGATGCGAAGGCGGGCATCCGCGCCTCGACGCGTCTCGAGAAGGACAAGCCGGATCGACTCGACATCAACTACGTTCGCTACCTCCCACTCGCGAGCTTCTTCGGCGAGCCCGGGGCGCTGTGGGGCTTCGAGAAGAAGGAGCAGCCGCTGCTCGGCGCGACCGTCGAGCAACTCCAGGCCGCCTACGGCAAGGAGGCGATCAAGCTCGACGCACCCGCAGGAACCGCGACGCTCACGCTGCCCCCGACGGACTACGACGGGAACTCGGCAACGACGACCATCCTGCTGTTCATCGAGCGAGGAAAGGTTCGTCAGTGGAACGTCAGCCTCCCGTACAAAGACTACGAGCCGGCGCGCGCCGAGTACCAGGCTGCGCTCGACGCGAAGTTCGGCAAGCCGAAGCCGGCACGTCACGAGCACTTCCTCTACGGCAAGAAGCCGACGGTCGACGTGCAGTACAGCAAGTACACGAACGAGCTCGACATCGAGGTCCGCTAGCTTCGTCGTTTCCCGGCGTGGTCGGCGGTGGTATAGCCGGCGGCATGTTCCGGGCGCTCTACGTGAAGCTGGTCGCGCTCGCGCCGCTCGTCGGCTGCGGCAGCTCGCCGAGCAACCACAGCCCGAGCGTCGACGCGCCGACCTCGATGATGGTCGATAGCGCCACCATCGGGACCGACGCCGCGACCGGCGACTACCGATCCTCACTCTCCACGTGCTGGTCCGATGCGAGCTGTCCGCGCGTGATGGCGGTCGCGCACGGCGGCTCGTGGAGCCCGACGTCGGCGCCGTACCTGTCAAACGCCGCGATCGCGGCCGCGTACGCCGCCGGCGACGAGGGCGTCAAGATCGACGTTCGCTTCACCAAGGATGGCGTACCGGTGCTCGCGCACTCGAGCCCGATCGAGCTGTTCGAGTCGGTCGATTGCTACAACAAGAAGATCGAAGACATGACGGCCGCGCAGGTCACCGGCTGTCACCGCGCGCCGTCGACCACGGAGACGTTCCAGCGACTCGACGACGTCCTCGGCTACCTGCGCGGCAAGATGGTCGCGCAGCTGTGCGTGAAGCGCGCAGCGGACTTCGCCGCGACGATCACCGCGCTCCACGCGCTGCAGGCCGAGGACTTCGCGTTCATCGAGATCGACACCGCCGACTTCCTCGCCATGGCGCCGACGTTGCCGGGCACGGCAGGGATCCACTTCATGGTGAACGTCGCGAGCAACCTCACCGCGATCGACGGCGTGCTCGCGGTCGCCAGCCCCAAGGCGTTCATGATCGAGATCGACCCCGGCGTCGCGATCGGTGATCTGGTCGCCGCGAAGCTACACCCCGCGGGCGTGCGCGCGTTCCTCTACGACGACGCGGCGTCGCCGACGGTGGCGCAGCTCGAGGCGCACTACGAGGCCGGGTTCGACGTCGTGTCGTCGCAGTCGGGCCCCAAGGGCGTCGAAGCGCGGCAGGCGATCAATCAGGCACGCGGCGTCACGCCGCCGTGACGGTCTTCGACGAACCAGCGCGTCAGCGCGCGCACGCGTCGGTGTAGAGCGTCGCGATCTCCGCAGGTGACAGCGCGCGCCGGTGCACGCGGGTCTCGTCGAACATGCCGTGCCACTCGTAGCTATCGCTCGCGCCGAGGTCGAACGGTGCCGCGACCGTTCGCGGCGCGGTGCACACACCGAACAGACACGTGGCCGTTCGCGGCTGACCATCGATGAAGAGCTCGCTGCTCGCGAGCGCGCCGTTGCGCAGGATCGCGGCAAGATGCACCCAGCGACCGACGAGCGTGCTGTCGAGGACGCCCCAGCACGCCCCGTTGCCGTCGTTGACGCACAGGCACAGCCCCGGGCAGCGCGGCTCGCGCGTCAGCCACACGTCGTACTTCGGCGCGGCTGGCATGTAGAACAACGCATCGTCGACGTTCTGATCATCGCGCCAGAACCACGTGGTGACCGTGACCGCCGCCCCCGGGGTCGTGTCGAGGGGGAGGGCCGGGATGCGGACGTAGGCATTCCCGGTCGCGCTGTACGCGAGCGCGTCGCCGACGCGGCCCGGGGCGGCGGTGGGAATCGGAGCCCCGACGATGGTTCCGTCTTGGCCGTTCCCCGACACATCACGCACGATCGTGCTGCTGCTCGTGTCGAACGACCAGTACCCGACCAAGCCCTCGCTGCACACAGCATCCGGCACGACGACATCCTTCACGTCGGCACCGTGGTCGAAGCCGAAGCGTCCGCATCCGAGCGCGAGCGCGGCGATCACCCACGTGACTCGACCCATCACGTCCAGCTTCGCATGTCTCGCTGGTTCGCTACAGGCCGTTGAGCGCGCGCACCGCCTCGAACAGGTCTCCCTGTTCGTAGAAGTCGACGGTCACGAAGTTCGGGAGGCTGCCGCGCGCCTGCATGCAGGTCCTCGCGCGCTCGAGCAGGAACGGATCGGCGTTGACGATCGGCGCCTGGTCGGGTTGCGGCAAGGTGTCGGTGAGGAAGTGATTGAAGATGAACAGCGGGTTGGATGGGTCGCCGCGGTTCGGATCGCACGTGAAGTCGGCGATCGTGCTCGCCTGGTAGTGGGTCTCGAAGGCGTGCGCCCACACGTCCATGTACCAGTCGAACGCGTTGCCGCCGCTCTCGTCGGTGAACACCACGACGCGCTCGTCCGCGTCCACCAGCTCGCGCAGGGTCGGCCACGGCGTCCCGGGCGCGTGGGCGTGGACGTAACGGTCGAGGCCCGATGCGGCGAACGCGTCGGCCACCTCGTCGGCGGTCACGTAGCTCTCGAAGATCAGCGTGACGACCTCGCCGCGGTGGTCGTGCAGGAACCGCTCGACGATCGCGAGCCCGTCGACGAGTGGGAGGCTGCCGAGCGGGCAGAACACGTGGCACAGCAGGATGTCGTCTCCCCACGGGTGGACATCGAGCATCAGGCCGCGCACGCCGTCGTCGAGCTGGCGCGCGATGCCGAAGGTTTGGTTCGGCGACTGCCAGCCATCTCGGGCGTTCGACATCGCGTTGTGGGTCGTCGGGTACGCGACCTCGTCGTAGCGCCGCGCGCACAGCTCCACCGAGCCGTTGCACTCGGGCGGGATCGGCACCGGATCCTCGCCGCACCCGACGACCAGGAGCACCACGATCATGACGCGCACGAGTCGAGCATAGCCGACGGTGCGCGATCGCAGTCACCAACGCGCGCCGTACGTCAGCGTCGCGTAGAACGGGATCATCGCGGGATTGCCGGCGACGTCCTGCATCCGCCCTGCCCTCAAGATCACGTCGTTGCGCCCGAACGAGACGCCACCCTGCACGCCGTAGCGGAGGTTGCCGCCCGCGTTGCCGTACCAACCGTCACGCGCATCGGCATAGACCTCCATGCGGTAGGCCTCGCTGTGATCGACGTGCGTCGCGAGCGCCCAGTCGAAGCCGACCTCGCCCGCCACGAACCAGCGCCGGGCGTAGTGGCCGGCGAGCACCGAGACGTCGGCGCCGACGTTGATCATCCGCGCAGCGTAGTTCTTCGTGCCGCGGATCGTCGACGCGAGCCCGCCGATCACTTTCCACCCACCGTGACTGACGATCGGCGCGAGCAAGCCGCCGCGGAGCCGGAAGTCGTCGACGTCGACCTCCGCCCATCCGAGCGTCAGATCGCCGCCGAGCACGAGCTCGCGGTCCGCCACCGAGACGACGCGGGCGTAACCCGCGCCGAGGGAGAGGCCGTGTTCGGCGCCGGCGGTCAGGCTGACGCGGTTCGCACCATCGTCGAGTGCGCCGAAGTTGATGTCCTGTGCGTTCGCGGTCAGCGGCGCTGCGACCAGCACCGCGAGCGCGACGAGCTTCCCGGTGGCCTTCATTGGTTCGCTCCGATCTCGCGCAGGTAGGCGCGTGCATGGTCGAGGTACTCCTCGGGTCGTTCCCAGATCATCTCGTGTCCGACGTTCGCGATCGTCTCGATCTCGGCGTCGGGATAGCTCGCCGCGAGCTCTTGCTGGTGCTCGAGCGTGGCCGCCTCGTTGAGGTCACCGCGCAGGAACAGAACCTTGTGCGTGAACGCCGAGAGGTTCGTGGTCCAGTCGAAGCCGTCCTCGGCGATCGACAGCATCCGCTTGTTCACGACAGCGCCGGACCGCCAGATCGGCGACGGGTTGTCGGGGTCGAGATGTTCGGCGGGCGTGCCGTGCATCGCCATCATCGTGCGTTGGTAGTCGGCGCGCGCGTGGTCGGCGGGGGAGAGGAACTGCCCCATCCACAGCGCGTCGTTGAACTGCTCGCCGACGAGGCTCACCGAGCCCATCAACCTCTTGATGTAGCCGCGGAGCTGTTCGTCGGTGAACGCGCCGGGCTCGCTGAGGATCGCGCCCTTGATCCGTCCGTTGTAGTCGCCGTACTGGTTGATGAAGATGGTCGCGTACATGGCGCCCCACGAGTGACCGATGAAGGTCAACGGCCGGCCGGGCGCGTAGTGCTCGATGACGAGCCGCAGATCTTCGACGTAGGTCTCGAGATCGATCTCGTCGGCGTCGTGACGCTGCGAGAGCCCGGCGCCGCGCTGGTCCCAGAACACCACCCGGTAGCCATCGTCCGCGAGCGCCTTCAGCGGCAGGAGGCCGCGGTAGTCCGAGCCCGGCCCGCCGTGCAGGACCATGACGACGGGACCATCGGGCTCCCCGAACGCCTCGGCATGGAGACGGGTCCCATTGATCTCGATCGCCGGGAGCGTGGGGTCCTCGACGACCGTCTTGGGAACGAGGTTGCCCGGATCACTCGCGCAGAGGCATCCGGACAGAGGGAGGATGCTCAGCGCGAGCACCCCCAAGAGATGTGATTTTTTGTTTCGCATGCCCCCAAGCTAGAGAGCCCGAGCGATGCCGTCGCCCGAGCCCATAAGCCCGGACGGTCGCGCGTGCGAACCAACGGGACCGGACGTACGACCCAGACGTTTCAGCTGCTTGCACGCTGGCGAAACTCGCGCGGCGTCGTGCCCGTGGCCTTGCGGAAGGCGCTGTTGAAGGTCGACTTCGATTGAAAGCCGGCCTCGAACGCGAGGTCGAGCACGGGTCGGTCGCTGTTCATGAGCCCGGCCTTGACGTGCTCGATCCGGTGCTCGTTGACGAAGTTGTAGAAGTTACGCTGCAGTCGCGTGCTCAGGACCTGCGAGACCTCGTGCGGTGTGGCGGCGACCTCGTCGGCCAGCTCGGCGAGCGTGAGGCCGGCGCGTTGATATAGATGTTGCTCGGTCATCGCGGCCTTGATCCGCGCCTCCATCGCCGCAGCGTCGTCGTCGGCTAACCGTGCGCGCTGATAGCTGGGTTTCGGCTCGTCTCTCGGCTGGTCGGGAGCGACCTCCGGCGGAGCGTCGATCGCCGGCGGGACCTCGTTGGCCGGCGGCGCGACGTCGATCGCGAGCGGAGCGACATGCGGCGGTGCACCGTGGATCGCCGGCTGCCCCACGAAGATCTCGGCCTGACCGAGCTGGAAGTAGCCGATCACGAAGACCGTGATGGTCGAGCCGATCGGCACGAGGGCGGAAGTGACGGACGCGTCCGCCATGCCGGTGACGCGAATGACGAACCCGACCAGCGCGACCACCCACACGATCGCGTTCAACGCCGCGAGCACGACGAGCCAGCGCAGACTCACCTCACGCAGGTTCGAGTAGAGCTCCTGCACGTGTCCGCGATGGCGCCGCAACAGCACGAGCGCGGCGATCGCGTACCCCATGCCGACGACCAGCACCGCGACTTCACTCACGCTCACGAACCACGGCGCATTCCGGTCGACGGCGATGCCGAGCTTGTAGGCCGCAGACCGAAAATAGAACGTCGTGACGAGGAGCAAGAGGTTGGCACCCGGCAGGATGAAGTGACGCCACGGCGAGGGAACGCTCGCGGGATCCTGCGCCGTCATCTCGCGCACGTAGAGAAACACCAGTGGTCCGAGCGTAAACGGCACCCACGCCGCGAGGCCGATCAAGTGAGGATGCGTGGCGAGCACGCCGCGCGCGGCGAAGAAGCCGTCGAGCAGCAGCACCGAGAGCACGGCGAGCAGCGCGGCGAGGTACTGATTCGCGCGCCGGTTTCGTGCGCGGCGGCGCAGCACGGTCGCGAGCGCGAGCCCGTGCAGGGAACCCAGGAGCAGACTGGCCTCGAGGCCACTCATGAGCGTGCAACGTACACGATCTCCAAGACTTCGGTGGATGGCGCCGCCGTGCAGTTTTCTCCGAGGGGTGAGGCGGTCGCGCGAGACCGGCGCGATTGCTACGGTCGCTGCACAGATGTTGTCGTCACAACCGCGGGTCGCGAGTTTCGCGTATCGAGGCCGCCGGATCAGTTACTGCGAGCACGGCAGTGGACCGCGCGTCGTCGTGCTGACGCACGGCCTGCTCATGGATCGACGCATGTACACGAAGCTCGCGCCCGCCCTCGCCGCGCGAGGTCATCGCGTCATCACCATCGACATGCTCGGTCACGGTGCCTCGGATCAGCCGCACGAGATGACCGCGTACTCGATGCAGCAGTTCGGACGCGACGTGATCGCCCTGCTCGACCACCTGGATATTTCGCAGGCGGTGATCGGCGGCACCTCGCTCGGCGCGAACGTCGCCCTCGAGGTCGCGGTGGCCGCACCCGCGCGGGTCCGTGCGCTCGTGCTCGAGATGCCGGTGCTCGAGAACGCGTTGCCCGCGGCGGCCGGCGCGTTCGTCCCGCTGGCGCTCGCGCTGCGCATCAGTCGTCGCATGATGAGCCTCGTCGCCGCGCTCACGCGGCGCATCCCGCGCACGCACTTCCTCGTCGATGTCATGATCGATTTCGTGCGGCGCGATCCAGCCGCTTCGCTCGCGGTGCTCGACGGGCTGATCTTCGGGCGCGTCGCCCCGCATATCGACGACCGGCGCGCGTTGCCGCATCCCACGCTCGTGATCGGTCACCCGTCGGATCCGATCCATCCGTTCAGTGACGCCGATCGCATCGCGCGCGAGCTGCCCCAGGCGCGCTTGGTGACGGCCCACTCGATCCTGGAGTGGCGGATGCGGCCGGCACGACTCGACGCGGAGCTCGCGGCATTTCTCGACGAGGTCTGGCGACCGCAGGCGGTGGCCGCTCCCACCGGAACGACCGGGAGCTGATCGGCGAGCGCGTCGAACGCCTCGTCGAGGAGGCTCGGGTGCGTGGTCGGGCGTGCACAGGTGTAGACCGCGCGCCAACAGATAACACCGAGATCACGAGCTCCGCGAGGGACCGGTCCGCCGAGCTCGCCAGACTCAGCGCGCCAACTCGATCGACATCGCAAACCGCGCCGTTTCGCCGACCGCGTTCTCGACCTCGAGGACGATCTTGTCGCTCGGCCTCGGTTGAACCGAATCGGCGATCTGGAGCTCGACCGATTGGCCGTGGACCGTGGGCCCCACGAGCGCGGTCTTCTTCGCGAGGACGCGATGATCAGCCGTGACCAAGCGAAACTCGAGCTGCGCCGGTTTCGGCGAGTCAGGGAGTCGCACGGCCACGCGCCCGTCGCGTGACATGCGGACGGCAGCATGTCCACCGCCCCTCGTGTAGATCGCACCGCTCGAGAAATCGACGATCAACGCGACCACGCCGGGAATGATGCCTGGAAGCAACCACAACAGATCCATGACGAGCGTCCCGCCATCGACGTCGCTCGAGTTTCCACGTCGTTCCGGGTAGAGGAAGTGTCCACAACCCGTGGAGCTGACGACCGTGGCGAGCACCGTGGTTGTTGCGATCTTTCGAATCATTCGGCCTGTCATGGCGAGCCTCCTGTCGAGAGCCGAGGGACCGCTCTGACTTCGTGCATCCGACATGCCGTCGTCGCGTCGTCGTCGGCGGCGCGCCGGAGGTCGCATGCACCCGCGACCACCTGAAGGTACGTCGCAAGGCCCGTCAGCACGAATCGCTTCCTGCGTGCGCGTTCGAACGAGCGTGCACCGGCTGCGCGAATCCATACCCAAAACGTGAAGAAAACGGACGGGTGCATCACGGGTGCATCAGGTGCACTCGCGCGTCGGCGATGGGGATCCGCATAGTTGCCGCTGGCATATCGCGTGCTGATAGCGTGCGACTGCTATAGGCCTCACTGCGTCCGGACATCGATAGGAGCTCCCTCGAATGCCTCGCCTCACATGCCTCACGATCGCCGGTCTGCTCGCGCTGACCTCCGTTGCCTCCGGCGACACGGTCATCGCCGGCGGCAACCTCCCCGGTGCCGCCAACACGTGGTCCTCCGTCGGTAGCCCGTACATCCTGCAGGGCGACGTCACCGTGCCTGCCGGCGCGACGCTCACGATCGAGGCGGGCGTCGAGGTGCGCGCGGCCGCAAACAGCGACAGCCAGGGTGCGGGCCAGAACACGTCCCGCGTCGAGCTCGTGATCGACGGCGCGCTGGACGTCAACGGCACGGCCGCCAACCCCGTCACGTTCCGCTCGTCGACGACGACGGCCGGCACCTGGTACGGCGTGATCGTGAGCCCGAGCGCCACCTCCGTCTCGTTCGAGCACGCGAGTATCCAGCACGCGATCTTCGGGCTCGTCACGCAGGCGCCGGGCATGGTGCTCCAGACGTCGGATCTGACGATCCAGTCGGCGTCGTCGCACGGCTTGTTCGTACGCGCTGGCAACCCGGTACTCGATGGAGTCACCGTGATCGGCGCGGGCAACTACGGCATCTACGTCGGTGACAGCTCGTCACCGACGCTCACCCGCTGCGTCGTGCGCAACAGCGTGAACTACGGCGTCTACGTCGCGCACACGACACCCGGGCGCTCGCTCGCGCTCGACAACTGCACGCTCAACGCGAACGGCTCGTTCGGCGTCTACACCACGGCGTCGACGGGCAACGCGGCGACGATCTCGATCACGGACTCGATCATCACGAACGCGAGCTACGGCGTCTATCGCGCCGATGCGGCCGCGATCACGGTCACGAACAGCAACGTGTGGAACAACCCGAGCGGGAACTACGTGAGCGTCTCGGCGGGCGCGAACACGATCTCGACGAACCCGCTCTACGTGTCGGCGACCGATCTGCGCCTGACCTCGAACTCGCCGTCGCGGTTCGGCGCGTCGGGCGGGGCGGATCAAGGCGCGCTGCCGTACGACGTGGTGCCGACACCGGGCCTCTACGGCACGCTCTGGTCGAACACCACGCTGACCGCGGCGCAGGGGCCGTTCACCGCGGCGGGCGATCTGACGGTCGCGCCGAACGTGACGCTGACGATCGAGCCGGGTGTCACGCTGTCGTTCCAGGCCAACACCGACATCATGCTCGCCGGCGCGAACACGAGCCGCGGCGAGCTCACCGTGCGCGGCCGGCTGATCGCCGACGGCACACCCGCCGGGCCGATCACGATCGGCTCGACGTCGGCGACGAGCGGCACGTGGTACGGCATCGATCTCGACGCGAGCGCGCACGACTGCGTGCTCGACAACGTCACGATCGGCCGGGCGATCTTCGGGCTCACCTATCGCTCGACGGGGACCGGCAACACGCTCACCGAGGTGACCGCCGATCAGGCGTCATCGCACGGCTTGTTCGTGCGCACCGGCAACCCCACGATCGATCGCTGGCGATCGATCGGCGCGGGCAACTACGGCATCTACGTCGGCGACAGCTCGTCGCCGACGCTGACGAACTGCATCGTGCGCAACAGCGTGAACTACGGCGTCTACGTCGCGCACACGACACCCGGCCGCTCGCTCGCGCTCGACAACTGCACGCTCAACGCGAACGGCTCGTTCGGCGTGTACACCACGGCGTCGACGGGTAACGCGGCGACGATCTCGATCACGGACTCGATCATCACGAACGCGAGCTACGGCGTCTATCGCGCCGATGCGGCCGCGATCACGATCACGAACAGCAACGTGTGGAACAACCCGAGCGGGAACTACGTGAGTGTCTCGCCGGGTGCGAACACGCTCTCGACGAACCCGCTCTACGTGTCGGCGACCGATCTGCGCCTGACCTCGAACTCGCCGTCGCGGTTCGGCGCGTCTGGCGGGGCGGATCAAGGCGCGCTGCCGTACGACGTGGTGCCGACGCCGGGCCTCTACGGCACGCTGTGGGCCGACACCACGCTGACCGCCGCCGGCGGCCCGTACACGGTCGCGGGCGATCTGACGGTCGCGCCGGACGTGACGCTGACCCTCCAGGCCGGCGCCACGCTGTCGTTCCAGGCCAATAGCGACATCATGCTCGCCGGCGCGAACACGAGCCGCGGCGAGCTCGCCGTGCGCGGTCGGCTGATCGCCGACGGCACCACCGCCGCGCCGATCACGATCGGCTCGACGTCGGCGACGAGCGGCACGTGGTACGGCGTCGATCTCGAGGCCAGTGCACACGACAGCGTGCTCGATCACGTCACGATCAATCGCGCGATCTTCGGTCTCAGCTATCGCTCGACGGGAGCCGGCAACGTGCTGACGCACGTGACCGCGGACGGGGCGTCGTCGCACGGCCTGTTCCTGCGCACCGGCAGCCCGACGATCGACGGCTGGCGGTCGATCGGCGCGGGCAACTACGGCATCTACGTCGGCGACAGCTCGTCGCCGACGCTGACGAACTGCATCGTGCGCAACAGCGTGAACTACGGCGTCTACGTCGCGCACACGACACCCGGGCGTTCGCTCGCGCTAACGAACTGCACGCTCAACGCGAACGGCTCGTTCGGCGTGTACACGACGGCGTCGACGGGCAACGCGGCGACGATCGCGATCACCAACTCGATCATCACGAACGCGAGCTACGGTGTCTACCGCGCCGACGCCGCCGCCATCACGATCACGCACTCCGACGTCTGGAACAACCCGAGCGGGAACTACGTCAGCGTCTCGGCCGGCACCGGCACGATCTCGGCGAACCCGCAGTACGTGTCGGCGACCGACCTCCACCTCCAGTCGACCAGCGTCGCGATCGACAGCGGCACCACCGGCCCCGTCGGCGACGCCGACGGCGTGAGCCGCCCGCTCGACGGCAACGGCATCGGTGGCAGCCAGTGGGATCTGGGCGCGTACGAATTCGTGCTGATGGCCCAGTGCGGCAACGCCGCGGTCGAGCCCGGCGAAGCATGCGACAGCGGCGCGAACAACGGCCTCTATGGCTATTGCAACGCCACCTGCTCGGCGCTCGGTCCGCGGTGCGGCGACGGCACGACCAATGGCCCGGAGCAGTGCGACGACGCGAACACCTCGAATGCCGACGCGTGCCTCAACACCTGCGTCAGCGCAGCATGCGGCGACGGCTTCACCCGCGCCGGCGTCGAGCAATGCGATGACGCGAACACGTCGAACACCGACGCCTGCACGAACACGTGCGCGACGGCGACGTGCGGCGACGGCTACGTGCGCGCCGGCATCGAGGCGTGCGACGACGGCAACACCACCAACACCGACGCATGCCTCACCACGTGCGTGGCGGCGACCTGCGGCGACGGCTTCATGTACGCGGGCGTCGAGCAGTGCGACGACGCCAACCCGAGCAACACCGACGCGTGCCTCAACACCTGCCTCGCCGCCACCTGCGGCGACGGCTTCGTCCGGGCCGGTACCGAGCAGTGCGACGACGGCAACACGATCGCCACCGACGCCTGCACCGCGACCTGCACGACCGCGGTCTGCGGTGACGGCATCGTGCGCGCGGGCGTCGAGGAGTGCGACGACACCAACACGTCCAACGCCGACGCGTGCGTCGGGGTCTGCAAGGCTGCGAGCTGCGGCGACGGCTACGTCCAGACCGGCGTCGAAGGCTGCGACGACGGCAACACCATCCCGACCGACGCTTGCACGAACACGTGCGTGTCCTCGACGTGCGGTGACGGCGTGGTCCAGGCGGGCGTCGAGGAGTGCGACGACGCCAACACCGTCGACACCGACGCGTGCCGCTACAACTGCATCGACGCCGCCTGCGGTGACGGCGTCGTGCGCGCCGGCGTCGAGGACTGCGACGACGGCAACGTCACGGCCGGCGACGGCTGCAGCCCGGCATGCCACGTCGAGGGCGTGCCCGACGGGATGCCCCCGGGTGGTCCCGACGGCGGTGGCGAGCCGATGAAGAGCGACGGCGGTGGTTGCTGCCAGAGCTCGGGTGGCGCGAACGGTGGACTCTGGCTCGCCGCGCTGGTCGCGCTCGTGCTGCGCCAGCGGCGTCGTGGTCGTCCTCGATGACCTGAGCGACAACGCTTGTTACGGGGCGTCGATTGGTCGCGCTCGTGCTGTGCCGGTGGCGTCGGCGGGCATCGAGCTCTGCGCGCGATCAGGTGTAGACCGCGCGCCAACAGAGAACCTCGCCGGCGTACTCGGCGCGGACCTCCTCCCACCGGACACCCGCGACGTCACCCGCCGCTTCGCGCGCCGCGGGTGTCGCGAGGATCTCGTTCGACTGCGCGGTGTCCTCGCCGAGCTTGCTCGCGAGGTTGACCTCGTGACCGAACACGTCGTCGTCGCCGATCTTGAGCAGGCGGCCGTGACCGACGCCGACGCACAGGACGATTTGCTCCTCGGGGGTACGGCGCGCGTTCGTGGTGGCGCACGCCTTCTGCATCGCGATCGCGCACGCGACCGCGGCGCTCGGCTTCTTGAACAA
>Ga0316605_10001466_pt1 | contig 13597 bp, 15 predicted proteins | sample OWC_soil_day20_n_FD_207666 | JGI IMG/M metagenome (GOLD analysis project Ga0316605, IMG submission 207666) | Wetland soil microbial communities from Old Woman Creek delta, Ohio, United States - OWC_soil_day20_noCT | ecosystem: Environmental > Terrestrial > Soil > Wetlands | place: USA: Ohio... | reverse complement strand
GCAGGAAGAAGATACTGATCAGCCCGGCCAGCACCATGACCAGCGCCATCAAGCCCAGCTCCACCTTTTTCAGGCCTTGCCGGCGGCTGGCCAGTTCGCTTTCCAGCTCGCGCAGACGGCTGCTGCTGTCGAAGAAGAGGCGGTTGGCGTTTTCGTCGAGGCGGGCAAAATAGGGCGGGATGTGCTTCAGAAAGGCATCGATCTCATCGTGCAGCAGGAAAAAGCCCTTGTGGTCGGCCCGCTCCTGATAGGCCCAGCCGCGGATCAGCAAGGCCTCCAGTTCCTGTACCTTCTTTTCGAACTGATCGAGCAGCGGGTCAATCTCGATCATTTCCATCACATACTGATCGTTTTCCGCCGGCGGGGCATAGGTCACTTCCCGCACCATCTCGTCACGCCCTTCGAGATTGAGCAGCACTTCCCGCCGGACAGTGCCCCCCCGTTCGAGCACCGCCAGATCGTGCCGCAACTTGCTCAGCTCAGCGGCAATCGTCCGCTGGATCCGTTTGCTGGCCGCCAGGTTGGTCGTCGAGGCGAGCAGATAGATGTCCTTTTCCAGCGCATGGATCCCCCGCACGATTTCCTCACCGACAAACAGCCGGGCCTGTTCGTTGGCACTCTTCGCACGCAACTCATCCTGCAGGTTGTCGAAAAACTGCTTCAGTCCAAGTACCACCAACAGGCTGACGACCGCCACCCCAAGCAACCAGCGGGTTGCCGGGTTGATCTTTACGGAGGGAGCCTTGCCGGTGGTCATCCGCCTAACGGGCTATGACGGTCTTGTTGTCGAGGAAGCCGAACTTGCGAAAGGCGGCCTGCCCCTCTTCGCTGGCGGCAAAATCCATGAAACGCCGCGCCAGTTCCGGATTCCGGGTGCTCTTCAGCTGAATGAGCAACAAGGCCTGCGGCTTGGCCAGCTTGGGATCGAGATCGATGACCTCGATTTTCCCGACGTTGTCGGGGAAAAAGCCGGTGGCCCGCCAGTTCATCGTGACATCGGCCTCGCCCTTTTTCATCGCATTGACCAGGCTACGCGAATCGGGCGCCATGAAGGCAACCTGCTTGACCACTTTCGGATAGATGCCCAGACCATCGAGGATGTCCTTGGCCTCCTTGCCGACGCTACCCGATTCGGCATTGCCAATGATGGCGACCAGATCCTTGCGCAGCAACTCCTTCGGGTCAGCCTTCACCCCTTTCGGATTGCCCTTCTGGACCATCAGGGCCATCTGGTTGTAGCCAACCGTCTTGTGTTCGCCAAACAAGCCTTCTTTCAGATGCTTTTCACGATAGGTCGGCTCGCCGGGCAGGTACCAATCACCGATGCCGCTTTTTTTCGCCGACTGGAAAAGATCCTCGGACCCCCCCTGGGCAATGGTGATCTTGACGCTCTCCCGCTTTTCGAAACTTTGGGCAATTTCGGTCATCGGCCGCACCATCGTGATGCCGCAGTAAAGCAGCAGTTCGGTCTTGGCGCCCTGCGCCATGACCAGGCCGGACGACAGCAGCGAGCCGAAAGCCAGAGCAACCACACAACGAACCAGGAAGAAAGATCGTGCCAGCACAGGAACACCCACTCGGTTGGAATGCAATCCTGGGATTATACGCGTGGCAAATTGGCTGGACGGCCGCCAGCAACCCGCATGAACGCTACACCAGGCGCTCGAGATGACACTTTGTGCGATGATTTATGTACTCATCCGCGGAGTTCAACTGCCATGCTTCTCTGGATTCGTCGGCTATTCGTCCGCTGCGAAACGCCCCCCGAAATTGTCCAAGCCCGGGCGCTGATCCAGGCCATCGACCGCGGCGGCATCCCGCTCAACCCGGCCAAGGTCAATGCCATCGCCCGCAATCTCGGTCTGGAGGTTTCAACCCGGGCGCCTGTCGCCGACACCATCGAGCGCATCCGCGCCTGTTTGCGGCGTAGCTGATTCCTGGTCCGGGGTGCATCCGGGCGCACCAAAACTGAACATTCCGGCATTTCATTTCCACCGCCCGATCTATACACTGCCCCCATTTCCCCCACGACCACCTGGAGAACGCAACATGCAAGGATTGTTTGAGTACCGGCTCGATGGCCATGGCGATGCCCTGTCGGTGGACATCAAGCTGGATTCGGTAAATGCCCGGGCTTTGGCTCGCCTGGATCGTTACATCAACTGGAGCGATGTCCTGAAACTGACCGAGAACGATCCGGAAGCGGCGTATGCGGCGGAACGCCTGCATACCGTGCTGCAACACCTGGGACGCTGACTAGCCGCCGTTCGCCATGCGTTTTTCCCGCCTGTTCATGAACCGCCTGCACGACCAGGCGATCACCGCGGACACGGTAGTCGTCATCGACGTGCTGCGCTCGTTCACGACGGCGGCGGTGGCGCTGGCCCGCGGGGCATGCGCCATCTATCCGGTGGAAGGAATCGCCGCGGCGATGACGTTGGCCGAGCACCTGCCTCACGCGCTGTCGGTGGGTGCGGTGGCCGGCGGCGATCCGGCCCCCGGCTTCGATTTCGGCAACTCGCCGGCGCACTTGATGCAGGAAAACCTGCGCGGCAGGAATGTGGTGATGAGTACGGCAGCCGGCGTGCGCGGCTTGCAGCGCTTCCACCAGAGCACCCGGCTCTATGCCGCCAGCCTGGTCTGCGCGCGGGCGACGGCCGAGGCCATTCGCGCGGCCGGCGCCGAGGAAGTCTGTTTCGTCATCACCGGCGAATGGGTGGACCGCGACGGCGACGAGGACGTCGCCTGCGCCGACTATCTCGAGGCCCTGTTGCGCGGCGAGCCGGTGGAACCGGAAGCCTTCGCCATGCGGGTACGCGATTCCGATTTCGGCCGCCGCTTCACCGCCGGCACCTGGCCGAACCTGCCGCTGGCCGACCTCGAACTGGCCGCCACGCCGAATCTGTTCGACTTTGCCATGCCGGTCGGCCGCGCCGGCGAACATCTGATCATTCGTTGAGCCGCCGGCCCAGGGCTTGCGCGCCGGCACAACGAGCGCTCCGGCTTTTGGCCGCCGCGATTTTTGATCCAAATTCAATGTCGACCGCAGGCGCCTGCCTATAATCGGCCGCATGATCCAGTTCTCCAACGTCGCCAAGACCTTCCGCCGCGCCCGCGTGCTCGACGGCATCGACCTCGCCATCGGGCTGGGCGAGCGGGTCGCGCTGATCGGCTCCAACGGGGCCGGCAAGACCACGCTGATCCGCTGCCTGCTCGGTGAATACACGCACGACGGCACGGTGGCCATCAACGGCCTCGACCCACGCCGCAACCGCAGCGCCGTGCTCGGCACCATCGGTTTCGTGCCGCAACTGCCGCCGCCGCTAAAAATGCCGGTTGGCCAGTTGATCGATTTTTCCGCCGCGCTGTGCGGCACCGATCCGCAGCGCATCCACGCCATCGCCCAGCGCCTCGGGCTGGATATCGCCTGCATCCTGTCCCGCCAGTTCGTCCGCCTGTCCGGCGGCATGAAGCAGAAGCTGCTGATCGCCATCGCGCTGGGCCGCGACGCCAAGGTGCTGGTCATGGACGAGCCGGCCGCCAACCTCGACCCGGAAGCGCGCAAGATTTTCTTCGACCTGCTGGCCGAACGGCAGAACGAGGTAACGATGATCATCTCCAGCCACCGGCTCGACGAAGTGTCGTCGCTGGTCAACCGGGTCATCGAGATGGACATGGGCAAGGTCGTGCTCGACGACAGGGTGGCCGACGACGTGGCGCTGTCCGGGACGCTGGCCTGCCGCATCGTCATCAAGCGCTTCGAGCCGGCCTTCGCCAAGGCCATCGACGCCTGGCAGCTGACTGCCAGTGAAGACCAGCTGGTGTGGACCGGCCAGATCGCCGGCCCCGACCGCCTGCGCTTCCTCGGCATGATTTCGCGCTACACGGCGCTGGTCAGCGACCTGTCGCTGAGCGAGGCGGCCTGAGCATGTGCAACACCCATCGCCGTCATTTCGTCGGCCGCCTCGCCGCCGGCAGTTTCCTGCTGACGCCGCTGGCCGCTGCCCTCTCAGCCTGCGGCAAGTCCGGCTGGCCGGAGGGCATGGTCGAGATCAAGTGGGACAGGGACACCTGCACGCGCTGCCGGATGGCCATTTCCGACCGCCGTTTTGCTGCCGAAGTGCGCGGCGGACCGCAGGATCAGGTGTTCAAGTTCGACGACATCGGCTGCGTCGTCTTCTGGCTGAAGGAACAGGCCTGGGGCAACGAGGCCAATGTCCGCCTGTGGCTGGCCGACGCCGCCAGCAAGCCGGACCGCCTGAACTGGCTGGACCCGCGCCAGGCCCGCTTCGTCGGCGGCAAGACCTCGCCGATGGGATACAACTTTGCCGCCTATGGCGCGGTCGACGGCAATAGCCTGAGTTTCGAGCAAATGCGCGAACAAGTGCTGGCCAAAGGAAAGTAAATGAAGCAACTGTGGCTCACCGCCAAACTGGATATCGTCGAATCGCTGCGCGCCCGCTGGTTCCAGGTCTACACCCTGGTCTTCGGCGGCATCGTTGCCCTGCTCTTCCTGTTCGGCCTGACCGAATCGCGGGTGCTCGGCTTCATCGGCCTGTCGCGCCTGCTGGTCACCTACATCCAGCTGACCATGGCCATCCTGCCGATCTTCGTGCTGATCACCACGGTGCGTTCGGTGGCCGGCGACCGCGAGGCCGGCGTCTTCGAATACCTGCTGTCGCTGCCGGTGTCCTTGTCGGCGTGGTTCTGGGGCAAGATCGTCGGCCGCTACATCGTCGTCTTCGCGCCCGTCTTCCTGGCCATGCTGGCCGCCGTCGGCTGGGCGACGATCAGCGACATCGAGGTGCCGTGGGGCATGTTCGGCTACTACACGGCCCTGCTCGCCGTGATGGCCGCCTGTTTCCTCGGCATCGGCATGTTGATCTCGGCCATCGCCCGCAGCACCGACATCGCCCAGGGCGCCGCCTTCATGGTCTGGCTGACCCTGCTGCTCTTCCTCGACCTGATCCTGTTGGGCGTGATGATCCAGGGCAAGGTGGCGCCGGAAGTCGCCGTCAGCCTGGCCCTGATCAACCCGCTACAGGTCTTCCGCACCGCCGCGCTGGCCCTGTTCGACCCGCAACTGATCGTCCTCGGCCCGTCGGCCTACGTCATTCTCGACATGTTCGGGGTGACCGGCTACAAGGTCTTCGCGCTGGCCTACCCGGCCCTGCTCGGCCTGGGCAGCGCCACCCTGGGCTATTTCCTGTTCCGTCGTGGCGATCTTCCCTGACATGCGCCAACTTTTCCTGCCCCTCGCCCTCGCCGCCCTGCTCGCCGGCCCGGCCCTGGCCGATACGCTGCCGGCCGGCGAAGCGCCCATCCATCTGGCGGCCCGCCAGGGCAACGCCGAGCAAGTCAGGAAGCTGTTGCAGGCCGACCCGGCCGCCCGCGACCAGCGTACCGCGCTCGGCTCGACCCCGCTCCATCTGGCGGCGATGAATCCGGACACCGCCGTGCTGCGCGCCCTGCTCGCTGCCGGCGCCAACCCGAACGCCCGCGACAACGACGGGGCGACGCCGATCCACATGGCCGCCTACGCCAGCCGCCCGGTGCACACACAGTTGCTGCTCGAAGCCGGCGCCGACCCGCTGCTCAAGACCAACGAGGGCCGCGACGCCGGCGCCATGGCGCGCAAGGTCAAGTCGGACGAGACGGCCGGGGTCATTTCGCTGTGGCTGCTCAAGGGCTGCAAACCGGGCAAGCCATGCTGAATGCAGCCCGGCGCGGCATCCTCGGCCTAGTCGCCGCGCTCGTAATGGGAGGGGCTGCTCACGCCGAGAATGCCCTGCCGCCGGTCAAGCTGTATGCCCCCAAGGTCTGCCTGGCCTGCATCGACTACGCCGAATACCTGCGCAACAACGGCTTCACGGTCAGCGTCGAAACGCCGGATGACATGGCGGCCGTCAAGCGCCGCCTGAAAGTACCGCGCGCCCTCGAGGCCGAGCCGACCGCGGTGATCGGCCGCTACTTCATCGAAGGCCATGTGCCGGCCGAGGACATCAAGGAATTCCTCGCCGAAAAGCCCAAGGCGCGCGGCCTGGCCGTGCCGGGCCTGCCGCTCGGCGCGCCCGGCCGCGAATTCAGCAGCCCGACCTGCGACACCGCGTGCACCGTACTCGACCAGGAAAGCGGCAACAAACGCATCCGCCGCGAGTTGTACGACACGCTGCTGGTCAAGCCGGACGGCGATACCTCCATCTACGGCCGGCATTAGCCGCGCCGCTCAGGGCAGCCCGAACAGTTCCCGATGCATCGCGTCCAGCCAGTGATCGGCCTCGCCGGCCGGCTGGTTGTTGCGGCTCTGGCGGATGGTCTGGACCAGTTGGCCGTCGCCGCGCCGCGCATAGGCGCTGACGATTTCCACCGTTTCCGGCGGCTCGACGCTCAACTGGGCATAGCAGGTGCTGCCCGGCAGTTCCGGCGCGACCGGGACGCCCCGGCTGGCGGCGACGATCTGCGCCGCCGCGATGCGCCCCATGTGGGCGGCGAGCTGCCCGGTTTTCGGGTAATAGCCGAACAAGGGCGACACCCGCCCAATGCTGTCGCCGACGACGAAAATATGCGGGTCGGCACGCGAGCGGAAGGTGAGCGGGTCGACATCGGCCCAGCCGGTCGCCTGGCCGGCCTCGTTGCGGTGGATCAGCCCGGCTTGCCAGCACAAATCGCCAGCCTGCTGGGTGGGCATCAGGATGGCCTCGTCGAACGTAACCTCGTCGACATCCAGGCTAGCTACCCGGCGTTCAAGATCGACCTGATGCAGGCGGGTCTGCGGCAAATAAGTGATCTGGTCGCGGAAATACTCGCGGAAGACGCGCTGGTAACCGGGCCACGGGGCATTCGGATCGACCAGGGTGATCTTCGCCTTCAGGCCGCGCGACTTGAACAGCCAGGCCAGCATCACCGCCCGCTCGTAAGGAGCCGGCGGACAGCGATAGGGCGCCGGCGGCACGTTGAGCAGGAAATTGCCGCCGGCAAAGGCTGTCAACCGCAGCTTCAGGCGTGCGAAATCGGCTTCCGGCACGAAACCGGAGAAGGTGGCCTGCTTCAGGCGCTGGGCGGCCGCCGCGTCGCCGCCGGCCAGCCCGTCCCAATCCTCGCGCACGCCGGGCGACAGCAGCAGCCAGTCGTAGGGCAGCGGGCCGTCCGCAGTGATCAGCCGTTGATTCGCCCGGTCGATGCCGGTGACCATCTGGCGCAGCAATTGGTAACCGTTGCGCTCGGCAATGGCCGCCAAGGGCTGATACAGGCTTCGCCCGTCGTCGAGGCCGGCCAGCCAGCGATTGGTGATCGGCAGCGAGACGAAACGCTCATTTTTTTCGATGAGCAATACCTCGATTTCCGGTGCCAGTTCGCGCAATTGACGCGCCGCTGCCAAGCCCCCCCAGCCAGCGCCGACGATGATCACCCGCCGCCGGCCGGGGCTGGCCCGCAGCGCCCGGGTGGCCAGCAGGGACGAGGCGGCAACGATAAAGTGGCGGCGATTACGATTCATGGGCCGACATCCTAGCCGACGCGACCCCGGCCAGATATGAGGCAGATTCAAAAACCAATTCAGTCAGGTGAGCGCTTGCCGCGTGCGCCGGACCCCCGCTTCAGCGATAGCGTGACCAGGAAAGGAAACTCCTCGTCGGCCGAAGGTACGATGCGAAACTCCGGCCCCAGCGCGCGCGCCAGCCAGGTCACCAGCGCATCGAGGTTCACGGCTTCGCAGCGCAGATCGGCAATGAGGCAGCCCTCGTCCTCATAAACCGGAAAATCCGAGCAGCCCGCCGGCTTGATCTCCTGGTCGTAGACCCGGCACGCATGGCGCCCCTCGTCATAGGCCGGACAGGGCTTGCGATGGATGTAGTACAGCCCGTTGCCGGCCCGGATCTCCTCCGGACCGCCGCCCGAGGCCAGGCGCCGGTCGAAGACCGGGCGCGATTCGTCCAGCCGCCACAGGGTCTTGACCTGCTTCCAGTTCAATTCGAGGACAAGTGCGTCCAGGCGGCAGCAGGGTTTGGCGCAGACGGCACAGTGCGGCACGACCACCGACGCCTGATAGGCGGCAGCGGCAGCGGCCAGTTCCTTGGCCAGATGGCGGCGGGTGTCGCGGGAGTTCATCTAAGATGGGGCGGCAAAAGTGTGCTGGAGGAAGGCGGAAGAATCATGAGTCCCGGCATCATCGCACGGACTGGCCTGCAAGAGGCCCCGCGCCGCGTTGCGCCCACCCACAAAATACCAGGGGAATGGGATAGCGCTGGCCAGACATTACTTGCCGTCACGCGGCTTTGCGGCTCGTGTCTTGCCGCCGCCCTTGGCCCCCGCCGAAACCCCGCCCGCCAACTTGGTCGGATCGGCATGATCGAGCCAGATCAGGGTATCGATGTAACTCATGAAGCCTTGCAGGTAGTCCGGCGAAATGTCGCGCATGACTTGCAGACTGCGCAGGACGAGGTGCTGGGAATTCATCGGGCCGGCGTTCTCCGGGGCCTGGGCGAGGGTCTGGGTGAGTTGTTGCTCGGTACTGAGCTTGGACCACTCGTTGCGGAAGATGGCGACGGACTTGAGTTCTGGCCCCTGCGGGCGATGCCCTGCTGAGGCGGTTTTCGTTTTTTGGCCCTTTTTCCGGTTGACCGCAAGATTGTCTGCTGCGGGCAGCATGGTGCCCGCTTGGTCGTGAGCTTGACCGCTGATGTAGGCCAACAGGTCGGCGAGCGGGCTGGCGGTGCATCTCTCGGTGATCACAGCCGGTACCGGCGGCGGGCGGCTGGCGAGTTCGTTGGCGGCGACGCTGATTCTGGCGTTGAGCGACTCGCGGATGGTGGCCGGCTGCGTGGCGGCGCGGCGGGCGAGTGCTTCCAGATAGGCGAAGCGGACGGGATCGCGCTCGGCGGCGCCGCTGGCGCGCAGGGAGTCAAGCAGGGACTGAACGTCACCCATGTCGCCCGTTTCAGCCATTGGCGTCCTTGCCGTTGGTACGGGTTTTGGGCACCGGTGCCATTTCGACGCGGCGGTTGCGGGCGCGGCCTTCTGCGTCGGCATTGTCGGCGACCGGCTGCTGCGAACCGAAGGCGGCAGCGAAGATAGCCGACGAGGGGACACCGTCCTCGATCAGCGTGCGCGTCACGGTCAGGGCGCGCTGGGCCGAGAGTTCCCAGTTGTCGGCGAAGCGGCTGTTGCTGCCGCGTACCGGCATGTCGTCGGTGAAACCGCTGACCATGAGCATCTGTTCGCTGGCGCCGAGGTAGGCGGCGATGGGCTGAGAGAGGCTCTTGAGCAGTTGCTGGCCTTCCGGTTGCAACTGGTCGGAGTTGAGCGCGAAAAGGACGTTGCCGCTGATGCCGATCTTGCCGTTGTTGAGGGTCACGCGGCCGGAGGCGAGCGGGCCGGCCAGGGCCTTTTCGAGCGCTTCGCGTCGCTGTTCTTCCTGCTGGCGCTTCTGGATTTCGGCTTCGAGGCTGGTGACGAGTTCGAGCTGCACGCCAAGCACGCCGACCAGGATCAGCACGAAGGCGCCGAGCAGGCCGGCCATGAGGTCGCCGAAGACGGCCCAGACGGGCGTGCTGTGTTCAACGGCGGCGTCGATGTCTTCCATGCTCAAGCCTCACTGCCGGCGACGCGTTGAAGGTCGTCGACCATCTTCTTCTGCGACATGATGCTGAGGTCGATGATTTCACGGGCCTGCGCGACGTAGTAGGCGAGCTGCTCGTCGCTGCGGGTGAGCGACTTGGTCAGGCCGCCTTCGATGCGTTGCAGGGCGGTCATCATCTTGTCGTTGGATTCCACGAAGAGCTTGACCGCGGCGCCGAAAGCCTCGCCAAGGCTAGCTACTTCGAGGGCGCCGCCGGTGATGCTGGTGCCGATCTCGACCAGCTTGCCGGCTTCGCTCTCGACCTTGGCGGCGAACTGGCTGCCAGCGCGTTCGAGCAGGTCGGCCGATAAAGAAACCAGCGCGTCGATGGCGCTGCACTGCTCGGTCGAGGCGTGGTTGATGGCGTCTAGCAGGGCGCCCAGCGTCTCCATGATGCGGCTGCGCTCTTCGAGCAGGCTGTTGTCGCGCGCCATGCTCGCCGACAGTTCGTGGCGCAGCTGGCCGATGACCTCGGCGGCGGCCTTGGGCGCCTCGGCGGCAGTCTGCATGAGGCGGGTGACTTCGGCGATGGTCATCTCGGCCTGGCGCTGGTGGGCGGCGACGAGGTCACGGGCGGTGTCACCGAGCGTTTGCGTGATCTTTTCCTGCTGCGCCAGCGTGGCCTGGCCGGCCTGTTGCCATTGCGCTTCGAGCTTGCCGGCCATGGCGGTGAGGGCGTCGGCGAAGCCGGCCTGGCGCGTTTGCTCGCCTGTCGCCCAATCGCGTTGCCAATCGGCCTGTGTGGCGCGCATGTCGGCGAGCAACGCGGCGGTGCGCTGGGCGAAGGTGTCGGCGAGGCTAGTTTGGGCTTGGTCCAGCGCTTGCGTCAGGCGGTCGCTGGCTTGTTCGTGCTTGGCGAGGGCACAGGTCCAGGTTTCGGAGACAGCCTGCACGGCGCCGTCGAAACGCTGGGCGATGCCGTCGAGCTGGCTGGCGACCTGCTCGCTGATCGCCGCCTGCTGGGCCTGAGTGGTCTGGGCGAAGGCGGCGTGACTGGCGTCGATGGACGTGAGCAGCGCCTGCGTGCGTTCGCCGAAGGTGTCGGAAACCTGGCTGACGGCCTGGTCGAGGCGGCTGGTGACGCCGTCGAACTGGCTGGCCAGCGTGGCGGCCAGTTGTTGCTGGCTGGCGGTAGTGGTTTCGGCGAGCACTGCGTGTTGTTGCGCAGCGTCGGCCTGCAGCTTGGCCTGGGTGCTTTCGACCGAGGCAAGCAGCGCGGCCGAGCGCTGCTCGAAGGTTTCCGCGTAGGCGGTGAGCGCGGTTTGCAGGTGCTGGTGCTGCGTGTCGGTGGCCTGTTCGTGGCGGCTCAGAGCCTGCGTCCAAGTGTCGCTGACGGTGGTCACGGTTTGGGCGAACTGGCCGGCGATTCCGGCCAGCTGGGTTTCGACGGTGCCGAACAGCTTGTCGTGCAGCCCGCGCGTTTCGCCGGCGATGCTCGCCATGGTGGCGGTGACGACGGGCTGGATGGTCTGCGCCGCCACCGTCGCGCTGTCCTTCAGGCTGGCCTTGAGCGACTGGTCGACGGATTGGGCCAGACCGGTGTACAGGCCCTTGGCTTCCTCGTGGAAGCGTTGCTGGCCGGCTGCCAACTGCTCGCCAAGCAGGCGGCTTTGTTCGGCCATCTGGCTCATCATGGCGTCGAGCTTGCCGACCAGCTCGGGCAGCGCCTGGGCTTGCGCCTGCAGAGCCTTGAAGGTTTCCTGGCGTTGGTAGCTGAGCGAGAAGTCGCGCAGCACGCTGGCGATCTTGCTGTCGAGCAGTTGGCCGACTTGCAGGCGGTCGCGCCGGCACAGCGCCGAGATCAGGCCGAGCATGGCCGAGGTGGCGACGCCGGCGACCGAGGTGCCGAAGGCGACACCAAGGCCCTTGACCGGCGCGGCCAGCGCCGAGCGGATGGTTTGCAGGTCGGTCGTGCTCTCCAGCGCCAGCACGGCGCCGTTCAACGTGACGACCATGCCGAGGAAGGTGCCGAGCATACCGAGCAGGACCAGCAGGCCGACCAGATAGGGCGTGACGCCAGGGCCAGGCAGGGCGACGCGTTCGCCTTCGATGCGCAGGCGGACGGCATTTTGCAGCGCGGCCGGCACCTGTTGCAGCCATTCGCCGAGGTGGCCGATGTCGTCCGGGATGTTGCGCAGCGCCTTGGCCAGTGCCGTGGTGTTGTCGTGGAAGCGGCGCATTTCAAGGGCGCCAGCGACATAGACGATGGCGATGATGCAGGAAACCGAGAAGGCCAGCGGATGGCCGCCGATGTAGCCGATGGCGACCCAGACGACGGCGAACAGGCCGAGGATGAAGGCGAAGAGACTGAGATTGCGGTTCATTGGGGCTTTGATTCCTTGTTTTCTGCGGCGCTGCCGAGGGCCGATATCAGGCCGGCAACCGGCTTGAGGCGCAGTTCCAGTTCGGCGAGCAACGCGGTCTGGGCGTCGTGGCAGAAGGCTTCGAGCCAGCTGCCCGGCTGTGTCCAGGTCGTCGGATCGTCGGCGCTGGGGTCGGCCAGGGCGGCGCGGTGTTCGGCGTAGCGCTGGTCAAAGCGCTTGCCGAGCATGATCGGGATATTCGACAGCAGATTGCGTTCGCGCACGCTCAGGAATTTCTCGAAAGCGGCATCGAGGTCGGCCAGTTGTTTGCCTTCCGCCGACCGACCGGCCAGGGCCTTGCGGGCGTTGGCGCGCAGAGCCGTGATGGCGGCGTTCATGTCACGCTGATGGGCGAGGTAGTAGCGGTGATAGGGCGAAAAATCGGCGGCACTTTTCGCCGTGGCGTTGGGCAGCGGCGTCGGGAAGGGGATGCGGACAGCAAGGCCGCCTGATGCCAGGTTAAAGACGCCGTCGCTTCGGATGGATTCGCTCAAATAGCTACGCAGGCGCTGGAGCTGGGCAGGCAGGTCGCTCTCATCCTGGCGCACGGACGCGCCGCAGCCGGCCTCGGCGTTGAGGACCGAAAGCAGGGTCAGCGCATCCGAGAAGTCCAGCCACTGCCCGAGCCGTTCGCCGAAATCGTATTTCGGCTCAGGCAGTTCCGGGAGAGTGTCGGATAGAACACGGACGAGAGCTGAGCGATTGAAGGTGGCGCGCTGCGATCCACGCGTCATGATCATGGCCAGATTCGACGTCGAAAGGGGTCGCAAGGCTACTACAAGTTTGCGACGCATATGCCACCCTGAACAATCGACGAATCCAAAGCAAGGTAGCGGACGAGAATATACGTGACTTACCAAAAGCAAAAAGCCCTGAAAAATCAGGGCTTTTGCTTTTTCTTCACAGGTGTTTGGTCGGAGTGACAGGATTCGAACTTGCGACCCCTGCGTCCCGAACGCAGTGCTCTACCAGGCTGAGCTACACTCCGACACCAGCTGAAATCAGGTTAGTGATTTCTCTCAACTGCGAAGAGCGTCAATTGTAGCAGAGCTTTTTGATAATTTGAAGCATCTAAACACTGAATTGCTTGTTGCGCCAATTCAGCTTCGCGTGCGGCCACTTTCCGGGCGTACTCCAGCGCACCACTATTACGGATCGCGTCGAGCACCGCCGGGAAATCGTCGCGTCCCCCCTCCTCGATGGCGCGGCGGACACAGGCCGCCTGTTCGGGCGAGCCCTTCTGCATGACGTAGATCAGTGGCAACGTCGGTTTGCCTTCCGCCAGATCGTCGCCGAGGTGCTTGCCGGTATCGGCCTCCTGGCCGGAATAATCGAGTACATCGTCGATCAACTGGAAGGCTGTCCCCAGATGCATGCCGTAGGCGGCCAGCGCCGATTCGACTTCGGGCCGGGCGCCGCCCAGGATGGCACCAAGTTGGGCGGCGGCCTCGAACAACTTGGCCGTCTTGTAATGGATGACCTGCATGTAGCGCTCTTCGTCCACATCGGCATCATGGCAGTTCATCAATTGCAGGACTTCGCCTTCGGCGATGATGTTGGTTGCGTCGGACAGCACACGCATGACCCGCATGTCGTCGACCGCCACCATCATCTGGAA
>Ga0316605_10001465_pt1 | contig 13597 bp, 8 predicted proteins | sample OWC_soil_day20_n_FD_207666 | JGI IMG/M metagenome (GOLD analysis project Ga0316605, IMG submission 207666) | Wetland soil microbial communities from Old Woman Creek delta, Ohio, United States - OWC_soil_day20_noCT | ecosystem: Environmental > Terrestrial > Soil > Wetlands | place: USA: Ohio... | reverse complement strand
CTGCTGGCCCGGCCGGATCACGCGGAGGCGCGCGCCGGTCTCGACAAGACCATTGGGCACATCGTCGCCGAGGCCAGGCAGACAGCCGACACCGGCCGGAAAGGCGAGGCCAACCGGCTTCTGCAGCGCGTCCTCGCCGTTGATCCGCACAATGGCGCTGCAACGGCGCTGTCGCAGAAGCTCAGACCGCGCCCAGCGCCATCGCTTCCAGAAGCCGCGCCGGTGACGATGGCGCCGACACCTGCGCCAGCGCCTGCGGCGAAACCCGCGACGCCTGCGACCCTTCGGACAGCGACACCGCCCATTCCACCCGCGGTGCCGGCTGTGACCCGGCCGACTCCGATCATCGTCACGCGCGATCCGTTGACGCCACGCATCGTCAATGCTGACGCCATGCGCGAGGCTGCGAGGACGAGGCTGCGCGCAGCCAGGGCAGTCGGGCCCCCCGCCGCTTCGGGGCACCCGATCGCAGGATATGTGGAGCCGGCGCCCGAAGAATCCCGGGCCGAGCCGGTCGCGTTGCCGGAGGTTCCTGCGGCAGCGCGGGCGGCCGTGGACGCGAGCGGTACGTCGCTCGATACGTTACAACCTCTGGTCACCAGGGACCCGGTCTATCCCGCCCAAGCGCTGCGCAATGGCATCGAAGGCTGGGTGCAGATGGAATTCACCATCACGGAGACGGGCACCGTGCGGGACGTCGAGGTGCTCGGCTCGGCGCCGCGCGGAATCTTCGACACTGCCGCGACCGAGGCCATCGCGACCTGGCGTTTCAGGCCGAGGGTCGTAAACGGCCGCCCGGTAGCGCAGCGTTCAGACGTGACGCTGCGCTTCAACGTTGACCGTTGAGCGCTCCACGAGCCGGCTACCCAGCGCCCAGGCCACCAGTGCCCACACCGTGGCGATGCCGGCACCGCACCAGGCGATCCCGCTCACGCCGAGTCCGAACGTTGACTTGAGCAGCGCGTGGAGGGAAGCCGAGGTGGCGTCGCCGCCGCGATACACGAACGTGTCGATCAGGCTCTTGGCCTTGTACTTTTCCTCGCGCGATACCACGGTGTACAGCGTGTCGCGCGCGGGCCGCGCCACGGAGTACTCGCCGATGCGGCGGACCATCATCACGCCGATCAGCACCGCGAACGTCGGGACCGCGGCGAGGGCGGCGTAGCCCAGGGTCATCAGCAGGGGCACGGACACGATCAGCGCGCGAAAGCCGAACCAGCGGAACAGGCGCCCGAACACGAACAGCTGCATGACGAGCGATCCGGCCTGCACCCAGAAGTCGATCGTGCTGAAGAATTCAGTGCGCGCGTCGCGACTCGCGAACGTCGTCTCGACCATCGCCTGCTGTTCCAGGTACAGGAACGTGGACGCCCAAGTGAGCAGCAGCACGAAGAGCGCGATCAGCGCGAGATAGGGCGACTGCACCACCTGGCGGAACGCTGCGAGCGCGGTGCCGCCGAGCCGTTCATCGCGATCGACGCCCCGCGCCGTGTTCTCGCCGTGGTGGCGGTGCCAGCGCAGGACGAGCAGCATCAGGCCGAGCGCGAGCGTCAGGAGCGCGGCCGACACCAGCAGCAGGTTGATGGTGCCGAACGGCTGCGCCAGTTGCTTGCCGAGTAACGGCCCGAACAGCCCGCCGAGACTCAATCCCCCTGCAACGAAGCCGAACAGGCGCCCGGCCTGTTCGCGGCTGAAGACGTCCGCCATCAGGCTCCAGAACACCGCCACGACGAACAGGACGAACACGCTCACCCAGATGAAGTAGGCGCGCGCGATCCACGTGTGGTCGGCTTGCAGATTGAACCAGGCGTAAAACCCGAGGATGTTCAGGATGAAGAACAGGTAGACCCACGGCAGCGACACGGTGCGCGGGTAACGCGACGTCAGCCACCCGTAGACGGGCTGCATCAGGAGCATGCCGACGAAGGTGCCCCAGAAGAGGGCCGGCAATGTCTCGAGGCCCGAAGTGAGGCCCATCGTCTCGCGGATCGGTCGCAGGATCGAATACGACGAAAACATCGCGAAGGCGCACAGGAACGCCGCGAGTGCACCGCCGAGTTCGTGGGGCTTCGCGTTGATCGCGCCGGCGATCACACGCTTCATGCCGCGTCCGCCAGGTCGACCACGACTCCCGGTGTCGCGACCTCCGCGCGCTGCCCGCGCTGCCTCAGCACGTCGCGCAGTGCCGTCGACGACGACGGCTCCCCGTGCACCAGCCAGACCGCCGGGCGTCCGGGAATCTGCTCATACCAGCGCAGCAGGTCCTGCTGGTCACCGTGCGCCGAGAAGCCGCCGAGCGTGTGTATGCGGGCGGAAACCTTCACCGGGGAACCCTGGATGCGCACGTACTCGCGGCGGTCCACGATGGCCCGGCCGAGGGTGCCCACGGCCTGGAACCCGGTGAACACCACGTCGCACTCGGGCCGTGCGAGATTGTGCTTGAGGTGGTGGATGATGCGCCCGCCGGTGCACATCCCGCTGCCCGCGATGACGATCGCGCCGTGAGGGATCCGGTTGACCGCCATCGATTCCTCCACGGTGCGGCAGAGCTTGAGGTTCGGCAGCGGCGGCATCGCGGCCGCCCGGATGCGCAACGCCTGCGCCTCTTCGTCGAAGAGATCGGCGTGCTTCCAGTACACCTCCGAGGCCTCAATGGCCATCGGGCTGTCGAGAAAGATCTGCCACTCGCCGAGCTCCCACTCGTCGAAGTGCGTGCCGAGCTCGTAGAGCACGTCCTGGCTGCGGCCGACCGCGAAGGCCGGGATGAGCACGTTGCCGCCGTCGGCGCGCGCCCCGCGCAGGATATCGCCAAACTCCCGCAAGGTCGCCTCGCGATCACGATGCAGTCGCTCGCCGTAGGTGCTCTCCATCACCACGAGGTCCACCGCCACCCCGGGCTCGGGATCGCGCAGGATCGGTGAGTCGTACTGCCCGAGGTCGCCGCTGAAGACCATGCTCCTTGCGGTGTCACCCTCGCGCAGCCTGAGCCAGACACTCGCGGAGCCCAGGATGTGGCCGGCATCGCGAAAAGTCAGCTCGAGCCCGGGCAGCACGTCGAGCGCGCGGCCGTAGGGAAGCGGACGGATGTCCCGAACCGTCTCGGCGGCTTCCTCGACGGTGTAGAGGGGCTCCACGCGGCGCTTCCGGCCCGCCGCCTGCAGCTTGCGGTTCTCGCGTTCCGCGTCGCGATGCGCCATGGCGGCGCTGTCGGCGAGCAGGATTCGCACGAGGTCGCGGCAGGCCGGGTTTGCGTAGATCGGTCCGCGAAAGCCGCGCTTGCGGAGCAGGGGCAGCCGCCCGCAGTGGTCGATGTGCGCGTGGCTCAGGATGACGGCGTCGATGCTCGCGGCCGCGAACGGAAACGGCTCGCGATTGCGCTCGTCCGGCGCCGGCCCGCCTTGGATCAGGCCGCAGTCGAGCAGCACCCGCCGTCCGCCGACGGTCAGTATGTGGCACGAGCCGGTGACCTCACCGGCCGCGCCGTAGAACTGCAACTGCATGGACTCGCCTCAGGCGATCCGCTGGCCCGGTGCCGATTCGCCTTCTGTTCGTGTTTCGCGTTCGCGCAGGAGCTTGACGCAGGCCTTCACGACCCGTGCATCGTAGCGGCGACCGGCCTGGGCCTGAAGCTCCTCGAGGCAGGCCGCGACCGACATGGCTGGACGCTGCGGCCGGGGCGACAGCATCGCGTCCACTGCGTCGGCAACGGCGACGATGCGCGCCTCGAGCATGATCTCCTCGCCCTGCAGCCCGCGCGGATAACCCGAGCCGTCGAGCCGCTCGTGGTGCTGGCGCACCGCCTCGGCAACCGGCCATGGGAACTCGATACGCTTCAGGCATTCGTGACCGCGCTCGACGTGTGTCTTGACGAGTTCGATCTCGGGGGCCGAGAGCGGCCCCGGGCGCCAGAGGATCTCACGCGGAATCTGCAGCATGCCGACGTCGATGAGCTGCGCGATGACGCGCAAGCCGCGCACCGAATGCCCGGGCAGGCCGATCGCGGTGCCGATGCTGGCCGACAGGTCCGCGACACGACTGGCGCGACCGGCCCTGGAGGCATCCTGAGTCTCGCCCAGCAGTGCCAGCGCCTCGATTGCACCGAGCATGACGCGCTCCATGTGGTCCATGGCGCTCACGACCTCGGCATCGGAGCGCCGCCGCCGCAGGATCTTCCAAAATGCGTCGGCGACGTCGGTGGCATGCCGCTGGTCTTCGTCGTCGTAGGACCGCGGCTTGTTCGCGAGCAGCAACACGCCCACGAGCCGCGCACCGTCCAGGATCGGCGTTGCGAGCTGCCGACCCATCGATCCAGGCAATCCTGCCTGCTGCAGGGAGCCCGTGCCCTCGGGTGCATCGCGCGCGACCGGACGCTGCGAACTCAGGCACTCGTGGAGGGCCGTTGCGGCCGGCGGGGTACCGCGCCATCGCGTGAGCACGGACAGGTCCCGCGACGCGGCCGCGCCGTCGTGGCGCGCGACAAGGTCGAGTTGTGTGCCGTCCTGCAGCGTCAGGAAGACGTATGCGCATTCGCTGCCGGTGAGTTCCCGCAGCAGTTCGAGCGCGTTGGCGTGGATCTCGGATTCCGCGAGCGAGTGTGCGCGCTGCGCCAGGTCGAGCAGTCCGGCGATTCGCCGCTGGTCGCGTTCGGCGCGCTCGGTGATCCTGCGACGGGTCGAAATGTCGCGGACGGTGACGACGCGCATTCCCGCCGGGATGCCGCCGACCGAAGCGGACGAGATCTCGACGTCGACCAGCGAACCGTCCGGCCGACGCCAGCGCGTTTCATGGGCCACCGGCCCGCCGCGCGCCATCGCCGCCCGGCGTATCGTCGAATCGGCATCGTCGTCGCGCTCGAACTGTCGCAGCGACGCGCCGGAAACCTGGGCGGGCTCGAGTCCGATCAGGCGCAGGAACGCCGTGTTTGCGTACTGCAGCTCGCCGGACCCGTCCACGAGGCAGGCACCGAGCGGCGCATCGTCGAGCGCCGTCGCCCGCAGCGCGAACGCCTCCCGCGTCGCACGCTCCGCACGCTCCGCCGTCACGTCGTGCCCTGCCGTGAGCCAGCACGCGCGCCCGGCGAACGAGACGGACTGCCTGCGCAGCTCGAGGATCGCCTGCGTACCGTCGGGCCGCGCGAAAGGAACGTCGACAGGACGCGAAGGCTCATCGCCAGGCTCATAGCCCGGCAGGAGATCCGCGAGCGACCGGCCGACCAGTTGCTCCCGCGGAATGCCCAGCAGCGCAGCGGCCGCGTCGCTGACCACTCGCACTTCGTGTGTCTCCATGTCCGAGACCCAGACCGGGACCGGCTGGGCGGCGAATACGCGCTCTGCGTCGATCGCTGCGGCCTGGGCCCGCGCCCGGCTCTGCTGCAATTCGGCCAGCCGTGTCTCCAGCACGCCCACGCGCGCAAGCTCGGCGCGGGATTCCTCCACGACGCCGCGAGCCTGCGACTCGGCCTGCGACATCTTCTGCTGCCGTGCCTCGAGCTCGCTCACGCGCGCCAGCAGTTCGCGAATCCGGTTCGAATCGGCGGCGGCACGGTCGGCGCGTGAGCGCGCCTCACGTTCCACTGCGTCGCGCGCGACCCGCTCGGCCGCCGTGAGCTGCGCGTTGGTCGCTTCCAGTTCCCGCAGGTGCTTTTCGAGGTCGACGAGGCGGCGGCGGTCCTGCTCGCGGCGCTCGAGCAATTCCGGGACGAGCGCCGGCATGCGCATGGTGCCTGAACCCGGATTGTGCTCCTCGATGGCCGTGGCGAGTTCTTCGAGGGTTGAGCCGCGCGGGAAGAATCTTTCCGCGCCGACTTCCGCGGCAAACGCCTCGTACTTCGGGCCTTCCACCCGGAACGACAACAGGAGCACCGGCAGGTGCTGCAGCACCGGGTCTTCCTTGATGCGCCTGCAAAGCGCGAATCCGTCCATCCGCGGCAACAGGACATCGCTCACGATCACGTGCGGCTTGTCGCTGCGCGCAACCTCGAGTGCCTCGAGGCCGTTGCGCGCTTTTGCCACACGATGACCACGCGACTGCAGCAGGGTCTCGATCGCGGCGAGATCCTGGTCGCGTTCATAGGCCAGCAGGACTGTTTTCATGGCCGGGCAAGTATGCTCCGACGGGGCTCGCGGACCAACGTCTTGGGCGTTACCGGCGGGAGATCCGTCACAGATTCACCCCGGTCCGTTGCCGGGAAACACGGTTGTCCCGTCCGGCAGCGCGGGCATAGGATCGAATGCAGGCAGCCCACGGCGATCACCCATGACGTCCATTCCAGACGATCTGTCACGCTGGGTCTGGGATCAGCGGTACCGCTGGCGTACGGGCAACGATGCACACGACGCCGGCATGGAGGCGACGCGGGCACGGGTCGCTCGTGCGGTGGCGGCGGCCGAAGCGTCACGACGATCCGAATGGGACGCGGCATTCCGCGCGCTGCTCGACGGCTGGAACTTCCTGCCCGGCGGGCGGATCCTCGCCGGGGCAGGCACCGGCCGCTCGGTGACACTCCTCAACTGCTTCGTCATGGGCCAAATCGAGGACTCGCTGCCGGGAATCTTCGGCGCGCTCGAGGAAGCAGCCGTGACCCTGCAACTCGGCGGCGGAATCGGCTGCGATTTCTCGACGCTGCGTCCGCGCGGCGCATCGGCAGCCTCGGCGGGCACGACTGCCTCGGGCCCCGTCTCGTTCATGCATGTCTGGAACTCGATGTGCGCGACGGTACTGGCGTCCGGCAATCGTCGCGGCGCCATGATGGCGACCCTGCGCGTCGATCACCCGGACGTGCTCGAGTTCATCGACGCCAAACGCGACCCGTCCGCCCTGCGGTTCTTCAACCTCTCGGTACAGATCACCGACCGCTTTCTCGAAGCCGTACGTCGCGATGAGCCGTGGCCGCTGGCCCATCCCGCGGGGTCCGAGTCGATTGCGCGCGTGCTGCCGGCGCGCGAACTGTGGTCCCGGCTCCTCGAGTCGAGCTACGGGATGTCGGAGCCGGGCGTGCTGTTCGTCGACACGATCAATCGCGAAAACAACCTCGCGTGGCGCGAGAGCCTCACCACGACCAACCCCTGCGGCGAAGTCCCACTGCCGCCCTACGGGGCCTGCGATCTCGGCTCGATCAACCTGCCACGATTCGTGCGCGGGCCGTTCACGGCGGCGGCCGCGCTCGATCTCGATGCGATCGAGGCCGCCGCTACGACCGCCGTGCGCTTCCTCGATGACGTGCTGGACGTGACGCGATTCCCGCTGCCGCAGCAGTCCGCGGCTGCCCTGGCGACACGACGTATCGGCCTCGGCATCACGGGCCTCGCCGACGCACTCTGCATGCTTGGCCTGCGGTATGACTCGCAGGCGGCTCGAGACCTGGCTGCCACGACCATGCGCCGGATCTGTCTCGCCGCCTATGCCGTCTCGGCCGGGCTCTCCGCCGAGAAGGGCGCGTTCCCGGCGTTCGATCGCGATCGATACCTGGCCGCGCCATTTGTGCGCCGCCTGCCCGCGCAACTGCGCGATCGCATTGCCGACCGCGGCATTCGCAACAGTCACCTGACCGCGATCGCCCCTGCCGGCACCATCAGCCTGCTCGCCGGCAACGCATCGAGCGGCATCGAGCCGATCTTCGAATTCAACGGGCGGCGTCGGGTGCTCGACCGCGATGGACAACCGGTGGATTTCGACGTGACGGACGGTGCCGTGCGGCTCTGGCATGAACTGCATCGCGCAGCCCCATTGCCGGAGACCTTCGTCACCGCCACGGAGATCGCGCCCGATGACCATCTTCTCATGCAGGCGGCGCTGCAGCCCTGGGTGGACGGCGCGATCTCGAAGACCATCAGCCTGCCGGCGGACTTCCCGCGCGAGCGCTATGGGGCGCTCTACGAACGCGCCCACGCGCTCGGGCTCAAGGGCTGTACGACCTACCGTGCAGGCACGGCGCGCGGGCAGGTCATCGGTCCCGCAGACGTCGAGCGCTGCTGTACCGTCGCCTGACGCCGCTCAGTGATGCGCCAACTCCGCCGCGCTTGCCGGCAGGTGGCGCCGCAGGGCGTCGAGCGGGCTGTGGACGAGGTCCTTGTGGACTTCGTGCACCACCCGCGCACGGGTCGGCCGCGACATCTCCTCGCGCATCAGCCCGAGGAAGGCGGGCCCGGCGACCACGATGAGCTGCTCGAACTCGTCCTTCCGGCGCGCTTCGTCCAGGCGACGGGCAATGCGCCGGGCAAACTTCACAGCTTCGCGACGCCGCGGGTCGTCCTCGCGCGTGATCGAATGGCGGGCCTCTCCGACGCTCTCGTAGCTGCGGCCCGGCCGCTCGCTGCTGAAGTCACGCGCATGAAGGTGCGCTTGCGGGTCGCTGATCCGGGCAACCTCCCTGGGTGCCGCCTCGAGCGACGCTGAGTCATAGAAAATCGCTTCCGCCTGGTCGGCGACGACGATGCGTAACCTGCTCATTGCACCCTCCCCATTCAGCGGGATGTGACCCCAACTTGCGCCACCGCCGCCTGCCGCGCAATCCGGGATTCCAGCAGTGGCCAGCTCTGCTTCAAGTCATTGTTTATAAAGTTGTTTCAGCGTGACTACGAACGACCGGAGCGGGCGCACGGCCGACCCGCCACGGCCCATGGCCGTAGCGCCCCCAGCTGACCGATCGATCGGTCAGTGCTAGGCTGCGCCGATGAATGGCCGGCCACGAACCGGGCGCAGCGCGGCGCCGGGCGCGCGACGCATCGAGACCGCCGCGCAACGGCTCTTTGCGCGACGTGGTTATTCGGGGACGTCGATGGCCGACATCGCGGCGGCCGCGGGGGTCAGCAAGGCCACGGTCTTTCATCACTACCGCAGCAAGGACCAGCTCTACGGAGCGCTGATCAACGACGCCGTGGCCGGCTTCCGGGAACAACTCGTCCCGCTGCTCGATGCGGAGGGCGACCTGCAGAAGGGCCTGAAGCAATTCGCCGCAGCCCACGTCGAGCGGCTGGCCGGCATGCGCGGGACGCTGCGGCTCGTCATGCGGGGAATCCTCGATGGATCGCCCGGATCGCTCAAGGCCCTGTCGGGTGGCGCCATGGCGGAGAACTTCTCGCTCATCGTCGAGGCGCTGCGGCGCGCACAGCAGCGGGGCGCGATTCGCGCCGATGCAGACGCCGGCCTGGCGGCCGTCGTGCTCCTCTGCACGACCTGGTTCGTCATCCAGAACGCCGCGGCGGTCCGCCGCAATCCGGACCTCGCCGTCACCGCGACGGCCGACAGTTACGCCACCGAACTCGCGCGGTTGCTCTACCTCGGGCTCGAGCCACGGCAAGCGCCCCGCATCCAGGACCCGTCATGACCACCTCGGCACGCATCACCTGCGCCTCACTGATCGTCATCGCAGCCGCGATTTCCGGCTGCGGCGCAAGGGACGCCAAGGACGCCGGCGCGGTCGTGCGCAAGACGCCCGTGACGGTCGCCCAGGCCGTCTCCCGGCAGGTGGACGCCGTCGAAACCACGGTCGGCCGGCTCGAGTCCACGTCGATGCCGGCGCTGGCCGCGGAAACGTCGGGCCGGGTCGTGCGCCTGCTGGTGGACGGCGGCAGCGTCGTGACAAAGGGACAGGTCCTGGCGGAGCTCGATGGCGAACCGCAGCGCCTCGCGGTGGCGTCGGCCCGTGCGAGCGTCGAGCGTCTCGAGGCACTGCTCGCGAACCAGCAGCGCACGGTGAGCCGCTACCAGGAGCTGCGTGCCAAGGCGGTGTCGGAGAGCATGCTCGAGGAAGCGATCGCGCAGCAGAGTGCGCGCCACGCCGAACTGAACGACGCCCGCGCACGGCTCGCCGAGGCCGAGTACCGCCTCGACCGCACGCGCGTGCGCAGTCCGGTCGATGCAATCGTCGAGCGACGTCTCATTTCCGTGGGCGACTTCGTGTCGCCCGGCACCCCAATCGTCACGATCGTCGGCCGGGATCGCATGCGCGCCGTGCTGCCGTTCCCCGAACGCCTGTCGGGACAGCTGCGGCCCGGGCTGCCGGTGACGCTCGACCAGCCGGCACGGCCGGGCGCGCCGATCACGGGCACGATCACCGAGGTGCGCCCGATGGTGGGCACGAACAACCGCGCCGTCGAGGTGCTGGTGGACCTGCCCGCGGATTCCGACTGGCCGCCCGGCGGCACGTTGAACGCGCGCGTGGTGCTCGCTTCACGCGCGGGAATCGTCGTGCCGACGGCGAGCGTCGTGCGGCGACCAGCCGGCGATGTGGTGTACGTCGTCACGGGCGAGAAAGCCGCCGAACGCAAGGTGACGGTGGGCATCCGCGATGCGACGAGCGCGGAAATCCTCGCCGGCGCGAGCGTCGGAGACACCGTGGTCGTTTCCGGCGCGGGATTCCTCACCGACGGGGCCCTCGTCGCAGTCCGCAAGCCGCAATGACCGGGCGGCCGTCATGAAACTCGCAGAACTCTCCGTCCGCCGCCACGTGCTCGCCCTGATGGCGAGCGCAGTCCTCGTCCTCTTCGGCCTGGTCGCCTACGACCGCATCGGCGTCGATCGATTCCCGCGCGTCGAGTTCCCGGTGATCTCGGTGACCACCGTGTTGCCGGGTGCAAACCCGGACGTCGTGGACGCGAGCGTCACGAACATCGTCGAGACGGCCGTGAACAGCGTGCCCGGCATCGACTTCATCCAGTCGCGCTCGTCCCCCGGGGTCTCCTCCGTCGTGCTGACCTTCGTCCTGTCGAAGGACATCGACGTCGCCTTCTCCGAGGTCCAGGCGAAGGTCAACCAGGTCCTGCGCCAGCTGCCGGACGACGCCGATCCGCCCGTGGTGCTGAAGGTCGAGGTGGGCGCCTCGCCCGTCATGTGGCTCGCGTTGCAGGGCGATCGCACCGTCCAGCAGTTGAACCAGTACGCGCGCCAGGTGATGAAGAAGCGCCTCGAGACCATCAGCGGCGTCGGCCAGGTGATCATCGGCGGCGAGCGGCGCCGGAACATCCGGGCCAACCTGGACCTGGATCGCATGGCCGCACTCGGGGTCACGGCGCAGGACGTGCGCAACGCGTTCCGGGCCGAGCACGTGCAGTTGCCGGGCGGCTTCCTGGTGAGCGGCCCCGGCGAAAGCCTGATCAAGCTCGACCTGGAGTTCCACAGCCCCGAGGCGCTGGGCGAGATGATCGTACGCTACGCGGATGGTGCCCCCGTGCGCCTGCGCGACGTGGCGCAGATCGAGGACGGCCTCGCCGACGACCGGCAGATCATCCGCTTCAATGGCAAGCCGACGGTGGGCATCGGCATCGTCAAGGTGAGCAACTACAACACGGTGCAACTCGTGGACGACGTGCGCCGGCGCCTCGACGAGCAGATCATCCCGCAGCTGCCGGCGGGCCTGACGATCCTCACCTCCACGGACGACTCCGCGCCGATCCGCAAGATCGTCGCGGCGCTCGAGAACCACCTCGTCGAGGGCACGATCCTCGCCGGGCTCGTCGTCTGGTTCTTCCTGCGCAGCTTCCGCTCGACGCTGATCATCGCCACGGCCATCCCGGTCTCGCTGCTCGGCGCCATCGCGACCATGTACTTCATGGGCTACACGTTCAACCAGATGTCGTTGCTCGGCCTGCTGCTGCTGATCGGCGTCGTGGTGGACGATGCGATCGTCGTCCTCGAAAACGTGTACCGGCGGCGCGAGGAAGCACCGGAGCTCGACCGCCGCACGGCCGCCATCGAGGGCACCGAGCAGGTCGGCTTCGCCGTGATCGCCGCCACCCTGACGCTGGTCTCGATCTTCGGCGCCGTGCTGTTCCTCGAAGGCATCCTGGCACGGTTCTTCGAGTCGTTCGCAGTGGTGGTCACGGTGGGCGTCCTCGCGTCGTTGTTCGTGTCGCTCACGCTGACACCCATGCTCTGCTCGCGCTTTCTCGACGTCTCGCAGAAACACGGCCCCGTCTACCGCGTATTCGACCGGATTCTCGACGGTCTCGACCGCGGCTACCGCCGCGCGCTGGCCTGGGCGCTCGCACATCGCGGCAAGGTGATGCTCGCGACGCTCCTCGTGGTGCTGTCGAGCGGCTACTTCTTCAGCAGCGTGGGCAAGGACTTCATTCCCGAGGAGGACGACGGCCGGTTCCTCGTGAGCTTCCGGGCGCCGCTCGGCACCAGCCGCGCCGCAATGGATGGCCTGCTCGAGGAAGTGGACACCACCATCCGCCGGCATCCCGAGGTCGTCTCGGCCTTCAGCGGCATCGGCATCGGCGGTACCGGCCAGGTGAACAGCGGCATCGCCTTCGTGACCATGGTGCCGCGCGAGGACCGCGTCATCTCGCAGAAGGATTTCCTGCGCATGCTGCAGGGCGAGTTGTCGCAGGTGCCGGGCGTCCTGGCCTTCGCTGCGGTGCCGTCCGTCGTCGGTGGCACGCGCGGCGAGGCGCTGCAGTTTGCCGTCGTCGGGCCGGACCTGGGTGCCGTTGCCTCGCTCTCGAGTGAGCTCCTGCAACGACTCAGCGCTGCACCCGAAATGGGTCGCATCGACCTCGACCTGCAACTCGACCTGCCGCAGATCCGCCTGGAGGTGGATCGCGTGCGCGCAGCGGACCTCGGGCTCACGAGTGCCGATGTCGCCTACGCGGTGAACATGCTCGCGGGCGGCGTGGACATCGCCAAGTACAACGACGACCCGGGTGACGGCGATCGTTACGACATTCGAGTGAAGGCCGCGGACGGAGAGATCACCTCGGCCGACGACCTGCGCCGCATCTTTCTGCGCACACCCGCGGGCCAGATGGTGCGGCTCGACACCGTGGCGCAGGCCGTGGACATCGTCGGGCCGGCGGTGATTACCCGCTACGGCCTGCAGTACTCCGCGAACTTCTACACCAATCCCACCACCACGCTCGGCGAGGGCGTCGACCGCGTGCGCGCCGAGGCGGCGCAGCTGCTGCCGCCCGGCTATTCGATGGAGCTGCAGGGACGGTCGCGCGAGTTCGCCAAGACGGCAGGTTACATCAAGCTGGCGCTCGGCCTGGCGCTCGCGCTCGTCTACATCGTGCTCGCGAGCCAGTTCAACTCGTTCCTTCAGCCCCTGATCGTGATGACGGCCCAGCCACTCGCAATCGTCGGCGGACTGTTCGCACTGTGGATCACGGGCACCACGCTCAACATCATCTCGATGATCGGCCTGGTCCTGCTCATGGGACTCGTGGCGAAGAACTCGATCCTCCTGGTGGACCTGACCAACCAGCTGCGCGAGCAGGGGCGCGGCGTCGAGGAGGCATTGAGCGAAGCCTGCCCGATCCGGCTTCGACCGGTCCTGATGACGTCGTTGACCGTGATCCTTGCGCTGCTGCCGGCCGCGCTGGGACTTGGCGCCGGTGCCGACACCAACGGGCCGATGGCCATCGCCGTCATCGGCGGCATGGTGAGCTCGACGCTCCTCACGCTGGTCGTGGTGCCCGCCGTATACTCGCTCGTGGAGCAGGGATTGCGCCACCTGCGCAGGAGTACCCGATGAATCTTCGACGTTGGCTGGTCGTGACGCTGCTGTTGACGGCCGCCGGTTGCGCGACCACCCGGGAAGTCGATCGCTTCGAGGCCGCCGATGCCGACATCGCAGGCAAGCGGACCTTCGCCTGGA
>Ga0316605_10001464_pt1 | contig 13598 bp, 9 predicted proteins | sample OWC_soil_day20_n_FD_207666 | JGI IMG/M metagenome (GOLD analysis project Ga0316605, IMG submission 207666) | Wetland soil microbial communities from Old Woman Creek delta, Ohio, United States - OWC_soil_day20_noCT | ecosystem: Environmental > Terrestrial > Soil > Wetlands | place: USA: Ohio... | reverse complement strand
CTGATAGACCAGCCGGTGCCCTTTGGCAGGTACCACATCACAGATGACATCCCAGTGCACGCCGGTGTACCCGCCCCACATGAACAGCTGTCCGAACACGATCTTGCCGTCGCGCGTGGCCGGACCGTTTGCCAGAAACGATGAACATTTGTGCAGACGTTCTGCTGCCTGTGCTTCCTCCTCTTCCTTCCGGAAGCTCCTTCCGCTGAGCGGATGGGCAGTCTCGTTCAGCGCTCCGCCAAGCTGACCGATGTCGACCACAGAGTTGACCGTGACGATGTCCAGAACGTCCAGCGGCTTGCCGCTGAATGTTGCCCCTGCCGTTGCCGCACCATCCGCAATCCCCTTCATTTCTTCAAGGTACTCACGATCGTATTGCCTGAGCATGAGGGCATCTGTCAGCGTGCGGAATTCGCCCCAGCCGGCCCGCGGGTTCATTTCGTTCTGGCGGATCGCAACTTTGTCGATGTACGATGCGATCTCTTTCGCCAGAAGGGAGCCGTACTGATATCCCCGCTGATAGGGTTCCCCTTCAATGTGGACGATGATCCATCCCTTGTCGGTGTACCGGAACGCCGGTCCATGCCACTGCACGGTTTCAAGAGGAATATACTCTCCAATATCGCGGACCTCCTCCAGCCGGACGTCATCGAACCATGCGCTGCCGCCCGCCCTTCCGTTCAATCCGAGATGGAGTCGTACGCGGTCGGTTGCCTGCGTGGCAAAGAAGACGACCTCGCATTTCTGCCAGTCCGATGTTCCTCCTGCCACGGTTGAATAGTTCGTGAAGGGGAAGGATGACATGGTCAGTGCTGCAGCGACCGCCGTCGGATAGCGGGAGGTGGGATCTGCGACGGCGTCTCTGGTGGAGATCCATCCCGAAAGACGGTAGAGCCTTCCCACCGTGAGCCAAATGGGCTGGGACTCCACCATCGACGAAGCAGGTTTGTCATGCGCGATCCGGATGCTCTTCTCTCCGGAGTGCTTCACGCCGCCATCAATGCCGGCGCTCGCTACAACCGGCATTCGCGTGTCGATCATGGTCCACCTGTCCGGGAGCCCTCCCGGAGGCCCCTCCTCAAATCCGGCATTAGACACCGGGATGACGACTGTCTGTGCGAACACGACGCACGAAAACAGGAGGAGAGGTATACTCATACCGGCAACATACTCAAGGAGACGGCGGCAGATCATACAGAAGTCCTTCAGGTTATAACGGGAATTCTTTATGCTACGAAAAGAGTACATCCGAATCAACAACAGGCTACACTGCTGATTCAACACGCTGCACTGCTGATTCAACAGGCTGCACTGCTGATTCAACACGCTGCACTGCTGATTCAACAGGCTGCACTGCTGATTCCAGATTGAACTTGGCAGATGATCTTCCTACATTTTTCCATGATGAATCCCTTCGCCGAGACCCCGTCGTGATCACATTCTCCGCACTTACCAAGACCTTTGGCGGCACCACGGCACTGGATGATGTCACGTTCTCGCTGGAACGCGGAAAAGTGCATGCCCTGATGGGTGAGAACGGAGCCGGAAAGTCGACGCTTGGCAGGATACTTGCAGGAATTCTCCGTCCCGACCGGGGCGAAGTGATCATCGACGGGGAGCCGAAACAGTTCGGCTCACCACGCGAGGCCCGGCACGGCGGGATCGGCATGGTCCACCAGGAGCTTGCCCTCTGTCCGGACCTTTCGGTCGCCGAGAACCTCAGTCTCGGCTCGTATCCGGTGAAGGCCCGACTCTTTGTTGATTCGAAGTCGATGGAAGACCGTGCGCGTTCGCTGCTCGGGAATATCGGCGCGGAGATCGCCCCGGATCGCCTGGTGAGAGACCTGCCCATCGCCCTTCAACAGGTTGTTCAGATTGCCGGAGCGGTTGGGACGGGCGCGGACATCCTGATCTTTGATGAACCCACGAGTTCCCTCTCGGATACGGAGACCCGCAGACTCTTTGACCTTATTGCACGGATGCGGGACCGGGGTGTGACCATTCTGTATGTCTCCCATAGAATGTCAGAAGTGCTTGAGCTCTGTGATACGATCAGTGTCCTGCGCGACGGGCGGTTTGTCGGAACTCTCCCGCGCGCGGAGGCCGACCAGGATCGCGTCGTACAGATGATGATCGGGCGCCAGCTGGAGGCGTACTTCCCTCATCACCCCGACGAACCGCCGGGGCAAGAGCTGCTTCGGGTTGAATCCCTTGCTTCGGCCGGACGCTTCTCCGGCATCTCGTTTTCCGTGCGCGCGGGGGAAATAGTCGGGTTTGCAGGCCTCGTGGGTTCGGGCCGCAGCGAGGTCGCCACTGCAGTGCTCGGCCTTGATCCCCATGCCACCGGAACCGTCACGTTGTCCGGAAAGGATCTCTCCTCCCTTTCCGCACGACAACGCATGCGCTCCGGAATCGGATTCATTCCGGAAGACCGGAAGAGACAAGGATTGGCGCTTCCGCTTTCCTGCCGGATGAACTTTTCGCTCACACTCCTGGATGTGCTCCGGCGGTTCATCTTCCTCGACCGCCGGAAGGAGCGCGGGATGCTCCAGCATTCGGTGGAAGAACTTGCGATCAAAGCCCCGGGGTTGGACGTCCCTGTTTCACATCTGAGCGGGGGCAACCAGCAAAAGATCGTCCTTGCAAAATGGCTTGCCTGTTCGTCCCGTATTCTGTTTCTTGATGAACCGACTCGGGGTGTGGATGTAGGCGCCAAGGCGTCCATCCATGCACTCATGGAACGGCTGGCACGCGAAGGCAAAGGCCTTGTGCTCATCTCCTCGGAATTGCCCGAATTGCTCCACCTGTCAACCCGCATTCTGGTGATGCGCGAGGGACGCATCGTGGGAGAACTTCCACGCGCCGATGCCACACAGGAGCGCCTGTTGCGGATGATGTCCGGATTGAGTCCGTGAAGACAGATCACTTCCAGGCTGCAGCGGTTTCCAATCTACACAAGTTTCCAGGGGACCTGAGCACGAGTCCATAGAGAATGTACCTGAGAACCAATCACAGATCATAGGTGTACGATGAAAGAGCAGGATTTTCGCAAACATCAGAAACGGGCACTCGGGTTCCTCCGGAAGGCCCATCTCCCTGTGACGCCTGCCGAAGCCAGATCGATGGAGATTGCGGACTTCGGTCTCGGAGATCTCAAGCATTTCGGGCTTGAGCTGGTGGTGTATGAAAACAATGACCGGTACTGCGCCAAGGAACTGGTTCTCTTCCCCGGGCAGATCTGCCCGGAACACCGCCATCCGCCGCTCAATGATGAGAATCCCGGGAAGCGCGAGACATTCCGCTGCCGCTGGGGAAAAGTCTACCTGTACGTCGACGGCCCTCCGACCCCGCGTCCAAAAGGCCGTGTCCCCGCTGGCAGCAAGAAGTACTTCACTGTCTGGCACGAGATTGTGCTGAAACCCGGCGATCAGTACACGCTTCCTTCCGATACGCTCCACTGGTTCCAGGCAGGGCCGCAGGGCGCTGTCGTCTCGGAATTCTCGTCGACCAGTGACGATGCGAGCGACATGTTCACCGACCCGAACGTCAAACGACTTCCAGTAATCGAAGTATGACATCGAAGCAACGATTCCTCGCCGCGATCAATCGCCAGGTGCCGGACCGGCTGCCTGTGACGACGCACCACGTGATGCCCTATTTCCTCAGGAAGTACATGGGCGGCATATCCAACGATGCATTCTTTGACCGCTTCGGTCTGGATCCGATCCGGTGGGTTTTTGAACACCGTCCGGATCCCTCTACGCGCGACTATTTCGATCCTGACCACACGCCCGGGTACCTTGCGCCGCGATGGGTCGTGTCCGACAACTGGCGCATAACCAAGACATCCATTCCTGATCCTCAGTACCTGACCGAGCGCTTCACATTTCACACGCCAAAGAAGAACCTGACAATTGTCCTCCAGAGTAACGACTACACATCCTGGGTGACCGAACGGCTCGTCAAGGAGCGGGACGACATCGACATCATTGCATCATTCGCCCCGAAGCCGGTGTGTGATGTCGAATCCGTGAACCGGATCGCCGCGGAATTCGGTGAGCGGGGGTTGATCCGCGGGACGATCATCTGCTTCGACATCTATGGTCAGCCCGGGACGTGGCAGGACGCCGCGGTGCTGTTCGGGATCGAGAACCTGATCATGGCGACGTACGACGACTCGGAATGGGTACACGCGTTTCTCGATATCCTGATGAAGCGGAAGCTGCATTTCGTGGATTCGCTCAGGGGAGCACACATCGACATTCTCGAACTGGGAGGCGGCGATGCGTCGTCCACAGTCATCTCTCCCAAAATCTTCGACGCCTTTGTCGCTCCGTACGAACAGCCCATCATCGACCGTGCGCACGCGGTGAACCAGAAGATCGTGTACCACACATGCGGCGGGATGATGCCGTTCCTCGAACGGCTGGCAGCGATGGGACCCGATGCGATGGAGACATTCACGCCTCCCGGCATGGGGGGAGACACCGATCTCCGGGAGGCAAAAAGGCGGATCGGCGACAAGGTATGCATGATCGGCGGGTTCGACCAAAAAGAGTACTTTGCGAGCGGTACACCCGCGCAAACGAGAGCAGCAGTGCGCGACTGCTTTGAAGCGGCAGGTCAGGGCGGCGGGTACATACTGTGTCCGTCAGATCACTTCTTTGACGCGGACGTTGCATTGCTCGAGGCATTCGGGGACGAAGCACGAGCGTGCGTGTACTAGGCCCCTCGCTATGATGCAGCACACATGAGGCGTGAATCGCGCTTGGGTCTTTGGCGAAATGTAGCGGGCCCTTGTGAGGATATGATGGTCGCGACTACACGACGGAGGAATTCGCCGCGACCGGTGCAGGGACTTCAACATTCATACCCCGGATTCCCATCCTGAAAATCGCTATGCCGACCGCCAGCGGCACCAATCCGATCAATGTGCCCCCGATCAGAACATCGAGGGAGTGCTCCCGCTGCACGGCACCAATGATGAAGGCAAGGCTCAGGCCCAGCGTCACCATTCCCCCGAACGAAGCCATCGTGCCGCCGACGAACGCAACAAGAAGATGACCCATCCGTGTGTGCAATGGCGGAGCGACGCGTGGCACTGACATCACAGCATCAGCACCCTCCCTCTCTGCAGATGCGATCAGCTGCTCACGGTGGAGTCTCCTCACGATCCGGATCGTCCACCGCCAGCACACCAGCAGCACAAGCAGTGTCACAAGGGCGAGCGCAAGCGCAATACGAACATCCTCGACCTCAGCCATCGCCATGAGAGGAAAGTCGTACAGCGCGTGGAGCAGAACGGCGATACCATACCCGGTCAGGATGATCCGGAGTCTTCTTCCCGGGTTGAAGTACGCCTGACCGACATAGTAGCCCATGATTGCGCCAACGAAGGCATGGAGGGGCACAGCGCTGAAGGCTCGCGAAAGCGCCACGCTGAGTCCCCCTTCGAAGACAAAGAGGACATTCTCCAGCGTGGCGAAGCCCAGCGATGCCACGACACCATACACGATCCCGTCCATCGGTTCATCAAATGCCTTCTGGCGCATATTATAGCCGACAAGAACGGAAAGCTTCGCCAGTTCCTCCAAAACCGCCGCGACAAACAGCGCCGAGAGCAAACTTGCCATCAGGGGATCTGAGATCGAGGAGGTCGCTGCCTGGAGGGGGAGACCGATAGCGAGTACCGGAAGTACACTCAGCACGCCGATGCCGAAAGTGGTCCAGAGCACGCGCGGTGGTTCCGGGTAGACGTCACGCGCGTGGAAATACCAGACGAGAAGAGCAGAAGGGACGATCGCGGAGACAGCCAGAAGGGAAATAAGCATGTCTTACGCCGATGCCTCCCAGGTCCGGAGTCCAAACCGGCTCAGGTAGATAGGGATGCATTGAAACAGTGGATCCGCTTCCTGTATCTCCCTGATCATGCTCCGCTTGACGCCGGAGACGTCCCCGGTCAGAATAGAGACCGAACCCCCGAGCCCGCCGGCCCCGTTCACTTTCCAGCCAAGGGCGCCGTGATTCTTCGCGATCCCGATCACTTTCAGCGCGTCCGCGCTGACCAGATCAGGATGCAGACGGGTCTGTGCGTCGGTATTCTCAATCATCGCCTTCCCGAATGCGGAGAAATTGCCTTCGTACACAGCATCCCGCGACTTCTCTGCCGTCCCCCGCAGGGCCTCCAGGCGAGGCGATTCAGGTCCTTCGTTTTCGAGCTCTTTGATGACCTTCCTGTGTAACTCCGTGGAGTCGTGGGAACGGCCGAGGTAGACCAGTGCGAGCCGGCGCTCGAGCTCCCACCAGGTGCTGTTTGGTATCTGAATCTGTGACACCGTTGCCCACGGGAATTGCCGCATTTCGATATAGTTGATCCCGCCGAACGCAGAGCAGAGCTGATCCTGTATGCCGCACTGGAGGTGGAGCATGTTCATCTCCACGTGGTGAGCCGCGATCGCCACTTCATGGGGAGTCATTCTGCCCGGAGTCAGCCTGTCCAGAGCGCCGATCAGCGCCACAGACACCGCCGCGGATGTCCCCGTTGATGCGCCCGCGGGCGCTTCCGAGTAGATGGTCACATGCAGAGAGAGGCCGGCAGGGATCTTCATGTAGTGTATGGCAGCTTCCAGCAACGGATGTTTGTTCCAGATCCCCTGTTCCGGCGTGACGGCATATCGATCGCCGTAGTTCTCGGCCTCGATGATCACCCGCTCCTTCTCGCCGGCCGCAGGAAAGACCTCAATCTGGACTTCGGCGTACGGATAGACCCCGATGTTGAAGATCTTGCCATGGCCGGCAAACCATGTGTCGGTCCATCCGCCGTTGTCAACGATTCTGATCGGTGCGACGCTGTTGATAACACGAAGAGCCCTGCGGGATTCCATACGGTTCTCGTTGTTCTGGATGCGTACAATGTAGACAGAGGTTGTCCAAAGTTCAAGTTGAGTTTCCAGTGAGAATTCCGTATGTTTCCGCCACGAATCACGTACCCCTGCAATCCATCCACAAAACACCCGGAGCTCTCCCCGGCCGCTGACCTTCAGCAGCACGCGATCAGGAGACGGGAGAAGAAGAACGCCCATGAAACCCATCTATCTTATTGCGAGTGGCGACCTGCGCCTTTCCGCAAATCAGAATTGTGAAGCCGCCCAGGCGGCCATGGAACAACAGCTCACGGCGGCGGTGGAAAAACTCGGCGGGACGATCCGTCGGGCCCACCCCTATGATCCCGTCAAGAAACATGGCTTCATTGACAGCCAGAAATACGGCATGGAGGTCTTTCGTTCCATCCCTCCCAAGGCTCCGCTTATTGTCGCGGAATCAGTCTGGCAATATACCCATCATGTGTTCCCTGGACTTCTCACACACCGCGGACCGATCCTGACCGTGGCCAACTGGAGCGGCACATGGCCGGGGTTGGTCGGCATGCTGAACCTGAACGCGTCCCTGACCAAGGCGGGCGTGAAGTACAGCACGCTCTGGAGCGAGGACTTCACCGATACGTTCTTCGTCCGTGAACTCGCCCGGTGGATGAAGAAAGGCACAGTGAAACACGATACATCGCACGTGATCCCCTACAAGGATGCCCGTGTGCCCAGGCAGGCAGAGAAGGCCGGCACGACGTTCGCAAAGGAATTCCGCCGCCGCAAGGCCATCATGGGGATCTTCGATGAGGGATGCATGGGCATGTATAACGCCCTCATCCCGGACGAGCTCCTCCACGAAACAGGCATCTTCAAAGAGCGGTTGAGCCAGTCCACACTCTTTGCCAAAATGCTGACAATCCCCGATCACGAAGCACGGGAGGTATTCGAGTGGATCAGGGCAAAGGGTATGCGGTTCGCATTCGGGACCGATGAGGCCACGGAGCTGACGGAATCGCAGGTCCTCCAGCAGTGCAAGATGTACATAGCTGCCCTGCGCATTGCTCATGAGTTCGGCTGCGCAACGATCGGGATTCAGTATCAGCAGGGGCTCAAGGACCTTGTCCCGGCATCCGATCTTGTCGAGGGTCTCCTCAACAACGTCGATCGCCCGCCCGTGCGGCATGAAACAACGGGTGAACTTCTCTATGCTGATGAAGCCCTCCCGCATTTCAATGAGGTGGACGAGTGCGCCGGGTTCGACGGTCTGGTGACGTACCACCTCTGGCGCCGGCTCGGCTTCCCTCCGGAAAATACGCTTCATGACATACGCTGGGGGCGCACCTATGAAGGCGAGGGCGGCAAGGTCTTTGTCTGGGTGCTGGAGATCTCCGGGGCTGTTCCTCCCGCCCATCTCATAGACGGATACGCAGGGGCAGTCGGCGAACGCCAGGGACCCATGTACTTCCGGCTCGGCGGCTCCACTATCAAAGGGGTCAGCAGGCCCGGACACATCGTCTGGAGCCGCGTCTTTGTGGCTGACGATCGTCTGCAGTGCGACATCGGTCTCGGTGAAGTGATCACCCTCCCCGCTGAAGAGACCGTGGAGCGGTGGAAGCTGACGACTCCGGAGTGGCCGATCATGCACGCCGTCCTGAAAGGAGTGAACCGCGACCAGATGATGGCGCGGCACAAGGCGAACCACATTCAGGTGGTCTACGCGCCCGATGCAGCGGGTGCCAGGAAGGCGATGTTCGCCAAAGCGGCTACGATGCGTGAACTCGGACTTAAAGTGCACTTCTGTGGCGTCGGTAAGTAAGCATCCCGTCATCCGCGCGCTTTTCTCCCTCGCGCTAGTCATGGCGGTGGGAGCAGTCTTCAATGCGGACGGCGCGTTCTTCCAGTGGGATACCCACCGGGACATGCTCCGCCAGGTGTCCGTGTTCGGTATCCTCGCATGCGGCATGACCATGGTGATCATCACCGGCGGGATCGACCTCTCCGTGGGAAGCATCCTCGGCGTCAGTGCTGTGGTATTCTCCCTCCTTTCCGTCCACATGGGACAACCGGATGTCGTCGCCATCGGTGTCACGCTGCTGCTCGGGCTTGCCTGCGGCGTCGCCTCCGGCGCAGTGATCGCCCGCTTTCGCGTGCAGCCGTTTATCGCCACACTCGCCATGATGGTGTTTGCGCGCGGCCTGGCAAAACTGCTGTCCGGCGGACAGAAGATCTCCACTGCGCTGCAGCAATCCGATGGCTCATACCAGTATGTGGATGTGCCGCGCATCTTCGACATCATCGGAACACGGATCGCCGGCGAGAACGTCGCGGTGGTCACGATCATCATGCTGGCCTCGATGGCATTCTGCGGCATCCTCCTCTCCCGCACACCCTGGGGACGTCAGCTCTTCGCGGTGGGCGGCAACGAGGAGGCTGCACGATACTCCGGAATCCCGGTGGCGGCGACCAAGGTGCTTGCCTACGGGCTGTGCGGACTCTTCTGCGCGGTCGCCGGAATCTGCCAGGCGGCACAGGAACTCCAGGGTGACCCCGAGGCCGGATCAACATACGAACTGAGCGCCATTGCGATGGTGGTGATCGGAGGAACGACGTTGCAGGGAGGGCGCGGCTCGATCTGGCTCACGCTGCTGGGCGTGCTGATCGTGGGAAACCTCGAAAAGATTCTGAGCATAAACGCGGTCGGCGAAGAAACCCGCCTCATGCTGACCGGCGTGATCATACTGGGAGCAGTCCTGCTCCAAAGAGGTGACTGAGTTTCACTGTGGCGGAAGTCGATCGGATCGGACCGTGAGCCGTCCGATGCAGTCCGGCGGTGACTTGCACGTGCGCGTGACTTTCGATCTGTCCAATGCAGTCCGGCGGTGACTTGCACGTGCGGGTGACTTTCGATCTGTCCGATGCAGTCCGGCGGTGACTTGCACGTGCGCGTGACTTTCGATCTGTCCGATGCAGTCCAGCGGTGACTTGCACGTGCGCGTGACTTTCGATCTGTCCGATGCAGTCCGGCGGTGACTTGCACGTGCGCGTGACTTTCGATCTGTCCGATGCAGTCACGCACTAACGTGCACGTGTCGGTGATATTGCAGAGTGAAGATACACCATGTGCGATCAGTACACGGAGCATCATATGAGTCAGCCTATCCATCGCTTCCTCCACGGCATATTCCCGGCCGTCTGTATCCTCTTTGTTGTGGCTGGCATTCTCAGTCCGGCCGCAGCACAAAACCCGCGCTGGACCATTGGGATGAGCCAGTGCAATCTGGGTGAACCCTGGCGCGTGCAGATGAATGCAGACATCCGCAAAGCAGCCGAGAGCCACCCGGAAATCCGCGTCGTCTTCAAGGATGCACAGAACGATAACCTCCGCCAGGTTGCTCACATCGAGGAGTTTGTGCGCGCCGGCGTGAACGTCATCCTGATCTCCCCCAAGGAGGCCGCGCCGCTGACCAAGCCCGTGAGCGCGGCATTCAAGAAAGGAATCCCTGTGATCGTGCTCGACCGCCGCATCCTCGGCAACGACTATACGTGCTTCGTTGGAGCCGACAACCGGCGTATCGGCAAAGCGGCCGGGAAATGGATCGTAAAGACTCTGGGTGGCAAGGGCAAAATCGTGGAGCTGAAAGGTCTGATGACGTCGACTCCGGGGCAGGATAGGAACGCAGGGTTCCGGGAGGGGATCAAAGGATCGTCGCTCGAAGTGATCTTCGAGGCAGACATGAAGTGGCTCGAACCGAATGCGCGCAAGGAGATGGAGTCCGCCCTCGCACGCTTCCCGAAAATCGATCTGGTGTACGCCCACAACGATCCCGGCGCACACGGCGCCTATCTTGCCGCCAAGGCGGCCGGACGCGAGAAGAACACAATCTTCGTCGGCATCGATGCCCTTCCACACGAAGGACAGATGTACGTGAAACAGGGTGTCCTGGCCGCATCGTTCGAGTATCCCACCGGCGGGAAAGAAGCAATCGAGGCTGCACTCTCCATCCTTGCTGGGAAAAAGGTTCCCAAAGAAATCACGCTTTCCTCCCGCGTGTTCACGCGCGAGAACATCGACAAAGGCGGTGAATGGCTGTCTAACTAAGGGAGATCCATATGCTTCGTTTCGTCGTGGTTCTCGTGATCCTGATTTTCACAGGAGACAGTATGAACGCACAACAATCGTTCAATGGCCTCGGGATGAATATGGGCACCCTCTCCCGGCTCTCACATGCAAAGTCGCGCTCCATCAGCGCAGAAAATTTCAAAGGCGAAAAGGGGAAGGGCGGGATGGCCACCGAGGGGCTGGGAGCACAGGCCGCGCGCGACCTCGGACAGGGATGGAAGATCTCACCGGCAGTGAGAATCAAACCCAAGGAGATCTTTACCGTTGCCGAGATCCGCGGCGAGGGCGCAATCCAGCACATCTGGATGACACCGACCGGACAATGGCGGTTCACGATCCTCCGCATCTACTGGGACGACGAGACGACACCCTCTGTGGAAGTACCAGTCGGAGATTTCTTTGCATGCGGCTGGGGCCAGTATGCCCAGATTTCGTCCCTCGCGATATGCGTCAATCCGGGCAGCGCTTTCAACTGCTACTGGGAGATGCCCTTCCGCAAGAGCGCCCGGATTACGGTGGAGAATATCGCCGATGACGAGATGACCCTCTTCTATCAGGTAGACTACACGCTAACGGATGTCCCCGAGGATGCCGCATACTTCCATGCGCAGTTCCGGCGTACAAATCCTACCCCCGACAAGTCGGTGTACACACTGCTCGATGGCGTGAAAGGATGGGGACACTACGTCGGCACCTATATGGCCTGGGGCGTCAATAGCACGGGATGGTGGGGCGAAGGCGAGATCAAATTCTACATGGACGGTGACACGGACTACCCCACGATCTGCGGCACGGGCACTGAAGACTACTTCTGCGGATCGTATAACTTCGAAAACCAGAAGACGAAGCAATACCAGGAATTCACGACACCGTACTCGGGCCTTCCGCAGGTCATCCGGCCGGACGGCGTGTATCAGTCACAACAGCGGTTCGGCCTCTACCGCTGGCATGTGATGGATCCCATCCGGTTCGAAAAAGACCTCAGGGTGACGATTCAGGCGCTGGGCTGGAGGTCGGGCGGACGGTACCTTCCGCTTCAGGACGACATCGCATCGGTGTCCTTCTGGTATCAGAAGGAACCCCACGCATCCTTCCCGAAACTTCCGGACAAGGACTACCTGGAGGTGAAGTAGAGAAGTTGGGCTAAGCCGGATCGCGAGGTGATGGGAACTCACGACCCGTCTTCCGGTTGACGGCCAGAGCTTTCAAGGCACACGCCGCAGAACAGCCAGCGTGCGGTCATCAGAAGTTCCCAGAAACGAACTGATGGCCGATCGTGTGACGCCAGAACAACGCGATACATACTTCGCCGAAGTTCGATCCGGCGATTACCGGGATGCCGCGGACGCGAAGGGATCGTCCTTCAACCGGTAGAGGATTTCTCCGGCCTGGGGCACGTAGAGCACCCCCTCATGTTCCCGCCCCTGCCACTCTTCGGGGCGAATGCTGCGCGGATCGCAGTATCCGAGGTTCACTTTCCGGCATACTGACTCCGGTATGCCGGTGGCCAATGTGACCGTGATCCGCGGTGTCTCGACCCCATTCTCAAACGTGCCAACACCCTTGACGTGCGTTGAGTGCGCGACGACACCCCGCGGAACGTGACGGAACCGGTCCATCTGCTTCACGAAGTAATCCCGCACGTGGTACCCGATCTCCTCAATGAGCTTCCCATGGGTGACAGAGATCTCGGTGATGTGCGGGGCGTGGATAACCACCTCTCCTCCCGGCGCAACGACCGGCTCCAGCTTGTACGTGCACTTGGCCCCCACCCAGAGATCGTCGTACATGGGAGGCGCGCACGAGAGCACGCGCGTGTACGGATGGTCCTTGTAGACGATATGGATCTTGTCTGACAGACCGGCTGCCCCTGCCCATGCCTCTTCAGGCGTTCCGCAATACAGCCCTGCGAGGTCATGCCCTTTCACCACCAGGCTCACACAGTACCGTTCCATAGGGAGCAGTGCGGCCGCCGCATCCACGACCTTCCGGACTGGCGTGTACTTCGTCCCGATAATCACCGGGCTCGTGATCATCGCGCCAAGCCAGTGAAACATGTCAATGATTTCCTGCCCGGAGATGCCCGGAAAGAGATACTTGTTCCCGCCGGAGAATCCGACAACTTCATGCGGGAATGTTGGTCCGATGATCATAAGCACATCGTAGTCGAAGACCAGAGCATTGACCGTGACCCGTACGGTCTCGCGCATCAGTCCGCCCGACAGCTTTGCCACTTCATCCTCTCCGATCGTGCCGATCTCGCGGAGCTGGCGTGGATCCTTCCAGTGGTGGTTGAAAATCCTGACGTGAGAGTACGTTTCGGCGCGCTCGCCCGGGGCAAGCCCGAGGCGCTGGTCAATAGCCTCCTCGCTCATGGGCGGGTGTGTGCCGAGCGCGATCAGATAGTCCAGCTTGCGAACCTGCGGCGTCAGGAGTTGCGTCACCTGACGGAACATGATGTCCATGGGTGCACTGCGCGTGCCATCAGGAATGATGGCGAGCACGCGTTTTCCGGAGAAACGCTGCTGCGCAAATGCGTCCGAAAGAACGGAACGCACCTCATCTTCGGTCAGGAACCGGTCGGGTGATCCTTTGCCGATCATACACTTCCC
>Ga0316605_10001463_pt1 | contig 13603 bp, 18 predicted proteins | sample OWC_soil_day20_n_FD_207666 | JGI IMG/M metagenome (GOLD analysis project Ga0316605, IMG submission 207666) | Wetland soil microbial communities from Old Woman Creek delta, Ohio, United States - OWC_soil_day20_noCT | ecosystem: Environmental > Terrestrial > Soil > Wetlands | place: USA: Ohio... | reverse complement strand
GGCATCATGATCATGAAATCCAGCACATGACTGAACTGGATGCCGGCCAGCGTCAGCAGGAAGAAACGTTCGGCACGGGGGGAAAGCGCGGATGACATGGAAGGAAAGCTGTTGTTTGCTGGCAAGGCGACAAGGATACGTGCTTAGCGCCGCTTGCACGATAGCGACCTTCGAGCCTCCCGAAAACCAGCGGAGCAATTGCTTCCTGCCGAAAAAACGATGCGCCCCCGTCCGCCGCAAATTTCGGCTACGGGGGCGTGAACCAAAACGCGAGGATTTCCCGGTTTGAAAATCCTCCGCTGAATCACCTGCAACCAAACGACGGCACCTTGGGCAACAGCCGCTCAATACCCGCCTTCTTGCCCGGCGATTCATAGTGCCTGGATATGGACTCGAGCTGCCTCAGGCTGATGTTGTCGCGCCTAACGCCCTCACTACGCGACTCACCCTGCTTCGACTCGCCCGCCCATGACGACGAGCTCCCCAGGCCGATAGCCGCAAACAGCAACAGGATGGTGGATTTGCGTACAATTTTTTGCATATGAACTTCCTCCTTAACCAGGTAGAACGGCACGCTGCACAACAGGCCTCCGACATGGCGCCGTCCAATCGATTCGTCGCAGACCGAAGCAAGCCGATCCTAAAAAACCACTGTGGAACGACGACAGGGCAGGCATAGTCCGGAAGAGGCAGCGATGTCCGTTGGCGCTGTGCCTGCAGGACACCTGCGGTCGACACCATTTTTGGCCTGAATTCGCTTCAGCCAGCCTGACCCGCATCAGCCGGGAGGTGCCGCTTGACTCCGGAAACGTCATTCCCGCGCCAGCGGGCATCCAGTAGCCTCGACATTCCCCGGGTTGCCGCCAACGCGGGAATGACGAATATTTCAGTACATTGCTGGCCGCCGTTACGCTTCGGCGCGCTCCGGTTAGCATGCACGCCTCAAGGAGAATCGCATGCCCATGCTCGTCGATCGCGTCGCCGCCCACATCAAGGAAAAATTCCTCGCCGAAAGTTCCGGCCACGACTGGCACCACATTCATCGGGTCTGGCAACTCAGCCGCCAGATCGCCGCCAAGGAAGGCGCCGACCTGCAAATCGCCGAACTCGGCGCGCTGGTGCACGACATCGCCGACTGGAAATTTCACGACGGCGACGACAGCATCGGCCCGCACCAGGCCGAACTACTGCTCCGCCGCGAAGGCGCCGCGCCGCAGGTGATTGCGGCGGTGGTCGACATCGTCGCCACCATCTCCTACAAGGGCGCCGGCGTCACCACCGCCATGCGCACGCTGGAAGGCCAATGCGTGCAGGACGCCGACCGGCTGGACGCCATCGGCGCCATCGGCATCGCCCGCTGCTTCGCCTACGGCGGCCACGCCGGCCGCCCGATGCACGACCCGGACGAAGCGCCGGTACTGCACCAGACAGCGGCCGCCTACAAAGCCTCGAAAGGCGCCAGCCTCAATCACTTCTACGAAAAACTGTTCCTGCTCAAAGACCGCATGAACACCCCGACTGGCCGCGCCCTGGCCGAACCGCGGCACCGGTTCATGGAGGAATTTGTGAAGCAGTTTCTGGCGGAGTGGGAGGTTAGGGAGTAAATCGAATTTCGAATCGCGACGTTCAAAGCGATAAACTCCGTCCGAACCGCCCCGGTTTTCGTAGAGGTTTGCTGAGCCCACCCGCCATTCCAGTGGGCAGGTGTACCCTGAAAGGGATATAGTAGGGATCAGTGGAAAATGCTTTCCATCAGGCGAAGTGCGGGAAAAAACAACCACAGCTTATGCTGAACAATCTGACCAATCCCCAACACCCGTTGCACAACCCGGATGCCGGTAACCATCCACTACCCCATGACCAGATGGAAATCGAGGCAGCCCTCCGGTGTGCTCGGCGCATCTTGAATCTTTATCCATATTTCATGGAGCGTTACGGTCACCGGGGTGAGGCCTTCACACGTTCCGATACCGGCTATCTTGTTACCCTCCTGAACAACGAGCAGCACTGCGTCGATAGGGAGGTTGGCTGGCTGGCGCGAGTCCTAGCGGCACGCGGCATGCCTCGTTTCCTCACTGAAATCCATCTCGATGCGCTTGCCGAGGAACTGGTCATGTTAGTGCCTGAACAGGATAAGCGTTTCAAGAAACTCAGTCTTGCAGCCGAAACGCTACGCGAGGAACGCCTGCGCTACATGAGTCAGGCCGATTTTGACACCCTATCAGCCGACTTCGAGACGAACTCCACTGGCACTATCCCAAATGTCGGCCCCATACTGGTTGGGGCAGTCTGCGACGAAGCGGCAGGGCTCAAAGGGGTTATTCCTGGATTGGTTTCGTGGTTGGACGACGGACAGCGGTTTTCTGCTGCTTGGAGACATGCGCTTGCTGATACCCTCAAGCGCGCTCGCGTCATTGCAGAACAAAGCAAGGGGCACGCATGAGTCTCGTCGAGGATCGATATGACGACTATATGTTTGGGTTGCTCACGGGTGACACCCGATACTGCGCTCGCCTGTTTCACGAACTCCTTAAGGCCGGAGTGCCGGTGCAATCCCTGCTGATGGACTTGATGCAGCGTGCCATGTATGAGGTTGGCGAACGTTGGGTAAAAAACGAGATCTCGATTGCGACTGAGTACATGGCATCTACAACCACCAACAAGTTACTGAGCCGCGTTTTTCCCGCCTTGCATCAGATCTCTGATGAGCACCACAGCGCGATAATTATCTGCACTCCGCACAACATCCATCTGATTGGGCCACGCATCGTGGCCGAGATCATTGCCCTGCATGGATGGAAAGCCACTTCCTTAGCCCATAATCTGCAATCGGATGCGTTGATCGATATCATCCGAGAACGAAAACCAGATGTTGTGGGGATCTCCATCAGCATGATTTTTGATCGCGCGGATATCGAAGGATTGGTTGCCAAGGTGGCGGACACCTTCCCTGACCTACCGATCATGGTTGGAGGACATGCTTTCCTGATCCCGGAAGTGGGAGACCGGTTACTCGAAACCCTGAAGGTCAGAGCGCCGAACCTGCACCATTTTGATTCCATTGCCACTTTGGAAGCTTATATTGATTCGTTCTAGCCCGGTTACAAACTTATGTTGAATCCGTGAAGTCACGAGCATCGATATTGGGCAGACAAAAGCTACGCAACAAAATAAACACTGAAGGCCGAGTGTGTCCGGAATTTTGTTGTGTAAAGCGGCCATTACTTTCGCGTCTAGGAACGACTGTTTTGGCCGAACATCGGGCAAACACCTCCACCCAACCGGCTGCCGAAGAATGTATTTAACGGTACCACCCAAGGACTTTTACTAAAACGCCCTTGTGACCAAAACCGGGGGCCCCTCACGTCTTCTAACCCCTCGGTTTCCATAGCGGTTCGAGGTACGTCATGAACCCATAAAGCTTATCGACGGGAATGGCCGGAATTCGACCGTTTACTGACTTCTATTTTTACGGGGTCACTGGCGGCTTTGACCGAACCGTTCACCCCACCGACACCCTGGACACGTCACGCCTGATCAATCAGACGGCTGCGGTCAACGCCATTTCCACCCGGAATTTCGGGTTGGCCAGCCTGGCCTGCACGCAGGCGCGGCTCGGCGCGCAGCCTTCGGGCAGCCAGGCCTCCCAGACGGCGTTCAGCGCATCGTAGTCGGCCATGTCCGGCAGGTAGATGGTGACCATCAGCAACTTGCTTTTGTCGCTGCCGGCCTGGGCCAGGGTCTGTTCGACGCTGGCCAGCAGATTTTGCGTCTGGGCGGTGATGTCGGCGTCGAGGTTGGAGGGCACTTCGACGAGGTAGACAGTGCCGTTGTGTACGACGCTGTCGGAGTAGCGGCGAGTAACGCCGTGGCGCTGGATGCTCATTTCAATTCCTGAAAACAGTGAAGCCCATGCGGTTCAGGCACGGGCTTCGGTTACTGCGGCCCAGGCTCTTTCGGCCAAGGCATACGGCTTGCGCCGTCATGGAGTACTACACGGTAATCTCAAGAACTTCTTCCTGTGACAACTTCCATAGATTCTCCTGCTACGCAGCGGTTACCGCCACTTCGTACCGGGCTTGCTGCTAACCTCGGTACGGCTTCAGCTTACCACTCCCGATCAAAAAAGCCACGCTCTTTTTGCCGCAGGAAAAATAGTTTTTTCGAGCCTGCTCACGGACGATTTTCAGGCATACGACATGCTTATAGCTTTCTCCCTCGAAGGAGAACATTCATGTCCGTCAGTTCCATTCTGTCCTCCGGCATGCAGAGCATGCAGGCCGGCATCAACCGCAGCGCCATCGCCGCCGGGCGCATTGCCAGCCCCGGTTTCAACGCCGATACCGGCGCCATGGCGAACAACATGGTCGAGCTGAATCAGGGGGCCATCGATGCCAAGATCGCCGCCGATGTCATCAAGACCGGCGACCAGATGCTCGGCACCCTCATCGACATCCGCGGCTAGATTTGCCGCCCAACCGACAAGACTTGCCGGAAGCAAGACAGTGGCCGCGCTTAACGTGGCTGTAATGTCGGCCGACTACAGTCGGTCTGACAAAGAAGGAGACTTATATATGGATCAACGAATCGAACAGTTGCGCGATAAAGCAACGAAACTGTGTGCCGAACTGGGCGTGACCATCCGTCCCTACGGACATGCCTGGTGGCTGGTGGGCAATGGCGTCAATCGCGTGGTGGCCGAGCTGGCCGGCTTGTGCCGCTCGGATTTGCGCCCGCAAGTGGTGATCGAGCGCTGAACCGGGGCCTGGGCGTAAAATCCGCCGCATGAAATACGCGATCTGCCTTGCCCTCGGCCTTGCCGGCTGTGCCTCGTGGCACTGGGAACGGCCGGGCGCCAGCGAGGGCGATTACCGGCAGGACGAAAAGCTGTGCAAACTCGGTGTCTATTCCGGCACCGACGGTGCCGTGACCCAGGCACAGGTGCGGGTCATGCATGCCTGCATGGAAGGTCGGGGCTGGCGAAAAGTGGCGAACTGAGGGACGCGACAGCGTTTGGTCAATCGCCCATGATGGGTGAGAATAGCGGCATTCGCCTCTCCACCCTGGTTCCATGGACAATCTGATCAAGGACACCGCAACGCTGGAACTCTTCTGCTGGCTCGACCCCGGCGCCGAGTTGCCGGGCTGGGATATTCTCAGGGGCAGCCCCTTCGGTTCAACGCTGGCTTCGCCGGAGGGTGGCCAGCCGACGCCGGGCGACCAGCTGGTCACCGTTCAGAACTATTTCGCCGAATACCACCTGGAGTATTTCCGGCAACGCCGCTACAACCATTTCCCCAGCCGCCTGCACGCCCTGTTGCAGTTCGCCACGCGCACGGACGCGATGACTTTCCGCACCAAGCACCCGCAGCGGGTGTTCGGCAAGAACCTGACCTGCGCGACGACCAAGGGGCCGTACATCTGCTCCTTCCACGACGCCAGCTGGCTGGATTACCTGCGCCTGCCGCACAACCTGTCGCTCAGTGCGCTGGACGAGGTTGCTGAACATTACTGGTCGGGCCGCACCGTCGAGGAAATCGGCCTGACCTTCATGGACGAACCCTGGGTCGAACCGCCGGTCATCGAGGCGCTCTACCAAGGCTCGCTGGAACAGGTCTGGGGCCACGCCCAATCCGGGTGGCTACCCGGCTTCCGCTAAGGAATTCTCATGCGTCGCATCGCTGTCGTCATTGCCGTTCTCGTCGTTCTTGGCGGGGCTTTTGCCTTTTTCGGCCGCACCAAGCCCATTCCGGTGGTCCTGAAGGAAGTCGGCACCGGCAAGGTTGAAGCCACACTGGCCAACACCCGCGCCGGCACGGTGGAAGCCTGCCAGCGCACCAAGCTGTCGACCATCATCGGCGGCCGCATCGAATATCTCGGCGTCAAGGAGGGCGACCAGGTCAAGAAAGGCCAGTTGCTGTTGAAGCTGTGGAACGACGACCAGCAGGCCAACGCGGCGCTGGCCCAGACCCAGATCGCCCTGGCCAGCCGGCGCACCGACGAAGCCTGCCTGGTTGCGGTCAACGCCGAAAAAGAGGCAAAAAGACAAGCCGAACTGCGCGCCAAGGGTTTTGTGTCGACCTCGCGCGAAGAGGCGGCCCGCACCGAGGCCGAAGCCCGCCGGGCCAGTTGCAACACGGCCAAGGCCGACGTGACGCAAGCCGAGGCCAAGTTCAGGGCGACCCGCGTCGAGCAGGGCCGCGTCGCGCTGTATGCGCCCTTCGACGGCACGGTGGCAAAGATCGTCGGCGAACTGGGCGAATATTCGACGCCGTCGCCCCCCGGCGTGCCGACGCCGCCGGCCATCGACCTGATCGACGACTCCTGCCTATATGTGAAGGCGCCGATGGACGAAGTCGACGCCCCGAAGATCGCTGCCGGCCAGCCGGTGCGCATCACGCTCGACGCCCTGCCCGGCCAGCAGATTCCGGGCACGGTGCGGCGCGTCGCGCCCTATGTCTCGGCTGTGGAAAAACAAGCGCGCACGGTGGATATCGAGGTCGATTTCGTCGAACCGGCCAAGGTCGGCAAGCTGCTGGTCGGCTACAGCGCCGATGTCGAGATCGTGCTGGCCGGCAAGGAAAACGTGCTGCGCATTCCGACCGCCGCCATCCAGGAAGGCGGCAAGGTGCTGCTGTTCAATCCCGACAGCAGCCAGCTGGAAGAACGAAAGATCAAGGCCGGCCTCGCCAACTGGGAATACACCGAGGTCGTGGACGGCCTGGCCGCGGGCGAGCGCATCGTCACTTCGCTGGAAAAGAGCGGCATCAAGGCCGGCGCCAAGGTGATACCGGACGACAAGGCAGCATCGCCGGCCAAGGCGCCGTAGGCCCATGCCGCTGATCGAACTGTCCGGCATCGAGCGCCGTTTCCAGCTCGGCGATACCACGGTCAACGCGCTGTCCGGGCTGAGTTTGCAGATCGAGGCCGGCGAGTACGTGGCGGTCATGGGGCCGTCCGGTTCCGGCAAATCGACGCTGCTGAACCTGCTCGGCCTGCTCGACCGGCCGAATGCCGGCAGTTACCGCCTGGAGGGGCGCGACGTGACGACGCTATCGCCCGACGAGCAGGCACAGGTACGCAGCCGGCGCATCGGTTTCGTTTTCCAGAGTTTTCACCTGGTGCCGCGGCTGACCGCGGCCGAGAACATCGCGCTGCCGATGATGCTGGCCGGCATTCCGGCGAAGGAACGCAACACCCGCGTCACCCGGGCACTGAACGATTTCGGCCTCGACCAGCGCGCCGACCACCGCCCCGACCAACTTTCCGGCGGCCAGCGCCAGCGCGTCGCCATCGCCCGCGCCACCATCATGCAGCCGGCGCTGATCCTGGCCGACGAGCCGACCGGCAACCTCGACCGCCATACCGGCGACGAAGTCATCCATCTGCTCGAAGCGCTCAACGGCAAGGGCGTGACCCTGGTCGTCGTCACCCACGACCCGTCGCTCGGCGCCCGCGCCGGCCGCCAGCTGGTCATGGAAGATGGCCAGCTGCAACACGACAGTGCGCATGCGCCTGGCTGACACCCTGCGCTTCGCCCGCGATGCGGCGCTCGGCTACCCGCTGCGCACGACGCTGTCGGTGCTGGCCATGTCGATCGGCGTTGCCGCCGTGGTCATCCTGACGGCGCTGGGCGACGGTGCCCGGCGCTATGTGGTCGGGCAATTTTCCTCGCTCGGCAGCAACCTGGTCAGCGTATTGCCGGGGCGCTCCGGTACCGGCGGTTTCAATCCGGCCAACGCCATCACCAGCACTCCGCGCGACCTGACCATCGACGACGCCGCCGCCATCCTGCGCGCCCCGGCCGTGCGCCGCCTGGCACCGCTCACCGTCGGCACTTCGGAAATCAGTTTCGGCGGGCGACTGCGTGAGGTCATGGTCGCCGGCACCACGCGCGACCTGCTGCCGATCCGCAATTTCGAACTGGCGCAGGGCCAGGGCCTGCCGGATGAAGACTGGAACCGCGGTTCGTCGGTCGCCGTGATCGGCGCCAAGATCCGCAGCGAGATGTTCGGCAGCGAACCGGCGGTCGGCCAGCTGATCCGGGTCGGCGACCGCCGGCTGCGCGTGGTCGGCGTACTCAAGTCGGTCGGCCAGGGCCTGGGCATGAATACCGACGAACTGGTCATCGTGCCGGTGGCGCTGGCCCAGGCCATGTTCAACACCAATACCCTGTTCCGCATCCTGATCGAGGCCAGGAGCCGCGAGGCGATTCCCGAAGCCCGGGAGCAAACGCTGGCCATCCTCAAGCAACGCCATCGCGGTGAGGAGGACGTCACGGTCATCACCCAGGACGCCGTGCTGGAAACCTTCGACAAGCTGCTCGGCACGCTGACCCTGGGGGTGGCCGGCATCGCGGCGATCAGCCTGGCGGTGGCCGGCATCCTGGTCATGAACGTGATGCTGGTCGCCGTCACCCAGCGCACCGGCGAAATCGGCCTGTTGAAGGCGCTCGGCGCGCCGGCCCGCACCATCCGGCTGGCCTTTCTGGCCGAGGCGGCCATGTTGTCCACGGTTGGCGCCGTCGTCGGCTACCTGCTCGGCCAGGCCGGCGCCTTCACACTGCGCCAGGTCTTCCCGGTCTTTCCCGCCTATCCGCCGGACTGGGCGGTGATCGCCGGCCTGAGTACGGCGCTCGGCACCGGTCTGCTGTTCGGCGTCATGCCGGCCCGTCGCGCCGCCCGGCTCGATCCGGTGCAGGCGTTGATGAAGCACTAGCCATGCAGTTCGCCGACGCCCTGCGCCTTGCCCTGCGCGCCATCACCGCCCAGCGCCTGAGAAGCTTCCTGACCCTGCTCGGCATCGCCGTCGGCATCGCGGCGGTGATCCTGCTGACCTCGATCGGCGAAGGCATCCACCGCTTCGTGCTGGCCGAATTCACCCAGTTCGGCACCAATGTCATCGCCATCGCCCCCGGCAAGACCCGGACCGGCGGCTCGCCGTCCGGCCTGCCGTCTAGTGCCCGGCCGCTGTCACTGGAGGATGCCCGGTCGCTCGAACGCCTGCCGCACGTCATCGCCGTGACCCCCAATGTACGCGGCAACGCCGAGGTCGAGGGCAACGGCCGCACGCGGCGCACGCTGGTCTACGGCGTCAATGCCCGATTGCCGCAAATCTTCCGGTCGACGGTGCAAAGCGGCCAGTTCCTGCCCGCCGACGACGAGGGCAGTGCGCGCGCTTTCGTCGTGCTCGGCAGCAAGCTGAAGAACGAGCTGTTCGGCGCCGAAAACCCGCTCGGCCAGCGCCTGCGCATCGGCGGCCTGCATTTCCGGGTGATCGGCGTGATGGCGCCGAAGGGCCAGTTCCTCGGCATCGATCTCGACGACACCGCCTTCGTGCCGGCCGCCCGCGCCCAGGAATTGTTCAACCGCGAAGGGGTCGATGAAATCAACGTGGCCGCCGAGGAAGGCGTGCCCTCGGCGCTGGTCGCCGCTGCCATCAAGGAGCGCCTGATCGCCCGCCATGGCCGCGAGGATTTCACCATCGTCACTCAGGAAGAAATGCTGAAGACGCTGTCCAACATCCTCGATGTGCTGACCATGGCGGTCGGCGCGCTCGGCGGTATTTCGCTGCTGGTCGGCGGGGTCGGCATCGTCACCATCATGACCATCGCCGTCACCGAGCGGACCAGCGAGATTGGCCTGCTGGTGGCGCTGGGCGCCCCCCGCCGCACCATCCTGCTGCTTTTTCTCGGCGAGGCGGTGGCCCTCTCCGGGCTGGGCGGCCTGCTCGGCCTGCTGCTCGGCGGCGGCCTCGCCCTGGTCATCCAGCTCACCGTACCCGCCCTGCCGGTGCATACGCCACTCAGCTTCGTGCTGCTGGCCGAAGGCATTGCCATCGCCATCGGCCTCGCCGCCGGCGTGTTGCCGGCCCGGCGGGCGGCGAAACTCGATCCGGTTGAAGCATTACGGTCAGAATGATCTGCTAAAGTGCAGCCCACAAATTTCATAACCCCGAGGAAACAGCCATGACCTATTACATCGATGACCTGCAACCCGGCATGTCCGCCAGCACTTCGAAAACCGTCACCGAAGCCGACATCATCCTGTTCGCCGGCATTTCGACCGACGTGAACCCGGCCCACCTCGACGAGGAATACGCCAAGGGCACGATGTTCGGCACCCGCATCGCCCACGGCATGCTGTCCGCCGGTTTCATTTCCGCCACCCTGGCCAACAAGCTGCCCGGCCCCGGCACCATCTACCTGTCGCAAACCCTCAAGTTCAAGGCCCCGGTCAAGCCGGGCGACACCGTCACCGCCACCGTCACCGTGCGCGAAGTGAATACCGCCAAGAACCGCGTCATTCTCGACACCGTGTGCACGGTCGCCGGCAAGACGGTGATCGACGGCGAATGCCTGATGATGCCGCCGGTGCGTCCGACGGCCGCCTGAGTTCGACATGCACCACGCCGCCGCCCCGAGCCGCCACGAGATTGCCGCCTGGCTGCTGGCGGCGGCAGCATTACCGGGCATTCTCGCCCTGCACCTGCTGCCGGCCTTGCTGGCCGGCCTGCTGGTCTATGAACTGACCCACGCGCTGGCCGCCCGCCTGCCCAGCGGCGACGACGGACACGGCCAGCGCAAGATGCTGGCGATGCTGCTGCTCGTCTCGCTGGTTGTGCTGCTGGTCACCGCGCTCATTTTCGGGGCCGTTGCCTTTTTCCGCTCCGATGCCGGCAGCCTGAGCGCCCTGCTCGGCAAGATGGCCGAAATCGTCGAAGGCTCGCGCGAGCGCCTGCCGGCCTGGCTGGCCGACCTGCTGCCGGGCAGTGCCGAGCAGATCAAGGAAGCGCTCGGTCGCTGGTTGCGCGAGCATGGCGCCGAGTTGCAGACGCTGGGCAAGGAAGCCGGCCATGCCGCCGCCCACCTGCTGATCGGCATCGTCATCGGCGCCATGGTGGCCGTGCGCGAGGTTTGCGTGGAACAACCCGGCGGCCCGTTGGCCGTGGCCCTCAACGAACGGATTCGGCGCTTCGGCGACGCCTTTCGCCGCATCGTCTTCGCCCAGGTCAAGATCTCTGCGGTCAACACGATTTTTACCGCGATTTATCTGGCGCTGGCCCTGCCGCTGTTCGGCATCCACCTGCCGCTGACCAAGACGCTGATCGCCGTCACCTTCGTCGCCGGCCTGATCCCGGTACTCGGCAACCTGTTGTCGAATGTCGTCATTGTCGTCGTCAGCCTGTCCCATTCGCTGGAAGCAGCCGGCGCTTCGCTGGTCTTCCTGGTCGTCATCCACAAGCTCGAATATTTTCTCAACGCCCGCATCGTCGGCGCCGGGGTCGGCGCCAAGGCCTGGGAGCTGCTGCTTGCCATGCTGGTCATGGAAGCCCTGTTCGGCATCCCCGGCGTCGTCGCGGCGCCAATCTGCTATGCCTACCTGAAGGGCGAACTGGTCGATCGCGGGCTGATCTGAACGCCGCTCAGGCCAGAGCGAGCAATACTTCCCGGCGTACCGCCTTGACGATCTGCGACACCCGGCCGCTGGACAGCTCGAAATATTCGGCCACGCGGGCATGGTTTTCACCATGCAATTCGCAGGCAATGAAAATGGTCCGGTCGCGCACCGGCAGACGTTGCAGGGAATCGACCGCCCGCCGCAGCAACTGGTTTGAAATCGCCCGCTGCTCGGGGCCGGGCGCCGGATCGACCAGCGCCCCACCCTCGCTGTTGTCGTCGGCGACTTCGACGGCCGGGCGCCAGGCGGCGGCGAATACCTGCTCGGCCTTGGCCCGCTCGGCCGGGGGAACCGCCTGCCCGTCGGCCAGGGCCTGCCGGACTTTCTTGGCGCTGTCGTACTCGGCACGCGGAATATCGCCGGCCGCCCGATAACCGTCGATGATCGCCCCGCGGATGCTGATCCCGGCGTAAGAGGTAAAGCGGGCGCCTTCCGGTGCTTCCTTGTTGGTCCGGATGGCCCGCAACAGACCGATCATGCCGTCCTGCAACACGTCGTCCTGCTCCAGGACGGATGGCCGCATCGCTTTCAGCGACTGAGCCACCCGCCGGACCAGCGGGGTGTATTTTTCAAGGAGCAGCTTCTCCTCGCCAGGCGAAACCTTGGTCGCCCGCCCCATACCGGTTAAAACGCCTCGTCGGCGCGCAGGAAACGCCACTGACCGAGTGGCAGGTCGCCCAGCTTGACGTGACCGATGCGTACCCGCTTCAGGCCGGTGACGCGCAGGCCGACCAGTTCGCACATGCGGCGAATCTGGCGCTTCTTGCCTTCCTTGAGGATGAAATGCAGCTGATCCTCGTTCAACTGCTTGACCCGGGCCGGCTTCAACGGCTTGCCGTCGAGTTCCAGACCGTGGTTGAGCAGTTTCAGGCCATCCTTGACCATCTCGCCTTCGACGCGAACCAGGTATTCCTTCTCGACCTGGCTGTCGTCGCCGATCAGCTTCTTGGCCACCCGCCCGTCCTGGGTCAGCACCAGCAGGCCAGTCGAGTCGATGTCGAGGCGACCGGACGGGGCCAGATTGCGCAACATCCACGGCTTGAACTCGGGATCGCCGGACTGCTGCACCTGGTTGTCGGCGGTAATCAGCGTGATGGCAGGCGTAAAGCCCGGTTCCGGCTGGCCGGAGACATAGCCAACCGGCTTGTTGAGCAGCACGGTGACCTGCTTGGCCTGATCCTTCTTGGCTTCCTTGGAAATCGAGATTTCCGCCTGCGGGTCGATGCGGCTACCCAGTTCGCTGATCTGCTGGCCGTCGACAAACACCCAGCCGCGCTCGATCCACAGATCGGCCTCGCGGCGCGAACACATGCCGCGCTCGGACATCACCTTGGACAGGCGTACGCCTTCCGGCGGCGGGCCGCTCGGGGCGACCGCCTTGACCGCAGGCGCCGGCCTGGCGACGACCGGCTTGACCGGCGTCGTGGCCTTGGCCGGTGCCGCGTGCTTCTCGGCAAAGGTCGGGCGCGGCGCCGGACCGCCGCGCAGCGGCTTGCGACCCGGGGCCCGGCTTGGCGCCGTGTCCGTCTTGCGCACGCCCAGCGTGCCGCTCGGCTTCTCCGGCACTACGGCCACGACCGGCTCAACCGACTCCGGCTCGACCGCCACGGGCGCCGCTACCGGCTTGGGCTTTTTCGGCGCCTTGACCGCGTCGACCGCAGCAGCCCTGGCTGGAGCCTCGGGCTTGCGCCACTTGGCCCACGGATCTTCTGTACTCATTGCAGACCGAGCAGTTCGACTTCGAAGATCAGGGTCGCATTCGGCGGAATGACGCCGCCGGCGCCACGCGCACCGTAGCCGAGTTGCGGCGGAATGGTCAGCTTGCGGGTACCGCCGATCTTCATGCCCTGCACGCCTTCGTCCCAACCGGCGATGACGTGACGCTGGCCGAGCGGGAAATCGAAGGGATCGTTGCGATCCTTGCTCGAATCGAACTTGCTGCCGTTGGTCAGCCAGCCGGTGTAATGGACGACGACGTGATCGCCGGCCTTGGCTTCGGCGCCTTCGCCGACAACGGTGTCTTCGTAGATCAGGCCGGAGGCCGTGGTGATTTCAGCCATGCTGTAGCTCCTCAGGGTAAGACCGCCAGTTTACCACAAGCCTCGACAAGGCTTTGACGCAACGGAACTTTTGCGTATAATGCG
>Ga0316605_10001461_pt1 | contig 13615 bp, 16 predicted proteins | sample OWC_soil_day20_n_FD_207666 | JGI IMG/M metagenome (GOLD analysis project Ga0316605, IMG submission 207666) | Wetland soil microbial communities from Old Woman Creek delta, Ohio, United States - OWC_soil_day20_noCT | ecosystem: Environmental > Terrestrial > Soil > Wetlands | place: USA: Ohio... | reverse complement strand
TCCCGAATCCATGTTTGTATATAACAATACAATATTGTTGTCGGTTTTGAGCGACCTTAGTTTTGCAACCCATTTTGCAGGTTCGTGGAAACCAACCTGAGAGTCGTTTAACCCGCCTGTGGCAAGAATATTTGGATAGTTTTGCGCAGTTACATTCTCATAAGGAGCGTAAGAGAGCATGTATTTGTAATACTCCTGTTCGTTTGGATTGCCCCACTCTTCATACTCTTGGGTTGTGAGCGGCAAAGAAGTGTCAAGCATTGTATTAATTACATCTACAAACGGAACTGAAGCAACTATAGTGTTAAACAAATCGGGACGCATATTTACAACTGCACCCATTAGCAAACCACCTGCGCTTCCGCCCATGGCAGCAAGCCCCTTAGGAGAGGTATATTTGTCTGCAATAAGTTTCTCGGCGCAAGCGATGAAATCGGTAAAAGTATTTTTCTTTTTAAGGAGTTTGCCGTCTTCGTACCACTGTTCTCCCAAATCGCTGCCACCGCGAATTTGTGCAATAGCAAATACAAATCCTCTGTCAATGAGGCTGTAGTATGCCGGGCTGAAATATACATCGGAGCTTGAACCGTAGCTTCCGTATGAATAAAGCAGGGCAGGGTTCTTCCCGTTTTTCTTAAGACCTTTTTTGTACACGATAGCCATTGGAATTTCGGTTCCGTCCGAAGCCTTTGCCCAAAGCCTTTCAACAACATAGTCATTTGCGTTGAAGCCCGAAGGTATTTCCTGCTCCTTAAGTTTTTTGCTTTCGCCTTTTACCAGGTCATATTCAAACAGTGTGTTTGGCCTGTTTAGCGAAGTATAGTTGTAACGAATTGTAGTTGCGTCGAATTCTGGATTGCCGGCCAGAGAAACCGAATATACAGGCTCAGGAAACAGAATCTCCTGCTTTGCGGTATCGGTGAGGGAGAAATATTTTATTTCGTTAAGCCCGTTTTTGCGAAGCTCCAGAACTAAATAATTCTTAAGTACGTCAATTCCTTCAATCCTAACTGCAGGGTCGTGGGCCACGAACTCTTTCCAGGTTGCTTTGTCCTGATATCCTGCCAGAGGCAGCTCATAAATTTTGCCGTTGAGGCTCTCTTTGTCTTTATAGCGCATAAAGAATTTGTCGCTATGCTGATAAACTGCATACTCCACTCCCTGAACCCTTGGAAGAAATACCTTTGGTTTTTCATTAGGTTTGTCGGCAGGTATATACTGATATTCCGATGTGGTTGTGCTTCCGCTTTCGATAAAGATAAGCTGGTCGGTTTTTGTCTTTTCGAGGTTGAGGTTGAATTTTGCATCCTTCTCTTCATAAACCAGTTCGTCCGGTTTTGTTGAGCCGAGTGTATGGCGGAATACCTTGTTTGGACGGAGAGCTTTGTCTACTGTAATGTAGAAAATGGTTTTGTTGTCGTTTGCCCACTCATAAGAGGCAATTCCGGGGATATTTTCGGTCATGTCCTCGCCGGTTTCGAGATTGCGGACCTTTAGAATATAATCGGCAAAAGAACCTGTTTCGTTATATGAGTAAGCGGCAAGCTTGTTGTCCATGCTCACTGCATATCCGCCAAAGCGCATTGCTTTCTTACCTTCGGCCATTTTATTCACGTCAAACATAACTTGCTCCTTTGCATCCGGGGCGGCCTGTTTGCGGAGATAAACCCTGTATTGCTTTCCTGCCTCTGTGCGGCTGTAGTAGTTGTAGCCTTTCGAGAGAGTAGGGTAGCTTTCGTCGGCATCCTTTATGCGGCCAATAATTTCGTTGTAAATCTTTTCCTGAAGAGCCTTTGAAGAACTCATCACAGTATCGGTGTATGCGTTTTCCGCATTAAGATATTCTATAACTACGGGGTTGGTTTTGTCTTTTAACCAGTAGTAATTGTCTACGCGTTCGTTGCCAAACTCGTTAAATGTCATAGGAATTTTTTCTGCCACGGGAGGTTGTGGAAAGTCGCTCTGTTTCAAAATAGTTGCATTTTTTTGATTGCAGGAAGCAAGCGCCAGAATAAGGGCAGCGGCCTGCAAAATTCTAAATTTTGTTTTCATATATAATTCCGGTTTCTTGTTTATTCTTGTTTATTCTTGTTTTTTGCCCTTTTTGTAAAGGACAATATCTGCCTTTTCAACAGTTATCATACATCCGTAACGGAGATTTTCGAACCAGGGCAGGATAATTTTTGTAAACTCTTCAATCTTGTATGCATCGTCCACTATTTCAACCACAACAGGGAGTTTTTCTGTTATCTCCCAAAACTTGAGACTCCGCACTGCGCTGCTCGACCCAAAACCCATGATTCCCTTAAGCACAGTTGCTCCGGCGAGACCGTACCTCTTTGCAGCGAAAACAACCATTTCATACAGGGGAGTATGTTTAAACTTGTCGGTATTGCTGATAAAAATCCTCAACACCCTGGCTTCGCCATTTGTTTCCATTACTAAAATATTTTAGTGACTAAATTTCCAAAGTATGTTGCCATGAGCCCCAGGAAAACACTTAAAGCAGTGTAAAGAGCAAAGTAAAAGAAGTTGCCGTCCTTGAGCAAAGATAAATTCTCGCTTGCAAAGGTTGAGAAAGTGGTGAACCCTCCGCAAAAACCTACGGTGAGGAAGAGCCTCATCTCTGCGCTCATAAAATTTCCCCTTTCGGACATCCCGTAAAATATGCCAATGAGAAGACAGCCAAGAATATTTACAAAGAGAGTCCCGAATGGGAAGCCGGAAATAACCGTATTCTGGATATACCGGGAAGCCAGAAAACGAGAGACACCTCCAATAAAACTGCCTGTTCCAATAATCAGAATTAACTTAAGCATAGCGCTTTAAACTTTGTATGTCACGGCATTTATATTCATTCCTGCTCCCACAGATGCGAAAACAAGAATATCTCCTGAATTGATTGAGTGCGTTTTCAAATTGTCTTTTAAGATAAGGTCCAGCAGGGTGGGCAGGGTTGCCACAGATGAGTTACCAAGCCATGAAATAGACATTGGCATAACATTGTGAGGCATTTCGGTAATATTGTAAAGGCCATAAAGCCTCTTTAATATTGCATCGTCCATTTTTCCGTTTGCCTGATGGATGAGTACTTTGCTGATATCTTCGATATGTGTGTTGCTCTTGTCCAGACAAGCCTTTATGGCCTGTGGCACTGTATCAAGCGCATACTGATACAACCTCTTTCCGTTCATTTTCAGATACAGGTTTTCTCCTGTTGCTTCGTCCTGTTTAAAGGATTTGCCCATGTGAAGCATTTGGGAATATGCAAATGTATCCGAACGGGTTGTGTGGGCCAGTATTCCAATAGGAGTGTCGCTCTCTTTGCCTTCGAGGATTATTGCCCCGGCACCATCGGCATACAACATACTGTCTCTGTCGTGCGGGTCGGAAATTCTCGAAAGAACATCGGCACCAATAACAAGAATTTTTTTGGCATCTCCAGATTTGATATAATAGTCTGCCTGAATAACAGCCTGCAACCAGCCCGGACAGCCAAAAGGCAAATCGTAGGCTACTGCATTTGGATTTAAGATTTCAAGTTTGTGCTTTACCCTTGCAGCTAAAGTGGGAACAATATCTGTACGTCTGTTGTCAATTTGAACATCACCAAAATTGTGTGCAAATATAACATAGTCAAGTTCTTCCTTGTCTATGTTTGCGTTTTTGATAGCTTCTTCGGCAGCAAAAAAGGCAATATCGGAAGTTACAAGGTCGTCTGTGACATGTCTTCTTTCTGCTATAGTGGTAATTTCGATGAATTTATCGATTACCTCCTGATTGGATTTATCGAGCTTTTTGTCATAATTTTCATAGAACTCATGGTTCAGAAAATCCTCATTTCTAACTCTCCGCGTTGGGATATAACTTCCTGTTCCTGTAATAATGCTGTAAATCATGATTCAATATATATTGTTCAAATGTAGCAAAAAAAAGCGGGGTTGATTCCCCGCTCTCAGTAAAAGTCGTTATTTTTTCATAGCCAATGATTTGAGTGACTGCGGCATCTTCTCAATTGCGTACCTGAGTGCCGTCCGCGGCATCGTTGCCTTGTTCTTCATTACATATTCAAATACCTCCTGCTCGTGTGCATTGCTTGCGCTTTTGAGCATCCATCCATACCCTTTCTGAACCATATCATCGCCGTCGAGAAGCATAATATCGGCAAGTTCTTTAATCTCTTCAAGAAACATCCCGTGCCTTGCAGGAATGATGAGCGACACGGCCGATGCCCTTTTCATCCAGCGGTTTGGCGATTTTGCCCACCTTTTTAGCTCGGGCATAAATTCCGGATACATAACCAAAAATGTTCCAATAGTGTGGTTGCAAAGTGTGTCGCAGGAAGCCCAGTTGTTTACATAGCTGCCTACCCATTTTTCTAAAACAGGAAAGTCGTCCGGAGTGTATTGTTTATGGATAAGGTACGACCAGTTGCAGGCAACGAACGACTCTTCCATGTAGCCGCTCTTCCATAACTCTTCGCACAACTCCCATATTGTTGCCTTGGGCAAATCCTTAACCGCCTTGAAATTTTCCTTTATAATTTCCCCAACAACGGCCGATTTCATCCCGTACATCTTAACCTCTTCCTTGAAAAACCGTTTTCCGCTCTCTTTGGCTTTCTCGTCGGAATTCGCGGTTAAATCCCGGCGGAGTTTTGATAGAATTTCTATTTTTTCCATGTCCTTATATGAATTTATAGCAAGTCAAAAGTCTTTTCAAGCATTCTTAGAATAGAGCGACTATTGTTGTACTTTTCTACCTCATTAATAGCCACCCATTTTAAATCATGAGACTCATCGCTGACTACGAGGGGTTCGGCTTTATCGGCTTTAAACAGATACCGCACATCGTAATGATAGTGAGCAGGAATGTCTTTCCTTGCCGGGATTTCGTGAATGTCCACATCAAATATACCGGGGGCGGCCAGCCGTACCGATTTCAGTCCCGACTCTTCCATCGCTTCGCGGGTCGCTGCATTTGCAAGATTTTCCTCGCCATCGGCATGGCCGCCAAGCTGCAGCCATTTGTTCAACTTCCTGTGGTGGGTAAAAAGCAGATGGGTGGAACTATTGTCGATTATCCAGGCGCTTGCGGTCATGTGCGCCGGAAAAGAGTTGTTGTGGAAACAATCCGGAGTACTTTCAATTAAAGCAATAACCTTCCCAACCATCTCCTTTTCGTGGCTGTCAAATGGAATGTATTTTCTTAAATCGATTAGCAGTTTTTCCCTGTCGGAAGCTGCACACCTAGCAGAAGAAGCCGCCGCGCATCTGGCAGAAGAGCCCGTGGATCTGGCAGAATAATTCATAATGCTCTGATTAGTAGCTTGTTGAAAAATATTTTTAACTAAAAATGATTGGTAATTATTTGCTAATAAGCTCAATATCTATTGTTTATGATTTATTCTGCCAGATTCAATTTCAGAAAATCTCCATCAATAATCATCAGCTTAACGCCATCTTTTGTAACGGACCGGTGGGAGCTCAGCTCGTCTGTAACAACATAGGTCATGCCCTTTGTGAGTACAGATTTTTCGCCGCCTTCCATTTCGCTCACAAACTCGCCTTCGAGGCAATGGACAATGTGCCCTTTCTTGCACCAGTGGTCGGCCACATAGCCTTTTGAATACTCAACCAGCCGTATGCGCAGCCCCTCGAACTGCATTGTTTGCCAATATGCAACGCCGGTTTCGCCTTTATGCTCTGTTCTTGGAACTGATGTCCAGTCTATAGTCTGGTAAGGAATGTTTTTTGAGTTCATTTTGGTTTATAGATTTTGATTGGGTCTTATTTCAATCCCAAAGTTATTACAATTCTCAACCATTTTTGCATAGTCATTTGGGCTGAGGCCCAATGGCATTTCTCTTCTTTTCCCATTTCTCAGAGAAAAATAAAATGTTCTATAATTGAAAGTTTTTTTGAATCGGACATACTCAATTTCTTCCGCTTTAATTTGATTCTGATATGTGGTCTTGAAAACAATAAAAACCAGGCGGTATATAAAAATTCCTATTAATAATATCCAAAGACAGATTAGAAAAACAGGAGTTTCAGAAGGATGACGTATTAATTGCACTACTGCATTGGATAAGACAGCGATTGCAGCTATAAAAATGATAATATTATTCCATTTAATATTGTCTTTGATTGATATTGTTTTTGTTTCGTTGTCGAAGTTGATTTTCATATGAGGGTGGTTAAATTGGAGTTTATGTTATTAATCGAGATCAAGGATAATCATTAAATTGTCTTTAACCCTATTTGCTAAATCTGTAGGTAGGGTTCCCACCTTTTTTACCAATCGTTTATTGTCAATTGCCCGAATCTGGTCAATCATAATATCACTGGGCTCATTAATATTTGCTATGCCCTTCTTTAAATGAACCCGCAAAATTTCAGCATTTTTTTCTACTTTGGTTGTAATTGGACAAACAATCGTAGATGAGTGAGCGGTTTTATTCAACAAGTTGGTTTGAAGCACCAAAACGGGTCTGGTTTTTCCGGGCTCTGTTCCTACTTGGGGGTTTAAATCGGCAATCCATACTTCAAACTGGTTAATCGACATTATCCACCTCCTCAAATTCTTTGAGAACATTTAACGACTCTTTACTTACCAACGCCGATTCATATTTAAGCCGCTCTTCCATAAGCGTCCGTTTTTGAATACGGTTATAGCTTTCAATGGCCTCATTGATATACCTGTTTCTAGGCTTTTTTATTTGTGACAGGATCTCCTCCGTTTCCCCAAAGACCATGTCGTCGATTTTAAGAGATATTGTTTTCATAATACAATTGATATATCACAAAGGTATATATAATTTGTATATACAAAAATAATATTATATGTTTTTTTGATATCCTATTGTTGAATAATGATAAACGGCACAATCCTCGAAAATGAAGTTCTGTAACGATATTATAACATTATCTATCTTCTATAACTTGGCAGCAAATCGACTTTGCAGCCGAAATATAGATTAGAAATTTGAGTGTTCATTTTTGTGGTGTTTCATTTCAATGCCAAAGTTATTACAACGCTCAACCATTATTTCATAGTCATCCTGGTCAAGTCTCAGCATTACCTCCCTTCTCTTTCCATTTCTCAGAGAAATATAAAATGTTGTCCACTTGCGGAATCTTCTGAATTTGATAAATTCAATCTCCGACACTTTAAAATGGCTCTGATATGTGGTTTTGAAAAAAGTAACCAACCATTGTATTACACTTAGGCCTATTATTAGAGTTGATACTATCCAAAACCAATGTTCAAAATTGAATTCTTCTGAATAGTGGCGAAATATATTCCACACAGTGAGAATCACACAAATAAGCAGGGATAGTCCTGTGAGGATGTTGATTCGTTTATAATCGTCTTTGATTGTTATTGTATTAGTTTCTTTGTCGAAGTTGATTTTCATAGGAGGGAGGTTTAGTTTGTTTTAAATTCTTTAAGAACATTTAACGATTCTTGCCGGACCAAAGTTGATATATTAAAAAGCTATACCACAAAGCTATATATAATTTGAATATGTGGTCGCAATTTGCGACCAGTGAACATTGAATCTGCCATCCCAAATAGCAAGTGATTGATATTGTGATAATTGAAATTTAATAATTTGAATATTATATAGAAAAACAATTTGCAAAACCCAAGTATTGAGGAAGTTGCTATTTGGAATGGCAGATAGTACTTAACAACTGCATATACTATTATTAATGTCATTATTAGCACTTAATAATTGTATTTACTGCTTTTATTCCAAATATAATTTTTATCTTTGAAATATGAAATGGAACAGTTTAAGTAATAGCGCTATTATTCAAGAGATTGGAAAGAGAGTGAAGGAGATTCGGCTTGATAAAAATCTCACCCAACAGGAGCTCGCCAAAATGTCGGGGATAAGTCTGTTTACGGTTGCCCAGATAGAGCGGGGTAAACCTGTCTCATTGGCGATGCTTGTACCCGTGATGAGAGAACTCAGGCTGATTGATAACTTAGAGTTGTTGCTGCCGCAAAGAGAAATTAGCCCGGTGGAGTTGCTAAATGCTAAGGGGAAGGTTCCAAAGAGAGCTAAACGTGTAGGTAAATAAAAAAGTTGTAAGATGAACAGTGTGCTAAAGGTGAAGATGTGGGGCAAAGAGGTGGCCGCCGTTGCCTGGGATTCGGAAAGAGAGATTGGGGTATTGGAATTTTTTGATTCGTTTGTAAAGGAAGATTTGGATATTGCCCCGCTCACAATGCCCCTGACTGATTTGAGGCGTGGAGAGCGAATATTCTCCTTTCCAATACTAAGGGGAAAGACCTTCAAGGGGCTGCCGGGGCTAATATCGGACTCTCTGCCCGACGATTACGGTAACATGGTAATAGACGAGTGGTTTGCAAACAAAGGATTAACTGTGGATGTTAACCCTCTGGACAGGCTATGTTACATTGGGAAAAGGGGGATGGGTGCTCTTGAATTTGAGCCTGCAAATTACGACAAATCATTGGATGAATCTTCGCATATTGAGATAGGGGAGTTGGTTGCATTGGCCGATGAGGTATTAAACAGACGGGAGAGTTTTCAGGATAATCTTTTAAAAAACAAAAAAAGTGTCAGGGATATTTTAAAGGTGGGAACATCTGCAGGTGGTGCCAAACCCAAGGCTATTATAGCACTGAATGATAAGACCAAAGAGGTTCGTTCGGGTCAGGTTATGGCTCCTGAAGGATTCTCATACTGGTTGCTGAAGTTTGATGGAATGGAGGGAGGCAAGATTAAAGACAATCCGAAAGGAATTGGAAGAATTGAGTATGCATACCACAAAATGGCTGTTGACTGCGGTATTAAGATGAGCGAGTGTCGCCTGCTGCATGAGGGAAAGAATGCGCATTTTATGACAAAACGCTTTGACAGGAGCGAGAATGGCGATAAGCTTCATATACAAACATTTTGCGGAATATCTCATTTTGACAGGGATGAGCGACATTCGTACGAGCAACTCTTTAACACGATGCGAAATCTGTTCCTTCCATACCCGCAAATGGAGCAGATGTTCAGGCGAATGGTTTTTAATGTGGCTGCAAGAAACCACGACGATCACACTAAAAATCATTCATTTATAATGGACAAAGATGGCTCCTGGTCGCTGGCCCCCGCATACGATTTGTGCTATTCATACTCTCCCTCGGGTAAATGGACAAATCTGCATCAGCTTTCACTTAACGGAAAACGAGACAACTTCACTTTGTCCGATCTTATGGAAGTGGCTGTTAAGGCCGACATTAGAAACAGCAAAACAATAATTGACCAAGTGACTCAAGTTGTATCTAACTGGAATAATTATGCCCGGGAAGCCGAAGTTAATGAAGAGTTTATCACGCAGATAGATGCGAACTTGAGAGTTCGTTTGTTTTAAAAATTATGATAGGGCCTGATATCAATCCCAAAGCTATTACAACTCTTAACCATTTCGGCATATTCATTTGGCTCGAGTTTCTCACTTACCTCTCTTCTCTTTCCATTTCTCAAAAAGATATAATATGACCGCCACTTGAAGAATTTTGTGAATTTGATATATTCAATCTCCGATACTTTAATTTGCCTTTGACCTGTGGTTTTGAAAACAACAAATAAAAACCTGTATAATAAAAATATGCATGTTATTATCCAAATCCAAAACAGGTAATCAATTCCTTCTGAATGGTGGGATAATCTATTCCACCCGGAGCCAAGAAAGTAAATGATTAGCATTAATCCGGCGACAATATTGTTTCGTTTATTATCGCCGTTGATTGTGATTGTATTAGTTTCTTTGTCGAAGAGGATTTTCATAGGAGGTGGGTTAAATGGTTTCAAATTCTTCAAGAACAATTAGCGATTCTTGACTGACTAAAGTTGATTCGAGGTTGAGCTTTTCTTTGAGTGCTTTCTTAGTTGTTTTGCTAATAAATTCAAATCTTGACTCATTTTCAATTCCGCATATCATCGCCGGTTGTTATTTATTCTTCATTTATAGGGATAAGTTTTTCATTACAATAAATTTCTACTTCCGTGTCATTTGCATATTATTTATCACAAAATTCATCAAGTTCTTTTTCTGCTCCCGAAACATATTTTTCGTTCGCAGTCATTCGCTTTTCTGTTTTGTTCGGTCTTTTTTATCACTAATTATATGCGATGTTAGTTTTTGTTTATTTATTTCAGTGATTCAATATCATTTATATCATTTTGAATACCTTGTTCCCTAAATTCGGAAGCTATACTAATCTGAATGATTTCCCTATTATCTTTCCAATATATAACGCTTAAGAAAGAAATGGCTATTTGGACTTTTAAATCAAGATTATCATCTGTAATTTCTAAATGCCATTTATCTTTAATTGATTTGTTCTCTTCTTTGTTTATATCAATCACAGAAGCATATATTTTTAATTCATTATTAATTGGCAATAGTTTTAATTCCGGTTCTTCATCTATGATTTCTTTATGTTCTATTATAGGTAAATAACTTTTTCTTAAAATATACAATATATCTTGTGAGTGATTATCTGTAGATGGGACATATTTAACCTGATTTCTAAAACTGCATTCCTCAAGAATTCGTCTTAATTGAAATCCAATATTAAATCCAATAATGATTATATCTTGTTTGTTGCCAATGAGCTTATCTATAGATAGTAAGATGTTTTCCTTGTTAAGTAAATATCTCTTAGTTTTTGCTATATTAAAGGAATATGGAATTATCCGTTTAATTTTATTCATAACGATTATTTCTGCAAAAACAGAATCATAATTGAAACCAGAAAGATCCCCATCGGTAAACGCAGATTTTGACATTAATGTTTTAGCTCCATTTATGGATAATTTCAGCTCGCTTTCTGGAAAACTATCATCTGTAGTGGCTGTAAATATCGAGTCATACTCTTTAAAGGCCCCAGTAATTATATTATTTGATTTGATGTAAAAGCTATTTATTTTTTCTGCGGATAATTGAGCATCAAATTTTTGTTTGCCTATTTTATCTCTAATTGATTCCGTTAGCTTATTTATAAATATTTTAAAATCACCTTGATTCACTTCGACAATTTTATTATATCCTAGTACTTTAATAAGTTCGGTATTAATTAAAATATCATTTAGGCATCTTTCGAAAAATGAAACGCTATCAAGCCAACTGCTCAATTCTAATATATCATCAGGAAGTTTGGGTAATGCAGTAAAGTCCTGAAAAGTGTAATACTGATGCAAAGAGTATTGACGTATGAATAGAATCGAAATATAGCTACATATCCAATAGTTTACTTGTCTGCTGTTGCCTAAATTATCAAGTTCAGGAAAATAATATTTCGAATCAATCGGTATTTTCCTATTCTTAAATTCATTACTGAAATTTTCAACCCAATAAAATATATCAGACATTGTTTCAGGAAGCAATGCATATGCAGGTGGTTCGGATTGCGTGTATTCAAATAAATATTTTAATAGATTATATTGCTTTCTATAATAAATGAGACCTCCAAGAGCATAATGAAATTCAATAAATTGATTCCGTTCAAAATCACGTTTATTTATATCCTTTTGGTTTATGATTCCACCATGCTCAAAATTGTATTCTGGATATTCTTTTTTAAGTTTAAAATTGCAATATTGGGATGAATTTGCCCAAAACATTTTCACTAATCTCGGATTATCACAAATAGTATAAATGTTTCTCCAAAGCCAATTATAAGTTTCTTCTGAAATTTGTATTTCTTCAAAGTCTTCACCAAGTAACCATGCCCCACTTACAGCTCGATGCTCAATTGCTCTTAATTTTTTATTTTCAATATTAACGGATTCGATAGTTAATTTATTTACAAGAAAATAAATGTCAATAGGATAAATTAATGGTTCATTATTATTCTGGTTCTTTCTGATATTATTTATAACTCTATAGTAAAATTCAAGTAATGTTTCTTGTAAGTGCTCGTCTTGTTTTTGTAGGGCATAAAAAGTAAGTTCATTTATTGCCTTTAAGTGATACTGCTTGTTTTCAATATCATCTTTTATTGAATCGTATTTATTGATTATATGTACTAATAAAGACTTTGATTTTCCATTATATAAAGCAGCTTTATCCAGCCATGTAAAAAAGAAAACCGTTAGAATTGTTGAAAGAAAAAGAACCAAATATTTCGCTGAATTATTAATAACCCAATTGTCCCAACCAAATAATGGTTGAAATTGAAAAATCAAAAAGAAGAGAGAAAAAAGTGTCGTAAATAGTGTTAATTTAAAAATTGAGATTTTATATTCTTTTTTATTTATCCTTATGGGTACTCTTTTTTCAGGGAATTCTGTATTGAAAATAACAGGAATATATTGAGAAGAATATTTGTCCCCTATATTTGATATTTTGTCAACAATAATAGGGTAAGAAATACTTAATATCGCAATATCAATTGCTACACAAATTTCAATTATATATTCTGGTGTCATATTTTTTAGTTTTTTTAAACTTGCAGCCAACGGTTAATAGTATGAAAAATTACCCTTGCGGGCGATTTCTTTTCAATTTTCACAAAATTTTAAATGGACCACAATCATTGTCAAACCTACTATTCTAGTAACTATTAATGTTGCTTGGTACCCCTAGTGGATTTATTTATAAATTTGAGTTATTATATCAATAGTGTTGTCAATATATTTTCTAGGTCCACCAGAGGTTTGCTCTCTTTGTATTTTCATTAATTTAAAAGCTTCATTCTTTTTCTCAGAGTCATTTTCACCATCAATAACAGTAACCCAATCCAAAATGTAATGATTTATTTTTCCTGATTTAAATGGAACAAGGCAATCAACATACCTGTTTCTGCCAACAAAAGTTTCGGCATTTTGATTTAAAAATTTTTCAAGTGTATTATGAATTATAATTCCATAAAAAAATAAGTCTTCTTCAAGCAAATATGCATCAATTAATGGTTGACCAAAAAAAATCTGTCGAGTAATATTGACACTCATGTCGCCATGAGCAATAGCTCCTTTTAAGGGAATTCCTGCTTCCATTGCTTTCCCAAATAACCAGCTAACTGCAATAGTCAACAATTTTAAACATTTAGTTGAGTCATTTTTTGTAAAAATAACAATACTATCAGAGAAGCTTACGGTTTTCATAGATTCAGGTTCATACTCAGAAGGTAGATTCTTAGATTCCAAAGTTGCTCGGTGTTTTGAAAATTCGTCTAGCATCTTATAAATATTTTCATGAGAATTTCGCATGACCATATCCTTAAAACCCATAATGTCTAAAAAGCAAACAAATCTTTTATCTGTCACATTCCAAGATTTTTTGGTTTGAGATTTTTCTTCATTGTTATCTTTCGCCATATAGCTATATCATATTTTTGGTATATTAATGCTAACTTATTTACATCTCCACTCACACACTCGCACGCACTTTACTAATCCAGTAACTTATAAAGATATGGAGCGACTTTATAGTATACCATCCACCTTAGACTTCTCCTCCAGAAACATATTCAAGATATAATCTTGCTTTGGGGCCTTTAGACGAATGCATGAAACATTACCAACCCCTACTTTACTCAACAGAATGTTGCATAACTATGTCAACGACAAAGCGGTGATAAA
>Ga0316605_10001459_pt1 | contig 13620 bp, 8 predicted proteins | sample OWC_soil_day20_n_FD_207666 | JGI IMG/M metagenome (GOLD analysis project Ga0316605, IMG submission 207666) | Wetland soil microbial communities from Old Woman Creek delta, Ohio, United States - OWC_soil_day20_noCT | ecosystem: Environmental > Terrestrial > Soil > Wetlands | place: USA: Ohio... | reverse complement strand
GGGCATTGTTTTGAATCCTTCCGAATGTTGTGAATAGTCAGATACACTCTTCGAGTAGATCCTCTCTTCCCCCCGCTAGACCTCTCCCTGGAATTCGCGCTTGAGCGCAACCCGGCCGGTGCGCGCCAACTCCTTGATCGTGAACGGCTTCAGCATTTTGATGAACGCTTCGACCTTTTGCTGGCTTCCGGTCCCTTCCAATGTCAACGTGCGCGGGCTGATATCCACCACCTTCGCACGGAAGATCTCAGCGATCTGGATGATCTCCGAACGGTTCTCGGGAGTCGACTGCACCTTCAGAAGCACCAGCTCCCGTTCAACGAAGCTCTCAAAGGTCAGGTCCACCACCTTGACGGTGTTGATCAGCTTGTTGAGCTGTTTGATGATCTGCTCAATGATCTGATCGTCTCCCCTGGTGACGATGGTCATGCGCGAGACAGCCTCATCTTCCGTTGGGCCCACGGAGAGACTGTCGATGTTGTACCCTTTCGCGGCAAAAAGCCCGGCAACCCGGTTGAACGCACCGAATTTATTCTCGACGAGCATGGAAATCGTGTGTCGTTTCATGCCCGCAGCTGCTTCCTGGGTGTATGCCATGAGAGGTCTCCGAGTCAGAATGTGTGAATGCGGTTCATGAAGGCACTCGTGCCACGCGCGGGCTCTTATCCTTGCCATGAACAGTCACCTGTTCCGACGCTCCTGTGGGGACAGGAGTGTCGATGATCTCGTTGACGGTCTGCCCGGCCGGGATCATCGGATACACATTGTCCTCCTGAGCGACCACACATTCCACGAGCACAGGTCCGTCAGTGTGGTCCATCGCCTTCCGGACCGTCGCGTCCAGCTCCGAAGGATGTGCCACGCGGTAGGCCGGGATCCCATACGCATCCGCGAGCTTCACGAAATCCGGGCTCGAGATTGCCACCTGGGAATAGCGCCGCCGCCAGAAAAGCTCCTGCCATTGCCGCACCATTCCGAGGAATCCGTTGTTCATGACAAAGATCTTGACGGGAAGCTTGTGTTCGGCAATCGTTGCAAGTTCCTGCACATTCATCTGGAATCCGCCATCACCGCTGATGGAGATCACCGGGAGGCCGGTCTGAGCAAACGCGGCCCCCATGGCGGCCGGGAGCGAGAAACCCATTGTCCCGAGTCCACCTGAGGTCACCATGGTGCGTGGATGCATGAACGTGAAGAACTGTGCAGCCCACATCTGATGCTGCCCCACATCGGTCACCACCACGGCATTTCCTCCTGTGGCTTCTCCAAGCGCTCGGATCACCTGCTGAGTCCGTAATGCGCTTCCCGAGGCATACCGCAGGGGATGTTCCTCGCGCCAGCGCTGGATGGTCGTGAGCCAGTCAGACGTCGGCAGCGGGCGAACCATGTCAATGAGCTTCGCCAGGACGTTCTTTACGTCACCAACGATCGGTACATCCACCTGCACGTTCTTGCTGATCGCCGAAGGATCAATATCGATATGGATCTTTTTTGCCTCGGCGGCAAACGCCTCCACTTTACCGGTCACCCTGTCGTCAAACCTCGCGCCCACGGCGATCAGGACGTCGCAATAGTTGACCGCCATGTTCGCGTACCAGGTCCCATGCATGCCGAGCATCCCGAGTGAGAGCGGATCGGACTCAGGAAAGGCGCCAAGCCCATGCAGCGTCGTGGTCACGGGACAACCCAGCGTCCGGGCAAGGGCCCGCAGGTGTTCTGCACCGCCGGACTGGATGACGCCGCCGCCGACGTACAGCACCGGTCGCTTGGCGCCGTTGATCAGGTCCGCGGCTTTCTTGATCTGTCCGCTGTGCCCTTCCACCGTGGGATTGTAGGTTGACAATTCGACACGCTCCGGATACTCGAACACCGCTTTCTGGGCCATCACATCTTTGGGAAGGTCAACAAGCACGGGTCCCGGGCGGCCGCTGGTGGCAATGTAGAATGCTTCCTTGATGGTCCGCGCCAATTCCCGCACATCCCGAACCAGGTAATTGTGTTTGGTCACCGGGCGGGTGATCCCCACGATATCCGCTTCCTGAAAGGCATCGTTGCCGATCAGAGGAAGGGCAACCTGGCCGGAGAACACAACGATCGGAAGGGAATCCATGTACGCATCCGCGATGCCGGTCACGGTGTTCGTCGCACCGGGCCCCGATGTAACGAGAGCGACACCAGCACGGCCCGTCACCCTGGCATATCCCTCGGCTGCGTGCGTTGCTCCCTGCTCGTGGCGAGTCAGGATGTGCTTGATATCGCTGATGTCGTGGAGCGCATCGTAGATGCCGATCGTTGCCCCGCCGGGATAGCCGAACACGACTTCAACCCCTTCAGCGATCAAGCTCCGGACAAGGATTTCCGCTCCAGTCATGAGTCGTCCGCCCCCCCCGGCTGTTGGTGCTGGCTGTCCTGCCATAGTTCTGTTCTCCATGGTATTGATGGATTGGTGGTCTTTTAAAAAATCAATGGCTCGCGTCCGTTACCGCACCGGTGCTGCTGGCCGAAACCAGTTGCCGGTATTTCGCCAGGACTCCCGTTGTATACCGTGGCGCCCGCGGCTTCCATGCGGCCCGCCGCCGCGCCAGTTCCTCCCGGGGAATATTCAGTTGAAGAAGACGCTTTTCTGCATCGATAGTAACGCTGTCGCCTTCCTGTACAAGCGCGATGGTGCCACCGACAGCGGCTTCGGGAGAGACATGGCCCACCACCATGCCGTATGTTCCACCGGAAAACCGACCGTCAGTGATGAGTCCTACGGAATCGCCAAGTCCGGCACCTATCAGCGCAGACGTCGGAGCAAGCATCTCACGCATTCCCGGCCCCCCTTTGGGCCCTTCATAACGGATAATGATGACATCGCCCGGGCGAATCGCTCCTCCAAGAATAGCCTCAAGACAGTGCTCCTCCCCGTCGAAGACCCGGGCAGGACCGGTGATCGCCGGGCGTTTTACGCCAGTGATCTTTGCCACAGCCCCGTCCTCGGCGAGGTTTCCTCGCAGGATGGCAAGATGCCCCTGAGAATAGAGCGGACGCTCCCAGGGATGGATGACTTCCTGTCCGGCCGGTGGGGTCAAAGGGATCCCCGCAAGATTCTCCGCGACGGTCTTCCCGGTTATCGTCAGAGCGTCACCGTGCAGCACGCCGTGGGCGAGGAGGATCTTCATGACTTGCGGAACGCCGCCGGCTTCATGAAACTCCGTGGTCACGTACCTGCCGGACGGCTTCAGATCACAAAGCACGGGAACGCGCCCCCGAATGTTTTCAAAATCATCGAGAAGAAGCGGGACGCCTACGGCATGAGCAATTGCGAGGAGGTGCAGGACGGCATTGGTGGACCCTCCGAGAGCCATAACGACCGCAATCGCATTTTCAAAAGCTTTGCGGGTAAGGATCTGGCGAGGGAGTCTCTGATGGCGCACTGCCTCGACGAGCACGCCGGCGGCCTTCGCCGTGTTCTCCGCCTTTTCCTCGTCCTCGGCCGCCATGGTGGAGGAGTGCATCAGGCTCAAGCCCATCGCTTCACATGCCGAAGACATGGTGTTCGCCGTGTACATCCCCCCACACGATCCGGCTCCCGGACAGGCATGGCGTTCCACCTCCAGCAGTTCTTGTTCGCTGATCTTGTGGGCGCTGTACTGACCCACCGCCTCGAAGGAGCTGACGATCGTCAGATCCCTTCCGTTGAGCTTGCCCGGCTTTGTCGTGCCGCCGTAGACAAAGATGCTCGGGATGTTCAACCGCGCGATGGCAATCATGGCGCCGGGAATGTTCTTGTCGCATCCCCCGATGGCCAGCAGGCCGTCCATGCTTTGCGCACCGCATACAGTTTCTATGGAATCAGCGATGACTTCGCGGGAGACCAGAGAGTATTTCATCCCCTCCGTTCCCATTGCGATGCCGTCACTCACCGTGATCGTACCGAAGACCTGCGGCATGGCCCCGGCCTCACGCAAGGCTTCCTCGGCACGTCCGGCAAGCGCGTTTAATCCAATATTGCACGGAGTAATGGTGCTGTACCCGTTGGCCACCCCGATAATGGGCTTTGTGAAATCATCATCACCAAATCCAACCGCACGAAGCATAGCCCTGTTCGGAGAGCGCTGAACGCCCTCGGTCACCGCTTTGCTCTTTCGGTTGTTGCCAGACTCCATAAATCACTCCTGAGTTCGCCAGAAGTGAACCTTGCTTTACCGGGTATTGCTGTCGCAGGATTTGGTTAGGCTGGTCAACCTCTGGCGTCTGCTTAGCTGACAAGAATCAGCGTAAATGCAAACGAGAGGTTTAGTAGAAGAATAAGGATATGCAGACGAGAAACGACGTGCTCCACCCCGCCCTTTCGAAGGGAATGCTCGACTACGCGGGCAATGGCGGTATGGAGGCTAGAATGCATTGTTGAAATGTGCATCAGGTACTATAATATAGGAAGATACATGTGTAAGTCAAGGGAAAAAAGGTGGATATTCCCCTTCTTTTCTCGAGAACGGTCATTTAAGAGCGGGGTGACATGAAAAGCGTGATCTGAGGTCCCCAAAAATTAGGAAGATGGCCACAAAAGGCACAAAAAAACAGTGAATGGGTCTTGTGTCCTGGCCCCTTCTTCGTGAAACATATCTCAAATCCGCCGACCGGGAGACCTCAGAGAAAGAAACAAGCCAACTACCGCCGAGGCAATCCCTCCCACGATGAGCCAAATGCTTTTGTCAGAAGGCGAACCTGTGAATGCCTCCGAGACTTCAGATCCAAGCGACTGTGACGCGTTCACACCCCAGATCAGAAGCACAACCCCGATGATTATCAGCGCAATTCCAACGGCTCGTTCCATCGATGCCTCTCACCCCAGTTTTTGATTGTCAACTTCTCTGCATGCGCCGGACCACCCGGTCACCATGGTTCAATCTTAAGCAACAGGCCTCTGAAAGCCAATAAGGCATCGAGCGTATTTTCTCTCAGTCGAGCGTTTGTCCCGAAGACTGAGATACTCCTCCGATTGGAATACCAGTCCCAGCTAGAGTTTTGATGCTAGGGCGATTGCGTCGAGACCATGTAGAACCGTGAAGGGTTCCTGACTAGAAGCATGTCAGGACGACAGGGACGCTTAGTAATAAAGCTAGACCGTTGTCGTACCGAATGTCTCTTCTTCGGGATCTATCCAAGGTTGGAGGAAGCCGGGTCTCTGTCAGTCACCCAGCCTCTTGCTGAGTTCCCAATTCGCTCAACAAAGACTCGTACTGGTCCTTGGTCAGCCGGCGGATCGTCTTGCGGTTCTTTCTGTCGCGGAGATACCTGAGGAGAATCTTATAGCTGTCGTAATCAAATGTGTTCGCGCCCGGAAGTACATTACGGAAACCGTCATCGGCAAACTTGACGGAGGAGATCAGGCACCACTGATCCACGAGGAATGCTTCCCCTCCTTTGTCGTCGTCTCCCTTCTCTTCAATGAGTATCCCGCATGGGAAAGGCCATGCATGGACCTTGCGCTCCGCGAACGCCGCGTCAAACCGCGCATTGTATTCGGCGGAAGCCTCGGTCCCGATGCAGGCTCCCCGACATCGGTGCAGGTGATATTGGAAGCAGCACGAACTGCTCTTCTCAAGCCCGAGGAGCTTATGACAGAGTTCGAATTCCCGCGCCATGGTGACAAGGGATTCTCTGGCCTGGCTCCGATTCTTGAAGACGGTCAGGAGTCCGCCGACCTCCCACGGGTTCACCATGTCCACATTCTGGAGATCACACGCCGCATATCCTTCTTTGGTCTCACGCCTCCGGAGAACGATCAGTTTCCTCTTCAAGCGGGCGACCCGGTTGTGGATGGGCTGAAGGTCTTTGATCAAGCGTGATTCCAGCAAAAGCGCCCCAAGTTCCCCTGCGGTCGTACGGGCTTCCACGGCGTGAGTCTGGCCACAAATACTCAGCTCTTTGCCGGAAGAAGGAGAGAGAGAGAAGTGAGACACAACCCTCCGGCGAATGTTCTTGCTCTTCCCCACGTAGAGAAGTTCATTTTTGGGGCCATAAAAAAGATAAACACCCGGAGAATCAGGCAACAAACGAATGGCATCCCTGTCGAGCTGTCCTGGAACTGTACCCTCCATGGCGCACTGGATACCCCAGTTGAGCCGCTCTTCCCCTTCCTGGTTACGTATGAAACGCATGAAGTCATACACCGCTCTTGCATCCGCCATTGCCCGGTGGCGTTGTTCGCAGGCAAGGCCATAGCGCTCAACGAGGCTTGTAAGGTCGTGATGGGCAAAGCCGGGGAACAGCTTCCTCGACAGCGTGACAGTGCAGAGACAGCGGGCGGAAAACCTCCTGTTGAGGCGTTTGAACTCGTTTCGCACGAAGCCGTAGTCGAACCGCACATTGTGCGCAACGAACAGTGCCCCGTGAAGGAGGTCGCTCACCTGTTCGGCCACATCACCGAAGAAGGGAGCTCTCGAGAGCTCGGCGGCAGAGATCCCGGTGATCGACTCGATCACCGGCTCGACATGGCATTCGGGATTGACCAGAGACTGGAATGTCTCGACGACTTTCCCTTTTTCAACTCTGACGATGCCTATCTCTATGATACGGTTGTATGCCGGGCTCGTGCCTGTGGTTTCCGTATCCACAATGGCAAACGAGCCCTGGTCGAAGCTCAGGTTTGGGGATCTCATGATGTCGCAGCTGAAAGGTCAGGAATTCGAGCGTCAACGGTGCGGGACGGCGCGCTTGATAATGTACTGAGCCCGGGAGTGAACCGCAAGATACAGGTAACAGGGATTTGAAAGAGGTGAATACAGAAAACGAGAAATGACGACTTGCTCCGGTCGTTCGGGCGAAGGCTGGCCGTTCTGGTTGCATCTTCTCTTGCCGACACATATCTTTTCATGTGCCACATCCTCAGAAAGCTCTCCATGCGAAGACTCATTCCACTTCTCATTATCACAGCCGGACTCTCTGCCTCCATGACGAAAGCCCAGGATACCACTCCTCCACTGCGATTGGCCATAGTCGGCCTTGTTCATGGCCATGTCCCCGGGTTCCTTCACGGGTCGCTCTCCCGGCCGGACATTTCGCTCGTGGCTGTTGTCGAGCCCAACCGGCGGCTCGCGAAGCAGTACGCGACGCACTACCGCGTCGACTCCACACTTCTCTTTGCCGACCTCGAGGAGATGCTTCGTAAAGTGAAACCGGAAGCGGTAGCAACATTCACGAACACGTTCGATCATCGGAAGGTCGTGGAGATCTGCGCCCGCTACGGCGTCCATGTCATGATGGAGAAGCCGCTGGCTGTTACCATGGAGCATGCCCGTGCCATCGAGAAGGCTGCAACCAAAGGACGTATCCATGTTCTTGTGAATTACGAAACCACCTGGTATGCTTCCAACCATGCCGCCTTCAGGATGGTCACGGTAGACGGTGCAATCGGTGAGATCCGGAGGATGGTCGTGCATGACGGACATCGCGGACCGAAGGAGATCGGCTGCCAGCCCGAGTTTCTCAAGTGGCTCACCGACCCTGTTCTTAACGGCGGCGGCGCGTTGACGGACTTTGGATGCTACGGCGCCAACCTGATGACCTGGCTGATGGGAGGAAAGAAACCTGCAAGCGTCATGGCCGTGACGCAGCACATCAAGCCCGCCGTTTACCCGAATGTGGACGATGAGGCCACCATCGTGCTTGCTTACCCAAAAGCGACCGGCATTATTCAAGCTTCCTGGAACTGGCCGTTTGACAGGAAGGACATGGAGATCTACGGCTTGACGGGGCTTGTATGTACGGTGAGGAAGGACTCGCTTCGTGTGAGGCTTGGGGAGAAGCCCGAAACGCTGATCACTGCTCCGGCTCTTTCAACGCCGGACGGCGATCCTCTTTCCTATCTTGCTGCAGTCGTCCGGGGAAAAGCAACACCCGCCGGACTGTCGTCGCTCAAGGTCAACATGGTCGTGACCGAGATCCTGGACGCCGCCCGGGTTTCAGCCAAGTCAGGGAAGTCGGTGAAACTGCGGCAGTGATTTGTCCAACGCTCCCGCTGACGCACTCCCTACCGCGCGCGCTGAAACATGCTCTCTCAGCAGAGTAGATCCGAGAGAACAGACGCGTCGCCCCACGCACCGGGTTGGGCTTGAACGAAGCCATCCGGCCTCCACACATGCTTCCAGGCTGAACTTCCTTGCTACCTCACTGCCAGGTCATGGACGGCGGAGGTGACGATTTGCCGGAACCCCAACTCTTATTGGGTTTGTCACCCATGGTGAATTCCAACGTTCCGCCTTTCACGACATCTTTGTGGGTGATCCACGGCTTCTCCAGCAATGTCCCGTTGAGCCTGGCTGACTGCACATACAGGTTGGCCTTGGACATGTTTTGCGCAGTCACCGTGAACGTGTTCCCTCCACCCACATCGATATCAGCGCGATCAATAATCGGACTACCGATCTCATATGTCCCGTCGGCGGGATTGACCGGATAGATGCCCAGCCCGCTCAGGACATACCACGCAGACATTTGCCCGCAATCTTCGTTTCCCGCGAGGCCATCCGGCGCCGGCTTGTAGAAGGATTCCATGATGGAACGGGTGAGCTCTTGCGTCTTCCAGGGCATGCCGACATAGTCATACATGTAGGCGATATGGTGGCTCGGCTCGTTGCCATGTGCGTAGAGCCCGATGAGGCCGGAGACATCCGGGGATGCGCCGGTGCCTTCGAGATCCGAGCTCTGGGTGAACAAGGAATCGAACTTCTGTACGAACCGGGATTCCCCTCCAAGAAGCTGAACGAGTCCTGCCACATCATGCGGAACAAGCCAGGTGTACTGCCACGCGTTCCCTTCCGTATACTCGGGTTGCTTGCCCGTCGAAAAGCGGGGGTTGAACGGCGTCACCCAGCTGCCGTCGAAGTTCCGGCCTCTCATGAATCCGGTCGAGCTGTCAAAGAGATTCTTATAATTCGCAGCCCGCTTCATGAAAAGTTCATAGTCCTCCTTCTTCCCCAGCGCCTTTGCGACCTGCGCGATGCACCAATCATCGATAGCGTATTCCAGAGTCTTGGAGACGGACTCATTTTCTTTGTCTGCCGGGATGTATCCAAACGGTCTGACCGGCTTCAGGATGAGCCTTTGTTGCCGCGCCGGCTTGTCATCAAGCGAGACGCTTACCATAAGTGGTGTCTCTTTTTCCACCGGCGGAACCGTAAGATAGAACGTGTTCAAGCCCGCAATGACATTCGAAGAAATCGGTTTGGCACCTTTTGTCGATATCACAACTGCGACCGGCTTGCCCAGATGTTCGATGTCGACCTTGACCAGCTGCTTCGGCTTGCCATTCTCGTTCATCACCGCGAATTCGTTGCCGGCCATAATCTTCGGCTGCAGGGCATATTCAAAGACCATGATCCAATCCGGGCTGCCCGCATTCTCGCCGACAATCCGGATGGCGGCAGGTTTGCCGGGAATGAGGGCGGAAGCTGGCAGCTTCATGACCATATTTCCAAAGAAGTCCCCATAGCCATCGACCATATCCGTCTTGAATGAAAGGACAGCGCCATTTTTCCCTGCGACTCTCCATTCCTTCATGGATGCGTCTTTCGCACTGGTGAAGGAAAACCAGGGAGTGCCGTCAACTGAAAGCTCGAACCGATGGGCCCCCTTGCCGGAGCCTACCCCCGCCAGCCAGACAAATGTGACGAACGGCTCTGTCACCTTCTTCGCGACAGGCTGGGTTTCCCACTCAATGCCCTTCTTTCCATCGCTCGCCCTCGTGATGAGCGCCACCCTGGCAAGCGGGTGTGATGAATGGTAACCAAACGTCTCTCCCGCCACGGAGCGGCTGTAGCCGGACACAACGAAGGCCGAAGAGAAATCTTCCCTTTGCGATGTCCCGTCTTTCTTTTCCACGGGAAGTGACGGCAGCGCGGGGGGCGTCAGATTGTAATAGCGGAGTCCCCGGCCATCCTGGAACGCACTTTTCTTCATCGCTTCGAAAGCTTCATTGGCATCGAACCCGCCGAACCCTTTCAGGTACGCATCAGCGATCACCGGAACAGCATGGTAGCCCACCATCGTATTGGTCTCGCTCGCCGCAAGTGGCCATACTGGTAAAAGGCCTCCTTCCCTTGCAAAGGCGAGCATAGACTGAACCATCGAGCTCACGCGCTCCGGGGCGATGATCGTATAAAGAGGATGGGCAGCGCGATACGTGTCCCAGAGCGAAAAAGTGGAATAGTTCTGGAATCCTGCGCCTCCGTGAACGGCACCATCTGCTCCGCGGTATTGTCCATCGATATCGCAATAGAGGGTTGGCGCGAGCATCGTATGGTAAAGCGCAGTATAATAGGTGCGAAGCACTTCGGGCCGGGAGCTGGAAATGCGCACCTTACCAAGTTCTTTTTCCCACATCTGGCTGGCAGCGAGCCTTACATTGTCAAAATCCCAATCCCGGATCTCGCCGTCGAGATTCCTCAGCGCACCTTCGATACTCACCGCAGAGATGCCAACCTTCACGAGCAGAACGCTATCGGCTTTGGAAGGAAAGAAGAAGAACCCTTTCACATCTTTTCCTTTGGCTTCCCTGAGACCATCGGTCATTGCTCCTGCAGCACCCATGGCGACCCGGGAAATGGGGCGTGAGAACCGGGCCGCAAAGAAGACCTTCTGATTTGCCGCCCAGCCACTGGAGAACCTGTAGCCTGTCACGAGTGCGGGGCCATCGACCTTCATGTGCGTTTCGATTGGGACATCTTCCTGGCCGTATTTGAGATTAACGAAGACCCGCGCGGAATCTGAGGCCGGGAACGTGTAACGGTGAAAGCCTGCGCGGGCGGTCGTGGTGAGTTCGACCTTGATGCGGTGGTCCCCCAGGACGACGGAATAGTACCCCGGCTCCGCATTCTCGCGCTCATGCGAGAATGGTGACCGATAGTTCTCGTCCAGGTTTCGCGACGATGTGGTCGGCATGAACAGAATGTCCCCCAGATCCGCGCATCCGGTGCCGCTCAGATGCGTGTGGCTGAATCCTACCAGGCCGGTATCGGAGTGATGGTACCCCGAGCACCAGTCCCATCCCACCTTTCCGGCATCCGGGCTGAGTTGCACCATGCCGAAAGGCACGGACGCCCCCGGATAGGTGTGACCGTGCCCCCCGGTGCCTATGAAAGGATCAACATGGCGAACGAGGCCCTCGCGTTGAAGCTGCCCCCATGTGATCGAAAGGGCGGAAATCGTAAGAGCGACTACCGAAGCGAATGCGCGAAATGTCATAGTCTCCTCATTTCAACAAAATACGGGTAGAGCAATCGTTGTTTCACTATGGCGCGGGTCAGCTAGAACTGATCCCCCAGCAGCCTCGGCCGTTCGGTCTGGATCTTGACAATCATCTCTCCGAAGAGCGTATTCGCCCAGGCAAACCACTTCCGGGTGAACCGTTTCGGATCATCCTTGTGGAACGATTCGTGCATGAATCCGGTGCCGGCATGAGTTTCCTTCAACAGCCTCAGGCAACGAGAAATCTCATGATCGTCTCTGCTGGTCAATGCCCGCATGGTGATGCCAAGGGGCCAGATCATATCCATGCCGACGTGCGGCCCGCCAACGCCCTCCCCGGCAGATCCGCTGAAATAATAGGGATTCGCCTTGCTCAGGACAAATGCGCGGGTGCTTTCGTACAGTGGATCGGTTGCCTTGCAGCATCCAAGATACGGGAGAGAGAGAAGACTCGGCACATTGGCATCATCCATGCAGAGTACGTTTCCGTACCCGTCGACCTCAAAGGCATAGATCCTGCCGTAAATACGGTGGTTCACAATGGCATACTCGCGAAGCGCTCCCTCAATCTGCGAGGCAAGATCCTGGCAGTCGCGAGCCAGCGCACGAAGGTTTGGCTCCGCCACCAGTATTTCTGTCAGTTGCCTGAGGACCGTCACGGCGAAGAGATTCGACGGAACCAGGAATGGATAGATGCAGGCATCATCGGAAGGCCTGAAACCGGAGTGGATCAATCCGACGGGACGCGTGGGATTTCCGTAACCTTTGAAGGGAAGTGTATCGTACCATTCCTCGGTCCGACGCTGGAAGTGATACGGGCCGCGGTCCTTGATCCGTTGTTGCTCTCGGAATGTCTTCACCACCAGCGCCATGGCATCGCGCCACCGGGTGTCGAATACCGACGCGTCGCCGGTCGTTTTCCAGTACCCGTACGACAGGCGAACGGGATAGCAGAGTGAATCAATCTCCCACTTCCGCTCATGCAAGCCTGGCTTCATATCCGTGAGATCCGTTTGCCATCCGCTTCCCGTGGGTCCTTCATTGAATGCGTTTGCATAAGGGTCCAGCAAGATACACCGGGCCTGCCGGTGGATCACACCGGCGAGCATCGTCTGAAGTTTCCGGTCGTCTTTTGCCAGAGGAAGATACGGCCAGACCTGTGCCGTGGAATCGCGCAACCACATGGCGGGAATGTCGCCTGTGATCACGAAGGTGTCGGGCTTTCCGTCCCGTATTGAGTAGGTAACGGTTGTGTCGAGGGTGTTCGGATAGCAGTTCCGGAACATCCACGCGATCTCGTCATCGGCAATGGACTTGGCAACACGATCGATGGTGGCCTCGACCGCATCGCTGATGAAGCCTCGTTTATCAAGCGGGGGACGCATGGAGGGAAAATCCTTCCCGGCTCCGTACGTCCCCCTGAGACCTGTCATCAGCCCTGCCGCCACGATACCTGTTGTCTTCAGTGCATCCCGGCGGGTCATCATTGGTTAAGCCTCCACCGGAACGGAAGACGCTTCCTGCACCAGCGAATGTTTCGATCCCTTCAATCCATAGAAGACGACGTACAGGTAGCAGAGAGCCGGGATGATGAACGCTGTATGAATGCCGATGGCATCGGCAAAAGCTCCTTGAATGACCGGGATGATGGCCCCTCCGACGATGGCCATAACAAGCAGGCTTGAGCCTTGCGAGGTGAGTTTCCCGAGGCCGTCAACCCCGAGCGTAAAGATGATCGGGAACATCACGGAGTTGAACAGTCCCACGGAGATGATCGTCCACATCGCGACGTGTCCTGTGGAGAGGATCGTGACCAGGACCAGGAGTGACGCGATGGAGGCCACGACGGCAAGCATCTTCCGTGGATCGAGTCTCTGCAACAGCGCCGAACCGACAAAGCGGCCCACCATTGCCGCCCCCCAATAGAAGGACACATAGTCGGCAGCCTTTTGCGGAGACAATGCCGCAATATCCTTCTCACCGAAGAAGTTCACAAGGAAACTTCCGATCGAGACTTCGGCGCCCACATACAGGAAAATACCAATCGCTCCCAGTACAAGATGCCTGTGTTTGAGCGCATCGCGGAGCCGGCCGCTTTTTGCGTGGTGATCCTCCACAGTCGCGATCACCGGCAACTTGAAGAGTGCCATCACCACCGCCAACACGAAGAGCGTCGCGGCCAGAAAAAGGTAGGGTCCCTGAACATATCCCGCTTCCTGCAAACGGTACATGATCTGCTGGTCGCTCGGAAGAAGACGGACTTGTTCCTGCGTCAGGGAAGCGCCTGCGAGAATGAAAATCCCTCCGAACACCGGACCAAGCGTATGCCCGAGCGAGTTGAAGCCCTGGGTAAGATTGAGGCGACTGGAGGCGGTCTGTGGCCGA
>Ga0316605_10001458_pt1 | contig 13624 bp, 7 predicted proteins | sample OWC_soil_day20_n_FD_207666 | JGI IMG/M metagenome (GOLD analysis project Ga0316605, IMG submission 207666) | Wetland soil microbial communities from Old Woman Creek delta, Ohio, United States - OWC_soil_day20_noCT | ecosystem: Environmental > Terrestrial > Soil > Wetlands | place: USA: Ohio... | reverse complement strand
TACCGCTATCGCCAAAGCTACCCATGGTAAGCCCCAGCAGAATACTGAAAACTAATATTCCGATAACATAGTCCCAATAAAATAATTCATAACGCCATGTTTTGGCGGCAAGTTTCTGGGTATTTCCCCATGAACCCCAACAAAGCATGGTAACAAAGCAGAAAACTACTGCCAGAAAATAACTATCGACTATAAACATAATACTGTGTTTTTTATGGTGAATAAAGAATTAATTGTGAAATTTTTTACTTATATACGAAATTATAGGTTCAAAACCGGTAATAAGAGTTTCGTAAGAACTGGTATTGGAGTGAGTTCTGAACTCATGATTGAAATCAGCCTCTCTGAGAGATATATGAAGCCAGCTATTAGCCTGATAATATTTATCAAAAGCCGGGGCATCGATATATAACCAGAGTCTTTCACGAAGCCGTGGCTGAGTTGCTACCAGCGTTCCGATTTCTTGTTCGCCAAGAGAAATATCCGAAGCCGAAAACGCTCCTATAGCAAAATAATCGGATGTAAATAGCTGTTTTAAAACACTGTTACCCCCTTGTCCGTAAGACCATACAGCTCTGAATCTCCAGCCAGGGCGGGCTTTCCCTGAATTATCCATTCGGGCAATAACTGTACTTAGTTTATCAGCACTTTGCGCAGGAATAAAGCAAAACAGTACCGGAGGTAAAGACGCTTTCTTGAACAAGTTTCTGTAAATATTGATCAAAATATTTTGCTGTTCATCAGAAAGGTCTGAAACGAAGTAAATGGCCGGGTATAAACGGGAAAAAGATTCAGGTTTTTCGGGATAAATCACCCTGAATTTACATCCCGCCGAATCAGCTTCAACCGAATAAAAGTCTTTTGGAAAAACAGAATTAAGTTTCAGCGCAGGCTTAGTTTCGGGCACATATTTTATATTTCTAAAACGTGCATCGGCAAAACGAAATGCGTTTGATAAAGCATTGCGCCAGAAGCGGAACTCATGTCCACCTTCATTTACAGTATAAACGTGTGGGATGTTTTTCTCAAATAAAAGCTGGTGCAAAAACTCATTACTTCGGCACAATGTGTTTTCTTTGTCGCCGTTTTCAATATAAAAAACAACCTTTTTTAGCTCTTTTATATCCTTATTTTGTATCAGATAATAAGGAGAATTTTGCTTGTAGAAATCAGTTATACGGGCAATACCCGATTTCCCTTTCCCATCAAAAATTCGTCCCCACTGTTCATTCCAACCGTCCTGATCTTCGATTGAGTACTGATAGTCAGTGCGTATTGATGTGCTAAGGGATATGCTTACACCAAAAACATCCGGATATTTTAAGGGTAAAACCAAGGCTCCAAAACCGCCCATAGAGTATCCGGCAACTGCACGCTGAGTGGGAGCAGCAATTGTTCTGTAAACAGAATCAACAAGAGGAACGAGTTCTTTTACAAACATTTGTTGATAATTGAAACTACCATCGTATACATCCGAATAATAACTTTTGAATCCCTGGGGAAGAATACAAATAAAGGGTTGAATACGTTTTTGATCTGTAAGCTGGTCGATGATTTGAGGTACGCGACCATACTCAAGCCACGAACTTTCATTGTCGCCAAGTCCGTGAAGCATGTACATTACCGGATACGATTTTCCGCACTTATCATAGTTTGGCGGAAGGATGACCGTATATTTAATATCTCTGTTTAATATTTTGCTCCTGAAGGCAATACTTTCCTGTACGCGAAAGTGCTGAGCTGCAAGTTGAGTTATGCAAAACAAAAGAAATACTAATGGTATGATTTTTCTTGTTTTCATGGTTCGTCAGTTTATTGTTTATTGAGCATTAAACCAATATATATCGTACTATTATTCAGTCCATTAAGGAAAGAATTAAATGTATTCCCACCATTTCTGATTCTAAATTGGTGATCGATATCCCTGTTGCGGCACGAAATGTACAATTGCTGCATATATCCGAAGCCCGTATACTCATCCGTAGTATCGAGATAAATAAATCTGGCAACAGGAATATCCGGTTGGCTATTAAACGTTGCATTATACAGGAATACGGAATAAATCAGGTCTTCGCCAAGTACAGAGGCATTGTATGCCAACATACCATCGGTAAGTTGCCCCATTGCGATTCTGTTTTCGCGACGGGTTTTGGTGCGATATTGGGCGTCTACATAATTAACCAAACTATTGATTAGTGCTTGCTGCCCCTGAAATTCAGAGGCGTCTATATCGACCATAATAAATGGCTTTTCTTTTTGAAGAGAATCCAGTGCAGCCATTACATTTTTTGTTTCTTTGAGCCGGTTTTGTTCCGTTTGATGAAAAAAGTAGACAACCGGATACTTCAACTGAGAAGCATTATAACCAGCCGGTAAACCGATATTCAGGTTAATCCCCGAAAAGTTCTTTTGCTCAATGCTTCCCGAATACGTTTCGGATGTAGCATACACAGGGTCAGCGGGATAGCTGTTACCTGAAAAACAAGATTGGATATAAGGTAAAGCTTCGCGCATTGCCTTTGACCAATAATCCCATGTATGAGCGCCATTTTTCATCCGATACTCATGAGCTATATGTTTGGAGAGCATTAACTCATGCATCGTATTATTGGTAACTGATAAGGATTCTTCGTCATCTCCGCAATCGATGAAAAAATGTAGGTTTGAAAACTTACCAGATTGATTATTTTCAAAAAAATGAAAAGGACTAAGTGTTTTAAAATAATCGGTAAGTCTTGCTTGTCCGCTACTTCCGGTACCTCCAAATATAGGCCCCCACTGAGCATCGAAGGAACTTTGCGATTCTGCTAAGTATTGCTCATCCGTCCGGAAGGACATACTCAGAGGCACCGATACCGAAAAGATATCCGGATGCGTAGCCGGAAGTATCAGCGCACCGTAACCTCCCATAGAGTATCCTGCAACTGCTCTTTGCGTGCAGTCGCTTTTTGTACGGTAAACCGAGTCGATCATTGGTACGAATTCTTTGGTAAACATGTCCATATAATTTAATGTTCCGTTTTGCCGGTTTACATAATAACTATTGAAACCCTGAGGAATGACATAAATCATAGGTTCTATCGTTCCGTCCTTCTCCAATTCATTGATAATACGATCAATGTGTCCACCTTTCACCCAGGCTGTTTCATCATCACCGTAGCCATGTAGCAAGTAAACACAGGAATATTTCTTACCGCTTTTATTATAATCAGCCGGAAGATATATAGAATACCTCACAGGCCTGTTCAATACACGGCTCTGAAATGTTATACTTTCGGTATAACGTACAGTTGGTATATCTTTTTCGGGCGAAGATTTATCGCAACCGCCTGATAACACAACTGTAGCCACAAAGCACAGTTTGGCAAGCAGATTGAAAAAAATTTTTAAAACACTAAGTTTCCTTTCCGGTACTACTGACATATTAATAAGGTGCTTTTTTTTCGGTTTCTTTATCAGAATAAACAACTGCATCTTTGACCAGCAGACTGTATGCCGGATGAGGATTCAACCACTTGATTTCCAGCTTGTGGTTTTTGTTTTCCAATTGGTATTTGTAAAAGATATCGTATTTACGCTTGATATAGTCAAATGGCATATCAAATGATTCAACTTTTTTACCATCAAGATAAGCTTCAATACGCGCTACATAATTGCTTTTATCGGGGAGAATTTGTTTCAGATTTCCCATTAATACGATACCTTTTCCTTGAAAATTTACAACTATCGGTTCGCCATGAAACTCTTTGTTGATAATTTTTCTTTCTGAGGGAAAATGTCCTGTAAATGACTGTTCCCACTGTACCTGATCAGGCTTCTGAAGCTTGATAGTAACAGAAGAAGAATCAACTTTACCTCCGTTACGCACCACCATCTCTTTGATATTTTTCAGGTTGATATCGTAAATCCTTTTCAGAGAGATATTGGTGTACGGAAAATTCAGATCTTCTACCTTCTCCATCGCGGGTTTCCAGTAGTCGGGTATACGGCTATAGCCATACATTACCCCCAGAATACCTGCAGCCGATGCAGGATTACAGTCAGAGTCCTGTCCGGCCCGGGTGGCAATATCCATGGTTTTGAAAAAATCACCGTTACCATAAAGTAAACCCATTACCACGTATGCAGAATTGATGGTGGCATCAATGTCGAATGCGTTGAAGACTCCTTCGGGACATCCAATTTCGAATGCATGATTTTTCTCCAGATCGAACCAACAGAGTTTCCAATCCTTAGGATATTGTTTGTGGAGACGTACAACATCTTCGATGCATTTTCTGAATTTACTCTCGGGCGGGATCGTTTTGAGAGCCTCGGTAACTACAAACTGAATATCGTCCGACACAAAAGCCAGACTATATAATGCCGACATGTAAACACCGCCATACCATCCATCTCCGTAATTCATAATGTGCCCAACTTTATCACAAATGGCAGAGCCAGCATTTACCAGCCCCGGAGTCATCATTCCGGCAAAATCCGATTCAATTTGAAAATCAATATCATCGGCATGCGGATTGTTAGTCCAATGACCTGATGCCGGTGGCATAATCCCATTCAAAATATTGTACCGGGCTGCCTGATTAGCATGCCATAGTTTATAATCGGCATTAGCAAAGGCTGTTGCAAAAGAGTCAACATGAACATCAATTCCATATTTTTCGATGACTTCAACAAAAGTGAGATCCATATAAACATCGTCGTATAAGCCCGGGTCAAGCTCAAAAGTTTCTTTGGCATAATCATCATACCAAATAATTGGAGTACGGTCATGGATCATAGCGCCGCGGTACTTAAATTCGGTAGGTCCGCCGTAGGTGCACCCAATCGTTTGACCAGCCCAACCGCCTTTTATCTTATCTTTAAGCACTTCTACAGGGATAGTGACCGTCTGATCATAGTTCAGTGTTTGCTTACCTGAACCCGAACAAGCGGATAAAAGAAGTGCCGGGAGCATAAATATTATTGTTTTTTTCATTTCTTCATTATTTTAATTGTGATAGAACGGACTTTCCGGCTTATTTTCGGAATAATAAATAATATCATTAATTCTGATTAAGTAATTTTCGTCGCGATTCAGCCATTTAAGAGTAACAGAGTGCTTACCTTCAGGAAGCAGATATTTCCATGCAGGTTCGAGCCTTCGCTCAGTATTTTTCATCGGGAGCTTTACCACACCATCTTTTTTTCCATCTATCCACACTTCTAATTGAGCTACATAGGTATCATTAGGTTCGGCCAAAGCAAAAACTTCGGAACCAATGTGGCGGATAGAAACCCGATGAATATAATCGGGAGTGATGTGCCGCGTCGAAACAAGATTACCGTAAACCACAAATCCGTTTCCATTAAAACCGAAGGTGTATTCGCCCGTGAAAAAACAGTCTTTTCTTTCGCGGAAAACCGGTATTGTTTTCCCGAAATTTTGCTCCAATGGCAATGCTTCAGCTTTTTGAGCTTTGATAATTACAGAATCGGCCGATACCTTGCCCTGATTCTCAGCAATCAGTTCCAGAGCATGCTTAAAACTTAGCTTATACGCTTTAGCCAACGAAATGTCAGTACCTTCAAAATTCAAATTTTCAATTTCCTTTAAAGGTTTCAACCAGAATTCAGGAATATTGGAGTATCCGAGCATGACACCTAAGATACCTCCCACAGAACCCGGATTACAATCCGAATCCTGACCGCAACGAGCTGCAATCTCAAGCGACTTAGAAAAATCGCCCTTGCCGTAAAGGAGCGCCAGAGCTATGTAAGCCGAATTGATTTTAGCATCAATATTAAAGCTAAGAAAAACACCTTTGGGACAACCCACGTCTTTATTCCATTTTTTGTGAAGTTCAAACCAGCATTGCTGCCAATCGTCCGGATAAAGCTTGTGCCATTGAATAACATCGTTGATACATTGATAAAACTGACTTTGTGCCGGAATAACCGAAATTGATTTATTCAGAACATCTTTAATGTCGCTGGATATAAATGCATTAGAGTACAGCGCCGATACAAAGGCTCCTCCATAAAAACCATCACCGCTGTTCATGATATGGCCTACCCGATTCGCTATTTTCATGGTTTGATCTATCATGCCCGGCGACATGAGTCCGATAAAGTCAGCCTCAATCTGAAAATCCAGGTCATCAGCATGAGGATTGTTGAGCCAATGGCCGGAAGCTGGTGGCATTATACCATTGCGAATATTGTAACGTGCAGCCTGATTAGCATGAGCTAAATGATATTCAGCCCACGCAAAACGATTAGCAAGTGTGTCTGTCGGGCAGTTTAGTCCCCGGTTCTCCAATGTTTCAACAAAAGTCAGGTCATTATAAATATCATCAAAGAGTCCGGGTTTTTTATCCCACCAGTACTTCACATATCCGTCCGACCAGGGTATGGGCTGATAATCCTGAACTGTAGTACCCTGAAATTTAAATTCAGTAGGTGCTCCGTAAACCACACCAATAGTTTGCGCAGCCCAACCACCTTTAATTTTATCAAGTAATACCTCTTTGGACATGGACACATTGTCCTGAGCTAACGATATACGTTTGCTACAGGATGCAAGCATCAACGGCAAAAGGCATATGAGAACAATCTTTTTATTCATGATTTTTTGTGTTTTGAAATGATTATTTCTCGTAAACACTTAATTCGGTAACAGAACTGAAAGCCGATACATTTTTGGTATATTTATGCCAGTGACTTTGTACCTTGGCGTCGCCTATTATACGAATACCTTTAGTCTTTACGGGCTCAAATTCCAATACAAATTCCACAAAATGTGGCTGATAAAACACTGTATCGGTTTCGGGCAGAGCAGGAGTGCTTTTAAACTCAGGCACAGGTACCCATTTACCCTTTTCATCCAGATACTGGATATTCATGGAGCTCCACCATCCGCCAAATTCTTCCATACATCCCGTATGAAGTGCAAGCATGGCTATTTCCTTTTCATTGTTCCAACCATAACCAAAATAGTCCACCTTCGGCAAATTGGCTTTGGCTGCCAGACTGTAAAACACCGAGCCTTCTCCTTGTGTAACCCCGTCGTTAATTACATTTACCGAATGGGCATACATCGGTTTACCAAAAGTATACCACGTAGAATCGAGAACGGCTGTATTCAGATCGCGCACATTAGCATAGATGGTATCGGCTGCAGGAGCAATGTTGGACTTGCGTACCAATATATTAAATGATTTTACAAGCGTTTGATCTTTATTACCAAGGCTCAGGCTGATGGTATATTTACCTGCTTTAACCGGTGTTCCGCTTATTTTTCCGTCTGTAAAATTAACTCCCTGCGGCAAGGAGCCGGATACAAGTTTCCACGAGTAGTTTTTATTGGCATTGGTATAGAATGTATATTCAAACGATTGACCTACTGTCATCACAGGATCAGGCCCAATATAGAATTCAAGAGGGACATTAAACGTTGCTTTTGTGTTTATCCGGTATATTTCCTTCCCGTTTCGGGTTAGCTTTTGGCCTCCGTTTTTGAGAATTACCCGTTCGGCCTGAGCTACTGTCCTTTCTATCATGTCCGATATTTTAGCATCGGGCATATCATATCTGGTCACATTGATATATTTATCGTTGAAGGGGGTACTCCAACCTTCAATCGGGCACAACAGTGCTTTGGGCAATGCTTTAGCACCATACATTACACCTAACAGTCCACCAATAGTAGCTGTTTGATTGTCGGCATCAAAGCCCATAGCGCAACCCAAATCCATTGTGCGCTGAAAATCGCCTTTACCATACAAAAAGGCCAAAATACCACAAGCTCCGTTCAGATTAGCATTCCAGATGGTTTTGGTCATAGCATTTTCATCAACATAATACTTCTTTGCCATTTCCTGGCGCGCTTCTTTCCAGTTGTCGGGATATTTTTTGTACAGTGCCACCACATCTCTTACTGTTTGTGCATAACGGCTTTCGGCCGGTAGTTCCTTAAGTGCATTCAGTACCAATTTTTCAATATCATTCTCAAAAAAAGCATTGGCATACATTGCTCCATAGTGTACGGTAGGTCCCACAGCCCAGTCGTCGCTTGTAATTCGGGCAGCCCAGTCTGATTTTCGGGCTGCGTAGTTTACCATTCCGGGTGCTGTATATGCCCATATTTCATTAATAAGCTGTGGATCAATTTGATACCAATGCGGATTTTGACTTTTCATTCCTGTAAATGGCGGGGTAAATCCGTGGTGCATTAAACCCAGCGCAGCCCTGTTGGCAAGCCACACTCTGTCGCGTACGTGGTACATCCATGCATTGCGCAATTGAGCATAGGTAGGCTCACAACCATATTTTTCCATTTGCAGGAGGTAAATATATTCAAAGTCCGTATCATCGTCGGAGAATGCTCCCCCGGTTTTAGCCAGTTTGTCCAGATTTTTGGTGTAACCATAAGGCCATTTGTCGTCAGGACCGTATTTTTCGATAAATTTATTTTCGAAAGGCAATCCATAAAAGTTGCCAATCATTTGCCCTAACCATGCTCCGGCAATTTTATCTTTCAAAACATCTCTGGAGATTGTTTTGGAGTTTTGTGCTATCAGAAGCCACGGAGATAGCAACAAAAACAAAATGATTTTTCTTTGCATATAAAAATGATTTACAGTATCAAATAAAAGTGATTAGTTTACTGGGGGTCACCCGCCAGATTCGGGTTTGTATCAATAGCTGTTTGTGGAATTGGGAATACGCTTTGAGTTGTAGTGTAAGGTTTAGCCCACCAGGCATTGTTCCATTTGCCAAAACGAATCAAATCCTGACGCCGGTGTCCTTCCCAGGCAAACTCCCGTCCACGTTCTGCCAGTAGCTCGTCCAATGTCAGCTCGGTACTGGTATATGGAGCGAGTCCAACCCGCATTCTGAGCTGCTTGAATTCGTTCATATCCGCAGCTTGTTGCGCTTTGCCTTGTCTTATAAGACATTCCGCTTTCATCATAACCACATCTGCGTATCTGAAAAGAACAAAGTCGTTTTCCATATCCACTACATCGTATTGTAAACCGTTTGTCTGATATTCGTATTTACAGCAGCGGGCACCATCCCATTTATGTCTCGATTTATATTTTGTTTCCGGGAATACAGGATTGTATACAAACCACAATGTATCTTTGGTGCCCGATATTTCGTAAAGTTTTTTGCCATTGGCATCGTACTGCTGACCGTAAAGCCACGATTTTTTTCTGTTGTCGTTATCCTGATAGGAGCTAAAAAAATCGGGAGCAGTCATAAATCCATCCCAGGGCGTGTCGTTCATATTAAAGGAGTAACGGCTTAATGAATTGAGCGTGAGATCATACCAGTAGAAGTGTTCTGTGGTAAGTGTTGAATTATAGGCTATTACGAAGATATTTTCCTTAGAATTATCATTGTTGATTTTGAAATTATCAAAATAATTACTTTCTAACTGATAATAACCTGAATCAATTACACTATCACACATATTTTCGGCATCTTTCCAGCGGGGTGTGCCCAGCCATACGTTCGCATTCAGGTATAACTTAGCCAATAAAGTATAAGCCATCGCTTTAGTTACACGTCCATAGTTTTCCGAATCTGGAGTACTATCAAGATATTTGATATTATTTTTAATCTCGTTTTCTACAAAGTCATAAATAAATGCTCTGGATTTTTTCGGAGGAAGAGTTTTGTCAGTAAAGTCGGTAGCAAAAGGGATATCGCCCCAAGCATCCATCCCCCAATAATAAAAAAGCGCCCGCAGAATCTTTATTTCTGCAATAATTTTATCTTTTCCTTTAAAACTGTAGGTCGAACTTTCGGTTTCGTAAAGTACCTCGTTGCAAGCGCTTATGCCTTCAAATACAAACTCCCACGCCTGACGGTTAATTTTATTAGAAGCCGAAACATTGTGTTTTTTAATTTCGTCCCATCGTCCGTTGTCCCACCATTCTCCATCTTCACGCCCCGGGATCACACATTCATCAGAACTAACAGTAACAAGTGACCATAACCGTTGTTCTTCGGGATATGGTTGTAGTTTGGTATAAGCTCTTCCGGCATTCATAAGCAATGCCTGCTCACTCGTAAAAAATTGATCCATAGGTATGTCAGAGTATACCGTTTCAGAAAGATCGGTACAACTTGCAAATAATACAACGGATAGAATAACCGATATAAATATATTGTTTTTCATGGCTATACAGAATTTTTATTTGAACGTAATATTAATGCCTAATGTGATACCTGTTGTAACAGGATAATAACTCATGTATTCGATTCCGGGCTGAAGACCGCTTAGCGATACTTCCGGATTTACTCCTTTGTACGCAGTTAAGCAAAATACGTCCTGTGCAGCAGCATAAACCCTGAGATTTGAAATAAATTTTGATACAGGGTGATAATTATACCCTACTGAAACATTATCAAGTTTAAGAAACGAGCCATCTTCGAGATATTTTGAAGAATAAAGTTGATTTCCTATAAATGCAGGATTGTCTAATTGCGACTTCAGGATGTTTTTCAGACCCATTGTGCTGAAATTTTCGTAATACAAACGATATGAGTTCAATACATCGCCACCAATGGAGGCTCTGAAAGAAATTCCCATGTCCCATTTTTTCCAGGTGATATTATTGCTCCAACCTAAACTAAAATCAGGATAAGCATTGCCTATAGCTTCCCATTTTGATTCAGGGACTTTGCCGTCAGGCATTTGGTTCTTAAATATATCATTTCCGAATTCATCTACACCCATCCATACAGGCCCATAGAAAGTGCCAAGGCTTTTGCCCTCTTCCATGCGTTGTGAGTAAACTGCGATATCGCCCGACAACCAGCCTGTTTTGTAAGTGCCGTTGGTAAACTCATCATTTTTAAATTTTTCCAGAATATTCTGGTTATGGCTGAATGTAAGGAATGTGCTCCACTGAAAATCTTTGGTTTTAAATGGGATGGCATTCAACGAAATTTCAATCCCGCTGTTACGGATTACGCCTACATTGGTAAACATTTCGGTATACAAATAAGGCGGCACAGAAACAGTGTAGTTATAAAGCAGGTCGGTACTTTTACGGATATAATAATCTATAGTTCCTCCTAATCTGTTATTTAAAACCGAAAAGTCAACACCCGCATTTACTTCATGCTTTTTCTCCCAACGTAAGTCGGGATTAGGATTGCTGACAGGTTGATATGTATTAACCCACTCTCCATTGTAATAAAATTTGCCTGCCTGCCCCATCATGATAAGCGATTTGTAGTTAGAAAATTCCTGATTCCCGGTGGCTCCGTAACCAACTCTTGCTTTGAGCTCATTGACCCAATCCAGTTTTTTCATAAAAGTTTCTTTGTTCAGTCGCCATCCAAGGCTAATTGCCGGAAACCAACCCCATTTATGATTCTCTCCAAAGCGCGACGAGCCTTCGCGGCGCAACGAAGCTGATAAAAGATACTTTTCATCGAAGTTATACATCATTCGTCCGAAAAAAGAAATGAGTCTGCTTTGTTCGCGGTACGAATACATCGAAGCTGTTCCTAATCCGAGAGCTGTTCCAACCCCAATGTTGTTAGTTTTGTATAAATCTGTATCAAAACCTTTATTGGACATGCCTGAGTAATGCATATTTTCTTCCTGAAAAGAATATCCGGCAAGTGCTTGTAGCGTATGCTCTCCCCATGAATCCGAAAAGTTTACGGTACTTTCGTATTGCATATTATTATTGCTCCCATTCTCAATATCGGCAATACCATCGCTACCAATGGCGCTCGGGTAATATCGGGTACGATAACGATTGTTTTCCCACCGCGATTTCTCGTATGATAAGAAATTATCCCATTTCAACCCTTTGACAAAAGGAATATTCATTGAAGCTCTCACATTTCCTCCGAAGTCATCGGTTTCTCCTTCGCGCGTTTCCTCATTAAGCATGGCTACCGGGTTATAGTAGCTGATTCCTTCTACCCGATTATATCCACCTGACAAGGTATTCGTTGCGTCGTAAACAGGCTCGGTGGGGTTATGAATAAATGCCTGATAAAAAATATCATAATTAGCCGGATTATATTTACGCATCGAATAAAATGAGTTGTAATTCAGAGATAGTAACCCATTCAATGCCTTTTGTTGAATATTGGTTTTGGCCAGGATTTTACTTAGATTGTTGTTTTTTAACAAACCTTGGTTTTGTTCAACATTGATGGTAGTTCTATGCGAAAATTCATCATTGCCCCCGGATATTGCCAGATTATGTTTGTGACTGACAGGGACGCTGCGTGTTACTTCGTTGAACCAGTTGGTATTACCATCATAAATACTTCCCGATTTTCCCGGAGCGTAATTGGTTATAGCTTGCCTGAATTCTTCGGCAGTCAGGTTTTGTACCATTCTGGGAGCTACCTGAGCAGTAATTACACCCTGATATTCTACTGAAGTTTTACCCTTACGGGCTTGTTTGGTAGTAATGATAATAACGCCGTTGGTACCTCTTGTGCCATAAATAGCTGCTGCTGAACCATCTTTCAGGATGTCCATAGATTCTACTTCCTGAAAATTAATGTTTTTCATATCAGCCCCAGCCACTCCGTCGATGATTATTAGTGGCCCCTGTCCCGAAGTCAGGGTGTTAGTACCACGCAGGATAATTTCATACCCTGCCTGCGGATCGGCACCGCTGGAGTTCACAACTGACAAGCCGGCTACTTTACCTTGAAGAAGTCCGGCAGCATTAGAATACGACCCTTGATTGAAATTCTCTGATTTCAGGGTTGAAATTGAGCCTGTTATTTCTTTTTTTGTCGTTTTGCCATAGCCAATAACTACCACTTCATCAATGCTTTTTACCTCTTCGGTCATAACTACATTAATGTTTCTTTGCTTGCCTACAACTATTTCTTTGGTTGTATAACCGATATAGGAAAAAACAAGCGTTTCGTTGTCAGATTCTACTTCAATGCTGTATTTACCCTCAATGTTGGAAATTACTCCTTTGTTAGAGCTTTTAGCCAGAATATTTACGCCAGGCAGAGTTTGCCCGTACGAGTCGGTGATAGTTCCGTTTACCAGAATGGGCGTAGCCGCCGAAATAAAAAATGCAGGCAAACTAAACAGGATAAAAGTAGCCAGCCTGCGCATTGATTTTTTATAAATGCTAAGTTTCATGATTTTAAATTTAAGGTATTGTTTCGAGAGTGGTTTGTTGAGTCAGATTAAGATATTTCTTTACGGTAAGGTATTGAGCATTGCGCTCCTTCTCTTGTAACAGTAATACCAGCTGCTTTATTGGCAAATTGTACAGCGTTAATTATGTGCAGGCCTTCGGAAAGAGCTACGCACAAAGCACCGCAAAAAGTATCACCTGCAGCTGTAGTGTCAACGGCATTAATCCGCTCTACCGGAATTTCGTGAAACGTACTACCATCTTTAATAAGAGCACCTTTGGAGCCCAGCGTAATTACCACATTATCCACGCCTTTGGCACTAATAATTTCGGCTGCTTGTTTGGCTGTATCCCAGTCGGTAACCTTAATGCCCGAAAGCATTTCGGCTTCGGTTTTATTTGGGATAATGGCATACAGGCATTTAAGCAGGCTGTTGGGTAAGAAGGCTGCCGGAGCAGGGTTTAATATCACTTTTACACCTTTTTCGCTGGCA
>Ga0316605_10001457_pt1 | contig 13629 bp, 13 predicted proteins | sample OWC_soil_day20_n_FD_207666 | JGI IMG/M metagenome (GOLD analysis project Ga0316605, IMG submission 207666) | Wetland soil microbial communities from Old Woman Creek delta, Ohio, United States - OWC_soil_day20_noCT | ecosystem: Environmental > Terrestrial > Soil > Wetlands | place: USA: Ohio... | reverse complement strand
CCAACGACGACGAGGGGGAATCTCTCCGCCAGGAATGGCACCTCCGCCGGGCCGAGTTCGCCTTCTGGTGGCAGGACCGTCCGGCCTTCGCCCGGGAACTGCTGGAGTCCGTGCCGCCGGAGGCCCGGGGGAACCACCACCCGCCGCTGTCGCTGCAGATCCAGGTGGCGGAAGGGGCCTTCGAGGCCGCCTACGCCGAGGTCACGGCCCTGCTGAAGGGCCACCCGGAGGATGTGGACCTGCTGTTGGTCCAGGCGGACTGCCTGGCGGGCATGGAGGCCTGGGAGGCCCTGCGCCCCTTCCTCGACGGCCTCGGAGAGGCCTGTCGCGAGCGTCCGGCTTTCTGGCACCTGCGCGGCGTGACCCGGGCCAACCTGGGCGACCACATGCCTGCCCGGCTCGACCTGGAGCGCGCCGTGCGGATGGATCCGCGCAACCTGCGCTACCTGCTGGATGCCGGCCACGCCTGTGCGGAGCTGGGCGACTGGGACCGCGCGGAGAGCCACTGGCGCCAGGCCCTCCAGGTGGAACCGCAGGAGGAGGAAGCCTTGATCCATCTCGCCGAGGCCCGCCGGGAACTGCAAGACCTCGACGGGGCCCGCCGCTACCTGAGGGAGTGCCTCATGCACCACCCCGACAGCCTGGAAGCCCAGACCCGACTGGCGGAGCTGGAGGCCAACTAGGTCACTTGGGTACGTCGCCCTTCAGGAGCGCGAGCTTGGCATCGTAGCGGGCCTTCATGTCCGGCATCGACCACTTGCGCGCCTTCTCCAGCGCCTTGATGGCGTCCTTGCTGTGTCCCTGGGCCAGGCTGATGCGGGCCTGGATGAGGTAGAAGTCCGGTTCCTGCGGCAGGAGCCGGATGGCCTGCTTGATGCGTTTCATGGCCTCGTCCCATTGGTTGTCCTGGAGCGCCTCCTCTGCGAGGAAAGCGTTGAAGAACGGGTCGCGTTTGCGCACTTCCAGCCCCCGCTCCCGGTAGACCTGGGCCTCGGCTTCGCGCCCCTGGGCCCGGAGCAGGTTCTCCAGGTTGCCGCAGGGCGCGCCGTCCCTGGGATCCATCTCAATGGCCTTCAGGAAGGACTTCTCCGCCTCGGCTTCATGTCCCTGGTTGCGCTGGACCACCCCGAGGATGTTCCATCCCACCCCCAGGGAGGGGTCCACCTGGATGGATTCGTTGGCCTCGGCCATGGCTTCGACGTGCTTGGATTCCGCCAGCAACTCCACCGCCCGGTTGCTGTGGAAGAGGGCCCGCACCCGCTTGGGTTCCAGAATCGCGATGAGCTGTGAATCCCGGCGGATCTCCGGCAGGAAATCCGCCACCAGCTCCGAGCCGATGGTGCCCGAGGGGACCACGGCGACGATGTGGCGCTCGTAGCGGACCGTGGCACCCACCCGCCGCCAGCGGCTGATCCGCAGGGATTCGCCGTACCTGGCCTCGAGCCCGATGGACTTGCAGGCGGCCACGTAGAGGGCCGTCAGCGAGAGGCAGTTGGCCTTGCGGTCCCGCCAGGCCTCGATGGGGGTCCTGGTGTAGGCGTTGTCGTAGGTGATGCCCAGCCCGCCCTCCTCCTGGGGCGCGAAGAAGGCGCGGAGCAGGGCGCTCACCTTGCCCGCGACCCCCTGCTGGCCCAGGGTGTGTTGGCGGGCGAAGTCCTTCAGCTCCGGCGGAGCCTCGAAAGGATCGGTCCCCGCCATGGCCAGGACAGCACTGAACAGGAGGGGCAGAATTCGCAGGCGCACGGGGAACTCCCGACACAACGATAGGTCTACGGGCTGGGGGATCAACCGATTATGCGATCCTGGAGCGCATTCGGGGGAAGAACATGTCGAAGCCCAGGGCCGTCGTCTGTGCCTATTCCAGCGTGGGGACCGCCGCCCTGGAGGGTCTGCTGGAGGCCGGCGTGGAGGTCGTCGCGCTGTATACCTATGCTCAGGGTGCCGACGAACGCTGGTTCACCCCGCCCGCCGTCGTGGCCTCGGCCCAGGGCATCCCGGTCCACATGGCCCCGTCATTCAACGACGACGAGATCCATGCGGCCATCGCCGCCCTCCGGCCCGACTTCCTCTTCAGCTTCTACTTCCGTGAAATGATCCAGGCCCGGTTCCTCGAGATTCCGCGGCTGGGTGCCTACAACCTCCATGGCAGCCTGTTGCCGAAATACCGGGGCCGGGCACCCATCAACTGGGTGCTGGTGAAGGGCGAGACGGAGACTGGCGTGACCCTCCACGCCATGACACCCAAGCCCGACGACGGCCACATCATCGCCCAGGCCCGGCTGCCCATCGCCTGGGACGAAACGGCCCTGAGCCTGACGGACAAGGCCGCCGCCGCCGGCAGGGACCTGGTGCGTGCCGCCATCCCCGGCCTGGTGGATGGCACCGCCCCGCGCACGGACCAGAAATCGCTTGGGCCCTCCACCTACTTCGGGGGCCGCAAGCCCGCCGATTCCCAGCTGGACTTCACCATGTCCGTGGCGGAAGCCTTCAACCAGATCCGCGCGGTGGCGGATCCCTGGCCCAACGCCTTCCTGGAAACACCCCAGGGCAGCGTGAAGGTGGCCTGGGCGCTGCCGAGCGCCGAACCCTGCCCCCCCGGCCGCTTCCGCGCCACGGGGGAGGGGGTCCTGCTGGGGTTCGCGGATGGCGCCCTGCGCTTGAACACGCTCAAGTGGCAGGGCCTCCGGGTGGAGCGCCCCAGCGAGCACGCCGATATTCTGCGGTCGCTGGGGCTGCCCGACGCTACAAGGTGAGTACGACTTTCACGCTCGTGTTCACGGAGGCCGCGTCCACGTAACCGACGTACCGGGGGTTCTCGCCCACCAGCTTTACAATGTCCGCAGCCGTGGGAAGGGCCTTCGGCGCCCGCCCGGTACCCGAGAATTCGAGCTTGGACCAGTACGCCTTCATTTGGGCCGGGGGCTTGTTCAGAGCCTTCAGGTAGAAGTCCTTCCGAAGGTCGGACGATTCCGGAAGGTCGAGCGGTTCCGCCGCCCCTCCGGTGATGAAGGTGCGGGCCTGGCCCAGGAAGATCTGGGCGGCCTGCTCCTTGGTGAGTTTGGAAATGGGGTTCTTGGCACTGACGATCACCACGGTCTGCGCCCCGAGGCTGGCGGCCGCGAAGACCAGGCAGGCAATGACATGCATCGGTTTCATGGATCCCTCTCCTAGAACAAGAAATCGAGGCCAAGAGAGGTCACGTTGTAGCCCTCGCCTGTCCTGAAGCCCGGTTGGGGATTGATCAGCGCGCCGTGGGAGGTGCGCCCGTTCTTGATCCGGTCGTACTGGGCTTTCATGACGATGTTCTTGTGCATGTCCCAGCGGAGGCCGCCGGAATAGCTGGACTGGGCTTCGTCAGAACCCGAGAGGATGGCGTTCACGATGGGGTTCGGATGGGTCGTGGGCGAGTCCATGGTTTTGCGCGCCACGGTCAGGTACGGCGTCCAGGCCCCGAACCGCACCCCCCACGTGAGGTAGGCGCCGGTGTTGTTGAGCAGCTGGTCTTCGTCCCCGCCCTTGCGGGCGCCCTCGGCCATGAGGAACCAGCCCCCCGGATCGTAGGTGAAGCCCACGCTCAGGTAGGTCAGGTTGTGTCGCTTCACCTGGAACTGGTCCGCCAGGGCCGGATCGCCTCCGAAGGGCGCCGGCAGGGTGCGGAGCGCCGCGTACGGTCCCGTGGAGCCGTCCAGGGCGGGGCTGTCGAGGGTGAACTTCATCCGGGTGTACGAACTCCGGAACGTGGCGGCGCCGTAGGCCAGGGTGAGGCTCAGGCCGCCCAGGTTCTTCCCGGTCACCTTCGCCTCGCCGGTGACAGGCAGCTTCGCGGAAGTGGACCCGCCGAAGAACTGGCCAGAGATCGACAGATCGCCCGCGTTCGTCTGCCAGCCCAGGTCGCCGCCATCCATGTAGGTGAAGGGGTTGAAGTGGTAGAGATCCACGGGCGGACGGACCCAGGGCGTGGCGTAGCCCACCTTCAGGTACTCGGAGATGAGATAGGCCGCCAGGGGCAGCCGGCCCGCCCGGAGAGACAGGCCCGGAAGGGCCTGGAACTTGAGGTGGGCCATGCTGAGGACAGGATTGAAGGAATCATCATGCCGGCGCTCCGAAATCCCCTGGATCACCGCGGAGAACCGCTGGCTCATCTGGAGGTCCACCTGGAGGCCGACGCGGGAGTCTGAACCGAAGTCCGTGCCTCGTGAGAATCCCGGGCCCTTGGGCTGGACGATGTTCAGCGTGAAGTCGGCGTTCCGTTCACTGGAGCGCGCGGCCACCAAGCTGCCGAATCCGCTGAACCTGATCCCAGGATCTGCTTGGGCTAGGGCTCCGAAGGGAGCCAGGTTCAGGGCTATCGCCCAAAGTGCCAAGGATTTTTTCGACATTACGCCTCCCCCCAGAAATGGGTGTCATGAGACCTGTTGGGTCATTTGAACCATGTTCATCGACACCGGGAATTTTTTACTTAATATGAAAAAACATGCACTTGAAGTTGCGGAAATCCCCGGTGCGCCATGCCGCTATCCTTGGCTCCGTTCCCCGTCCAAGGAGGCGCCATGCGCAGTGTCATCACCGGAACCGGGATCGGCCTGCCGCGCCATGTGGTCACGAACCAGGACCTCGCCCGCCTGATGGACACCTCGGACGAATGGATCAGGGTGCGGAGCGGCATCCAGGAACGGCGCTACGCCGAACCCGGCCAGGGCTCCACCGACCTCGGGGCCATCGCAGCCCGGAGCGCCATCGCCGATGCCGGACTCACGCCCGCCGACATTGACGCTGTCATCTTCGCGACCATGACGCCTGATCACCTCCTGCCGGGGAACGGCCCTCTGCTCCAGGTGGCCCTGGGCCTGCGAGACATCCCAACCTTTGACATCCGCCAGCAGTGCAGCGGGTTCCTGTACGGCCTTGAAATGGCGGACCTGCTCCTCCAGAGCGGGCGCTACGGCCGGGTGCTGCTGGTGGGCGCGGAAGCCCACACGCCCTTCATGCCCTGGCACCTGGCCTGGGACACCCTCATCGGCCAGTCCACCCGCGAGATCACCGAGGCCGAGCGCGCCGAGAACACCCTCAGCCGCGACCGGACCGTGCTCTTCGGCGATGGCGCCGGCGCCGTGGTGCTCGAAGCGCGCGACGGCGCGCAAGGCCTGGGGCCCATCCAGCTCCACACCGATGGCACCGGGGCCGGCGTGCTCACCATGACCGGCGTGAGCTTCAAGCGCCGCCCCTTCGTCACCCACGCGCAGATCCAGGCCGGGGAGACCATCCCGGTCATGTCCGGCAAGGAGGTCTTCAAGGCCGCGGTGACCCTCATGCCCCAGGCGGTGCGCGAGGTCTGCGCCATGGCCAGCCTGGAGGTGGCGGACCTGGACCTGCTGCTCATCCACCAGGCCAATCTCCGCATCATCGAGGGGGTCCAGAAAGCCCTCGGCCTGCCCGCGGAGAAGGTGCCCCACAACATCGAACGCTACGGCAACACCACCGCCGCCACCCTGCCGATCCTGTTCCACGAGTGCCGAGCCCAGGGCCTCGTCCGTCCTGGCATGAAGGTGGTCTTCACGGCCCTGGGCTCGGGCCTGCACTGGGGCGCGGCACTCTACCGCAGCTGATTCACGGCCCGCACCAGGCTGGCGCCACGCGTCGGCCGGCCCGGGTCAACCTTCCAGGACATTCCGGAGTTCTCATGCGCGTCCGCACCGCCCTCCTGGCCCTGCTCCTTCCGGCGGCCGTGCTCCACGCGGGCAAGCCCGCCGCCCGCAAGCACGCGGCCGGGCCCGTGCGAACCGCCGGGGAAGCGAAGGCCATTGCCGAGCGGGAAACCGGCGGCAGGGCCGTCCACGCCCGGCGCATCAGCCTCAACGGCGCCTCCGGCGGCTGGGAGGTGGACGTTCGGATGCCCGGCGGGGAGAAGGGCTGGCGCTGCATCATCGATTCGGATACCCGCATGGTCCACACCAAGACCCGCCTGGATCGCGACGGCAGCCAGGCGGAAGGCCCCGTGCGCCGGATCCAGGGGAGCCGCTGACGTCGGCTGCCCGATTCGCGCCGACCATTCGCCGGTTTTTCCCACCGGGAGCCCTGATCGGCTTGACAGTCGGGCCTAGAATCGAATCTGTGGCCGATGCCACTAGGAGAACAACCCATGGGTCTGATGGACTGGGGCAAAGCCCAATTCCTCGACATCCTCGAATGGCTGGATGATTCCACCGACACGCTGGCCTGGCGCTTCCCCATGCGGGGCCAGGAAATCCAGAACGGCGGCCAGCTCGTGGTCCGCGAAAGCCAGGAAGCGGTCTTCGTCAACGAAGGCCAGATGGCCGACGTATTCAAGCCCGGCACCCACCGGCTGACCACCCAGAACCTGCCCATCCTCGCCACCCTCAAGGGCTGGAAGTATGGCTTCGAGAGCCCCTTCAAGAGCGATGTCTACTTCATCTCCACCAAGCTCTACAACGACCTGAAGTGGGGCACCTCGAACCCGATCATGATGCGCGACGCGGATTTCGGCATGCTGCGCATCCGGGCCTTCGGCATCTACTCCATCAAGGTGGTGGACAGCGCCACGTTCCTCCGCCAGCTGGTGGGCACCAACGGCGTCTACACCGTGCCCGACATCTCCGAACAGCTCCGCAAGACCATCATGAGCCGCTTCACCGATGCGCTGGGCGAGGCCAAGATCCCCGCCCTGGACCTGGCGGCGAAGTACGACGAAATCTCGGAGTTCGTGAAGCAGAAGCTGCAGGAGGAGTTCAAGACCATGGGTCTGGAGCTCTCCAAGTTCTTCGTGGAGAACATCAGCCTGCCCGAGGAAGTGGAAGCCATGATGGACAAGCGCACCAGCGTGGGCATGATGGCCCCCGTCATGGGCGCCTATACGCAGATGCAGGTGGCCGACAGCATTCCCCTGGCCGCTCAGAACCCCGGCGGCGTCGCGGGCATGGGCATGGGCGTGGGCCTCGGCTTCGGCATGGGCAACATGATGGGCCAGCAGATGGCCGGCGCGGCCCAGACCATGGGCCAGCAGGGCTTCCCCGCCGGGAACGCGCCCACCGGCGCCCCCGCCGCCGCGGCCCCGACGAAATCGCTCAAGGAGGAGCTCACCGACCTCAAGGAACTCTTCGACGGCCAGCTCATCAACCAGGCCGAGTACGACGCCCAGCGCGCCGTCATCATGAAGAAGCACGGCATGGGCAACTGAGCCCACGACCCTGACGTGCGACTGGGGCGGCGCAAGCCGCCCTAGTCATGTCCAGCGAGGTCATGTCCAGCGTGGTCATGTCCAGCGTGATCCGGCCCGTGGTCGTGATCGTGATCGTGGCCCTCGGCTTCGTGGTGGTGCAGGAACCGGTGATGGTGGCGGCAGGCCATGTCGGGCGTCTCGAAATGCACGGTGAGGTGCCGCACGCCGTGCCGCTCCCAGAGCAGGCGCTCGATGTCGGCCAGGTAGGCCTCGGTGTCCGCCAGCCGATCCGCCGCCACGATGATGTGAGCCGTGGCGATGGTGAGGTGGCTGCACATCTTCCAGCTGCGGAAATCCTCCACCCCGAGGACACCCGGCAGGGCCAGGAGCTCGGCCTTCACCGCCTCGTGCTCGAAGGCGGCCCGGTGCATGAGGATGCCCACCGCGTCGCGCAGCAGGAGGACGGCGCCCCGCAGGATGACCACGAGGATGACCAGCGCGATGGCCGGATCCACCCAGCGCCAGCCCGTGAACCGGATGAGCACCATGCTCGCCACCAGAGAGACGCTGGTGAGGCTGTCAGCGAAGGCGTGGAGGTAGGCCGCGCGCAGGTTCGCATCCCGCTCGAGGAGGCTGCGGTCCCGGGGCACCAGCACGAAGGTGGCCAAGAGGTTCAGGGCCAGGCCGACCCCGGAGAAGGCCAGCACCCAGCCCGTCTGGATGGGCACAGGATGGCGGAATCGGTCCAGGGCCTCCCAGCCCACGGCCCCGGCGAGGAACATCAGGAATCCCACGCCCACCAGACTGTTGAACACCTCGAGGCGATGCCAGCCGAAGGTCCACCGGTCGTCGGGGTCGCGCCGGTTGGCCAGCCAGAGGCTCAGGATCCCCAGGCTGTTCACCAGCACGTCATTCAGGTTTTCGAGGCTATCGCTCACGAGACCGATGGATCCGGTCCAGAGGCCGCCGATGCCCTGGATGACAAAACTGGCAAAGAAGATCGCGGCGCTCCAGGCCAGCCGGCCCGTGGTGGTGGGGCCGTGAGGGTGGCGGCCGGACATCAGGCTCCCCGGTACTTCGGTGGACGCTTCTCGCGGAAGGCCGCAAGGCCCTCCAGGCGATCCGCGGTAGGGATCACCTGGCCGTAGCAGGCCTTTTCGAAGCTCAGCCCGGCGGCCAGGTCCATGGACAGCCCGCCGTTCACGGCCAGCTTGGCCATGCGGATCGCCACGGGGCCGTTGGGGAGGATCTCCCGGGCCAGGGCCAGCGCGGATTGAAGTGCCTGGCCCGCGGGCACCACGCGGTCCAACACCCCAAGGCGCCCGGCCTCCTCGGCCTGGAGACGCCGCGCCGTGAAGATCAGCTCCTTGGCGCGCGAGGCGCCGATGAGGCGCGGCAGACGCTGGGTGCCGCCCGCGCCGGGGATGATGGCCAGGGCCGTTTCCACCAGGCCCAGCCGAGCCTCGGCCCCGGCCACGCGGAGGTCGGCGCAGAGGGCCAGCTCGAGGCCGCCGCCGAAGGCCGCGCCCTCGATGGCCGCGATCACGGGCAGGGGCAGGTCCTCCAGTTCCGTGAAGGCGCCCCGGAGGCCATCGACGAAGGCGGCGGCTTCGGCCGGGGACATGCCGGCCCGCTCCTTCAGGTCGGCTCCCGCGCAGAAGACGCCGGACACCAGGCTGTGCACCACCACCACGCGCGCCTCGGCGTCGGAGCGCAGGCCAGCCATGGCCTGCCGAAACTCTGCCATGAGCTGGCGGCCCAGGGCGTTCTTCGCGGCCGGGCGGTCAAGGCCCAGCAGGATGATGCCGGCGTCATCCCCCGTGAGCCGCTCGACCCGCAGGTCCATCACGACAGCTCGACGATGGGATCCCCCTCGTTCAGGAACTGCTCGGGCGCCACGTGCACCTTCGACACCGTTCCCTCCTCGGGGCTGCCCACCGGAATCTGCATCTTCATCGACTCGATGATGACCAGATCCTGGTCCTCGCCCACGGCGTCACCCACTGCGACGCAAACCTCCAGAACCTTCCCAGCCATCTCGGCCCGTACCACCGCCATTCGTTCACCTCATGAGGACAATGGCCCCAGTGTAGCGGGCTACTCGTCCTTGTCGGTGTCTCCGATCACCACGAGGTCGTCATCCTCATAGGCGAAGTCGCCCTCCTCGATGAGGATCTCCCGGACCTTCCCGCCTTCGGGGGCGTTGATGTAGAAGGCGGTGCGGGAGGAGTCGGTGCCCTCTAGGATCATCAAGGGTTCGTCCTCTTCCACTTCCTGGCCGGGGCGGACGAGGACGTCCACCACATAGCCCGGCCATTCCGCCCGCACGATCATGCTTCCTCCCCTTCGACCATCCCGCGACCTTGGCGGGGAGAGTATGGCGCCCAGCGGTCCCGCGCAAGCCCCGGAAACCGTTCTTTTCGTCACATCTGCTCTCTGAGATACTGAAAGGCTTGGAGGATGGGATGGCTGTCGCCTGTGGAATCGTGGGTTTGCCCAATGTGGGGAAGTCCACCCTTTTTAACGCCCTCACCCGTGCGGGCGCGGCTTCGGCCAACTACCCGTTCTGCACCATCGAACCGAACACGGGGGTGGTGGACGTGCCCGATCCGCGTCTGGCGGCCCTGGCGGAGATCGTGAAGCCCCAGAGGGTGCTCCCCGCCGCCCAGGAATTCGTCGACATCGCGGGCCTGGTGCGCGGCGCCAGCAAGGGCGAGGGACTGGGCAACGCCTTCCTGGGCCACATCCGGGAGACCGACGCCATCGTCCAGGTGGTGCGCTGCTTCGAGGACGGCAACGTCACCCATGTGGAAGGCGGGGTGAACCCCGAGCGCGACCTGAGCATCATCGAGACCGAACTGGTCATCAAGGATCTGGACGCCATCGAGAAGGGGCTGGAGCGGCACCGGAAGGTGGCCAAGACCGGCAACAAGGAGTCCATCGCCATGGTGGCCGTCCTGGAGCGGATCTTCGCGGTCCTGAACGACGGCAAGTGGGCCCGGACCGCCGGCCTCTCGGCCGAGGACAAGGCCCTGGTGAAGTCCTATGGCCTGCTCACCCTCAAGCCCACCCTCTTCGTGGGCAACATCGGGGAGGAGGACATCCGGAACCCCGAGGGCAACCCCCACTACGTGAAGCTCCTGGCCCTGGCCGCCGAGCGCGAGGCCCCTTGCATTCCCATCTGCTCGAAGCTCGAGGCCGAGATCCAGGACCTCCCCGAGGAGGATCGTCCCCTGTTTCTCGAGGAGGCGGGCCTCAGCGAGCCTGGCCTGAACGTCCTGATCCACGCCAGCTACGCCCTGCTGGGCCTGCAGACCTACTTCACCGCCGGGGTGAAGGAGGTCCGGGCCTGGACCATCCACAAGGGCGACACCGCCCCCCAGGCCGCGGGCGTCATCCACACGGACTTCGAGAAGGGCTTCATCCGGGCCCAGGTCATCGCCTATGAGGATTTCATCCAGTGCCGCGGCGAGCAGGGCGCCAAGGACGCGGGCAAGATGAGGACCGAGGGCAAGGACTATGTCGTCAAGGACGGCGACCTGATGAACTTCCTCTTCAACGTCTGAACTCATCCCCCCGCCCCCGGCATCCGATGCCTTGGGGTAGCAGCGAGCGATGATGAACCTGACCCGATCCAGCGGCGGAGGCGACGGGCGCGATGCGCCCATCGAGGACCCTGCCCAGATCCGCCGCGCCATGGCGGAGCTCAAGCGGACCGAGGCCGAGTTCCCCATCAAGGTGGAGGGCACCCACACCCTGCCCTACACCTCCCACATCGAGCATGTGGACCTGGACAAGCAGCACCTCCACCTGAAACTGATCCGCCCCCTGCCCCACGAAATGGCCCCGGGCGCCCCCTTCGAGATGCTGTTCGCGGTGGGCGACCAGCGCTTCGAGGCGCCCATCACCTTCCTGGGGCGGGAATCCTACCTGCTCTACCGCTTCACCATCCCGGTTCGGATGATCCAATCCGATCGGCGGCGCCACAAGCGCTACCCATTCCGCCCCCGGGAGAAGGCCTATGTTCTGGCCCAGGACGCGGGGGTGCCCGGCCACGGCCTGGCAGGCCCCCTCGTCAACCTCTCCCTTGGCGGACTGGCCTTCCGCGTGGACCGGGTGGTCCGGCTGGACGACCACATGCGCATCACGCCGGGCCTGGGGTTCTTCGACAAGGGGAAGGAACTCCCCATGCTGAAGATCCGGGATCTGCCCAAGCTGCCCCTCTTCGAGGCCCGGGGCACCCTCGCCAACGCCTGGGAGCAGGACGGCGAGATCGTGATCGGCGTGAAGTTCGGCGACCTCCGGGATTCCGAGCTCCGCCAGATCCAGGACGTGCTGAACTTCCGGGATCAGATGCAGCGAAGCTCCGGCACCTCGTCGGTGAGCGAGGCCTCCGTCCGGGAGGCCAAGAGCCGCACCGGCGCCCCCGAGGCCCCGGATCCCGCCCGGCGGGCGAATCCGGCCGGCGGACAAACCCCGGACGCCCTGACTCGGCTCGGACGACGCTGCGCCATCCTCATGCTGGTCATGCCCCCCGGCGAAGCCCGGGACCAGGTCCGCCGCAACCTCGAGGCCCAGGGCTACCTCCGCCTGGAGCTGGTGGACGCCCTGGACCAGGCCCTGGAACAACTCCGACTCAACACCAGCCCCAAGGGGCGCCTGGTGGTCCTGGACCTGCCCCCGGGGGTCGAGGATCCCCTGGCGGGCATCCGCCGCCTGCAGCGGGAGCTCGGCGAGCTGCGCGAGCTCCCGGTGGCGATCATGCAGCAGCAGGGGATGCCTGCCGCTCCGGAGGACGCGCTGATCCGCCCCATGCCTCGACCCGGCGCCGACCCCGCCGCCTGGCTGCCCATTCTCGACGAGCTGGCCGGCGTCTAGGCTCCAGAAGGAGCCTTAGAGCGGCGCCACCTTGACCAGGTTGCCCGCGGGATCCACCCGCTGGAATCCGTCCTCGATGCGGTTCTGCCCGCGCATGACGGGATCGGCCGCGTCCCGGGCCAGCAGCACGCCGCCCCGGGCGTTCCGGTGGACCACGCATTCCTCGAGGGTGGCCTGCGAATCTTCCAGCAGAAGCAGCCCTGTGTCCCGGCCGTCCTTCAGCGTGCAGCGGACGAGCAGCAGGCTGCCCCCCGGCTCCACCTGCGCGCCGGCCCCGGCGTTCCCCGTGATTTCACAGCTGTCCAGGATGCCCTGGCCGCCTTCGGCGCAATCCACGCCCATGGCCCTGCCTTCGCTGAAGGCGCAGGAGCGGGCCTGGACGATGCCGCCGTGCTGGATGAGCAGGCCCGCCCCGCCGTTGGCCTGGACCACGCAGCTGTCGAGCGTGGCCAGACCCCGCTCCATGACCGAGACACCGAAGCCGGCATTCCCCACCACCCGGCACTGCCGTAGCAGGACGTTGGCCCCGGCGAGGACGTGCACCCCCGCGCAAGTGTGGTTGCCGAGATCGCAGCCCTCCAGCACCGCGTGGCTGCGCTCGAGCGACAGAAGCCCGGCGAAGCGGCTGTCCATCAGCCGGCATCGCGTGAGCTGCACCCGGCCTTCGGGCTCCACCTCCACGCTGCCCGCCTCGCCCAGGAAGAGGCAGGCCTCGGCGATGACCTGGCCCCGGGCGCCAACCTTGAGACTGACACCCGCCCCAGGTCCGACTTCCACCACCTGGAGGTTGGCCTGGGCGCCAGGAGCCAGCCGGATTCCGGTGTCGCGGAAGCCGCGCACGGCTCCGTTCTCCACCTGCGCATGGCCGCCTTCTGCCACCACCAGGCCTTCCGATCCACCCATGAGCGTGCAGTCCTGGAGCCGGGGCGAAGCGCCGCCTTCCACGCGGAGGGCCACCTCCTGGCCCACCACGATGCAGCCCTCAAGCACCGGGGAGCCCACCGCGACACGCACGGCGGGGTCGGTTCCCGTGGCACGCAGCGTCACGTTCCGCAGAGTCGCCGCCTGGGCGCTGAACAGCACCGCCGGCCCGGCCGCGGCTTCGATCACCACGTCGCCGGGCTCTCCCATGGCCAGGATCACCACATCCTTGTCGATCACGATGGATTCCCGGTACAGCCCAGGAAACACCACGATCTCCGATCCGGCCTGGGCCTGCCGGAGCGCCACCTTCAGGCTCAGACAGTTCCCCTGGCCGCCCTTCCCCACCCGGAGCCGCTGGCCGGTAATCTCCTTTTCTGGCCGGGTGACCACGACCGCTGGCGGCGGGGGCGGCGCGGCCGTGGGCTCCGCCGGGGCGCTCATGGCTTCTCGGATGGCGGTGCCGAGCGCCTCGGCATCCGGGTACCGGTCCTCCGGGCGCTTGGCCAGGGCCCGCTCCGCCACGGCCAGCAGCCGCCCAGACACATCCTTCAGGTCCGCGGGCCGCAGCGGCTCGGGGGGGTGCAGCAGGATGCGGTTCAGCACCGAGGTGGTGGTCTCACCCTGGAAAGGCTTCCGCCCGCCCGTGAGGA
>Ga0316605_10001454_pt1 | contig 13633 bp, 11 predicted proteins | sample OWC_soil_day20_n_FD_207666 | JGI IMG/M metagenome (GOLD analysis project Ga0316605, IMG submission 207666) | Wetland soil microbial communities from Old Woman Creek delta, Ohio, United States - OWC_soil_day20_noCT | ecosystem: Environmental > Terrestrial > Soil > Wetlands | place: USA: Ohio... | reverse complement strand
ATGGCATCCGCGGCCTGCACGGCCGAGAGGCTCCCCTTGAACGAGTCGGGGGCGACGAGGACACGGCGGGGACCGCTCACGGGGAGGGAGCCCCCAGCCGGACGAGCTGCTTGCCCTGGTTCTTCCCCTCGAACAGCCGGAGCAGGGCCGCCGGCGCGTTCTCCAGGCCCTGGACGACGTCGACGCGGTCCTTGAGCCGGCCCTCGCGAAGCCAGCCCGCCATCGCGGCCACGGCCTCGCCGGCGCGGGCCAGGTAGTCGAGGACGAGGAATCCCTCCATGCGACCTCGTTTCACTACTAGTGCGAGATAGTTCGCCGGGCCGCGCGACGGGAGCGCGTCGTTGTAGTGGGCGATTCCCCCGCAGAGGACGATGCGGCCGCGCAGGGCGAGCTGGGAGAGGACGACGTCGAGCACCGGTCCGCCGACGTTGTCGAAGAAGACGTCGATGCCCTTCGGGCACAGGGCACGGAGCGCATTGCCGACGTTCCCGGCGCGGTAGTCCACCGCACCGTCGAGGCCGAGGTCCCGGGTGAGGTAGGCGCACTTCTCCGGGCCTCCGGCGATCCCGATGACCCGGCAGCCGGTGATCTTGGCGATCTGCGCCGCGGTCGAGCCGGTCGCCCCGGCTGCGCCCGACACGACCACCGTCTCCCCGGCCTTCGGACGGCCCACGTCGAGCAGCCCGAAGTACGCCGTGATGCCGGTGAGGCCGAGGACGCTCATGGCCGTCTCGACGGGGACGCCCGCGGGAACGGGAGTCGGAGAGGAGGCGGAGCCTGGACGGGCGATGGCCCAGTCCTGCCAGCCGAAGAGGCCCTGGACGAGCTGCCCGGGCTTGAATGCCGGGTGGCGCGATTCTGCCACCTCGCCGACCGCGAAGGAGCGCATGACCTCGCCGATCTTCACCGCGGGGAGATAGGTGTCCCCGGCCATCCAGCCGCGCTGCGTCGGGTCGACCGAGAGGTAGAGGTTTCGCACCAGGACCTCGCCATCGGCTGGCGCGGGGGCTGCGGCCTCGACGAGGCGGAAGTCCTCCGCGGAGACGAGCCCCTCCGGACGGCGGGCGAGCTGCCACTGGCGGTTGACGGGTCGGGACAAGGGAGCTCCTCCTGGACTTCATCCTATGCCGGGCGGCCGCGGGGCGCTTCAGGGACGGGTCCCGGGCGGCGGCGGGACGCTCCCGGTGGCCGGCGAGATTCCCAGGGGCAAGGGCGCGTCTCCCGTGCCGGCCGGCCCGGGAACCGTCGTCTGCATGGTCGTGCCCGGACGGTTGAGGCAGGACGGGGGATCGGATTCCATCCCGATGCAGACCGCGCCCGGTGATTCGCAGAACCCGTTGCGCGGGTTGCACACGGTGCCTCCCACGCACTGGGCGTAACAGCCGCCGGCCGATCTCTGCGCGGCGGCGGCGCCTGCGGCGAGGGCGGTGTTGATGGCGGCCGAGGGCAACGTGTACGGAGCGGACGAGCCGCAGCCCGGGAGAACCGCGAGGAGGAGGGAAAGCCCGGCCAGGGCCGGCAGTGCAGCGCGCTTCATCCCGTGAACGCTACCAAAGGGGGTTCCGCAAGACCAATCCGTGGGGGCGCACCGGCAAGGCTACCAGGCGGCCTCGTGGACGGGCATGTCCATGAGCCGGGCCAGGTTGCCGCTCATCCGGTCCCAGTGGGCGAGCAGCGACGCCGCGGAGACACGGGCGACTCCGCCGCGCCGTGCGTCGTTCGGGGAGAGGAACGTCACGCCCTCGGGCGCGCGCGCACCCACGCCGACGATGGTGAGGATGAGGGACCTCCCCTCGACGGCGAGCACGCGGCCCAGCACGGATCCCTCTGCTCCGCGCAGGCTCCACACCGTCCCGATCCAGGGAGACACGGACATTCGCCCCTCCGGAAACCACGCCGTCCACCATCGACGGCACTCCACACAAATAGTGTGGGTACACGGGGGGAGCATGAAAGGGGGCAGGTTGGGTTGACCCGAACGCCCCACCCGGCGAGGCCGACCAGCGAGAGCAGACACCGCGGAGGGGACCACGTGGACTGCTGCCGCTGGCCGGCCCTCCGGTCAGGGGTTCGTCAGGGGTCCACCATCGTCCTTGTCGGCCCACTGCGGGCCCGACGGGAGGGTATCCATGCCCCTTCTCGCCAGGCGCCAGGCGTTGCGAACCAGCCAGGAGATGCTTCGCTGCTGTCGGCGAGCCTCGGCTCGGATGTCCGCGAGCACGTCGCCGGGAAGATACAGGCTCATCTTCTGTCCCCGCTCGCGTGCGGGTCGGGTGCCGGTCGTGGTTTCTGCGGCTCTTCTCATGTCCACTCCTCTCGCCATCCCTTCGTTCCATGCCATCGCAGCGTCGAAACGCTCCGAGCGGATCGAGCCGCCCTCTGGGAGGATGACCCGAATGAGGCCCGTATCTGTCCCTTAACCGGGGGACATGAAAGACCCAAAGAGGGGCCCCTTTAAGGGGTCACGATCGAACGGGGTGTGGGCAGATGTAGGAACTTGGGGCACCAGACCCGATGATTTTCGGCTGGTTGACGCATGGAGCCGCAAATCCCGAAGTGCCCTGATCTAGGGTACGGCGATGTGGGCAGAAAAGAACGGAGGCGGGCCGCCCGGACCGGGCTCGGGGCAGGGAGTCGCGAGCACCTCGTGATCCGGGCGGGTCGCCGCCTCCACGCTCACGGTGACAGATGCCAGCTCCCGGTGCGAGCGGGCTCTGGGGTTGCCATGACGGGGGCAGGCCGACCGGGGTGGACCTCAGCGCGAGGGCGGGTCCTGGCACGCACCGTTCACGCAGATGCGGTCGCCCTTGCAGTCGGTGTCCTTTCCACACCCGGTCAGGCACGGAGTCGCTGGCGTCGCCGACGTCCCGGGCGAGGCGGCAACCGGAGCGGGAGCCGCGGGGGGCGGTGAGGCCTTCACGGCCGGGGGGACCAGCACGGCGGCAGCCGGTGCCGGAGGCGAAGGCGGTGCCGGAGGCGGTGCGGGAGGTGGGACCACGACGACCTCGGTCGGCCCTGCCAAGGCCGGCGATGCCGTGGTGCCCGGGTTCTCCTCCCGGACTTTCCGTTCGCACAGGGCCTGCGCCTCCGTCGACCGGCGCAGCTCGAGGTCGTACTTGCCCTTCGCGCCCGCGAGCATCTGGCGTTGCATGTCGCTCGGTGGCACGGCCTCGATGGTGGCGACTGCCCGCCGGATCTCCTCCAGGTCCTTCTTCAGCCTCGCGACCTCCACCTCGCACGGGTGGGCCATGGCCAGGGAAGGCAGGGTCAGCGCGAGCGTCACCAGGAGTACGACCTTCGTCCTCATGCGACGCAGCCTACCAGATCCGGGACGCGCGGCCGGCGGCGCCGCCCGTCGGGCAAGGATGAAGGCCCTCCGCGCACCGTTCGGGCGGGAGGGCCTCCTGGCTAGCCAACCGAGGTCAGCATGGACATCGTGGCGCCACCGGCTTCGTCGGATGCCTTGCCGCTCCGTCACCGCAGGTACTTGAAGTCCCAACCCAGGTCGCCCGGGACCGCGTAGTTGTGGAAGAACTCCGTCGTCCGGAGGCTGTCGTTCGTGGCCCGCACGAAGCCGGTGATGCCGGTGTTGGCGCTGCCGCTTCCCCACGAGGGGTTGGCGAACTCCAGGTACTTCAGCAGCGGCACCTTGGAGTCGTAGAGCCAGGTGAGATGGTTCAACGGCTTGACGACCGGGATGACCGTGTTGAACCAGTCGGTCCGCGTGTAGGTGACCCCGGCGAAATCCACGAACCGCTCGTTGGCGGGGGGAGGCAGGCTGGAAGAGCCTTCGTACAGCGTTCCCTGCACCTCCCCGACGTCCGGATTGACCGGAGACGGGCGATAGAGCGCGGGCAGCAGGCCCAGGGCCGGCACCGTGTACTCGGTCTTCAAGCCGACCCGCATGATCCGGTTCATGTACTGGACGAGGTCCGCCGTCACGGTACCGGTCTTGTCGGCTGCGGCGGCGAGCGTCCCGGCGGCGAACCCGAAGTCGGCGGGCGTGAGTCGCTCGGGCTGCGCGCAGGACCAGGCGGAGTCGTCGGTGGGGACCGGGGCCGTGCAATCCGGAAGTAGCGTGGTCACGGGCGGCAGGAACTTGGCGCGGTCGGCGGCGTCGAGCGCCGGGCGATGGCTCTCGGGCGCATTCGGGTCTCCGGCGGCGGGGTCGATCTCGCGCGGGTCGGTCTGCAGGTGCCCGTACTTGAGGACCCGCTGGTACACGGCGATGTTCTCCTGCGGCGAGTCGACGGCCTTCCACGAGCACGTCGAGACGATGAACTTCCCATCCGCCCCGGCCGTGCAATCGGTGCCGAGCATCAGCCGGCCGGTCGCCTCGCGGCTCACGACCTGCGCCATCTTGATGTTCGCGATCACCTCGTCGAGGTGCATCCGGATGTTGCGCTCCTTGGTGCGGCCGCCGCTCAGGCGCCCGAAGTAGTTGACCGCCACGACCTCCGTGGCCCAGGCCGGGTCCACGTCGCAGGACTCGACGTACCGCTGCTGGACGTCATCCCAGACCGGGGCGAGGAACGGCAACTCCGCGCCGCTGACGTCGACCGGAACGGGACAGTAGGCGTAACCGTAGCCCCCTCCCTTGAGGGCAACCCAGGCCTTCTGCAGGATGGGCTGGCCCGTGACGGGCGCGCGCAGGACGTGGACGAGATCGCCGAACAGGTCTCCGCAGCCGGAGCCGCCGCTCTCGCCACCGCCATGCTGTGCCCGTGCGGGCGCAGAGGTCACCAGGATCGACAGCGTCAGCACGCTCAGGATGATTCGGCGCATCGGGTCCCCCCCCGGGGTTCGATGAATCGTTGGACGTCGGGATGTTCAACGTTGCATCGCTCGACGACACGTCGCTGCAGGTCGTCGATGCGCGCCCATCATCCCGCGCGGATTACACCCGGAGGCGATCCCTTGCGGGTCATCCACCAGAGGGTTCCCCCACAACGGGGGCCGCACCACACCCGCCTTGGTGCGACATCCTGCCGCAGTCACGGTGAGTGGATGGCGCGAACGCATGGGGCCGCGGACCACGGCGGTTCCCGCCGGAGCGTCCGGCTGCGTCCGGTGTCCGGCGCGGGGACGCTCGGCGGAAGCGCGCTCGCCCCGTCCGTGGGGTCCCGGACGGGTGTGAAAGCGCGAGCAGAAACGCCTGGACGCCCTTGCGGGCGCCCAGGCGTGCGATGGGACCTCGAATTCTGGAGCCGACACCCAGAATTGAACTGGGGACCTACTGATTACGAATCAGTTGCTCTACCAGCTGAGCTATGTCGGCGAAGTGCGGGAAACGCGGGGTTTTCTAGCACCGCTTTCACGCCCCCGCAAGCGCGTCCGGCTCCCTAGAAGGTCTCCCCCAGCGTCACGTAGACCTGCGTCTCCGCAAACGCATCCGGGGCGTTCCCGGGCGCGAGCAGCCGCCCCAGCCCCTGTCCCACGCCCACGCGCAGGACGACCGGCAGGTAGAACCCCAGCACCAGCTCGACGTCCACCTCGGCGCCGGTGCCGAAGCGGACCCGCTGCCACCAGGGAAGGCCGTCCAGCGGGACCCATGCGTTTCCGGCGTCGAGAAAGAGGGACCCGGAGATCCGTCGGACGAAGAATGGCCAGGTCGAGTAGCCCCATTGCGGCGCGGCGATGGGGAAGCGGAGCTCGAACGTCCCTGCCAGGAGGTGGCTCCCCTGGAAGGCGCCGGACGGGTAGCCGCGAAGCTGGTCGGGCTGGGAGCCCGCCGTGGCGAACCCCAGCGCGGAGAGGAGCAGGCCCGCCACGTCCGGTTGCGGTACGCCTCCCAGGGAGAACGGGTACTGGCCGCCGAAGGTCCCCTGCGACACTCCCGCCGCGAGGTGGAGCGCGAGGACCCATTGCTTCGTCCCGGGAACGCGGAGGTAGCCGTTCCAGGCCACCTCTCCCCAGGCGTAGTCGTAGTCGCTGCCGAGGACCGGCGAGGTCACCCCGGCAGCCACCGAGGCCTGGAAGCCGGAGATGCGGGAGATGCTGTTCACGTAGAGTCGGGTGTCGTCGTACGCGAGGCTCCCGGTCGCCATGCTGCGGAACCCGTCCTGCAGGGGCAGGGGACCCGGAGGCGGGTTCAACGCCCGGTAGAACGTCCCGCTCCAGCCGAACGAGACGGAGAGGTGCCGGTAGAGCTCCCGGATCGGCACGAGCAGGGAGGCCCGCAACGGCGTCCAGACCTCCTCGGTCACGCCGGGCAGGTCGGGCGCGGAGGTGATCCAGCGGCCGGATCCGAGGACGAGCGGCGTCCGCAGCCACCCCCCGACGTAGGCGACGTCGTAGACGGGGGATGCAGTCCCGAAGCTCCAGCGCAGCTCGGCGCCCCAGCTGTGGAGCCCGACCACGTCGGACGCCGAGGACAATGCACCCAACGTGAATCCGGCCGCGTCCCAGCCGAAGACGGGCAGCCAGTAGCGCGGGAGGAGCATGGGAAGCGGGTCGTACGGCGCCGACGGGTAGCCGGGGGTCCTGTCGTAGGGGAGCGCGCCGGGCCGGGCGGCGGCGGCCGGTGCCTCGGGAAGGGGGGAGGGCGGGAGATCGAGACGGGCCAGGTCGTAGCCATTCCTGGAGTAGGAGACGTACGCCAGTTGCCTCCCGTCCGGGGAGACGGCTGGCTGCATCGCGCCCATCGGGGAGTTGGTCATCCGGCGTACGACGCCGGGGACGACGAGCGCCACGGAAAGCTCGGCGCCGGTGGCGGGAGGAGCGGTCTCCACGTCGGCGTGGGGAAGGGGTGGCACGAGCGACAGGAGCCGGTCGGGAACCGGAAGGGGGAGAGGAGCGGCACGGGGCTCCGGGGCGGCACGCCATCCGTCCGGCCCCGGCTCGAAGAGGTAGAGGTCGTGGACGCCGGTGCGGTCGGACGAGAAGGCGAGGCGGCCCCCGGGTAGCCACTCCGGGCTGGTGTCGATCGCGTCGTCGTCGGTGACCCGGACCACCTGGCCCGCCTCCCAGACGGCGATGTCCCTCCGCGGACCCTGCTGCAGCTCGAAGGCGATGCGCAGCCCGTCCGGCGAGATGCGGGGGAGGTAGATCTGCGCGCCGGGCAGGTGAACGAGCACCTCGGTCGTTCCGTCGGCGAGCCAGAGCCGCTTGAGCGCCATCTCTCCGGGCGCCACCCGCGCCACGTAGGCCACGAAGGCCCCCCCCGGCAGCACGTCCGGGTCGGTGGCCCGCTCCCCTTCGGTCAGCCGCGTCCGGCGCCCCGTCCCGAGGTCCACGCGCCAGAGATCGCTCCACAGCCAGTAGTATCGGTAGTAGTCCTCGACGGCGACGATCGCCTCGCGGGGGGAGAGGAGCCCGAAGGTGCCGTTGGCGGGGATCTCGGCGGCGAGACCCAGGTCCTGGCCGGCAGGCGTGGCCCGGCGGATGCCCTGCGGGCCGTCGAGCCCGCGGTCCCAGTAGGCGACGAAGGCGCCGTCCGGCGACCAGCGCGGGTGGAGGACGCGGGCCCCGCGCCGGGTGATCCATTCCGGCTCGGTGATCGGCGAGCGGCGGATCTCCGCCATCTGCGCCTCGTAGCGGTCGCGCAGGGCCTTCCCGAACTCGCCCCAGAGCGCGCGGAAATCCTGGCCGCCGAGGGTGTCCTCGGCCACCACCCCGATGGCGAAGGGCCAGACGAAACGCCCCTGCTCGGCGAGGAAGGCTCGCAGCCCTTCCGACCCGGAGCGCTCGTGGAGGAACGAGAGGAAGCGCCCCCCGAGCAGGTACCACATGTTGCCGAGAGGCCAGTCGAGCGGCGGGTTCGAGACCTCGGACAGCGGGAAGAGCCCGCCCTCGAGGACGATGGCGCGCGCGTACATGTCGAAGAGGGCGCTGGCGTTTCGCCCGTGCCCCGCACCGGACTCGTGGAGGACGGCCATGCCCTCGGTGAGCCACGGAGGGACCATGGCGTTCGGGACGAGGATCTTCCCGAAGATCGCGTCGAGCGCGGCCGGGACACCCCCCCGCACGTTCATCTGGAGGACGTGGACGTATTCGTGGGCCGTGAGCGAGAAGAGCCAGTCGGCGTGGTCGTTCAGGTCCGACAGCGAATCGGGCGGCGTGGCCACGAGGTGGATGGCGTCGTACGGGAAGACCGTGGCCATGCCGTTGGCCTCGTCGGAGTGGTCGGCCAGGACCACCTCGGTCTTGCCGGTCGGGAGCGACGGGAAGGCGGGCGCGAGCAGCTCCCGGGCGCGCTCCAGCGCACCGGCCGTCCGCTGCGCCAGCGCCTCCTCCCCCACGTAGTGGTGGATGCGGAAGTGGGGCGTGTCGAGCGTGCTCCAGCGCAGCGCTGGATCGTACTGGGCGGCGACGAGCCCGGGGACGAGCGCGAGGAGGAGGGCAATCAGTGGAGAGGTTCGGGTCAACGCGGGCTCGGATGCGGTGCCGATGCTAGACGACTCGATTAGACTGCGCCAAGCACCATGGCGCACGACCACGAACATCCGCACGATCACGATCACGACCACGCGGCCGGGGCCCACGGCGCGGCCACGGAGCAGAGCGCCCGGCGTCTCGGCCTCTCGCTGGCCGTCACCGCCGGGATCATGGTCGCCGAGGCGGTGGGCGGCATCGTCTCCGGGTCGCTCGCGCTGGTCTCCGACGCCGGGCACATGCTCACCGACGTCGCGGCGCTGGGCCTGGCGCTGCTGGCGGTGCGGTTCGCCTCCCGCCCCGCCGACCAGAAGCGCACCTTCGGGTTCCACCGGGCAGAGGTCCTCGCAGCCCAGGCCAACGTCGCGGCGCTGGTGGTGCTCACCGCGTGGATCGCCTGGGAGGCCGTCGACCGCCTGCGCAATCCGGGCGCGCGCATCGAGCTCGGGGTCATGGCCGCCGTGGCCGCGGTGGGTCTCCTCGCCAACCTCTTCGTGCTCCGCTGGCTCCACGCCGACCACAGCCTGAACGCCCGGTCGGCGTTCCTGCACGTGCTGGGGGACGCGGTCTCCTCGGTCGTGGTCCTGGCCGGCGCGGCCGCGATGTGGTTCGAGCCCAGCTGGACCTGGATCGACCCGGTCCTCTCCCTCGCCATCTCGCTCCTCATCCTCTGGGGTGCGCTGCGCCTCTCCCTGGAGATCGCCGACATCCTCATGGAGGCGGTCCCACGCCACCTCGCCATCGACGAGGTCTGCGGCGCGATGGGCGGGATCCCGGGAGTCCTGGCGGTCCACGACCTCCACGTCTGGACCATCTCGAGCGGGCATCACGCCCTGTCCGCACACGTGGTCGTGGGGGAGGAGGACCTGGGCCGGAACGACGCGATCCTCGACCAGGTGAAGGGCCGGCTGCGCGAACGGTTCGGGATCGACCACACCACCATCCAGATCGAGTCGGCCCGCTACGCCCACCTCTACGACGACGTCCACGTCCACGGGCACGCGCAGGAGAACCGCTGCGCTCCCCACGCGGCGGGGGGCTGAGCGGTGCGCATCGTCGCCGGGTCCGCGCGCGGCCGCCGGCTCGCCGCGCCCGCCGGGGACGGCACGCGGCCCACCAGCGACAAGGTGCGTGCGGCCATCTTCAACGTCCTCGGCCAGTTCTTCGACGGGGGGCGGGTCCTCGACCTGTACGCGGGTACCGGGGCGCTCGCCCTCGAGGCCCTCTCCCGGGGCTGCACCGATGCCACCTGCGTCGATTCGTCGCCGGGCGCCGCGGAGGCCATCGCCCGCAACGCCGAGGCGTGTGGCTTCCCCTCCAGGGTCACCGTCATCCGGCGCCGCGTCGCCGACGCCATCCCCTCGCTGCCTCCGGGGAGCTTCGACATGGCCTTCGTCGATCCTCCCTACGCAGAGGGGCCCGGGCCGGCGCTCGCCGGGCTCGACCGGGTGTTGCGACCCGGGGCGTCGGTCGTGGCCGAGCACGACCGACGGTCCCCGCCGCCGGACCGCATCGGCGCCCTGGTCCTCGAGGACCGGCGCGCCTACGGCGACACGGGAATCTCGATCTATCGAAGGGAGTAGGGGATACTCCGCGCCGATGCCCCGGCTCGCCATCTACCCCGGCTCGTTCGATCCCCTCACCAACGGGCACCTCTCGCTCATCCAGCGCGGCCTCAAGATCTTCGACGGGCTGGTGGTGGCCGTGGCCAACAACGCGGCCAAGAAGGCGCTCTTCACCCTGGAGGAGCGCAAGGATTTCATCCGCGCCGCCGTGGGACCCGACCCGCGCGTCGAGGTGGATCACTTCGAGACGCTGCTCGTGGACTACGCGAAGAAGCGCCGGATCCACACGGTGCTCCGCGGGTTGCGGGCCGTCTCCGACTTCGAATACGAGTTCCAGCTCGCCAACATGAATTCCAAGCTCGACCCGGACTTCGAGTCGGTCTTCGTCATGACCGGACAGGACTATTTCTACGTGACCGGTAGCCTGGTCCGGGAGGTGGCGAGCTACGGCGGCGACGTCTCCGGCCTCGTGCCCGCCGTCGTCAACGAGGGGCTGCGCAAGAAGTTCCCGCCCCGCTAGCCCAACCGGGCTCCGAGTTGGTATCCTGCCTGCCCCAATCGCGCCTTCCCTTAGCCCCAGGAGATCCCGAGGATGCGACTCGCCAAGCGGCTCGACGCGGTGAAACCGTCCCCCACGCTCGCCATCACCGCCAAGGCGAAGGAGCTCAAGGCCAAGGGCATAGACGTCGTCGGGTTCGGCGCCGGCGAGCCGGACTTCGACACGCCCAAGGCCATCAAGCAGGCGGCCATCACCGCCATCGACCAGGGGTTCACCAAGTACACCCCGACGAACGGCATCCCGGAGCTGCGCGAGGCCATCGCCAAGCGCATCGCCCAGGAGCACGGCATCGCCTACAAGCCGACCGAGGTGCTGGTGTCCTGCGGAGGGAAGCACTCCCTCTACAACCTGTTCCAGGCGCTGCTCAACCCCGGTGACGAGGTGGTGATCTTCGCCCCCTACTGGGTCAGCTACGCGGACATGGTCCGGCTCGCCGACGGCGTTCCGGTCATCGTCCAGACCCGGCACGAGGACGGCTTCGAGCCGAGCCACGCGGACATCCGGAAGGCCATCGGGCCGAAGACCCGCGCGGTCATCGTGAACAGCCCGTCGAACCCCACCGGCGCGGTCTTCGGTCGGGCCACCCTGCGCAACATCATCGACGAGGTGAAGGGCAAGGACATCCTGGTCGTCACCGACGACATCTACGACAAGCTCGTCTACAAGGGGCGGTTCGAGAACGTCCTCACGGTGGATCCGTCGCTCCACCCGCAGGTGGCGCTCGTGAACGGGGCCTCGAAGACCTACGCCATGACCGGCTGGCGCATCGGCTGGACGGCCGGCCCGCAGGCCCTCATCAGCGCCATGCAGAAGCTCCAGGACAACTCCACCTCCAACCCCGCCTCGATCTCGCAGAAGGCCGCCCTCGGGGCGCTCACGCTTCCCCTCGACGCCGAGATCGAGACGATGCGGAAGATCTTCGACGAGCGGCGCCAGCACATCGTGAAGCGCCTGAACGCCATCCCGGGAGTGACCTGCTTCGACCCGGGCGGCGCCTTCTACGCCTTCCCCTTCATCGGGAAGCTCCTCGACAAGAAGATCCCCGGCCAGGCGGAGCCCATCGGCACCGACGAGAAGTTCGTGGCCCACCTGCTCGACCACCACAAGGTGGCGGTGGTCCCCGGGTCTGCCTTCGGGGCCCCCGGATACCTGCGCCTGTCCTTCGCCATCGCCCTGGACCAGATCGACAAGGGCGTCGACCGGATCGCCGAGATGGTGAAGAGCCTGGAATAGCCCGGTCCGACCTCTCCGCTTCCCGCCCCCTCCGCGCGTACCCGCGGGGGGGGTCCCATGTTAGGGTCCGCCCGCGATGCCGAAGCGTCTGGACATCAAGAAGATCATGATCGTCGGCTCTGGACCGATCGTCATCGGGCAGGCCTGCGAGTTCGACTATTCCGGGACCCAGGCCTGCAAGGCCCTGAAGGAGGAGGGGTACGAGGTCGTCCTCCTCAACTCGAATCCGGCCACGGTGATGACCGACCCGGATTTCGCCGACCGGACCTACATCGAGCCCATCACCCCCGAGGTCGCCGAGCAGATCCTCGCTCGTGAGAAGCCCGACGTCCTCCTCCCCACGCTGGGGGGACAGACCGCGCTGAACCTGGCGGTGGCGCTGGCGAGGAACGGGGCGCTGGCCCGGCACGGCGTCGAGCTCATCGGCGCCTCGCTCGAGGCCATCGAGAAGGCCGAGGACAGGCAGCTCTTCAAGGACGCCATGAACCGCGTCGGTGTGGAGATGCCCCGCAGCGGCTACGCGACGTCCTTCGAGGAGTCGCGGACGGTCGCCGAGCAGATCGGCTTCCCGGTGATCATCCGGCCGAGCTTCACCATGGGAGGGGAGGGCGGCGGCGTCGCCTACAACAAGGGGGAGTTCGACGCGCTGGCCCGTCGCGCGCTCGACCTCTCTCCCTCCCACACCATCCTGGTGGAGGAGTCGATCCTCGGCTGGAAGGAGTACGAGCTCGAGGTGATGCGGGACCGGAACGACAACGTGGTGATCGTCTGCAGCATCGAGAACCTCGATCCCATGGGCGTCCACACCGGCGATTCCATCACCGTCGCCCCGGCCCAGACCCTCTCCGACAAGGAGTACCAGCGGCTCCGCGACCTCTCCGTCCGCATCATCCGCGAGATCGGGGTCGACACCGGAGGGTCGAACATCCAGTTCGGCGTGCACCCGGAGAACGGGCGGGTGGTGGTCATCGAGATGAACCCGCGCGTGTCCCGCAGCTCGGCGCTGGCCTCGAAGGCCACCGGGTTCCCCATCGCCAAGATCGCGGCGAAGCTCGCGGTCGGCTACACCCTCGACGAGCTCAAGAACGACATCACCCGCGAGACCCCGGCGTCCTTCGAGCCCACCATCGACTACGTGGTGACCAAGGTCCCCCGCTTCGCCTTCGAGAAGTTCAAGGGGGCGGACGACGTCCTCACCACGCACATGAAGTCGGTGGGCGAGGTCATGGCGATGGGGCGCACCTTCCAGGAGAGCCTGCAGAAGGCGCTCCGCGGCCTCGAGATCGACCGGGCCGGCCTCGATTCGCCGCTCGGGAAGCGCCCCGGGGACACCTACACCGAGGCCGAGCGCATGCTCGTGCTGGAGCAGGCGCGCGTGCCCAGGGCCCACCGCATCTTCTGGGTGGGAGAGGCCCTTCGGGCGGGAGTTCCGGTGGAGGAGCTCAACCGCCTCACCGCCATCGACCCCTGGTTCCTCCGGGAGCTGAAGGGCATCGTCGACCACGAGCCCACGCTCGCCGGCGGCCTCCCGGCCGACGCGGACGCCTGGCGGCAGGCCAAGCGGCTGGGCTTCTCCGACAAGCGCATCGCCTCGCTGGCGCGCACCACCGAGGGGGTGGCCCGGGCGGCCCGCTGGGCGGCCGGCGTTCACCCCGTGTTCAAGCGAGTCGACACCTGCGCCGCCGAGTTCGAGGCCTACACGCCCTACCTGTACTCCACGTACGAGGAGGAGTGCGAGGCCAAGCCGACCAGCCGTCGCAAGGTGATGATCCTGGGCGGGGGACCGAACCGCATCGGCCAGGGCATCGAGTTCGACTACTGCTGCGTGCACGCCAGCTTCGCGCTGCGGGAGGCCGGGTTCGAGACCATCATGGTCAACTGCAACCCGGAGACGGTCTCCACC
>Ga0316605_10001453_pt1 | contig 13636 bp, 12 predicted proteins | sample OWC_soil_day20_n_FD_207666 | JGI IMG/M metagenome (GOLD analysis project Ga0316605, IMG submission 207666) | Wetland soil microbial communities from Old Woman Creek delta, Ohio, United States - OWC_soil_day20_noCT | ecosystem: Environmental > Terrestrial > Soil > Wetlands | place: USA: Ohio... | reverse complement strand
CAAAGGGCTGGACTATCGGTCGCTGCTTGTCAACTCGGATATTGCGCTGAGTCCCCAGGCGCTTGTGCTCTCTCCTGAGTCCACGGTCGAGATCGCCAGCGCAATTGTTGCGCAAGCAGACCCGTATCATCAGACGCTCGCCGCAGCGCGGGCGGCAGTAGACATCATCGAGCGTTCTGTGAAACGGGCCACACTCACCCTCCCTTCACGTGAACAGGACTGGTTGAACAAGATCCGTCGGGCGCTGGATGACATGCCGGACAACGAAGGGTCCCTCATCAGCGAAATGGCTGATACGTACGCTCATCGCTTCTCGCTTTCCAGCTATGCCTTGTGATCCTGACACGCGGTCGGTCGTTCGGCCGATGTGACCCTTAGCAAGTAGCCAGGCCGAGGTCAAGCCGGTGAATCGTAGGGCGATCCACAGTCAGACGGGGCACGCACAAGAGGTGCACCGGGGAGCCTGAGCTGGGGAGCCTGTTGCGCCGGGAAGCCAGAGCTGGCAGTCAGCCTGGTGCACTGGGAATCAGGAGCTGGGCAGCCTGTTGTGCCGGGAAGCCAGAACTGGCAGTCAGCCTGGTGCACTGGGAATCAGGAGCTGGGCAGCCTGTTGCGCCGGGAATCAGGACCTGGGCAGCCTGTTGTGCCGGGAAGCCAGATCTGGGCAGTCAGCCTGTTGCGCCGGGAAGCCAGAACTGGGCAGCCAGCCTGGTGCGCCTGGAAGCCAAAGCTGCGTCGCCTGGTTCGCCGAGGAGCCTGCAAGTACTCTGGCAGATATGCTTTCCGCTTCGTATCTTGAGCCGCACACAAACCCTCATGCACGTGCCCCTCAACCTTTCGGGAGGATCACAATGAGCCACCCCGAGCTGCCCCGCCGTGAATTTCTCAAGATGCTGGCTGCAACATTTTCTGCCTCATCCATTGACTGGAACGCTCTTCCCATAAACACCTTCACCCGATCCGCCGACACAGACTATGACGTCATCATCATCGGGGCCGGCCTGGGTGGACTCAGCTGCGGCGCAGCATTCGCGCGGCAGGGCTTCAAACCTCTTGTGATCGAACAACACGACAAGCCGGGCGGCTATGCAACGGCCTTCAGGCGCCCCGGTGGATTCCTCTTCGACGTTTCCCTGCACTCCACAACGGTGGGAGAACGAAACGGCATCTACAACCTGATCCAGGGCTTTCCCGAGATCACCGATGTGGAATTCCTCATGCACCCTACGCTCCTGCGATCCGTTTTCCCGGAACATGATTTCACTATTGCGCAGCGCAATCCGGAGGCATACATACAGCAACTGTCGCGGGTCTTCCCCGACGAGAAAGACGGTATTGCGGGACTGTTTGATGATATGAAAGGTCTTTCCGCCGACATCGGCCGCCTGTCCTCCGCCCGGGGGCAGGTCGACATGAGCCGGTTCCCTGCCGATTTCCCGTTCCTCTTCAAACTCAACCAGAAGACATGGGGCGAGATGGTCGATGCACGCATCACCAATCAGAAACTGAAGGCCATCGTGTCCGCCCAGTGGGGATACTACGGCCTGCCGCCTTCAAAGCTCTCCTGCTTCTACTACGCCATGCCGTTTATGGGCTATCTCACACACGGTGGCTTCTACCCGAAGGGCCGCTCGCAAACGATCAGCAACGCACTCTCCACGTATATCACGCAGCACGGCGGAACGGTTCTGCTCAAAACGAAGGTCCGGAAGATCGTCGTGAAGGACAGAACGGCAACCGGCGTTGTCACGAACAAGGGAAAGACCTACACAGCAAGGGCCGTCGTGTCGAATGCAAATCCCTTCGATACATTCCACACGATGATGGATAAAAAAGAGCTGCTCACAGACTATGAAGCCCAATGGCAGAAATACAGCGTGAGCCTTTCCTGCTTCCAGGTGTTCTTGGGGCTGAAGGAAGACCTCGTGCGAAAACACGGCATTGCAGATTCAGAGATATTCATTGAGACATCTTATGATCTCGAGGAGTCGTACAGGGGGGCAGTAGCGGCTGATGTTGAGCACGGGGGAGTCGGTGTGACACTCTACGATGCCATCAATCCGGACTACTCCCCAAAAGGGAAGAACACAATCAATCTGCTTACGCTGCAGGGGTATGGTCCATGGGAGACGTTCGAGAAGGACTATTTCGCGGGCAGGAAGTCCGAATACAATAGAGCGAAAAAGAAGATGGCTGAAGTCCTCATCCAGAAGGCGGAGAAATCGATCCTGCCCGGACTCTCGAAGGCCATCGAGGTCTGTGAGATCGGCACCCCCCTCACGAACCTCCGCTACACGGGCAACTATCGGGGCGCGATCTATGGATGGGACCAGACGGTGACGAACTCCGGCAGCAACCGCGTGGGGCATTCGACACCGGTCAAGAATCTCTATCTCGCCGGGGCGTGGTCCAAACCCGGCCACGGTTACGGTGCGGTCATTCCAAGCGGACTCCAGTGCTTCGGGGAGATCGTGAGCAAGTGGTGAGGTGCAGTGATCAAGCAGGAGTGATCCTCGGCAAGGTGGGTGACTTCAGCCACCGCAAATGCATCACGCTGAAGATTCCGGATGCCCACTGCAGGAATATCCTCAGTGCCGTTCCGGAGGAGATGCTGTTAAAGCAAGGGAAAGACAAGCCGCAGTCTGCATGACATCACCCCTATATCGTAGGACATCCTGATGAACACCACACCCCGGGAAGCACATGCCCTTCAGGTTGAGTTGCGCATTGCAGTCCGCGCCTATGACGTCGACGCCCTGGGCATCGTGAGCAACATCACGTACATACGATGGTTCGAAGATCTCCGGACGCACTTTCTCGAAGTCCATATGCCGATGCGGGATATGTTCGCGGAAGGCTTTTCACCGATTCTTGTGCATACAGATGTCCGCTACCATCGCCCTGTTACCTTGAATGACAAACCGGTGGGGCGCGCGTGGGTTGAGGAGCTCGGACGTGCCCGGTGGAGGATGGGACTGGAGATCTGTGTCGGGGAGAATGTGTGTTGCAGCGGCAAACAGGAAGGCCTATTTGTAGACCTCGTGCGCAAGCGTCCGGTCCCTGTTCCGGAGACTCTTGTGCGGGCGTTTGAAGTTGCCACAGGTTCCCTGCACTAGCCCATCAGAGATACCTCTGTTCGCACGGTCATCGGTTACTCCACAGAACTCATTGCGGACTCGTCTGCCTGGACCACCGGAGTCCCTCTGCATGACTCACCAATGCGGATTCATCAGTCTTTTGCCATGGCAGATTGCTTCAGTTGCGGTGGCATCAACTCTATCGCATACCGTAGTGCTGTGCGGGGCATGCGCGGCTTGTTCTTCAGCACATACGCATACACCTCCTGGAGATGGGGCTTGCTGGCGACCTTCAACATCCAGCCATACCCTTTCTGCACCATGTCGTCCTGGTCTTCCAGAAGGATATCGGCAATACCGAAGATCTCGTTAAGGAAAAGCCCTTTGCGGGCAGGCACGATCAGCGACACAGCAGAGGCACGCCGCATCCACCGGTTCTTCGAGCGGGCCCAGGTCCTGAGTTTCGGGAGGTACTCCGGGTACATCTCAAGGAAGGTCCCGATAGTGTGGTTGCACAGCGAATCGCACGCCGCCCAGTTGCTGACATACCGTCCCACCCACCGTTCAAAGATCGCAAAATCATCCGGTGTGTAGGTCTTGCGCAGAGCGTACGACCATTCGCACGCGACAAATCCTTCTTCTATATAGCTCGATCGCCAGAGCTCCCCGCAGAGATCAAGAACCTTCACCTTGGGCAGCTGTTGCACGTCTTTGAAATGCTTCGTGGCGACCGCGCGTAGATCGGCGGCTCGGACGCCATAGAGTATAACGTCCTCTTTGAAGAACGTGCGTCCGCTCTCGCGTGCCTTCTTGCTCGCATGCCGCTTCAAGTCGCGACGAACACGGCCGACTATCGTACTCACCGCCATGGCAATTCCGCCTGTGCGCCAGCTCTCATTTTGCCCTCGCCTCGATCCGGCGAATCAGCAGCCACAGACACACGGCGAGTATCGTAATAATGAACGTAGACACACCCAAACCGATGCGACGGAAGTAGAATTCATCAATCGCTTCAGAAGCTTCATGACTCACGGACGCTGCCTGTGTAATCCCCTTCTCCACTACGGCCCTGAACTTCGACTCGTCAAATGCATGGACGACCGTTCGGGACTGCAGCCTGGCCTGCCGCACATCGCGGAGTCCGAATTTTGCTTCTGTGATCTCCATTCCCTTCTGTTCGGCCTCGTCCACGAGCTTTCCGGCTGCGGCTTCCATATCAAGCAAGCTGTCGGCGAGGGAGCGCATCATCCTGGCCACGTTAAAGCCGGAGGCGTTTGCATCCGCGCTGTGACAGTTGCCGCACGTGGACTGATCCGATACTCCAAGCATCCAGGTCCCGGCGGTGACAATCTCATGATTCCCATGACACGTTTCACATTCCGGAAGGCCTTGTTCGTCAAAGGCCTTTTTGTGCGGACTTCCGGCAAAGAGCTCGGCGTTCAATACATGGCAGGTACCACAGACGTTGGAGATCGACGCCACTCCGGGCGGTGCAGCGCCGTGATTCCCGTGACACCTGTTGCATGCCGGCGCACCGGCATCATGCTTCTGGAGCAATGCCACACCATGAACACTGCGTGAAAACTTGTCGTATTGATCCGTGGGGATGCCATATTCCTTCATGTACGATGCGTCGCTGTGACAGGTGGCACATGTTGCAGGAAGGTTCACCGGATTCACCCGTGACTTCGCATCGGCTGCCTTCAGGATGCCATGGCTGCCATGACAGCTGACGCACTGGGCGGCTTTCACGTCTCCCTTTGCATTGCGCACCCCATGAACGCTCGTTCGATACTTCTCGAGTTGGTCGACTGCGAGCGATGGATTGAACATGCGCATGTACGCTGCATTTGCGTGGCAGCTACTGCACTTCTTGACCACATTGAGCGGCGAAACCGGGGATGACGGATTATCTACACGAACGATACCATGAGCACCATGGCATGTCACGCACGAGACGGCATTCCCTCCACCCGAGCCCGAGAGCTTTCCGTGGACGCTCGCTTGCAGACTCTCCCACTGCTGAACAGGGAGCTTAGAACCGTAACTCCTCATCCGTTCCGCATCCGAGTGGCAACGGGCACACATCATTGATGCGGCATCTCCCTTTGATCCGCCGACGAATCCCGCAGATGTGTCCATCGCCTTTGCCATGTCGTCAGTCGAGCTGTCGCCTCCGTGGCAGCCGGAGCAGGATATCCGCGCAGCGAAATGCACATCACGCCTGAACAATGCGGGGATGCTCCCTCCGAGAGACTCATGACATTTCAAGCACTCATCGGCGGCTACGGCGGGGGCCGCGCTGCACAGGCTCAGGCTCAGCGCCACGAGCATCGGACCGATCCAGGCGCGCGTCTTCATGGCAGCCATCCAAGAACTGTAAACACAAGGATGTAGATCACCACGAACAGACCGACGTAGTTGACCCATCGATTTGCCTCTCCCCGGGAGCTTTTCCTGTCCCAGAAGGGAACCAACATCCAGAGAAGTCCGGCAATGCCGAACAGCAGGATGCCGAGAACTTCGCCGTCCATGAACAGGACTTGCGCAGGGAAGTACTTCAGAGTCTGGAACATGAAAAGAAAGTACCATTCAGGCCGGATGCCTTCAGGGGCCGGGGCGAAGGCATCAGCCTTCTTCCCGAGTTCCGAGGGGAAAAGAACCGCCAGGATCGCAAGGATATTCAGAACGATCAGCCATAGGAGCAGATCCCGGAGAAGGAAATTGGGGAAGAAGGGCATCACCCTCCGGTTGGGCCGTGTGTCGTGTCCCAGGGGCTCGCTCATCCCCTGCCGCTGTACCAGGATGAGATGGATACTGAGAATCACAGTGAAAAGACCAGGAAATACGGCCACATGGAAACCAAAGAAACGCGAGAGCGTAGCGCCGGTGACTTCTTCTCCGCCCCGGAGGAAGACCATGAGCGGCTTGCCTATCACTGGAAGCACACCTGCGATGTCCGTTCCCACTTTTGTGGCAAAGAATGCAAGTTCATTCCAGGGCAGGAGATATCCGCTGAAACCGAAACCCAGCGCAAGGAACAGCAGCACCATTCCGGTCAGCCATGTGAGCTCCCGTGGCCTGCGGTACGCCCTTTCGAAGAACACACTGAACATATGAATGAAAACGGCAAGCACGAACAGGTTAGCAGCCCATGTATGAATTGAACGAACCAGCCATCCGAACTGCACTTTGGACATGATGAACTGGATGCTCTCCCATGCAAGTTGCTCACTTCCCTTGTAGTACAGAAGCAGCAAAATTCCCGTAATGACCTGAACGATAAAGAGGAACAGCGAGACACCTCCAAAGTAGTACCAGACAGATCCCCGGTGGAGTGGAACATGCTTCTTTGCGAGAAATTCCTTGAGATCCTGCAGAGGAATACGCTCGTCAAACCATGCTCTCAGCTTTGTCGTCATCGTGTTCACGCTGCCGCCGTGATATGAACATCATCACCCTGCATGACCACGCGGTACACCTCCAGAGGGCGTGGCGGGGGGCCTGAAACATTTCGTCCGTTGAGATCATACCTCCCGTTGTGGCAGGCACACCAAATCATCCCCAGATCGCTCTTGTATTGAACAGTGCAATCAAGGTGAGTGCAGACCGCTGAGAAGGCCCGGAGCTGATCGTCGGCCGTCCGCACCAGAAGCACAGGCTTGTTCCCGAACCTGACTATCATCCCGCTATCCCTTGGGATGTCGTTCAGCGGGCCCACTTTGACGCTTGACACCTCCACTTCGGTCTGCCGCGGCGGATTAAGGTAGGAAAACAGTGGATACATCAATGTGGCAATCCATGCTACCAGTCCGCCGCCAAGCACAATCTTCAGAAAATCCCGTTTGCCGCCGTCGGTTGCCGTCGCATCAGAGCCCAGAGTCAAGGAGACACCCTCCGCATTGAATACCTGTGATTTCTTCTTCCTGATCACTGTGGGGCCTGGCGGACCCGCTTCTTTACATATCGCATCGAGATCAGAAGCATCACGGTGCCGAGGACGAGGAAGGAGAGGATCCTGAATGTCGGCTCAAGACTTACGCTATCCACGATCGCAACTCGTCCAATAGTCAGGAGAAGCGTCAGGAAGGCCATGAAGCGGTACTTTCTGCTCTTTACCAGTACGCTCATGGCATAGTAAAAGAGCGCCACCACGACCCAGGAAATGCTCACGTATCCCGCCGGCAGCGCATGATACAGTGCAAAGGGGAAAATGAAGAAGGCGCAGGCCAGGTAGGCATTGCGCATCATCTCGGTCTTTAACTCCAGCCGGTCTTTTTGCCAGTTAAGAATTCGTGCACTTGCTACCGCAACGATACCAAAACTTAGACTGACAACGTGCACTGTGTCCGTCGTGATTGCATAGGCAAGAAAGAGAATCAGATAGATGAGGAAATTAACAATCACAATGTACTGTGACCGGAACCAGACTGCAGTCGAGACCACAAGCAGACTCTGCCAGGCGAGCAAGATGAAGTAGTCAGGCCGAACGAACTGGGCGATCATTGCGGCGCTCATCGCCGTGTATCCGATCATCGCGTAGAAGAAGGTCGAGTACACGCTCTCCTCCTTCTTCCAGAACGCAACAGCAAGACAGAGGAAGAAAACTGCAGCAGCAGCTTGATACAGTGCGAACGAGTCGCCGGCCTGTTTGACCGTCAGGATCAAATAGAATCCGCCCGCACCCAATCCATTCACAAGGCTGCTCAGGATGACGAGTCCCGTTTCTTCGGTGGGGTTCTTACGGAAAAACAGTGCTGATGCAAAGATGATTGCGTATAGGAGTAGGGGCAGGCAGTTCCACATCGAGAACGGAAGCAGACCGATTCCGTTTCCGAGAATCGGAGAATTCAACACCCACATCAGGTGGGTTACATAGGTCAGCGCAGTTCCGTACACAAGAAGGGACAGCCATTCGCGCCTCCAGGCAATGCTCGCGAGCGCCAAAGCCGACGCTGTGATCACCAGGATGACGATCCGTGGATCGCTGCCCAACAGTGCAGCGAAGTAACCGGCAGTCAAGCTGAGCGCGATGAGAAATTGCGATCGCGTCCGGAGGACGACGAACAATGCAGCGATGACAACCAGCAACAAAATGATAAATTCAACGTTCCTGTCCGTGACAGGAGGATCTGCGGTGAAGAAATGCAGTCGCAATGTGGTGAAGAACAGCAGGACGAGCGCTCCCCCCCGGACATATCCTGCCAGCTCAGGATAGGCTTCCCGCCAGCGATGGGCGAGAACGAAAGCACCTCCGACCAGCAGGTACCCGAATAGGCTCGGCAGTATGGATGGGAAACCTTGATATGGAAAGGTCAGCAGGAATGCAACGCCAATCACGAGAACCGTGATACTCACCTTGGGAAACCAATTTCCCCCGATGCGGTTCTCAAGCTCCTCTTCACGGTGAGCCGTATCTTCGGCAGTCAGTTCAGGCGCGGCAGACTTGGATTGGCGCTCTTCGCCATGCTCGAGTCGATTTTCAATGAAAGAGAGGCGACGCTCTATCTCGGCCAACCGTTCATAGATACTTCCAACATCTACTCCTCCTGAGGTCGCGGGCATGGGCTGCCTCCCAAAAAAGGGTTGCAAAATCAACGCGCTGGGGAAGATCCGTTAATGCGAAGAATCTAGGAGAGATGGAGGCCAAAAGCAAGTGTTGATAATTACAACAAGGGTATGTTGCGAATTTGTGCAAATCATCTCTGTAGCTGGCTTTTCTCCTTTTTGAAGATGGTCCCTTACCGTTTTGTGCTCAGAACGAATAGGTTAGCCCGATCCGGACATGGCATCGCAAAAGGAGAGGTTCGGAAACAGAGGAGCGGCCCCCTTCCGGGCTTTTCACTTCACTGCGTCCCTGCAATCAGTAGACAGAAGCCAACAGGCTAAAGCAATTCGACGATGGCCCGGGCAACGCCATATACGACCCAGATGCCCGCGACCACCAGGAGCATGCGCGGCTGCCAACGAGCCTGCCGGAGCTGCACGATGCGTCTTCCCGCAACGGCTTCCGCCGCACATACCATGCATGCAATGAGCATCCCTGCCATGATAAATGGTCCCAGCAGATGAAAATGCATGGCTCCCAGCACGTCGCCGTGAGCTGCGGCCTCCAGCGATCGCGTGAGTCCGCAGGTCAAACAGCTGACACCTGTGAGTTCATGAAATAAGCAGGCCGGTAGAAAGGCCCCGACGGGCTGCAGGAACAACGTTGTTCCTACAGCCGCCGCCAGGGCCAATCCCAGGCCAACTCTGCCCAGACGGGCATTGAACGAAAGGACCTCACCCGCGATCAGATTTCGAGAATCTTCAGAGATCATGATGCCGGCGATTCCCTTACCAGTTTGTCTGGATCAATTCTCGGAAAGAACTGATATTCGGGTCCATATTGCTCCAGAAACTCCACGCTCAGAGCCCTGAAGGTGTACGAGACCGGCAGCAGCACTACCGAGCCGATGTAGGGGATCACCATCAATATGAATCCTATGCAGCACGTGAAGAGACCGACGACGACGATGCCTATCCCTACGGCGATCTTCAGCACCAGAATGAACAGCCCGTATCCGATGAATGACAACAGATGCTTGCCAAAGAGAGGAAGAAAAGCACCCCAGCCAGCCAATACCTTAATTCTGGACCGGTACATGAGTGGCACCACGAAATCCACCAGGAGCAGATTCACGTATTTGAAAAATGCAAAGACCGCAATCAGGCCAAGCATCATGGTCACAAACGGGAATATCAGCGCTGTCGCATCCCATTCCTGTTCGTACACACTCACGAGAGTGGTATAGCAGTACGCCAGGTATGGAATGACTGCAGCCAGAACGAGGAAACCAATGCCGATGCGCCAGAGGAACAGTGAGAATGCCTCGCTCTTGAATTCGTACCAGGGTTTTGCCACCTGCGCCAGATCGTGAACCACGTTATCGAGGAACATGAACTTCCCTCTGGAACTCAGCCAAGTGAAGACGACCACGAGTATGAGAACCAACACCAGTCCAAAAGCGATCAGAAGAAACCACTGGGGGTTATCGGTGAGCCATTGCTGCGCGGTCCGGGGAAAATAGAGCACCTCCTCCCAGCCCCCGTCACCCATTTTCCCCTGCCCTCCGCCGCTACCTCCCTCGAAGTCCATGAGTCCGGCAAGGAAAGCGGTGAACCCAACCACAAACCATTTTCTCAGATCAAAGGGCTTGAACAGCGCCACCTTCATCCGTTTGTATGCACGGGAAAGCGGTTCGAAATACCGGATGTCCATTAGACCCTCCCTCAAGTTTGTCATTTAGAGACGACACTTGTTCCGAACATGTCTACCAAACGTCTAACCTACCTGACAGACCTACCAGCTGCCGTCTAGCCCGTTCGCCCATTGCACCTTCCATGCCTACCAGCTGCCGTCTAGCCGTCCGCCCATTGCACCTTCCATGCCTACCGGCTGCCGTCTAGCCCGTCCGCCCATTGCACCCCAATTCGACGGGCTTTCTTGTCACGGATTCGCCTCCACCGAATACAGGATAGTCGCGACAACCCTGGTCACCCTCGTCTCACCTCCGTGCCGCTGGAACTGAATCAGCCACGGACACACCCGCACCCTGAGACCATTGCCGGCTGCGCTCACGCTCATCTTGTCGTTCGCAATGCGACCGTCCGCAGACTCGCTGTACTCTTTCAGAAGGGGCTCTATATGACTCCACAAGTCGATCTGAAGGAGGTCTGCTCCGGTACGAGCAGAGACAAATGTCATGTTCTTGCACCCCTCTGTCACACGATACACGATGCTGTCTTTCAACAGGTCCGCACTTTTTATCCCCCTTGTGTACATCGTCGCATGGAGCATGCGATCATAGCCATTCACATCAAACCCGCCCTCTGCCTCCAGGGTGACGATCCCCTCCGGTGACTCTGCCCATCGTGTGACGTATTCCACACCCATCATCTTTGCCACAGTTGAGGGGGACTTGTACGCCACGCCCGAGGCGACCGTGTCTTCTTTGAGGCTCTCCCTGAACCAGCCCTGGATCTCACCGAGACCATGGGTTTCATGCAAATAGCTGAGAATGGCACTGATCTCCCTGGCGTCCCGGGAAGGAACCTCTCCATGCAGAGGACGAACACTTCCGTCTGCCAGTATGCCAGATTGCGTCAATATTCTTTCAAGACGCCCTATTTGACTCTGCCTGGCAATAGAGAACATTCCCCACGGACCGACCGTCACGAGCAGGGTACACACACAGAGCGATGCGGGGATGACCTTGATGCTTTTCGTCTTGCTGAGAGTGAAGTACGCCATAAGGAACGCCAACCAGCCACCGAGGGCAACTGCGATATATCTCCCCTCCGTCATTCCGTATTCCGAGACTCTTCTCCACACTGCCAGTATCAGCACGACAACAAGCGGGATGAGCAGAATGTAGAACCATCGTGATGCCCTGGCGATCCATCGATTCTCAGTGTGACCCACGACGGGATGAAGCAGGAGGAGCATGAACATTCCCACTCCGGAATATCCCAAAATGAGCTTGCTCACCCAGCCCTGCGGCCAGTCCCATGCGAAGAGGATTTTCGCCAGGTATGCGTAGAGGATGATAAAATAGATGAGGACAATCGGAAGCAGGATATACTGCGCAAAGATTTTCAACCCCTTCGGGTAATCAGTGAGCGTGTCAAGCTGCGACAGATCCTCCGGTATGCCGGCAAGAAAGAACCAGGTCGCAAACAATCCCGCAATGGCAATGAACAGCTCAAGATATCGCTTTTCCGGAACATCGATGCCAAAGAGGTTCTCCAGTGCAGCGAGTGCGATCACGAGTCCGAGGAACAGCACTCCTGAATACACCCCCGTGGTAAGGATTCTCAAGAACAAGGTCTTGTTGTAGTGCCAGAATCCGTTTTGCTGGCCCTTGCTGGTGAAAGGTGCCACAGCGGTGAAGAGATGAAGGGCTGCAGCCAGGAGAAAGAACCGGAATAGTGTAACCAGTGGTGCGCGTGTGAGGTCGGTGGGGACCGTGAGAGCGTACGCGGCAAGCAGGAGAATCCCGATCACCTGCAGACCCAATGCGGCCGGTTTCTTCAGATGACGCTTCTCTGCAAAGAGTGCCAGCGCAATCAGGAGAGGAATTCCCAGAATGCTCGCCAGGAGGATGTTGAAGACGGGGGATGCCTCTGCCGGGCCTTCATGATCGGCCAATACGAGAGCGGCAACTGTTCCCGCGGCAGCAACACAGAGGACGACAGGAAAGCGGACAAGCGTAGCCCGGCTTTCTACAAGCAGTTGATGCATCGAGGGCAGTTTCATTGCCTATTCTCCAGTACTGTGCGAGGCTCACCGTGAGGAGGCTCCATTTCCTATCCCATCCAGAATCCCTTCCGGTGAGATACACCCAACACCTTTCTGCAATGGGGACAGAAGTAGATGTACCGTCTGCCGAAAGTCACTTCCAGCTCACGGCACCAGATCTTCACCAACTCCTTGCCACAGTGCGGGCAGATTGGATTGACATCTTCCTTGTCTTCAACTGGCAACATCTTCTGTCCCTCCTTGCTTCGCGATTATTCGCTTTACGTCCAGGCGACCCTATTGCTGTCGCCCCGAATCGTGCTCTCTTCTGTCGCCAATCGCAGTCACAGGTTTCGACAGCAACTACTCTGGACGCTCTTTATCTCGAAGGCCGAAGAGCCATACACCAAGTGCGATGAGCTCCGGACATTTTCCTTCCGGAACGAAGACCCAGCCGTTGTGCACACGCAGGAAAAAGCTCCCAGGATTGTCAGAGTCTTGACCTGAGAAAGCCTTCCCGTCGACCCGGCTGGCAGCCCGGACCCGTGCCTCTACGAACCAGAGATCCTCGAAAATCTCTTTGTCTGCGTGCAGAATCTCCACTTTACTCACACCTGTATAGCTGTCCGCAATCAGTGCGCGCATCCCATCCTCAGGATTTGCATAAGCCGTCTGGCTGCTCAGGGCTCGCACCTGGGTTGCTGAATAGGTGTAGATCGCTGTCAGAACGATCCCTGTCAGCAGGGCACTGAGAGCAGCGCTCAGGAGGAGTCTCTTTTGCTGGTCTACAGGACACGATGCCATGGGGTTCATGCCCTCGTGTTCAATGTGTGGCAGGAGTCACTTCTGACATATTGGAGACACTGCGGGAGTGTGCCGGGATTACCCCTGCGCGCTCCCTTTGGTGAGGGCTGACATTCGTTCCCCGAGCGCGAAGAATGCATCTTCCTGTGCCGTGAGGGCCTCCCCGCGAAGCCGGGTGGCAGGAGAACCAAGGAGCCACACTTCAGCATTGCCAATGCTGAAGGACTGAAGGCCCAGCGCGGAACTGGCATCGGGGTAACGGTTCTTGAAAAGCTCCACAAACAGATCTGGTGAGATCACGAAGGCCAGGAGCTTCGGATTCAACTTCACAGACCTGCTCATGAAATGATGAATATCTTCGTCAGCAGGTCTGGCCGCCTTGTCTTTGTCGTTCTTGGCAACAACGCGCTGGTTTAAATTCGTGATGCCAACGCCGTATCGCAGCAGCTGAGAAGTCTTCTTCTGGATGAACATT
>Ga0316605_10001452_pt1 | contig 13637 bp, 13 predicted proteins | sample OWC_soil_day20_n_FD_207666 | JGI IMG/M metagenome (GOLD analysis project Ga0316605, IMG submission 207666) | Wetland soil microbial communities from Old Woman Creek delta, Ohio, United States - OWC_soil_day20_noCT | ecosystem: Environmental > Terrestrial > Soil > Wetlands | place: USA: Ohio... | reverse complement strand
TGAATTGAGCTGCTGCAGATCATAAACGTCAATGATAAAAATGCAGTTGGCAATCATGTCCGTTGTTTCCACCTGGGCAAAGCTGATATTGATATCAAACGAGGTGATCACGGAGCTGACATCTGTCAAAACCCCCTTGCGGTCATTGCAGACAACCTTGATATGCACGGGATAAGCATGCTTCTGGCGAAGATCCCAGTTAACATCAACAATCCTCTCAATATCCAGTTTTTTTAAATGCGGACAACTCTGCGTGTGAACTGTAATTCCCCGTCCACGTGAAATATAGCCGGAGATTTCATCTCCGGGGATCGGATTGCAACATTTGGCAAACTTGACCATCACATCATCAATACCGGTGAGGCTGATGCCCAGCGAAGGAGCGGCAGCTTTTTTTCTTGTTTTCTCCGGAAGCTTTTCGCTTCCTTTTGGCGCTTCCGCGGGCACCAAAAAGGAATTGACTATTTGCCTGGGTGAAATTCGACCGTAACCCACCTGTGAGATCAAATCTTCCAGCGTTGGCAGCGAATGCTCCGCAAGGATTTTTTTCATTTCGTCCGATTTGACACAAGACGAAAATTTCAGGTTGTTTCTCTTAAATTCTTTGTCCAGCAGGTCTCTACCCAGTGTTTGAGAGCTGTTTTTTTCTTCCAGGTTGATCCAGTTGCGGATCTTGGAAATGGCGCGTGAGGTTACCACGTATTTCAGCCAGTCTTTGCTGGGATGATGCCCGGCTTGAGTAATAATTTCAATCTGATCGCCATTTTGCAGGTGATAACGCAGCGGCACGATGTTGCGGTTTACTTTCGCGCCGATGCACTGATTCCCGACATCTGTATGGATGCTGTAGGCAAAATCGATGGGCGTAGCGCCCCTGGGAAATGTTTTAACATCGCCATGGGGCGTAAAAACATACACATCCTCCGGAAACAGAGCCATTTTCAAGTTGGACATGAACTCTTTTGGATTCTTGATATCCTGCTGTATTTCCAGCGCCTCGCGCAGTTTTTTGATCTGTGTATCTTCATCATCCTGAAATGCCCGTCCTTCCTTGTAGCGCCAGTGAGCGGCAATCCCTTTTTCCGCCCATTCATGCATGGCCCTCGTCCTGATCTGGATTTCAACTCTTTCCCCGTGCGGACCGATCACTGCCGTGTGCAGGGATTGATAGTTATTGGCCTTGGGCATGGCAATATAATCCTTAAAACGGCCGGGAACAGGCTTCCATAAGGCATGAACGATGCTGAGTGCTTCGTAGCATGTTTTTTCTTTTTCCGAATCGAGGATAATGCGGAAGGCGATGACGTCATAAACTTCATCGAAGTCGATGTGCTGTTCATGCATTTTCCTGTAAATGCCGTACAGATGCTTTGCCCTTCCCTCGACTTCACCCTGAATCGATACTTTGACCAGCTCCTGAAAGATGATGTTTTTTACTTCTTCCGTGTAGAGATTTCTCGATTCATAGGATTTGGCCACCCTGCTTTTAATTTCAGTGTAGGCTTCCGGCGAAAGATACTGAAATGCAAGGTCTTCCAGTTCCATCTTCATCCAGTTGATTCCCAGCCGGTTGGCCAACGGTGCATAGACATCCATTGTCTCTCGCGCAATATAAACCCGCCTGTCCGGCTTCTGATACTGAAGAGTCCTCATGTTATGAATACGGTCAGCCAGCCGAACCATCAGGATACGGATATCCGACGACATCGCCAGAATCATTTTGCGGAAATTTTCCGCCTGTCTTTCCTCCTGGGATCCGAATGAAATACGGCTCAGTTTGGTAAGCCCGCTGACCAGAAAAGACACATCTTTGCCGAATTCCCTTTCAATTTGTTCTTTGGTGGTCAGCGTATCCTCAATGGTGTCATGCAGAAGTCCGCTGATGATCGTCGCTGAATCCAGTTTCATGTCAACCAGGATGCCGGCCACTTCCATGGGATGCGTAAGATAAGGCTCACCGGATAAACGGACCTGTCCCTGATGCACCGTAGCCGAGTAAATATAAGCCTTCTGGATCATTTCCAGCTCTTCAGCCGTCAAATAGGCTTGTGCTTTATCAAGAATGTCATTGATTCTTAGCATGAATATTCCCGGTTATATTAACGGCGCTTCATCGGCTACGTTCATTTCCGCGGCAATGATTTTTCGGACTTGGGCAACAACCTCCCCGATCGCATAAAGACTGCTCTCACCGGATCGGCGGATTTTCAATTCGACCCGGCCTTGTGCCAGGTTCTTTGATCCCACGACAATGCGCAGAGGAATGCCGATCAGGTCTGCGTCTTTAAATTTTACACCCGCGCGTTCATCACGGTCATCGATGATGACTTCCACGCCACAGGCCAGCAATTCGGCGTAAATATCTTCGGAGGTTTTCATGACGTCAGACTCTTTGATGTTCACGGGGGTTACAATCACAGTATAAGGTGCAAGCGGCATCGGCCAGATAATGCCGTTGGGATCGAAGTTCTGCTCAATGCAGGCCGCCACGGTCCTTCCGATTCCGATGCCGTAGCAACCCATGATCATGGTTTTTTCCTTTCCGTCCCGATCCAGGTAGGCGGCTTTCATGGCTTTGCTGTACTTGGTTCCAAGCTTGAACACATGACCGACTTCGATTCCCCGGACAAACTTGATGACTCCACCACAGCGCGGGCAGGCATCACCGGGCTGGGATACGCGCAAATCGGCAAAAGACTCCACCTGGAAATCACGTCCGATATTCACATTTTTCAAATGATAATTCTCTTTGTTGGCTCCGGTAACCATATTCACCAGATTCATGATTGAATAATCGGCGATCACCCTGGTTTTAATGCCGACGGCGCCGGCAAAACCTCGCGGCGCCCCGGTCGCCTTCATAATCATTTCATCATCGGCCAGTTCCAGTTCAGCCGCGTCCAGATAATTTTTCACCTTGATTTCGTTAACCTCATGATCCCCGCGGATCAGGACCGCACAGGGTTTTCCGTCCGCATTGAAGATGAGAGTTTTGACAATCTGCTCGGACGATACATTGAGGAAGGCGCTGACTTCATCAATCGTGCGAACATCCGGTGTTTCAACACTTTCCATCGGCAGACGGTTTTTTTGCACAACAGCGTCTGCCACGGGCTTCGCGATTTCGGCCTTTTCCAGGTTGGCTGCATAATTGCATTTTTCACAAAAAACGATGGCATCCTCACCCGATTCGGCCATGACCATGAACTCGTGCGAAAAACTTCCTCCGATGCTGCCGGAATCCGCCTCTACCGGACGATACTTCAAACCGCAGCGCCGGAAAATATTATTGTAGGCGGCAAACATTTTCTGATAGCTCTTTTCCGCCCCCGCTTCATCCGCATCAAAACTGTAGGCGTCTTTCATGCCGAATTCCCGACAGCGCATCACCCCGAAACGCGGACGCACTTCGTCCCGGAATTTTGTCTGGATCTGATAAAGGTTGCACGGAAGCTGCCGGTAGGTTTTGATATCATGGCGCACCAGGTCCGTAATGACCTCTTCGTGAGTCGGTCCCAGACAGTAATCGCGGTCATTACGGTCGCGAAAGCGCAAAAGTTCCTTGCCGTAGAAAGTCCAGCGTCCCGACTCCTGCCAGAGCTCGGCGGGCTGCACCATCGGAAGATGAACCTCCTGGGCTCCGGCTTTGTTCATTTCCTCACGGATAATCTGTTCCACTTTTCGAATCACGCGGTATCCCAGCGGCAGATAGGAATAGATGCCGCTGGTTAGTTTCCGAATCATTCCCGCCCGAATCATGAGCTGATTGCTGACAACCTCTGCGTCGGAAGGGATTTCCCTTCCTGTGGGCAGGTGCATTTCCGAGTAACGCATTGTTCCTCCTTATTTTTCATTATCCAGTGATTTTATCTCTTCAAGCAACACCGGGACAAAATCCTTTTCTTCCACTTTTTTGTACGCGACGCCTTTTTTAAACATCATGCCGAATCCACGGCCCCCCGCGATGCCTATATCCGCATCCGCGGCTTCACCGGGACCGTTAACCACACATCCCATCAGCGCCACCTTGATGTATTTTTTTCTTCCGGACAGCGCTTTTTCAATGGTTTCCGCTAACCCCAGGAGATCGATCTGGCACCTTCCGCAGGTGGGACAGGCAATGATTTCCGGACCGATTTTACGAATTTTCAATGCCCGCAAAATACTGTATGCAACGGGGATTTCCAGCACCGGATTTCCTGTTACCGAAACGCGAATGGTATCGCCGATGCCTTCATACAGAAGCGTGCCGATGCCCAGTGCTGATTTGATGGCCGCATCAACGAGCGTTCCCGCTTCTGTGACGCCCAGGTGCAGGGGATAATCCGTTTTGGCGGCTATCATCCGGTAGGCCTCTATCATCATCGGCACATCGGATGATTTGAGCGAGAGTTTGATTAAATCAAACCCCAAGTTCTCAAATATTTCGATATTCCGCAAAGCGCTGACATACATAGCTTCAGCGGTAACTCCGCCATACTCTGCAACCAGATCCTTTTGCAGGGACCCGGCATTGACGCCGATGCGAATGACCGTCCGGTGTTCTTTGGCTGCCTGGACAATTTCAACGATCTTGTTTTTTGCAATATTGCCGGGATTGATCCGAATGCCGTCCGCACCATTTTTTATGGCATCAAGTGCATATTGATAGTGAAAATGAATATCGGCAATAAGAGGGATTTGTATGTTTTTTTTAATAGCCGGTATCGCATCAACTGCCTGCTTATCCGGAACAGCTACCCTTGCTATTTCACAACCTGCTTCCTGTAATTGATGAATCTGCCTGACCGTTGCCTCAATATCACGGGTATCCGTATTGGTCATGGATTGAATGACAATGGGTGCGTCCCCTCCGATTTTGACTGACCCGACATGAATGACTCTTGCTTTTCGTCTTTTTCTTAAAACCTGTTCCACAGGCATAGGCTTTCTCTCTTCATCCTTTACAAATTTATAACATGTGTAAACGTCCCCGGCAATGGCAAATTTATGCTCTTGCGATGATGAATCTGCAGAATGTAAAAAACGGCCGTCACAGATGATCCATGATGAACGTCACTGTTGACCGCCGTTTTTATGCTCGAAAGAATCCGAGTTTTCCTGTTTTATTTACCCAGCCAGCAATGCAGACACAACTGGCCCTTAGGCAGACCGATAGCCGAAATCATGTCTTCTATGGTCATGTATTTCAGAGATGTCACATTTAGATCACGGCGAATCCAGTCAATCATATTTGCATGTTTTGATGATCCGGTATCGAGGTAATCCGAGGGGTCTTCGATATCTTTTCCTTCCAGTGCACGCATCGCTTTACGGCAGGCAAGTTCAGCCGTTGTCCGGGTCGATGATGCATAGATACAGGGGAACATCAGCGGCGGACACGCTGGACGAATATGAATTTCCTTTGCGCCGTTGTCCCACAATTTTTTCACTGTTAGATTCTTTAATTGTGTGCCACGAACGATTGAGTCGTCACAAATAATCATTCGGTTGCCGTTGATAACCTCCCGTACCGCGCTGAGCTTCATGGTCGCTATCAAATCACGAATTTCCTGAGTGGGCGGTGTGTAACTTCGTCCATAACCGGGTGTGTACTTCACCAGGGGTCTCCGGTACGGGATGCCGGATTCCATCGCATAGCCGATAGCGTGGCCAACTCCGGAATCAGGAACCCCGGCAACAAAATCAGCCGCAACATTGTCCCTTTTGGCCAAATAGCTGCCGCAGCGTTCCCGGGTTCGCTCTACACTGATGCCTTCGTAGCTGGATGATGGAGATCCCGTGTAGATCCATAAAAAGGAACAGATTTTTTTCTCGTTTCCTTCCGGCTTGAGCTGTTTGATTCCCTCGGAAGAAAGCAGAACAATTTCTCCCGGCCCCAGAAATCTTTTCAATTCATAACCGAGGTTTTCAAAAGAACTTGCTTCCGTCGCAACGACATACGATTTTTTTTCTGAATCCTTGCTCTGGCCCAGCGCAAGGGGGAAACGCCCAACCTTGTCCCGTGCAGCGTAAATACCTTCCGGCGTGAGCACAAGAACGCAGATAGACCCTTCAATGATGCCGCGCATGGATGCAATGCCTTCGACGATATTGTCCCCCCGGTTAATCAGGGAAGCGACAATTTCCGCATTATTGACCCCTCCTCCGGCCATCTCCGTAAAAGACGCCCCTTCATTGAGCAGTTCGCCGACCAGTTCATTCTTGTTGGTTATCAAACCCGTGGCGACCACTGCATAAATACCGAATTTGGAACGAAAAATCAGTGGTTGCGGTGATTCGTCATCAATGGCGCCTATTCCTGCGTACCCTTCCATTTTTTTGTAATCATCGACAAACCGCGACTTGAACTGCGCCTGTGATATGCCATGAATGGTGTTATAAAATCCTTTAGGACCAAATACCGCCATGCCGCCGTGCTCGGTTCCAAGGTGTGAATGATAATCCGTTCCGTAAAACAGCGTCTGAACACAGCTGCCCTGTGTGATTACACCGAAAAGACCTCCCATTTCTTCCTTCCTTCCACGGCTTTTTAAGCAAGCTTTGCAACAGCGTTTTTAATTCGCTTGACGCCTTCTTCAATATTTTTCATTGAAGTGGCGTAAGACAAGCGGATATGATGATCATTTCCGAAAGCTGCTCCCGGCACCGTGGCCACGTTCGCTTCGTCGAGCAGATATTCAATAAAATCGGTTGAACTTGTTATTTTTCTGCCCGAAAGGGAACTGCCATACGTAGCGGAAACATTGGGAAACACATAAAATGCGCCTTCAGGCATCAGACAGGATACGCCCGGTATATCATTGAGCGCTCGCACGATATAATCTCTTCTCTTCTTAAATTCCCGGACCATCATTTCAACAATGCTTTGATCGCCGTTGAGAGCCGCCACAGATGCTTTTTGAGAAATAGACGTCGGATTGGATGTGCTCTGACCCTGAATTTTCCCCATGGCCCCGATAATCTCCTGCGGACCCGCCGCATAACCAATGCGCCAGCCGGTCATGGCATAGGCCTTGGAAACACCGTTCACCACAATGGTCCTGTCTTTCAGCCGCTCATCAACATTTGCCATATTCGCAAACGGATAGTCTGTATAAAGTATTTTTTCATAAATATCGTCTGAAATGATGAAAATGTCTGTATCCGCCAAAACGGTCGCGAGTGCTTTAAGGTCGTCCGTTGAATAACCGGCGCCTGTCGGATTGGATGGACCGTTCAGAACAACTGCTTTGGTGCGTCCGGTCATTGCAGCCCTTAATTGTTGGGGCCGCATCTTGAAACCGTCTTTTTCCAGGGTATTGACGATGACCGGCGATCCTCCGGCCAGAACAACAATATCAGGATACGAAACCCAGTAAGGAGCAGGAATAATCACCTCATCCCCTTCCTCAATGAGCACCTGTGCCAGATTGTACAATGTGTGTTTGGCGCCGCAGGAAACGACAATCTGCGAACGTTTATATTCCAGATGATTATCAACCGCCAGCTTCTGAATGATCGCGTCTTTCAATTCATCCGTTCCGCCAACCGGCGTGTATTTTGTAAAGCCGGCCTCTATGGCTTTTATGGCCGCTTTCTTGATGTGGTCCGGTGTGTCGAAATCCGGTTCCCCGGCACCGAAACCGATGACGTCTCTCCCCTCGGCCCTCAGGGCATTGGCCTTTGCCGTTATGGCCAGGGTCTCCGATGGTTTCACTTTTGCTACTCTACCCGCCAGCTTCACAAAATTACCTCCCGTTAGCATTCATGTTGTATTTTTCTAATAATTTCTGATGCACATTTTCCGGAACCAGACCCCTGACCGACCCTCCCAGGCTTGCCACCTCCTTGATTAGCTTGGAACTGGTATAAAACCATCTAAAACCACTCATAAGAAAAACGGTTTCAACTTTTTTTGTCTGACGCCGGTTCATAAGCGCCATCTGGAATTCATATTCAAAATCGGAAAGAGCGCGCATACCGCGCAAAATAGTGCTGGCTCCGGAGCTCTTGAGATAATCAATCAACAGACCATCATGACTGTCAACGCGAATCCCCGGATAATCCTGGAAAACTTCCCGGATAAACTGACAGCGTTCTTCTACTGTAAACAGGGCCGTCTTGCTAAAATTATTAGCGACAAGAACAATGATTTCATCAAAGATTCTGCTACCTCTTTTTATGATATCCACATGACCGTTGGTAATCGGATCAAACGAACCGGGATAGATCGCAATTTTATTTTCGAATTTTTCTGTGTTCATGCATTGCCCATCCTTAGCAAAGTTAATAAATTATCTCCATACTTCCTCTGATCCGTTATGAACCATTCCGGGGAAATGGCCAGTTGTTCTTTTATGGAATGCTGCAGTACAACGAAACCGTTTTCTCCAAAGATAGGATATTCCGTAAGCAAACGAAGTGTTTCTGCGATAAATCCCCTGTTATATGGAGGATCGGCAAAAACCACATCAAAACCGCTTTTCTGCCTGTGAAGATCCCGCAAGGCCGTTTGAATATCAGCATGAATAATCAGGCATCGATCCGCATAACCACACAACGAAACATTTTCACGGATCGTCCCGATCAGGTCCCTGTTTTTTTCAACAAAGACGACTTTTTTCGCTTTACGGCTCGCCGCCTCCAATCCAACTGATCCGGAACCTGCGTATAAATCCAGAAAAACCTGATCTGCCGGCGATCCCAAAACATTGAAAAGTGTTTCCCGCAAAAAATCTGTTGTCGGTCTTTGTGTTGAGCGGGAAGGAAACTTCAATGTCCTTCCTTTTGCTTCACCTCCGGAAACTCTCATAGGATCTCGCTGGAATTTGAGCAATTCAGTTTTTATGATTCCTAACTGGAAACATCGTTTGGTTTCACATCCTTCTGGCGCATCTTCTGAATGAATTTTAAGAGCCACCAGATAGGTCCGGATAAGGCATATCCCACAAAAATAACAAAAAACATCACTTCCGGTTTATAAATAATAATCAATAATATGCCGACAAGCACCAGAAAAGTCATAAACGGCATACGGGAAAATAGTTTCATGTCCTTACCGCTGTAATATTTAATATTACTGACCATTAAAACAGACAGGGCAAACACAAGGACCATAATGAAAGGACTGTGAAATGTTCCGTAATCAATGCCAAGATCATCTAAAAAAATAACCGTGGTGGCAATGACACCGGCAGCCGCCGGTATGGGAAGACCGTTGAAGACCTTGCTTTCGATGAGACCGATCTGTATGTTGTATCGGGCAAGACGGAGCGCTCCGCAGAGAACAAACAGAAAACCTGCCATCCAGCCCAGTCTCCCGTAAAAGGACATTGCCCAGATATAGGCCAGTAAAGCAGGTGCCATGCCGAACGCAATCAGGTCAGAAAGGGAGTCATATTCAGCTCCGAATTTGCTTGTGCTGTTTGTCATTCTTGCAACCCGGCCGTCCAAACTGTCAAAAACGACTGAAACCAGAACAGCCACAGCTGCGACATAAAACTTTTCCTGTACTGAGGCAATAATTGAATAAAATCCGGCAAACAAACTGGCCGTGGTAAAAAGGTTCGGTAGAACATAAATGCCTTTTTTAAGCCGCGCTTTTCTGATCTGCCGTTGTTCTTCATTCATGAGAGGTATCCCAGGGGTGTTTGTCCTGCCCGGACTTTGGCATTCAGATTCACAACAATCCGGGAATCGGAAGGTAAAAATACTTCGACACGCGACCCGAAGCGGATCAAGCCGAATCGTTCTCCTTTGCTTATATCGAACCCTTCACGTGTCCAGCAAACGATTCTCCTTGCAATCAGGCCGGCAATCTGCACCGTCCAGATCACGCGACCGTCTTTGGTGCGTATCATTACTTCATTACGTTCATTTTCTGCCGACGCCTTGTCCAGATTTGCGGACAGGAATTTACCCTTGTGGTAGTATATTTTCTCAATCTTCCCGTCATAGGGTGCACGATTCACATGAACGTTAAATACATTCATGAAAATACTGATTTTTTTGAACCTTCCGGATATGGTTCCCTGAACCTCAACTTCTTCTATTCTGATGACTTTACCATCAGCCGGGCAGATCACCAGCTTATCTTCGTCTTTAAAATATCTTTCGGGATTGCGGAAAAAACAAATGATAAAAACAGTGATCAGGGCCAAAATGACTGCCAGCCAGAGAATGCCGAAAAAAACTGCAAGGACAGTCAGAACCAGGGAAATGATGATAAAGGGGAAACCTTCGCGGGCGATAATACTATTATGTTTCATAAAGTATTTTTCTTTCTTCAAACGAGGTTTTGTTGATATATGAATTGAGTCTTCTTGTCAATAAATCTTTGCCCTTGACCACAGACTATCCGCTTGACATAATCGTTAAAAAGCAGATATAAACTTTAAAATTTCAGGAGGACGCAAGATGGCAAAAAAGGTAAAAGTTTATACATTGAGCACATGCAGCCATTGTAAAGCAGCAAAAAAATTCCTAAATGAAAATCATATCGTTTTTGATGCAACGGATGTTGATCTGCTTCAGGGCACAGACAGGGAAGCGGCCCTGGATGAAGTCATTCAATTCAACCCGCACCGTTCTTTTCCAACCATCATCATCGGTGATAAAATCATTGTCGGTTTCAAAGAAAAGGATATCAGGGAGGCTCTGGGACTTTCATGACGGCGGCAGAACTATATGATTTGTTGAAAAGAGCACAGGAACCCAAAGGTTATTTTTTCAACAAAGACAAAAACTGGGTGCTTTCCATACTTCAGGATCTTCTGGTCAACAAGGAACGCTACGGTTATTCATCCTGCCCCTGCCGTCTGGCTGCAGGCGACCGGGAAAAAGACCGCGATATTATATGCCCCTGTGCCTATAGAAGCGAAGATGTGAAGGAATTCGGTAGCTGCTTCTGCAATCTGTATGTTTCACAGGACTGGAACGACGATAAGATTCCTCACCAGTACGTTCCGGAAAGACGTCCGCCGAATAAAATATTTTTATAAACCAGTTTTTGACTCTTAAGGCCGCTGTCGTTTTGGGGCATCCATCCATCAATTTTTATTGCAAAATTATTTAATCTTAATTATTGACAAAAGACTCAAGTAACCATAAGTTACCGTCAACTCTATACAGCGAAGGGATCACTGGATGATTAACACTTATCTTTGCAAGAAAAAAGGGGTTTTAATAGCGGAAATATGCACCGATACAACCTGTGAGTGGCGTCTTAAAAACGAGGCGTTTCTCAACTGCACTTGGGTTGCCTGTAATTTCGGACCCTTCACCCTGGAAGAAGTCGGTGATATGATGGGCGTTACCAGGGAACGCATTCGCCAGATCGAAGCCAAAGCGCTTAAAAAGCTTCAGCACAAAAAACGAAGAGATCAGCTTAAGGATTTCGCAGCCCCCGGCAACGACTGGGACAATCTCTAGATTTTCTCATTTTTCAAGAATAATTTTATTCCAGGCCACAGGGTTAAGGTCTATGAAGCTCATTGATATCATGAAATATTTCATGATATCCGGTCACAAGATAACATAACTACAACAACGTGGCTCAGGGAAATGTTTTAAAGAGGAATGTCTCGCTTTGATCTTGCAAATGGACGTTAATTTTGTTTTTTCTTTTTCAATTTTTCCAGGAACAGTACTTCGTTCATGTGGATTTTGCGCTCATCACGGGCAAACAGCATCCCATTGATGGACATTTCCAGATCCAGAGCGGCAATTTTATCCATCCTCGGAACAACGGAACAAATATTTTTCAGCTCTTCGAGCGCCTTGACGGATCTTGAAGATAATGTTTCCGCTATTTTCTCAGCCTCCCTCATGAATCTTTCCGGGGGCGCCACCTTGTTCACAAGGCCGATTCTTTCTGCTTCGTTTGCACCTATTGGCTCACCCAGCATTACAATTTCCTTTGCTTTGTTCACACCGACAATCTGGCTTAAAGGATAAAAAAGAGGACTTATTCCGAATTTCAGTTCCGGATGGCAAAAAATAGCGCTTTCAGATGCAACGATAAGATCACAAACCGTCACGATATTGAACCCGCCGCCAAGGGCAATTCCACCGACTGCGGCAATTACCGGTTTCGGATATGAGTAAATCTTTTTAAGATATCTTTTCATCGATTCGAAGTAGTCATCAATCTCCACATTCGAAAGTGATGCCATTTCCTTGATATCCATGCCGGCAGAAAAGACGTATTCTCCCCCGGTAATCAATAAAGCATTCATCTGCTGATCTCTTTCGACATCGAGCAGGGCGTCATTAAATTCCAGCCTCATTTCTTTGGAAAGAGCGTTCATTTCATGAGCACGGTTAAATTTAATAACAGCGTATGATTTTTTCTTTTCAAGGATGATATTTTTGTAAATCATCTTTTCTGATCAACCTTTAATCGCAGATCTTTTCCTGTTTTAAAAAAAGGGACCCGTCTATCACCCAGAGAAACCGCTGCTCCTGATTTCGGATTGCGTCCTATTCTGGGCTTCCTTTTGCGCATGACAAATATTCCGAATCCCCTTATCTCTATTCTTTCGTTTATCTTTAATGCGCCTGTCATGGAATCAAGAATGGTCTGCACCGCAAGAGCGATATCTTTTTGTGAATACGTTTTAAATTTGTCCTGAGTTTTTTTAATCAATTCATTTTTGGTCATAAACCCTGCCGTCAGGAGACTATGGTTGATACAAATAACTCACACCTGTTCCGGTGGCCTCTGTCTTTTCCCGGATGGCCTGATTGAGGGAATTTGCTGCACTGTCAAACATCAAATCAAAAACGCCTCGACCTGTTTTCTTGGGAAAAACCAGATCGTACTTGCCGTTTTTGCCGGCTAAAACACTGGCAAGTTTCGCTGCGGCTGCCATATTTCCTAATTGATCCACCAACCCGTATTCCTTGGCTTTACGACCGGAAAAAACGCGCCCATCCGCTATTGCCACAACCTGCTCGCGGGGCAGTTTCCGATCACGGACAATGACATCAATAAACTGATTGTAAATATCATCAACCAGTTCCTGGACAATCAACCGCTCTTCGGGTGTCATCTCCCTCATCGGTGAGCCGATATCCTTGTAAGGGCCGCTTTTAACAACCGATGACTTCACGCCCACTTTTTTCAGAAGTTCTTCCAGATTGGCAAATTGCATAATCGCCGAAATACTGCCTGTGATGGTTCCGGGATTGGCCACAATCTTGTCACCCGCGCAGGCAATCAGCAATCCTCCGGAAGCGGCAATCGACCCCATCGACACAACAACTTTTTTCTTTTTCTTGAGTTCAAGGATAGCGTCGTAAATTTCCTGAGCCGCGCCAACACTGCCGCCGGGCGAATCAATCCGTACAACAACTGCTACGATGGAACTGTCTTGTGCAAATTCATCAATATTCTGATTGATTTTAAATGAATCGGTTATCAGGCCCTCAATGGGCAAAACGCCAATTTTATCATTTAAAGAAAATCCTTTCGTGCCGGCGCTTCCGGTCTGCACACCTGCTCTGTAAAAGATTAGATAAAATACAAAGCCAAGCGCAACCAGTAAAAGCAATCCTGACATTACCGGATGTTTTCTCATTCCTCTTATTCCTTGTTCTGATTGCCGATTTTTACGTCAGCCAGTGCCTGAGCCAGATTCGAACCAATATTTTCC